>OMNP01000006.1_pt1 | contig 125069 bp, 120 predicted proteins | sample 1673811 | NCBI WGS metagenome assembly OMNP01 (sample SAMEA103958127, study PRJEB25191) | human gut metagenome | biome: human-associated habitat [ENVO:00009003]; feature: intestine environment [ENVO:2100002]; material: feces | place: Germany | collected 2013/2015
ACCGCAAAAAATGTATTTGTAGAATGTAAAATCGCCTCTAAAAAAATGATCAATGATCGCCCCTACGCTCGGTGCGGCCTGATTGAGCGCGAAACGTTACGGTTTCGTCGGCAGCCTCGATACCGGGCTACCGCAATATGCGTATCCGTAGCTGCGTCAAAGCGTCTCTAAAAATGAATAATAATATAAAAAACTCACAAAATACCTCCGTAGAAAATTTTACGGAGGTATTTCTTATGCGCAAATATATTGCAGCAGTTCTGGCCTGCCTGTCGCTGTGCGCGCTCGTGCTGCCGGCGCTGGCCGATAACTCCGCGCCGGTTGCGGAAAACTTCGAATTTGAGACCTACCGCGGCGTGTCCTTCGGCGGGCAGCTCGCGGCAGTCGATCCCGACGGCGACGCGGTGAGCTTCGAGATCACCACGCAGCCCAAAAAGGGCAGCATCGAGCTTAGCGACGACGGCAGCTTCGTCTATTGCCCCGAGGACGGCAAGCGCGGCCGCGACTATTTCGGCTACAAGGCCATCGACGCCGACGGCAATCGCTCGCAGGAGGCAACGGTTATAATCAGGCTCAAAAAGAACAAAAGCGTAAGCTATGCCGATATGGACGGCAGCGCAAGCTATTGCAGCGCCGTGCGCCTTGCCGAGTGCGGCGCGTTTATCGGCAAGCAGATAGGCGGCGACTATTACTTCGAGCCGCAGAAAACACTCAGCCGCGGCGAGTTCACCGCAATGTGCCTGAGCGTGACTGGCGAAAACGTGCTGCGCGGCGTTGTCAGCACCGGCTTTACCGACGACGGCAGCATCCCCGACTGGCAGCGCGCCTATGTCGCAAGCGCAGTCAAGGACGGCGTTGTAAAGGGACGCGAGGGCGCTGTGTTCGACGCTGGAGCCGATATAAGCCGCGCCGAGGCCGCCGTTATGCTCGACAGGCTGCTCAGCCTCGCAGACGTGAGCTGCACGGATACCGCCGCCGTGCCCACCTGGGCCGCGCAGTCGGCAGCCAATCTCGACGCCTGCGGCATCGCAAGCCTTGAAAGCGTTGATAACTCTCCTCTCACCCATGCCGAAGCTGCCGACATGCTCGCCGCCGCAATGACAGTGCTCGATAAGCGCTAGGCTTGCGCCGACGCGCACAGCGGTGTATAATGCCCCTGTAACCGATCGAACAAGGAGGCGTTACTATGAAGCAATATGTTGTTGACGCGTTCACCGACAAGGTTTTTGCCGGCAATCCGGCCGCAGTGTGCGTTATGGATAAGTGGCTCAGCGATGAGCTGATGATGAAGATAACCATCGAAAACAACCTCTCCGAAACCGCGTTCTGCGTCAAGGAGGGCAAAAATTATCACCTGCGCTGGTTCACTCCCGGCGGCGAGATCGACCTGTGCGGCCACGCGACGCTGGCTACGGCGTATGTGATTCTGCGCTTTGTCGAGCCGGAGCTGACTCAGGTGCGCTTTGACACGCTCAGCGGCGAGCTTATCGTTACGAAAAACGGCGAGCTGCTCGAGATGGTATTCCCGGCCTACGATCTCAAACCAGTCGAGGTCACGGACGCGATGACCGAGGTCATCGGCACAAGACCCACGGCAGCGTTCATGGGGCGCGATCTGCTGTGCGTTGTGGACAGTGAGGACATCGTGCGCGGCTGCGCACCGGACATGGCGAAGGTCATGCAGCTTGACGGCCTGCTGCTGCACGTCACCGCAAAGGGCAAGGATTTCGACTGCGTTTCGCGCAGCTTTGCGCCGAAGTGCAACGTACCGGAGGATCCCGTGTGCGGCTCGGGTCACTGCCACATCATCCCCTACTGGGCAAAGGAGCTTGGCAAAACCGAGCTCACTGCCTATCAGGCCTCGCGCCGAGGCGGCGTTCTGTACACCCGGCTTGACGGTGACAAGGTCATCCTCGCCGGTAAGGCCGCGCTGTTCAGCCAGGCGGAGATCTATATCGACTGATTTTTGCGATTTTAACCGATTGTTTCGAAAAGAAGCAATCGGTTTTTTTATTTTTTCTCTTGACAAGTGAACGTTCGTTCACTATAATTCAGTAAACGAGCGTTCACCAAGGAGTGTTTTGATGATTGATACCAAGGAAAAAATTCTGCTGACTGCGCTGCGGCTGTTTGCGCGCGACGGCTACGAGGCCGTTTCGGTCAGCACGGTAGCCGGAGAGCTTGGCATGACCAAGGGCGCACTGTATAAGCACTATAAAAACAAGCGCGATATCTTCGACAGCATAGTTGAGCGGATGTACAGGATCGACGCCGAGCGCTCTGCGCAGTATGACGTTCCGGCGGATACATACGATGCCGACGCCGAGGCATACAAATCGGTCGCGTGGGATAGCATACGAAGCTTCACAACGGCGCAGTTCGTGTTCTGGACAGAGGACGATTTTGCACGCTCGTTCCGCCGAATGCTGACGCTGGAGCAGTACCGCAATCCGGAGATGGCGGAGCTTTATCACAGCTGCATCGTTGACGGCCCAGTGGATTACATGCGGAGCATTTTTGGCGAGATGACAGCAAGCGGCGTGCTGACCGATGTCGATCCCGAGCTGCTTGCGCTTGAGTTTTATTCGCCGATGTTTTTGCTCATCGGCGCGTCCGATATCAAGCAGGATCGAAAAAAGCATCTTGATATGCTGAATAGGCACATGGAGCAGTTTATAAGCTGCTACGGAAGAAAGAAAAATTAAAATGAAGTACATTAAAAGCGAAAAATACAACACACCCGAATTGCAGAAGAAGATCATGGGGCCGAATCCCATAAAGCTCGAGGAGGAGCTGCTGCTGAACAATAAAATTCCCGAGGGCGCGACGGTATGCGACCTCGGCAGCGGTCAGGGGCTTACAAGCGTGTTCCTTGCCAAGGAATACGGCTTTACCGTTTACGCGGCCGATCTCTGGAGCGATCCCGAGGAAAATCGGAAGTTTTTCGACTCGCTCGGCGTTGCGCGCGATAAGCTCATCCCCGTCAAGGCCGATGCGCAGGCGCTGCCGTTTGAAAAGGAGTTTTTCGACGCGGTAGTCAGCACCGATTCCTATAACTATTTCGGCCGCGACGAGAGATACCTTGACGATAAGCTGCTTCCGTTTGTCAAGCCGGGCGGATATATCTACATTGCGATACCAGGCATGAAAAATGACTGCCACGATGCCCTGCCGAAGGAGCTTCTGTTGTCGTGGACGCCGGAGCAGCTTGACTACATGCATGATGTTGACTACTGGACCGACATGGTCGGCAAATGCAGCGGAGCGGAGGTCGTTTCCGTCAGTGAAATGGAGAGCAACGATGAGGTCTGGGCCGACTGGCTCAAACAGGATAACGAATACGCCGTAGGCGACAGAAAGTCGATGGAAGCCGGCGGCGGAAAGTACCTCAATTTCATTGCAATAGTACTGAGGAAAAAATAACCGATACAGCAAACTGCGTGACCAAATGGCCACGCAGTTTTTCTCATTTCACTCTCAATTTTTCCGCAAGCGCTTCATCCGCCGAGACGGAGATGGTGCTGTAGTCTGTGTATATGACCTTGCCGGGCAGCGAGCCGGAGGGCTTGCGCACATTGCGCACCATGGTGTAATCGACCTGAGTTTTACCGCCCTCGCGCGCCTGCGAATAGAAAACGGCAAGACTTGCCGCTTCCTCTATAGTTTTCTCCGGCGGCGTCAGACCGTCGCAGGAGATGATGACGTGGCTGCCGTGGACGGTTTTCGTGTGCAGCCAGATATCCGTGCGCCGCGCGGTTTTCGTCGTCAGCTCGTCGTTTTGCGCGTTGCTGCGGCCGACAAGGATCTCAAAGCCGTCAGACGAGGCAAAGCGCATGGGGCCTTGCTTTTTATGCTTGCGCTCTTTTGTGCCGCGCTGCTTTTTGATATAGCCTGTGCCGACAAGCTCGGCTTTGATCTCGGCAAGATCGTCCTCGGTTTCGGCGCGCTCGGTTTCGTCAAGGACGCTGTTTAGATACTCAAGCTGCTTTTCCCCATCGGCTATGAGCGCCGTGAGGTGCGTCTGCGCGGTTTTGAGCTTGTTATACTCCTTGAACATTGCCGCGGCATTACTCTGCGGCGTTTTCAGGACATCGAGCTTTATCGTGCGCTGCGGACAATCCGGCTCGTAATAATCCTCAACGGTTACCGAGCTGTCGCCTTTTTTGACTCGATAGAGATTTGCCGTCAGAAGCTCTGCGTTGCGGCGGATCTCATCGCGCTCGGAGCATTTTTGAAGCTCGGTTTTCTGCACTGCCAGCTTTCGGGCAATGCGGTCGCGCGCGGTTTTGACGTGGTGGCTCAGCTCCTTTGAGCGTCTGCGGCGGCGCTCCATGATATCGCGCTTTGAGTAGTATGCGTCAAGAAGCTCCGAGAAGCTCTCAAACTCTCGCGCATCGTAAACCCCGGCGTACTGCTTGAGCTGCATGAAGGAATATTCCTTCGGCTTTCCGTCCTCGGTGAGGAGGGTCGGCGTCAGCTCCCCTGCCCTGACGCTTTCGAGAAACGCGCCGATCGCCTCGGGCAAAAACGCGGCATTATCTCCGCTGCGGCAGGCAAGCTCGCGGCACACAAGCGGCGAAAGGCCGGAAAAGCTGTCCATTATGCACTTATCCGTGCTTTTACCGGTGTCGGACTGCGCAAGTGTCTGCACGATCTCTTCCTGCGACAGGTCAAAAATGAGCGGCTTGCGCTGCTTCGGCGGCAGGCGATATATCATGCCCGGCAGCAGTCTGCGCTCGGCGTCGCCGCCGTAATCCATGCGGCGCAGACAGTCGATTATTCTCCCGTCCGAGCCTATGAGCACGAGGTTTGAGCTTCTTCCCATCAGCTCAACGGCAAGGCGCAGGTCAACGTTGTCGCCAAGTTCGTTGCGTGATGTTATGTTAACCATTGCAAGGCGCTCCCAGTTTGGCTGCTCTATTGTCTCTATCCTGCCGCCGGTGAGATACTTGCGCAGCAGCATGCAGAACATCGGCGGCTCGGCCGGATTTTCAAAACTCATTTTCGTCTGCTGCAATCTGCCGCTGCCGGCTCCTGCGTCAATGAGCAGGCGCATGTTTTCGCTGCCGCGGACGGAGAGGACGATCTTATCGCGCTCGGGCTGCTGCACCTTGTCGATCCTCGCGCCGATGATCTTCGGCCGCAGCTCGGCTATTATTCCGGATAACAGTATTGCATCAAGCGCCATGGTGTCCCTCCACACAAACTGCGTACAGCTCGTTTATCCGCTGCGTTTTTCCCTGAAGATACAGCCAGCCGAACAGCGCTTCAAGCCCCGTGGCGGCGTGATACTGCGCAATGTCGGCCTTATGCGGCACGGAGTTTACCTTTGCGTTGCGGCCGCGCTTGTAGACATACATTTCGTCGTCGTCAAGCAGCGGCAAGAGCCTTTCGGCAGCCTCGGCCTGAGCCGGAGCATTGACTATCGCAACCGTTTTTTTGTGCAGCTCAGTCACTTTTTTGTTTCCGTCGGCGCACAGCATGGTGCGCGTTAAAAGCTCATACACTCCGTCGCCGATGTGCGCAAGGCCGAGCATGCTTATGTTGTTTATATCGCTTCTCTCCATCCGAGGGCAGAAATAATCGTTCATATCAGTCTCCAAATCAAGCAAGGGCGGTCACATTATGTTAACCGCCCTTGTGTTTTACATATCGTCGATCTCGTCGGCAAACTCTGTCTGAATTTGCAGCGTTTCGGTGGGCGCCGTGCCCTGAGTGGTCTGCATTTCGAGCCACTGGTCGCGCGTTATGAGTATCTGGCGCGGCTTAGAGCCCTCGAATGGGCCGATGATGCCCATTTCCTCCATCTGATCGACTATACGCGCAGCGCGCGAATAGCCGAGCTTCAGGCGGCGCTGGAGCATCGAGACCGAGGCCTGCTTTGTGTCGAAAATAACATCGACCGCCTGCGGCAGCAGCTCGTCATAGTCGGGCTTGCCCGACGGCTCGTCATCGTCGCCGCGGCCCTTGCCGTTTGCACCCTTATCCTCGGCGGCTTTTTCAATCTGCGCCATGACATCCTCGCTGTACTGTGCAGTGGACTGGCGCTTTATAAACTGGACGATCGAGTCGCGCTCATCATCGCTGACGAATGCGCCCTGCACGCGCAGAGGCTTGCCGCAGCCGATGGGGGCATACAGCATATCGCCCATACCTATGAGCTTCTCCGCTCCGGCATTATCGAGGATAATGCGGCTTTCAAGCGCGGAGGACACGGCAAACGCGATGCGGCTCGGTATATTGGCCTTCATAAGGCCGGTGATAACATCGGCCGAGGGTCGCTGAGTTGCGATGACAAGGTGCATACCGGCGGCACGGCCCATCTGGGCGACGCGGCAGATGCTCTCTTCAACGTCCTTAGACGCAACGAGCATAAGGTCTGCAAGCTCGTCGATGACAATAACGATGCTCGGCATCTTAGGCTGGCCGTTTTCGGCAAGGTGCTCGTTATATGCCTCGAGGCTTCTTACGCCAAGCTCGGAAAACAGCCTGTAGCGCTTTAACATCTCCGTAACCGCCCACTGGAGCGCACCGGCTGCCTTCTTCGGGTCGGTGACAACAGGTATATACAGGTGCGGAATGCCGTTGTAAACTCCAAGCTCGACCATTTTGGGGTCGATCATGATGAGCTTGACCTCATCGGGGTCGGATTTATACAGAAGGCTTATTATAAGCGAGTTCATGCACACCGATTTGCCCGAGCCGGTAGTGCCTGCTATGAGCAGGTGCGGAAGCTTTGCGATATTGCCGACAACGGCCTGACCGGCAATATCCTTGCCGATTGCAAAGCTGAGCTTTGACTTGGACGAGGCAAAGCGCGGCGAGTCGATTATGTCGCGCAGATAAACGGTGCTTATGATCTTATTAGGCACTTCGATGCCGACGGTGGATATCTTATCGGGTATCGGCGCAATGCGCACGCTCACAACGCCGAGGGCAAGCGCGATATCGCCGGCAAGGTTTGTGAGCCTGCTGAGCTTCACGCCCTGGTCAAGCTCAAGATCATAGCGTGTGACCGTGGGGCCTCGGGTCGTGTCAACTATTCTTGCCGACACGCCGAAGCTCTTTATCGTATTCTCAAGGCGCTCACGGTTCGTGCGCAGCTCCTCATCGGAGTTTGCCGCGACAGCGTGACCCTTTTTGAGCAGGAATATCGGCGGCTTTTCGTACTCGCCGTCGCTCGTTGCCGACTCGATGGCGTTGCGTATCGCCTCCGTTTCGGCCGCAACCTCGGCTGCCGACGCCTTTTTCGGAGGATCGGACACCGCTGCCGTTTTCACGGCTCCCTCGTCGGTCATTTTCACCGCCGAAATACCCGTCAGGGCCTCGACCTCCTCAATGGTCATAGGCTCAATGTCGGCAGAGGCCTTTGCCGGCTTTGCCTTCGCGCTTTTTTTGCCGAACAGGCCGCCGTCCTTTTTCGATGCAGGCTCTTCCTTCACCGTAGGCTCCTCGGAGGCTGCGGATTTTTTGGTGAACGCAGGCTCATCGTCAAGCGGAATATCTATCGCGCGGCGACGGGCTTTTTTAGCCTGCTCGGCCTCCTGCTGCTCATCCTGCTCGGGAGCCGGCTCGGCAATGGCGGCAGCCGCATTTGTCTTTTTCTCCGGCTTTTCGGCCGGCTCTGCGCGGAAGAACTCAAAAAGCTTTTTCGGAGTTATGCTCAGTGCCGACAGCGCAAAGAATATGAACGCCAGCAGGAGCACGATAGCCGCGCCGTAGATACTGAACGCCTTTTCCAATGCAAAGGCTATGAGCGTTCCGAGCACGCCGGCACACAGCATTTTCTTGCCGCCGGAATAGAGCGTTCCGAACATTTCGCCGACGCCGCTGAGATTATCCACAACGACCTGCGACAGCAGTAGGTTTACAAGCGCACCTGCCAAAAGCGGCAGAAGCAGAGTTGCCGTCATGCGCCATGTACAGGGCTTGTCTCTGTTAAAGCCCAGGATGAACGCAGCGAGGATAAAAACAGGTGCGCATATCCAGAAGCCATAGCCGAAAAGGCCTTTCAAAAGCGAGCACAGCCAGCCAACAACAACGCCGTCATGCGCAAATATGCCTATAACGACGAGAACGGCGGCAAACAGAAAGCACGCAGCGGCTATTATTCGCTGGGCAGGGTTAGTCTCAGGCTCGGTATTATTCGGCTTTTTTGCCGCCGATGATGACGGCTTTTTGCCGGAATTGTTGGATTTTTTCTTCGAAGCGGTTTGCGCCATTATTCAGCTTACCTGCCTTTATCAGAATATAAGTGAAAGTATTATCGTCAGAACGCCGACTACCCAGCAGTAGTAGGAAAATCCGCCGAAGCGTGTCTTGCGCACGATCATTTTCAGAAGTCCGATGGACAAAACGCCGGAGACCATGGCAGCGATCATTCCGAAAAGATACGCCGGGATAAGAGATACGTCGATGCCGGCTTTGAACGCGTCAACAAGCTCCAGAAGCGTTGCGCCGAGCACCGCCGGGATGCTCATAAGGAGCGAAAATTTTACGGCATAGCTGCGGTCGTGACCAGTTGCGATACCGGCAGTTATCGTTGTTCCCGAGCGCGACAGGCCGGGCAGCGTTGCAACGCACTGGCACAGGCCGACGATGAGTGCATCGGTGAAAAGCATGTTTTTCTCGGTCTTGCTGCCCTTGGCCATTTTATCCGAAACGAGCAGTATGCAGCCGGTGAGGATGAGCGCTATGCCGACATACACCGTCGAGTTTGAAAGCGCTTCAATGTATTTATGCACCGGGAGAATAAGCACCAAGGGCAGCGTCGCGACAACGATCAGCATAAAAAGCCGCGCCTCGGGAAATCTCCTGCGGCGGCCGTTTTCGTCAACCGTTCTGCCGGAAAGCATGTCGATAGTCTGGGTAAACATCGCCTTGATGTCGCTCCAGTACATAAAGCAGATAGCGATAAGCGTGCCGAAGTGCAGCAGAACGTCAAAGAACATGTGATTGCTGCCGAGGTCGGACATATTAAAAAGATTGTGCAAAATCGCAAGGTGTCCAGAGCTTGAAATGGGCAGAAACTCCGCAACGCCCTGAACAATGCCGAGGATTATGGCATCCAAAATGCTCATGTATTTATCTCCTATGTAGGTGTTATGTATACTTAACTGAGTTATTTTATCATATAATGTATTAAAAAGCAAGCACACATCAGTGTGCCTGCTTTTCGATCTCATTGTGCAGATAATCGAGCGCATCCGCGAGATTGCCGATGCTGTCGATAAGGCCGCAGGCGACCGCTTCCTGCCCGTATATCACGCTGCCGACGTCGTTTGCAAGCTCATCGGTCGCCATCATCAGCTCGTTATACTTCTCGCGGCTTATATTCGAGTGGCTTGTCACAAAGCCCACGATGCGCTCCTGAATGCGCGCAAAATAGTTATACGTCTGCGGAACGCCGATGACAACGCCGTTCAGGCGCACAGGATGGATAGTCATTGCCGCCGACGGCGCAATGAAGCTGCGCGGCGCGGCAACGGCAAGCGGCACGCCTATAGAGTGTCCCCCGCCGAGCACGAGCGATACCGTGGGCTTTTTCATTCCGGCAATTATCTCGGCTATGCCGAGCCCGGCCTCAACGTCGCCGCCGACAGTGTTTAGAAGTATCAGCAGCCCCTTTATCTCCTCGGACTCCTCGACCGCCGCGAGCAGCGGCATGACATGCTCATATTTTGTGGTTTTGTTATCCTCGGGCAAGATCTGATGTCCCTCGACCTGACCGACGATGGTCAGACAGTGTATCATTCCTGCCCTGCCCTGCGGCTGAGCGCTGCCCAGCTCTTTAAGCTCCTCCAAAAAAATCACCTCATACCTATTTTGTCAGGTATGAGGCGGTTTTATTATGCTTTATATGCGGCAAGCACACCGAGGTAGGTCATGAAGCAGTCAAATTTCGCAACGACCTCAAACGGAGCATGCATGCTCATGACGGGAACGCCTGCGTCGATCGTGTCGATATTGCGGTTTGCCATGTACTTTGCGATGGTGCCGCCGCCGCCCTGATCTACCTTGCCAAGCTCGCTCATCTGCCAGACAACGCCTGCATCGGCAAATATTCTGCGCAGGTAGCCGACGATCTCCGCCGAAGCGTCGCTCGTTCCGCTCTTGCCGCGAGCTCCGGTGAACTTGCAGATGCCCATACCGTAGTTGAGCTTTGCATCGTTGCGCTTTTCGCTGACCTCGGGGAAGTTTGGATCAAATGCCGCAGTGACATCCGCCGAAAGGCAGAAGCTGTTTTTAAAGCAGCGGCGCAGAGGAACGTTCTGACCGGCACACAGCTCTTCCATGAAGCACTCGAATGCGCTGCTCTGCATGCCGCTGACGCCGTCCGAGCCTGTTTCTTCCTTATCCGCGAGGATGCAGACCGCCGTCTTTTCGGGCGCTTCGTCAAGGTCGAGTATCGCCTTGAGCTCTGCGTATGCGCACACGCGGTCATCATGACCGTAGCCGCCGATGAGCGAGCGGTCAAGGCCGATCTCGCGAACTTCAAATGCAGGAACGGCGGTCAGCTCCGCCGAGAGGAAGTCCTCTTCGACGATGCCGTAGCGGTCGTTGAGGATGCTCATGACGGCAAGCTTAACTCTGTCGCTGCCCTCGTCGGCATAGGGGATGCTGCCGATGAGGATATTGAGTCCTTCGCCGGTGATGCCCTCCTCCATGGTCTTTCTCATCTGCTCCTTGCCAAGATGCGGCAGGAGGTCTGTTATAACAAACTGCGGATCTGAAGGATCACGGCCGATGCTCACGTCGATCGTCTCGCCGTTTTTGAGTGCGACCACGCCGTGCAGCTCGAGAGGAATGGTGACCCACTGGTATTTCTTTATGCCGCCGTAATAATGGGTCTTGAAATACGCAAGCTCGTCGCTTTCGTAAAGCGGATTCTGCTTGAGGTCTATGCGCGGCGAATCGACATGCGCGCCGGCGATAACGCAGCCTTCCTCAAGGCTTTTCCTGCCGATGACGGCGAGCATAAGAGCCTTTGAGCGATTGTTGCAGTAGACCTTATCGCCCGGGGCAAGCTTCATGCCGTCAACATACTCGACAAAGCCCTTATCCTCGGCCATCTCTATTGCGATCTTCACCGCCTCGCGCTCGGTGCGCGCCTCGTTCAAAAATGCCATATAGCCGCGGCAGTAATCCTCCATGTCAATACGCTGCTGCGTGCTCATCGTATCATAACCGTTTTTCTGCTTGTAAAATAGTTTGTCTCTGATCTCAGCCATTTTTCAATACTTCCTTAAATAAATTTTTGCATTCTTTTCTGAATTTGTCCTGGCTGCCGTCATTGTGCAGCACATATTCGCATTTCTGCTCGAAATACTCGTTCGGATACTGGGCGTTCACACGCATCATGGCATACTCATAGCTTATGCCGTCGCGCTTCATTATACGCTCGATACGCGTCGTTTTCTCGGCAACGATGCCGATAACGGCGCAGCATTTTTCGCCAAGTCCGCTTTCAAGAAGCGCTATTGCATCTATCGCCGCTATCTTTCCGCCGCTCATCGCCCACTCCCTGAGCTTTCTGCTGACCTCAAGGCCGATGTAGTGATGCGTTATCGCGTTAAGCTCAACAAGCGCCGCTTCATTTGAAAACACCGTTGCACCCAGCGCCTTGCGGTCAAGCACGCCGTCCGTTACCGTGCCGGGGAACGAGCGCTCGATATCGCCGAGCATCTGCGCATTTGTTTTGAGCATGTCGTGATACAGCGCGTCGCAGTCTATTATCAGCGCCCCCAGCTTTTCAAGCTCGCGCAGAGCCGTTGTCTTTCCGCAGCCCGTGCCGCCGGTTATGCCGACGACCTTGAGGCTTTCGGCAAGAGCTGCGGCGATCTCCTCCTCGGGCAGCGCGCCGCAGCGCAGTATCTTATACGGTGCCGCGCTCATGTCTATTATGGTTGACTCTTTTCCGAGACCGCATTTTCCTCCGTCCACGACGGCGGCAATTTTGCCATCGAAGTATCCGAGCACCTCTTGCGCCGTAACAGGGCTTTTCTCCCCTGACGGATTTGCCGACGGAGCGGCAAACGGCAAGTGCGCTTTTTTCAGCATTGCCTGCGTCATCGGGTGGTCGGGGCACCTTAGCGCGACCGTATCGCCGCCTGCGCGGACGATATCGGGAACGATGTCCTTTGACTTTAAAACTATCGTCAGCGGTCCCGGCCAGAATTTATCCATAAGCACGCGCGCCTGCTTGGGAACATTTGCGCAGTACTTAGTCACGGCAGCGCCCTTATGCAGCATAAGCGACAGTGGCTTTACCTCCGGCCTGCCCTTGACCTCATACACCTGCTCGACCGCATCGGCGTCAAGGCCGCTGCACGCAAGGCCGTACACCGTTTCCGTAGGAACGGCAACGAGTTGCCCTGCGGCTATGAGCGCAGCCGCTTCGTTCAGATCATCTTTTCCGATTATTTTAGTTTCCATCAGTTTTCCGCCTGCTTTTTGAGCTTTTCCGCCTGATCGGCGGTTATGAGCGCATCAATTATCGGGTCAAGGTCGCCGTTGAGCACGCTTTGAATATTGAAATTGCGCACATCGCCGACGAGCCTGTGATCGGTCACGCGGTTCTGGGGGAAGTTATAGGTGCGTATCCTGTCCGACCTGTCGCCCGAGCCGACCTGGCTTTTTCGCTCGGCTGCAATCGCCGCGGCCTGCTTCTGCTGCTCGGCTTCATACAGCTTCGAGCGCAGGATCTTCATGGCTCTGTCCTTGTTTTTGTATTGGCTACGCTCGTCCTGACACTCGACCACGACTCCGGTGGGCAGGTGCGTTATTCGTATAGCGCTTTCGGTTTTATTGACGTGCTGGCCTCCGGCTCCGGACGAACGATAGGTGTCGATCTGAAGATCGGCAGGATTAATTTCGAACTCGACCTCCTCAGCCTCGGGCAAAACCGCAACGGTGGCCGCCGAGGTATGTATCCTGCCGCCGGACTCGGTTTCCGGAACGCGCTGAACACGATGGCCGCCGGCTTCAAACTTCAGGCGCGAATATGCACCCTGCCCTTCGACAACGAAGCTCATTTCCTTTATGCCGCCAAGCTCGGTTTCGTTTATATTGACAATATCTATCTTCCAGCCCTTGCTCTCGGCATACATGGAATACATGCGGAAAAGATCATGCGCGAAAAGCGAGCTTTCCTCTCCGCCGACGCCGGAGCGGATCTCCATTATGACGTTGCGCTCATCGTTCGGGTCTTTGGGCAGAAGCAGGATCTTAAGCTGCTCGCCAAGCTCACCGATGCGCTGCTTTGCGTCGTTATATTCCTCCTGGGCAAGCTCCTTGAACTCAGGGTCGGACATCAGCTCCTCGGCGTCATGCATGGTCTTTTCGCACTTGACATACTCTCTGTATGCCGTAACTATCGGCTCAAGCTCTTTAATTTCCCGTGCGCATTTGGTATATGCCGCCGGGTCTGCATAGATCTCGCCGTTTTCCATGCGCTGGCCAAGCTCGGAATATCTGTTATCAAGCTGTTTAAGTTTATCCAGCATCGTTTTCTCCTGATATTTTAATAATAAAATATCATAACACATTTGCTCCGTTCTGTAAATGAAAAAGCCGGCCTTTCGGCCGGCTTTGAAATTTATATAAGTCCCTGGACGAGGATTATTAGTATAAGTATCGGCAGTATCCACTGGAAATACGGCTTGAGCTTGGGTGAAAGACGGATGCCGGTGCCCTTGTTGACCTCGGCAATGTACTTATCAAAGCCCCAGCCCCACTTGCTGACGCAAAACAGCAAATAAACAAGAGAGCCTATAGGCAGAAGCAGGTTAGACACGAGGAAGTCCTCGGTATCGAGCACATCTCTGCCGCCGATAAGGTGCAGATCGCTCCAGATATTATAGCCGAATACGCACGGCAGACTCAACAGTGCAAGAAGCACAAAGTTTATCGCAACGGCCTTCTTGCGGCTCAGGCCGAAGGTATCCATGCATACTGCAATGATATTCTCGAAAACCGCAAGCACCGTGGAAAAGCTTGCAAAGATCATAAACAGGAAGAACAGTGCACCCCAGAAGCGGCCGCCGGCCATGTTGACAAACACCTGCGGCAGAGTAACAAATATCAGCGACGGTCCCTGCTCGGGCGATACGCCGAACGAGAAGCAGGCCGGGAAGATGATCGTTCCCGCCATAAGCGCAACGAAGGTATCCAGCGCGCAGATTCGTGCTGCCTCGCCGGTGAGCGTGTGCTTATCGCTCATGTAGCTGCCGAATATCTCCATTGCAGCAATACCAAGGCTGAGGGTGAAAAACGCCTGATTCATAGCGTCCGTGATGAGGCTTCCGAAGCCGTTTTTGCGAATGGTATCAATGGACGGGAGCAGATAAAACTTCATGCCCTCTGCCGCACCGGAAAGCGTCAGACTGTGAACGGCAAGCACGATTATCAGCGCAAGCAGCGCGAGCATCATGAATTTCGATATGCGCTCAAGCCCCTTTTTAAGGCCGAAGCTGCACACGATAAAGCCTACAACGACAACTATCTCGGTCCATATCGCCATTTCGCCTGGAGATGCCAGAAGGTTTCCGAACACGGCGCTCGTTGCATCGGCCGACATGCCCGAATGGAACACGCCGGTCAGGAATTTTCCGAAATAGCTTGCCATCCAGCCGGCCACGGTTGTGTAATACATCATCAGCAGATAGCAGCCGATAAGGCAGAACCAGCCGTGGATATGCCACTTGCTGCCGGGTTTTTCAAGCGCCTTGTAGCCCAGAACGGCGCTCTGCCGGCTCGCACGGCCGACGGCAAGCTCCATCGTCAGCACGGGGATTCCCATGACAACAAGGCAGATAAGGTAAAACAGGACGAAATAGCCGCCGCCGTTTTGACCCGTTATGTAAGGAAAGCGCCAGACGTTTCCGATGCCGATAGCGCAGCCTGCGCTGACAAGCAGAAATCCGAGTCTGGAGCCGAATGATTCTCTCTTCATACGAATACCTCTCTCAAAAAAGCTATTGCTTATTTTAGCCGAAAAATCAGCAGTTTACAAGGGCAGTTTCCGTATGCTAAAATAAGAAAAACTTATTTTGAGGCATATAATGAACAGAAATCAGCTTAGATACTTCGTCGCAGCGGCCGAAAGCCGAAGCTTCACGAAGGCCGCCGAGCAGTTTTATATATCCCAAACCGCCATCACGCAGCAGATGCAGCTGCTGGAGGAATCTCTCGGCTGCGCACTGTTTGACCGCTCAACGCGCCCTGTGTCGCTCACTCCGGCAGGCAAAATTTTTCTGGGCGAGGCGCGCGCCATACTCGACAGGATGAGCAGCGCCGTCGAGCGCGTCCACGATGCGTCCACCGGGCTTACCGGGACACTGCGCGTGGGCTTTGTCCGCGGCTACGAGCGCAGCGATCTTTCGGTGCTCATGCGCTCGTTTCATCTGCAAAACCAAAACGCGCTTATAAGCTTTTACCGCTGCTCGACCGATGTTCTGGCAGCCGGGCTTATGCAGCAGGAGTATGACATCATCTTCACCTGGGACAGCACGAACCTCAAAGCGCAGGAGGATGTAGAATACATAGGCGTTGAAAGCGCACGGCTTGTTGTTGCCCTTTATGACGAGCATCCCCTTGCCGGCAGGCGGCGTCTAAGCCGCGCGGATCTCAAGGGCGAAAGCATACTGTATATGTCGCCCGACGCCTCTAACGATTCCTACGGCGACGCATTCTTCATGCAGCTTTACAAGGACGCAGGCTACAAGCCGAATATTCTCTTCCGCTCGTGCGACGCCGAATGCATCCTTATGATGGTCGCCGCTCAGGAGGGCATATCGATACTGCCGGATTATTTCACCGACAAGCTGTACGATGCGGATAACCTTGTTTTCGTTCCGCTCGTCGGCGAGTGCGAGAAGGAGGATATAATCGCCGCGTGGCAAAGCTCGAACTCAAACCCCGTTCTCAAGCAGTTTTTGTCCGTGCTCGGCAGCTCGGTGCCGCTGCGCAAATAATGGTTTACAATGGAGGATATAATATGAGTATAGGTGCGGTAATAGTTGCGGCCGGCATGTCATCGCGCATGGGGGATTTCAAGCCCCTGCTGAGCATCGGCTCACAGTCCATAGCACAGCGCATAGTCTCAACGCTCCGGCAGGCAGGAGCCGAGGAGATCGTAATGATAACCGGGCATAATGCCGACGCTTTGGAGCGGCATCTTGAGGGCTGCGGCCTGACGTTTATCCGAAACGAGCGCTATGCTTCAACGCAGATGTTCGACTCGGCTGCATTGGGGCTTAATTATCTGAAGGATAAGTGCGCCAAGATACTTTTCACACCGGTTGACGTTCCGCTGTTTGAAGCCTCGACCGCGCGCGCCCTCATTGATTCCGGAGCTGAGCTTGCCTGCCCCGTGTGCGACGGCAGGCGCGGACACCCGATACTGATCGCCTCACGGCTCGTTGACGGAATTTTAGCGTATAACGGCGACGGCGGCCTCGGAAAAGCGATGGCCGCGTGCGGAGAAACGATGATCGAGATCCCCGTCAACGACCCCGGCTCTCTTCGCGACGCCGACACACCGGAGGATTATAAGACCCTGCTCGGAATGTATGAAAAGCGGTGAAGAAAAATGGATCAGAATAACAGATATGACAGGCAGATCCGTCTGCCATATATCGATCACGCAGGGCAGGAAAAGCTCGGCCGTGCGCACGTTGCGATAGTAGGTCAGGGCGCGATCGGCACGGCGGCTTCGTCGTATCTTGCGCGCGCCGGAGTCGGACATATACTCATCATCGACAATGACATTGTCGAGCTGAGCAACCTTCAGCGTCAAACGCTTTTTGAGGAGGGCGATATCGGGCGCAGTAAGGCCGACGCAGCCTGCGAGCATCTCAGGAAAATCAACAGCGATATTTCAGTCACATCGTCGCGCGAACGGCTCACGGAGGACAACGCCTCTGCCCTGCTCGGCGGCGCCGATATCGTCATTGACGCAAGCGACAATTTTGAGGCGCGCAAGATAATTAACGACTGCTGCGTACCTCGCGGCATTCCGTGGATATACGGCGGAGTTGTGCAGAGTCAGGGCATGACGATGAATATCGTGCCGGGCGGACCGTGCTTTGCCTGTCTGATGCCCGGCAAAACACCGAAGCGCGGCACATATCCGATAGCCGGCACGCACGGCATACTCAGCACCGCCGCGCCGTTTATCGCGGCGATCCAGGCAACCGAAGCGATAAAGATAATAACGCACGGCTTTGCAAGCAACTCCGTGCGCAAAACGCTTCTGTACGTTGACCTGTGGGATAACGTGTTTCAGGAGCACAGCATCGTAAAGCTCCCGGGCTGCCCTGTGTGCGGCGGAAAGGATCAACATGGCAACAGATAAATCGAAAGTCGGCAGCAGCATTTTGCTGCGAGCCGACGGAACGGAAATGTCCGCGTCACCCGGCGCGGAGAGCTGCATGCAGGACGAGGACGGCTATGTGTTTCTCCGGCTTGCAATATTTGTTGAGCGCGACATTATAAGTCAATGCGGCTTCTACACCGCTCCGGAAATTCCGGACAGCATCAAAAGCGCCCTGTCCGAGCTTAATTTATCGGACAGCGAGCTTAAAAAGTCCGCCGACATTGCCGCGCTTATGCTGCACGAATGTCTGAGAAACTACTCCATGAAATACAATCAGGCAAGACAGGAGCGCCTTAGCAAGACAAAAAGCGAACAGTGAAAAAACGATAAAAAAGCACAAGTTCCCGGCATACCATTCTCCGTGGTATGCCGGGAACTTTTCTATTTAGATTTTACTTGCATTTTACTCACTTCAAGCCTTGCAATTTACATTCCGCATTTGTACTTGATTATTATTCTGAAAAATTTTCCGCCAAACCGGAAATCATATTTTAAGAAATCAGAAACGAGGTATGATATATGGCTTACAAAACGATCGTTATTGATTACGCGCCCAAGGCAAAGAAAATGGCCGCAGCCATTGAGCAAAGAGCAAATGAAATGGCAAGTGTGGGCTGGGAGCTGGTCACTTTCTCCTTGACGAACTCCGCAAAAGCTATTCTGGTATTCCGCGCACCGGAAGCTGCCGCGCAGCAAAGCGCCGTGCCGGAAGAGACCGCCGAGGCTGTCGGTGACGCGGAATGAAGCAGGCTGTTATTGACATCGGCTCCAACTCCATCCGGCTGACGCTCTACGAAACGGAGCAGCAGCGCTTCAAAATCTTGTTCCGGGAAAAGATCATGGCCGGTCTTGCCGGATATGTGGAGGACGGAACACTCAGCGCCGAGGGCATCGAATGTGCCTGCACGGGACTGCTGACCTTCCGCGGTATTCTGCAAACGCTGGAGATCGACTCTGTTCGTGTGTTTGCCACGGCTTCCCTGCGCAATGTTTGCAATACCCAGCAGGCATTGTCCGTCATTCTCGCAGCTACAGGCTACTCGGTGGAAATCATCAGCGGCGAAGAAGAGGCGCTCCTTGGCTACACGGGCGCCATGCAGGAGCTGCACATGACCAGCGGCGCATTTCTGGATATTGGCGGCGCAAGCACAGAGATCGTTACATTTGACAGCGGAACGCCCGTGGACTTTGCAAGCTTCCCCATTGGCTCTTTGAGCCTGTATCGTCGCTGCGTGAAAAAGATCCTGCCCGGAGAAGGCTCTCTCAAGCGCCTGAGGCATGAAATTGCCGGAACGCTGGACGTGAGCGAGGGCGCGCTCGATCCGCGTCCGCTGATCGTCGGCGTAGGCGGCACGGCGCGCGCCGCACTGAAGCTGGCACAGCACTATTACAAAAGCTCCGAGGATTGCCGCAGCATGACCGACGAGCAGCTCGATGGTCTGTGCGAATTCCTTTGCAGCGGAAAAAAGGATGCCATTGATCTGATCCTGCGGCTGGAAGCGGAGCGGATCCACACGCTGATCCCGGGACTGCTGATTTTACAGCACACATTCCATTTGTTCCATGCTCAGCAGCTCATAGTCAGCAAATACGGCGTCCGGGAAGGTTACCTATGCCAAAAAATATTAAAGAGCAATATCGATACACCCAGAACCGGGAGCTGAGCTGGCTGCGCTTTGACCGGCGAGTGCTGGAGGAAGCGGCAGACCCGGCTGTACCGGCGCTGGAACGGCTGAAATTTGTCTCCATTTTCTCCAGCAACCTGGATGAGTTTTTCATGGTGCGCGTGGGAAGTCTGTTTGACATTGCCCGTATGACTCCGGATGACAAGGACAACAAAACCGGCTGGACGCCGGAAGAGCAGCTGCACCACATCTATCACGCAGTTCCGGGTCTGCTTGCCATGAAGCGGCAGATCTATAACGGAGTCATGGAAGAGCTGGAGCGCAGCCAAATTGCCGATGTTTCGCCGGACGCGCTGGATGCCGGAGAGCTTAAGCAGGTGAACCGTTTTTTCAAGTCCGAGCTGCTGCCCGTGCTCTCTCCGATCCTCATAGGCCCCAATCATCCGGTGCCGCACCTGGTTAACAAGCACCTCTATGCTGCGGCGCTGCTGGAAAATAAGAAGGGGCATAAGGCGGTTGGCATTGTTCCTGTGCCGGACAATGTGCCGCCCTATCTGCTGCTGTCTGACGGAACGCGCTTCGTGCGCACGGAGAACGTTCTCCTGCGCTGGCTGCCGACGCTGTTTGACACCTACAGTGTGAAGGAAAGCTGCATCCTCGCGGTCACGCGCAACGCAGACATCAGCTTTGACGACGAGAAATTTGAAGACAGTGATGCAGACTTCCGCCGTCAGATGAAAAAGCTTCTCAAGCAGCGCGACCACCTTGCTGTGGTGCGGCTGGAGCTGAGTGCATCGGTTTCCAAGGAATTTCAGTCGCTCCTTTCCTCGCTCGTCCGCGTTGAAACGCATCAGGTTTTCGTGGATACAAGCCCACTCAACCTGCGGTATGTGTTCCGGCTGATCGGCGAGCTGCCAAAAGACCGTTCTGCGCGGCTTCTGTATCCGGCGTATCATCCTCGCTGGGCAGAGGATCTGCTGCGAGAGCAGCCCATGCTTTCGCAGATTCAGCAGCAGGATCGGCTGCTGTTTTACCCGTATGACTCCGTGGAGCCGTTTCTGCGGCTGCTGAACGAGGCAGCGGAAAATCCGCAGGTGCTGTCCATCAAGATCACGATCTATCGGCTGGCCTCTTCCTCCAAAATTGCGCAGGCCCTATGCCGCGCAGCAGAAAACGGGAAAGAGGTTCTGGTGCTGATGGAGCTGCGCGCCCGTTTTGACGAGGAAAACAATCTCTCCTGGGCCAGGATGCTGGAGGAATCCGGCTGTCAGGTCATCTACGGCACGGAGGGCTTCAAATGCCACAGCAAGATCTGTCTCATCACAATCCGCAGCCATAACAAAACCAGCTACCTGACGCAGATCGGCACGGGAAACTACAACGAAAAAACGAACGCCATGTATACGGATCTGAGTCTGATGACGGCGAACGCCGCCATCGGTGAGGATGCGGCGGCATTCTTCCGCAACATGCTGGTAAACAAGCTGGACGGAACATATCGCGAGCTGTGCGTCTCCCCGTTCGGCATCAAGAGCATGCTTCTGCAACAAATCGACCGGCAGATTGCCTTGGGCAGGGATGGATACATCTGCATCAAGGCAAATTCCGTCACCGAGCGAGAGATCATCGACAAGCTGGCAGCGGCCTCCCGTGCCGGGGTCGAGGTGCAGCTCATCATCCGCGGCATCTGCTGTATCCTTCCCGGCATCTCCGGCGATACGGAGAACATTCATGTCACCAGTGTGGTCGGGCGCTTTCTGGAGCATGCCCGGATCTATCTGTTCGGTCGCGGTGATAGCGCCGAGGTTTACATTTCCTCTGCCGACCTCATGACTAGAAATCTCAATCGCCGCGTGGAGATCGCGTGTCCTGTGTATGATCCGCGGCTGCGCGAACAGCTTAAATGGATACTCGACTCCCAGCTTCGTGACACGGCCAAGGCAAGTTCACTGCTGCCGGACGGCTCATATTGCCGCAAGCACAGCGCGGTTCCGTTTGACTCGCAGGATAATTTCATGCATCAGTCGCCGCACATTCCGGCAGAACCGGCGCATGCGCCCACAGGCTTTGCAAAGCGGCTGAAGGTTCTGGCAGAAAGGATCTTCCGCATATGAAACGATATCTGAAAAAGCGATAAAAAAGCCGGTGTCAAAATGCCGCAAAGCATTGATAACACTGGCTTTTTAATATGGTACGCCCGACGGGATTCGAACCCACGACCTTCAGAGTCGGAGTCTGACACTCTATCCAGCTGAGCTACGGGCGCATTTATAATGCCCAAATATTATAGCAAATCGCACAGCCGATGTAAAGCAGTTATTTTCGACGGAACGCGACATTCTCTTGACGCGGCGGCGAAAAAATGCTACTGTGTTCCGGGTGATAATTATGGAAACATGGGACGCATACGACGTTGACAGAATACCGACCGGAAAAAGCGTAATCCGAGGCGAGAAGCACCCGGAGGGGCTTTACCACATGGTCGTGCACGTCGCGATCTTCAGCACGGACGGCAGACTGCTCATCCAGCAGCGCTGCACACAAAAGGCCACATTTCCCGAGAAATGGGACGTCACCGTCGGCGGCAGTGCGCTTTCCGGCGAGACGAGCCGACAGGCAATGCGCCGCGAGCTGCGCGAGGAGCTTGGGCTTGACGTCGACTTTTCCGACCTTCGGCCGCGGCTGACGGTGAACTTCGAGGACGGCTTCGACGACTACTACATCATTGTGAAGGACATTGAGCTTTCCTCGCTTGTTTTTCAGGCCGAGGAGGTCATGGACGCGCGCTGGGCGACGCTCGACGAGGTCATGTCGATGATCGATTCGGGCGAGTTTATCCCGTACATGAAAAGCTTCATCGCATTTCTGTTCGAGATGCGAAACGGAGTTGACAACCTGAATATATAAAGTTGCACCGCACGGGGGATAACCGTGCGGTGCGTTTGTATTTTGTGGGGCATATTCTCCCGAAAGCGAGGCCGCGGCCCTGCATTATGCCGGCCGGGTGGGATAATGACCTCTGCATTGCCCTCTGTAAAGACAGTATACCACCTTTTACCCGTTTTATAAATAGTGATACTCGACAAATTTGCAGGCTTGCATTTGTGTGTTTTTTCCGCGGACAGAGAAAGTCCCCCGGTCCGCGACCGGAGGACTCCCCCATTCCATCTACTATTCTTCCGTATCTCCATCGAGCCACTCTTCGGGCTCGTCAATATCTTCTTCAAATTCCTCATCCGGCTCGAGGTCGTTTCCGTTGTAATGCAGCGCACTGCCGGATACGAGTCTGCGGTGGGATATTTTGCGCGTTATGCTGCCGGCCACACCCTTGACCATAGCCTGAGCCGCCATGTGCCTGCCGATGATCGCAGCAAGGTCGGTTTTCGGCGACAGGTCTGAAACCGTTCCCTCCATGATCGACAGGCTGCGCCAGAACATCGTGAATGATTTCGGCACCTTGATGCCAAAGTCGCGCGCGATGCGGTAAAGGTCGGCAAAAATATCTACCGTGCTGCTCATCTGCGCCATGGATATGACCCTGTATTTGTCCAGATACGCCTGCATACGCGCATAGTACGCCTCGCGGTCAAGCTCGGGGTCGTGCTCGCAGATGTTAAGTACGGCATCGGCAAAGCTTACATAGTCGTTGCTGAATATCGCCTTCATGCAGACCTTGATAAGCTCGGCATCGGCTTTGGTCAGCGTTCCCATCATGCCAAGGTCAAGCCAGACTATGCGCCCATCCCACACGCGGACATTGCCAGGGTGCGGATCGGCGTGGAAAAATCTATCCTCTGCAAACTGCTTTATATAGTTATTTATGAACTTCGTGCAGACCTCCTGCACATCGTAGCCCTGCTGCTCCATCGCAGCCTTATCTGTCAGCTCAAAGCCGCCGATGTATTCCATGACGAGGATATGCTTTGTTGAAAGCTCGTCATATACCTTCGGGCAATAGACATATTTTATGCCCTCGATATTCTCGCGCACACGGCGGATATTCGCAGCCTCGCGCTCGAAGTCCATTTCCTCCTGCGCGACAGTCCACACCTCGTCGATAGTCTCGCCGAGATCCATGACATTATTGATCTTTTTGAGCTTAATGACATTCAGTGCGCTTTTCAAAAGTCGAACGTCGCGCTCCATGACCGAGTATATCTCCGGGCGCTGGATCTTGACGGCGACATGCGTCCCGTCAAGCAGAACTGCCTCATGCACCTGCGCGATCGACGCCGCGCCCAAGGGATACGGCATGATCTGCTTGAAAACCTGCCTCCACGGGCGACCGTATTCGGCAGTGATTATCTCGCGTATCTGCGCCGTTACAAGGCGCGAGGCATCCGTGCGCAGGCTCTCTAACTTTTTGCAGTGCTCCATGGGGATGATCTCCGGATGCATGGAGAGAAGCTGCCCGAGCTTAACGAAGGTCGGCCCAAGCTCCTTGAACATGTCGCACAGCTTTTCCGGGCTTACGCCCTGAGTTACCTTATATTTTGATATTACCTTTACAATTTCAAGCAGGCGCTTTGCGTCCGCGCCCGTTTCCATCACGGCATTTGCCATCTATTTTCCAACCTTCAGATCTCAGTATCAAGGACGTAGCATGTGTGGGTCACGTTTCCGTCATCGGTGAAGCTTACTATGCTGCCCTCAACCTTTTTATATGTATCCGGCCTTACGGCAAGGACAATATCCGTGTCCTTTTCCCAAAGGTACACGGCGTTTTCGTATTTAATATCGCCGCTGCGCAGACCGACGCGAACTGTCATGCTGACATTATCATAGTTATATTCCTTTGCGTCGCTTATCTTTATCCTGCCAAGCTCAACAGGCTCGGTCGCAGGGTCGATGATATATCCGTGCAGGCGCTTTCCGCTTGCGTTAAGAAAGCTCACGGCCGTAAACCCGGTCTCTTCGGCGGAAGCGTCGAGCTCCAACGTTTCGGGTTTGACGAGGTAAAGCGTCTTTTTTCCTGCCCACACCCAAGCACAGCCCGAGTACTTTTGGCTCTGCTCGGCAAAGCGCGCGTGATCGGCGCGGCAGGCAGCCTGCGCCTCGGCCGGAGCTGCGGCGTCAAGCCCGTCAACGCGGATCTGATACACCGGCGCTATCTGCGCTATCTTATATTTGTGTATCCCGAATATAACGCCGAGCACCGCAAGCGTTACTATTGCGCATATTATGTAAACCTGTTTTGAGTTGCTTCTGCTTCGCTTTTTTGCAGGCATTGCTCTGCCTCCCATAACATGACTTTTTTTATTTTAACAGAAAAAAGCACATTTAACAAGCCATATATGAAAAACAAACAAAAATCAGCCGGATAAATTCCGGCTGATAGACATTTTCGCTATTATTGTACATCAATGGGTGACTCGCAGTTCAATCTTCTGTATTGCAGGTCAGGCATTAGGCAAATTCTGCTGAAAAAGACCGGCCACATAAGTGGCCGGCCTTATCCGCGGCGTTGTGAGGAAGAAAAGGAAGTCTTTATGGCAGGAAGAACCGCGGATCGGGGGGGGGATTATGATTATCAGCTTTTCGCTGCATCACATACGGTCAAATCTTGCGAGGATGGCCGCAAGCTGGGCGCGCGTTATAACCGTGTCCGGGCGGAAGGTGCCGTCGTTATACCCGTTGACTACGCCGTTTGCCACTGCCCAGCGGACAGCATTGCGGTAGCTCGATGCAATGTCGGCAGAGTCGGAGAACACACCGAGGTCGCCGCTTGCCGCAGGCGAGCCTGCGTATCTATGCAGGATCGTTACGAGCTGAGCGCGAGTAAGACCGTCCTCCGGCCCGAAGGTAGTTGCATTATACCCTTTTATAAACGCGCTTTCATACGCCCAGATTATCGCGTCTCTTGCCCAGTGAGTGTCGGAAACGTCGGTGAACGGCTCTGTCAGACCGCTCACGTTCGGTGAGCCTGCCATGCGGTAGAGCACGGTCACGAGCTGGGCGCGAGTAGTTGTTGCGGCAGGATCAAACGTGGTTTCCGTTGTGCCCTTTATAAGGCCGTTAAACCATGCGTAGTAAAGCTCGTCATAGTACCATGCGTCTGCCGGAACATCCACAAAGGGCAGAGTTCCGCGCTCGGGCAGTGCATTGAGGATCTGCTGGGTTATGAATTTATGCCCATCGTCGGTGGGGTGAACGGCAGCGAGGTACGCTTCCCAGAAATCAGCCTGCTTAAAAGCTATATCATGAAGCTCAACATCCGTAACATCTACATATATGTACTTATCGGAATACTGGCACTTGCTCTTCATATAGCTGTTCATCAGCAGCACAAGCGGCTCGGCTGCTTTGCCGACTTTGATGAGCGATCCTTCGTTAATCGACAAGGTTTTGAGAGGATTGAACATGCCGACAATAACAAGCTCAACATCCGGATTTCTGTCATAAATGCTCTTTACTATTGCATCAAAGTTTACCTTGAATTCTTCGTATGCATTGTAGAATGCTTTTACAGCAACCGTCATAACTTCATTGAGCTTACCGATGCTTTCGGCAAACTTCATAAGCTCCACAAATGCAGCTCCCAGGTTTCCGGACTGCTGGAGATGCTCTTTTATTGCATCAAGCGTCTCGTTGGAATCCGGTTCCGCATAGAGCACCTCAAATACATCGAGCATTGCATCGCCAAACAAATCATTGGAGCCGATGTTCACAGTCAGTATGTCCGCATCCTCAACGCCTTTTATGTAATCGGCCTGCTTTGCGGCGAGATCGGCTTCATGAACAAAGCCAGCACAGTTATCCGCATAATGCCAGTCTGTTATCTCATAGCTGGGGTCTATCATATGGCGTATCTCATGGCTGCGGAATCCGCCCCAGCCAAACTGACGCAGCTCGGCGTCAAGCGCATTTGCAAGCAGAGTGTGATATGCGTTCGGCTGCTGTGCGCACAGAGGCGGCACAGCATAATCTGTGGTGCCATAGCCCGCCGCAACACTATCGCCAAGGCATGTGTATACCTTATAAGGCTCATATTTCTTTTGTGCATCGGCCAGTGCCGGCGCGCAGAGTGCGAAAACCATTACAAGAATGAGCGCGAAGCTTAGTATTCTTTTTGTATATTTCATCTGTTTACCTCCGATCTGTCGTTCAGACAGCTTCTGTTTCGTTTTTATTTTCATTATTGTAGTCCTCTGCGAGCTTGAGATAATCTATCTTGCCCATTCCGGTATGCGGCATGGAATCAATGAATATCACATCATAGGGCTTTGCCGGACCTTCAAGCTCCTGGCGGCACATTTCGTAAAGCTCGTTTTTAATAGCAATCCGCTTTTCGAGCGAGGCTTCTTGCGTTTCGATCACGGCAAGCGTCAGCTCTCCCTGAGCATGGGTCGTATCATTCACGCCCACTACGGCGCAGCTTGAAACGAGCGGATGACGTCCAAGCACGCTTTCGATATGCGTCGGGAATATCTTATGTCCGTTAAAAAGCGTTATCATGCGCTTTATTCTTCCCTTTATGTAGACAAAGCCGTCGGAGTCCATGTGGCCGATATCGCCGCTGTGTACCCACAGCTCTCCGTCGGCGTGGCGGCGTATGACGTTTTCCGTTTCAGCCTTGTTATTGAGGTATCCGAGCATGATCGACGGGCCGCTTATGCAGATCTCACCCTCTTCACCGTAGCCAAGCTCCTTATCCGTGCCGGGCTCAAATATGCCGATGGTCGTTGTCAGCAGCGGATAGCCGACCGACAGGCTCTTAAAGTTTCCGTTGCAGCAGCAGGATGCGGCTGATGAAACCTCGCTCATACCGTAGCCCTGAGAAAGCGGATATCGGCAGCCTCGGCTTTCAAGAAAGCTATTTAGCTTTGCCTCGAGACCGGCATTCATCGTGTCGCCGCCGCTTCCGGCGGTGCGGAAAAAGCTTAGGTCAAATCCGCCGGCCATTTCCTTGCTGTTCATGAGCTTTTCATAGTGCGCAGGAACGAGCAGCGTGTGCTCGGGTCTGTATTTCTTTACATAGTAGCCGACCTTATCCTGATCAAACTTGGGAATGATGACTACCTCAAGTCCGAGGGACAATGGCATGTGCAGGCTCGAAACGATGCCATAGGAAGAGAACATCGGGATGATGTTCAAAAAGCGCTGGCCGCGCTTGTAGGAAACGCCGCAGTGCCTGAAATCAAACGCGATCGCATTGAAGCCGTCGTTCGAGAGCATTACGCCCTTGGGTGCGCCGGTCGTTCCGCCGGTAAGCGTAACGGCTGCAAGCTCGTTGTCGCTATATTCCGCGGTCTCGGTCTCGACGCCAACGCCGGTCGCTGAAAACTGAATCCACGTCAGCACCTTATCATTTGTTGGAATCTTCGGAGCCGGCATTTTGAGCTGCTTTAAAAACCTTATCGACTTGGGCAGCGAGGTATCGGCGGAGATAACAACTATCTTCTCAACGCCGGACTCAAACAGCGCATCCTTGAGGACTTCATAGTAGAGGTCGATCACTATAAATATCTTCGCACCGGTTTCTTTTATGAAGCTCATCGCCCCGGCCGCACTTGTTCTCGGATCAATTATCAGCGGAGCGGCGCCGATCTTGTTGAGGCCGTACAGCGCATAGACCATCTCGGGAATCGTTACGGTCGCCGCGGCGACTATATCGCCCTTTTTAATACCGGCGGCCGCGAAAGCTCCGGCTGCACGGTCGGCCTCGGTCAGCAGTGTTCCGTAGCTGATCTTTCTGCCGAAATAGTTGAGCGCCGTGTCGCCGAGTCCGTTTTCGTTATTCTCGCGCAGGTGACGATAGATGGTGTTCTGCGGAACGGACGCTTCCCTCGCCTCTTCCGAAAAGAACTTCAGCCACGGTTTCTCAACCGATGGTTTTAACAGTTTGCACATTGTCCTTCCTCCTCACGTTATGCAATTTGAAATTAAACTTTTTGCTTTGTTTTGTCTAATGATAAACTTATTCGGGCATTTTGTCAATTAGGCCTTTATACTTTTCTGTTCAATAAGTTCGACTTTGTACGTTTTAACAAATTTGTTCCGTTTCTCTTTTGCAGTTTGTACAATTTTCACTGTTTTGTATATAGCTATACGTTATTGCGTTAAAAATATATTTTTAAACATTTTTCGCTTTAGCTATTGAAATTATTGCACTCTTCGGTTACAATTAGACCATCAATATAATATTGAACAAATAAACGATTTTCAGGGGTGGAAATTATTTATGAGCACAAACAATCGAATGGTCGAGAAGTCCAAGAAGGCGATAAAGGATGCCCTTTTGGACATAATGTATGAAAAAGACTTCAAGCAGATCACCGTTAATGAGCTGCTAAAGCGTGCCAATGTCAGCCGCGGCACTTTCTATGCGCATTTTTCAAATCTTGAGGATGTGCGTCAGCAGCTTATTAGCGATCTTTTTGATCATGCCGACTATCTTTTCGGCGACTACACCGCAAGCGAGCTGGAAAAGGATCCGTATCCCATCATGCTGATGGCGGCGGATATGATGATTGCAAGCCGCGACCCGGCAAAGAGACTTTTTAAGTTCGTAAACGTCTATGATCTCGGCAGTAACCTGAAGACATGGCTCACGAAGTATATTCTTTCGGACAATGCGCTTGTTGAACGCTGGGGCGGCGAGGAGGCCGCAACGATATACGCGCGCTTCATCTCCGGCGGCATCATGCACGCATACAACCTGTGGATACTTGAGGATTTTGACGTTACGGCCGAGGTTCTGGCAAAAGCCTTGTGCAACATCCTCGTCAACGGCCTTAAAGCATTCGAAGTCAAGGAATAACAGCAAAAGGCACAGCTAAAACTGTGCCTTTAATCACGAAGGGAGCCAATTATGAAAAAGATCGCCGTTATCACCGGAGCCTCCTCCGGCATGGGCAGAGAATTTGTTTACGCAATAGATAAGGATATGGAGCTTGACGAGCTGTGGGTAATTGCCCGGCGCGAGGACAGGCTGCTTGAGCTTCAGCCGCAGGTCAGGGCAAAGATACGCCCCGTCGTTCTCGATCTTCTCGACCGCAACAGCCTCAGCCAGTTCAAGGCGCTGCTCGATATCGAAAAGCCCGAGGTAAGAGTCCTCGTAAACGCGGCCGGCTTCGGCCTTTTCGGAACCTACACCGAGATGGACATGGAAAAGCAGCTTGAGATAATAGACCTTAATGACCGCGCGCTGACGGGGATGACCTACATCACGCTTCCATACATGCCGAACGGTGCGCAGATATACAACATGGGCTCGATGTCGTCGTTCCAGCCGGTTCCGTATATTAACGTTTACGGCGCGTCGAAAGCATATGTTCTGAGCTTTTCCAAGGCGCTGCGCGTTGAGCTTGCCGAGCGCAACATCCGCGTTATGGCAGTCTGCCCCGGCTGGATAAAAACAGAGTTTTTCAGCCATGCGATACACGACAACACCGTCAGCTATTTTAACCGCTACTACGGCCCGAAGGAAGTTATAGAAAAGGCCGTGAAGGACATGCACCGCAACAAACCGGTTTCTATCCTCGGTCTGCCGGAGAGATTGCAGGTTCTCGGCGTTAAGCTCCTGCCGACGCGCTTTGTACTTAAAACCTGGTGCAAGCAGCAGAAAAAGCCGTTTAAATACTAAATCAGTTATAGATATGAAAAAAACCGCCCGATGGGCGGTTTTTTTAGCGTTATCAGTCGCCGAAGGATATACCTATATCACGCGCGACCTGGATTAGCGGATGGTCGGTGGGCAGGAACTTTGTCTTGCTCGCGGCCTCCTCAAGTGGGATGGACACAATATGCCCGTTCTGTATGGCAACCATACGGCCGTACTGCTTGTTGACGATGAGGTCGGCGGCAGCGGTGCCGAACTGGGTAGCCAGAACGCGGTCATACGGGCACGGAGGGCCGCCGCGCTGATAGTGGCCGGGAACGGTGACGCGCGCCTCCTGGCCGAGCTCTGCTTCGATCTGCGCCGCTATCTCATAAGATATCGTCGAGTGCTTGGACTGCTCGCGGCGTCTGCGGCTTTCCTCTTCGGTGAGTATCTGATCGTGGATGCTCTTTGCGCCCTCGGCAACGGCGAGGATGGAAAAGCTTCTGCCGTGGCGGCGGCGGTGATCGACTGCCTTCAAAATTGCGTTTATATCATACGGTATCTCGGGGATAAGGATTATATCCGCGCCCGAGCCGATTCCTGCGTGCAGCGTAAGCCAGCCTGCATCGCGTCCCATAAGCTCGACGACAAACACGCGGCTGTGCGATGAAGCGGTAGAATGGATGTAGTCAATTACATTCGTCGCAACATCGACTGCGCTCTGGAAGCCGAAGGTTGTATCCGTGCCCCAGATATCGTTATCAATTGTCTTGGGCAGGGTCACGACGTTCATGCCGGCATCCATAAGGAGCTTTGCGCTTTTCTGCGTGCCGTTGCCGCCCATGATAACAAGACAGTCGAGATTGAGCCTGTTATAAGTATCCTTCATAGCAGGGATGAGGCTGTTTCCGTTTTCGTCAACGATGTCCTTTCCCGGGATATAGCGCTGGCGCGAGGTGCCGAGAATAGTTCCGCCCTGAGTGAGTATGCCTGCGAAATCCTTCGGCTCCATAAATTTATAGTCGCCGTCAACAAGTCCGCGGTAGCCGTCATACATGCCGAATATCTCAAGATTTTCAACTTTATTGTGCAGAGCCTTGCCGATGCCGCGCATGGCCGCGTTGAGTCCCTGACAGTCGCCGCCGGAGGTTATAAGGGCAACTCTGGTTATCTTCTTCAAATTTAGTCCCTCTTTTAGTCATAAGTTCTTATATTAATATTTTAAAGCAATATAAGCAAAAGTCAATCGTGAATAATACCGAAATCAAAACGGGAGCTCAGGCTGTGAGCTCCCTGCTTTGTCTATTTTGCACCTTTGAGGCAATCCATATACTCCGGAATATGATCATAGAAGTAGCTGTTTCCGTCGCAATAAACCTCCATGACCTTATCGCCGTATCTTATAATCAATTGGTTTATGCCGCAGCTCGCTCCGCTTTTCCAGTATTGCCAGAACACCTCTGCTCCGTCTTCCTCACACTGCTCCTGACGAAAGTACGGGAAATCGCCGTTACCCAGTCCCATGAGCCTTACCCTCGACATCTCGTTCATACTGACGTTGAGTCTACGGCCGTACTCCTCTTTGATGTGATCCATGCGCTTATCGGCATAAACCTTTGCAAACAGCTCCGTTGGGGCTTCATAGTACTCTACTCTATATTGCAGGATGTCGCTCAATTGCCCGTCTGAGTCTCTCAGGTTTTTTGACTGATATAGATAAATCTTCTTTACCAAAAATGCGTCTGTCGTCTCGTAAAAGGACATATCCCTGTCGTAAGTGCCGAGCTGTACGATCTCCTCTGCCGTGGGGAAGCTGAAAGCCGGCGTGTCGTCATACAGCGGCTGCGGCACAGCGCAGAGCCAGTGTGCAAGCCATATAATAGCAAGCGGCACGCCCGCGGCAGTGATCACATATCTTGCTGTCGCCCGTGAGCGATGATTTTCGGTCGGAGGCACATCCTCTGCCGCGAGCCTTCTGAGCCTTCGGTATATCGAAAACTGCACGATCGCTTCCGTCAGCATGAGCATCGAAATTATGATAACAAGCACTGCATATGAAGCCTTAATATTCAGGAAAAAGTGCAGCATATCGCCGCTGTATTCCCACATTGCCCCCAGAAAAGGCGTAAGCTGTGTGCAGAGCGCCATGACGAGAAAGACAACGGCAATGGACAGGTGCTTTCCGGCAAGCTTCTTGAGCGGCTTTACCAAAAGCTCGGGCTCCGTGTATATCTCCGGCGCGTCGGGCTCGTCGGTGCAGACGACAACAAGGTCGCTGTTATAATCGCCGACGACCTGCCAGCCGCTTTGCTCGTAGAGCTCCTTTTTCTCATCGGGAATGTCACAGGCCACGACGTCGCAGAAGTCGAGGCGATATCGCATTTTCTTCGGCTCGCCTTTTGTGAACTTCGCAAACAGCAGGCCGCACTCCTTGAAAAGCAAGCCCTTTTCGGCCATATCCTCGAGCCAGCGCTGCACGGCCGGAATATCTCCCGAGCCGAAGGGTCTTATGCGTCGTACAGTTTTATTCATCCTTCTCCGCCTCCTTCGCGTCGGCAAGGCACTGCCTTAACCTGGTAAGCTCATCATTATATGCCTTCTCCCCTGTCGGCGTCAGCTCATAGAGCTTGCGCTTTCCGTCAACGCCGACATATTTTATAAGTCCCTCCTGCTCAAACTCCGAAAGCAGCGCATACAGCGTGCCGGGTCCGAGCTTAACACGCTCCGAGCTGCGGCGGGAGATATATTCGCTTATGTCGATGCCGCACTTTTTGCCGCTGTGCAGCGACATTAAAAGATAGAACATCGGCTCTGTCAGCGTTGAAAATTTCTTTCTCGCCATCGGCTCACCTCCAAATATCGATTATCGATGTTTGCTATATTATATATCGATATTCGATATTTGTCAACTCCGCATTTCGCTTGACTAAACACTGTATCTATATTAAAATAAAGTATCTAAATGTAGGGAGGAATTACATATGGATGCCATTAAAAACGCATATTACCGCTCGTTCCAGGCCGTTTTCAACGTTGCCGCCCGCTGCCTCTATTGGCGCAAGCCCATCACCGTTGAGGGCGAGGGCGCGCTGAGCAAGGCTCCCAAGCTTTTCAAGAAAAACCACGTCAAGAAGGTCATGATCGTCACCGGCCGCACCGTCGGCAAGACGATAGCCCCCATTGCGAAGGCCGCTCTGGACAAGGCCGGCATCGCCTACGAGCATTACTCCGAGGTTTCCGCAAACCCTACGGTAACCGTCGTGAACGAAATTCAGAAAAAATACCTTGAGTCCGGATGCGAGGGCTTCCTTGCCATCGGCGGCGGTTCTCCGATGGACGCTGCCAAGGGTGCAGCGGCAAGAGTCGTGCACCCGAACGCCCCCGTGAACAAAATGGCCGGACTGCTGAAGGTTCGCCACAAGATTCCGACCTTCGTAGCAGTTCCCACGACCGCCGGCACCGGCTCCGAGACTACGATTGCCGCAGTTATCACAGACCCCGAAACGCATCACAAGTATGCGATAATGGATCTGTGCCTTGTTCCCAAGTACGCGATACTCGACCCCGAGCTTACGCGCGATCTTCCGCAGAAAACGACCTCCACAACGGGCATGGACGCTTTGACCCACGCAGTTGAGGCCTATGTCTGCTGGACATACAACACAAAGGAATCCATCCGTCTTGCCGAAGAGGCAACGGTTGCAATATTCAAGTATCTCGAGCGCGCTTACAATGACGGAAACGACATGGAAGCACGTCAGCAGATGCTCACGGCCGCGTTCAAAGCCGGCTTTGCCTTCACGCGTGCCGGCGTCGGCAACGTCCACGCTATCGCGCACACGCTCGGCGGCCTATACAATACGCCGCACGGCCTGGCAAACGCCGTTATACTTCCCATCGTCCTTGAGGACTACGGCGAAGCGGTTTACGCAAAGCTTGCGCATCTTGCAGAACTGACCGGCGTTAAAACAACCGGCAGCGACGAGGAAAAGGCAAAGGCATTCATCGCCGAGATACGCGCAATGAATAAGCGCATGAATATTCCATCCGGCTTTGACTTCATCAAGGATGAGGATATCCATCAGATGTGCCAGTGGGCAATGGAAGAGGCAAACCCCGTCTACCCTGTCCCCGTTATCTACAACGAGGGGCGCTTTACCAAGGTGATCCGCCGCATAAGGGACGAAGCATAAAATTTTGAAACCGCCGCCTCCCGACGGCGGTTTTTCATCTATAATATTGAGGTGACACATGGAACTGCTCTACGCACTTGAAAGCATACGTACTCCTTTTCTCGACAAGCTCATGGGACTTGTCACAAACCTCGGAGGCGAGGCTGTGTTTATCGTGGCCGCCATCATCGTTTTTTGGTGTCTGAACAAAAGCTGCGGCTATTACATGATGACCGTGGGCTTTGCCGGAACGATCATCAACCAGTTTCTGAAGCTGTGGTTTCGCATTCCGCGCCCCTGGGTCAAGGATCCGAACTTCACGATAGTCGAAAGCGCACGCGCCGAGGCAACCGGCTACTCCTTCCCCAGCGGCCACACGCAGAATGCCTTTGCCGTTTTCGGCGCACCGGCGAGGTTTTTTAAAAACACCGCGCTGAGGATCATTTTTATCCTTCTCATTGCGCTCACGGCATTTTCCCGTATGTACGTCGGAGTTCATACTCCGCTGGATGTCGGCGTCTCGATCATCGTCGGAACTATCCTGGTTTTCGTCATATATCCGTTCTTCCGCGATATGGACAAGAGTCCGAAAAAGGTTTACATAATATTCAGCATTTTCATAGTTCTCGCGGCGGCATTTGTTGCTTTCGTCGAGCTGTACGACTTCCCTGCCGATATAGACGCGGAAAACTACGCCTCGGGCCTTAAAAACGCTTACATGATCCTGTTTTGCGCGATCGGACTTATGCTGACGTTCTTCATCGACACAAAGTATGTCCACTTCCCCACGCAGGCCGTGTGGTGGGCGCAGATAATCAAGGTCGTTGTCGGTCTGGCTATACTGCTTGCACTAAAGTCGGTGCTCAAAGCGCCGCTGCTTGCCCTGTTCGGAGGACACAGCATAGCGCACGGCGTGAGGTACTTCATTGTTATCCTCTTTGCCGGAATCGTATGGCCGATGACCTTCAAATTCTTCGCAAAGCTCGGCAAAAAATAAGCAGATAAGTCAAAAAATCTCTCCCTGTCGGGAGAGATTTTTTATCTGTTTAGTGTTTATCGCCGTCGTCAGGCTCGTCGGCCATACCGGCTGAGGCGTCCTCAGTGGGAGGATCGTCAAAACGGGCGATCTTGCGCGCCGGGCGTTCGATCGTATCATCCTGCATGGCAGGTGCCGGCTTAGGCTCGGGGAACGTGCCGTGCTCGCAGTAGTAATCGAAGGTCTCGCGATCCATCGACTCGTTTTCAAGCAGATACTCTGCAACGCCGATGAGCGTATCGCGGTGCTCGGTGAGTATCTTTTCGCACAGGGCGGAAGCCTCGTCAAAAATGTGCTTGACTTCCTCGTCGATAAGTGCGGCGGTCTCCTCGGAATAGCTCTTGGTCTGGCCGAAGTCACGTCCGATGAAGATGCTGTGGTCGGAGCTGTCGTACTGGATGGGGCCAAGCTTTTCGCTCATACCGTAGCGCGTCACCATATTGCGCGCAATGCTCGTCGCCTGCTGGATATCGCCGGACGCGCCGGTGGAGATATCGTCAAGGAAGAGCTTTTCGGCTATTCTGCCGCCGAGGCAGGATACGATGCGCTCGAACATCTGTGCCTTGGAGGTAAAGTCCTCCGTGTCCTCATCCGGGCGATAGAGCGTAAAGCCGCCGGCCATTCCGCGTGGAATGATGGTGATATAGTGCACGGGGTCGGTGTGCTGCAGGAACTTCGAAGTTATGGCATGACCTGACTCGTGGTAAGCTGTAAGGCGCTTTGCCTTGTCCGACATCTTGCGGCTCTTCTTTTCGGGGCCCATCTCGACCTTGAGTATTGCCTCGTCGCAATCCTCCATCGTGATAAAGCGATGCTTGCGTCGCACTGCCAGCAGAGCGGCCTCGTTCATCAGGTTTTCAAGGTCTGCACCGGAGAAGCCGGGAGTACCCTTTGCAATGGACTTGAGGTCAACATCGTCCGCCAGCGGCTTACCGCGTGCATGGATCTTGAGTATGGCCTCTCTGCCCTTTATATCGGGCATGCCGACATAGACCTGACGGTCAAAGCGGCCGGGACGCAGCAGAGCGTTATCGAGGATATCGGCGCGGTTTGTTGCCGCCATAACGATGACGCCCTCGTTGTTGCCGAAGCCATCCATCTCGACAAGCAGCTGGTTGAGGGTCTGCTCGCGCTCGTCGTGTCCGCCGCCGAGACCGGAGCCGCGCTGACGGCCGACAGCGTCGATCTCGTCGATGAATATGATAGCCGGAGCGACCTTCTTTGCCTGATAGAACAGGTCGCGCACACGCGATGCGCCGACGCCGACATAAAGCTCAACAAAGTCGGAACCGGAAATGGACAAAAACTGCACGCCCGCTTCGCCTGCAACCGCTTTTGCAAGCAGGGTCTTACCTGTTCCCGGAGGGCCTACAAGCAGAACGCCCTTGGGTATTCTTGCGCCCATCTTGGTAAACGATTTCGGATCCTTGAGGAATTCAACAAGTTCTTGAAGCTCTGCCTTTTCCTCATCGGCGCCTGCAACGTCGTTGAACGTCTTGCGGTTTTTCTCCTCGCTGCCGAGGCGCGTTCTGGCCTTGCCGAATTTCATCGCGCCGCCTGCGCCTCCGCCGCCCTGTGCTCGCTGCATCATGACGATCCAGAACACCATGAAGCCGATGAACAGGACATACGGTATAAGCTGCAGCCACCATGTTGACTGAACGGGCTCAATCTGATAATCCTTGATTATGCCCTTGTCGTACTGCTGGTCTATAAGTTCGCCGAATTCTTCATAGAACAGCGAGAAACTGTACATCTTATAGTATACGGTCTTATAGCCGTCCTTTGCGCTCGAGTCCTTAACCTTCATCTCAAGAAGATTCTTCGAGCCGTTGTAAGTGAATTCCTGAACCTTTTCATCCTTGAAAAGATCCTTGACCTGAGCATAGCTGAGCTCATTCTCAGGTTCCTGGTTGAGCAGAGTGAACAGAGTGCATGCAAGCAGCACCAGTATCAGAACATAAAAGCCTATATCTCTCGCTCTGTTGCGCTGAGGTTTCAATTAATCACGTCCTTTTAGACAGGAAGCATTTCATCCGTGCCTGAATTATTTCGTATATATCTCGGGCTTGAGCACGCCGATAAAGGGCAGGTTACGGTAAAGCTCGTCATAATCGAGACCGTAGCCGACGACGAATTCATCGGGCACTTCAAAACAAGAATATTTTGCATAAACGGGGGCTGTTCTGCGCGAGGGCTTATCCATAAGCGTTGCGATGGTTATGGATGCAGGCTTTCTCGTCATCAGATAGCTTTGCAGATAGTTGAGCGTGTTGCCGCTGTCGAGGATATCCTCGATGATTATAATGTGGCGGCCTTCGATATTCTGACCGAGATCCTTCTGGATTTCTACCGCACCGGTCGAGCTCGTTCCGCCCTTATAGGACGAGACGGCCATGAAATCCATAGAGCACGGGATACTTACATGGCGCATAAGGTCGGCCATAAAAACAAAGCAGCCCTTCAAAACGCCGACGAACAAGGGGTTCTTGCCCTCGAAATCTTTGGATATCTGCTCGCCGAGAGCAGCAACCTTTGCTTCGATCTCGTCTGCCGTGAAGAACACTCTCTCTATATCGTTTCTCATCTTTCAATTGTCCCCCGTAAGCTTGGTTTTATTTATTGTTACCCGGATGACCTTGTCTCCGGGTCGTGCAATACATCTTTCGGCAACGCCAAAGCCGTAAACTGCTATGACGCTCTTTTCGTCTCTCAGCACCGGAGTTGTTTCACGCTCCATGCGGCTGAGCTTTGCCTCGGAAAACAGATCCTTGAGGCTTTTTGTGCACCCTCTGCCGCAAAGCTTTATCTTATCGCCGGGCTTTCGCGACGTAAGGGATATGCTACCACAAATACTGTCGTAATTAAAGTATAAAATATTAAATGATTCGTTTTTTTTGCCGTAATTAGCAATTATCTCGCTTTTTACCGCAAATTCGCTGCCCGGAACGAGCTGCTGTGTGCCGAGCTTTAGCTCAACAGACTCCGGAACGGAATATTCCCTGCCGAAATAGAGCACTCCCACGTCGCATTCAACGCGCATGCCGCTTACATCTGCGGATCTATACTCGCTCGACGATGCTATGGCGTAGACAGCCTGCGCATGGGTAAAGCTCAGCGACCTTCCGCATATCATGCGCAGAACGCGCATAGCAACAGGCTTTGGAAGCTCAAGGAGCTTATCTGCCGGGAAAGCGCCGGATCTGTAGTGCTCGTTATACGCTTTAAGCGCCATATCGTCGAGGCAGGCTTCATCCTCGCGCAGAAGCTGCACCGTTCGCGTGCAGGCCTCGAAAAACGCAGGATTTATGCCCTCAAGCACTGGCGTGACATGGTGGCGCAGCACATTGCGCGTGTAGTCGTCGCTCGCGTTTGTCTTATCGCTTACATATTCGATCGCGTTTGCGGCGTTATACGCCTCTATCTCCTGCCGGGTCGTTCCCAAAAGTGGGCGCACGATATTGCCGCGTTTCGGCGGTATTCCGCAAAGCCCCTTTAATCCGCCGCCGCGAGTGAGATTAAACAGCATCGTTTCGGCGTTATCGTTTGCGTTATGCGCCGTTGCTATGACACTGCAGCCGAGCTTTTCAGCCGCGTTTTCGAGAAACTCATAGCGGCTTGCGCGCGCGGCTTCCTCCTCGCTCATGCCCTCAAGCTCTGCTCTGCGGCGGACATCACCGCTGCCGGTCAGGCATTCGATGCCGTGCTTCGAGCACCAATCGGCAACGAAGCGGCAGTCGGAAGCCGACTCCTCACCTCTTAGCATATGGTCAAAGCTTGCAGCACACACGCTTATTCCAAGCCTATGCGCATTTTCGCTCAAATAATGCAGCAGGCACATCGAGTCTGCTCCGCCGGAGACCGCGCACAGCACGCGCTGCCCCGGAGATATGAGCTTGTTTTCCTTAATAAAATCAATAATCGTCATCGGTTTTTGCCGAGCGGTTGCCGAAGCTTGTGAACTCGGGCAGCCATTGCAGATACACTGTGCCTGTCTGGCCCTTGCGGTTTTTGAGAACTATCGCTTCCGCCAGATACGGATCGGAGCTCTCCTGATCGTAATAGCCCTCGCGGTGCAGGCCGATGACAACGTCGGCGTCCTGCTCGATAGCGCCGGAATCACGCAGGTCGTTGAGCATAGGGCGCTTATCGCTTCTGCCGACGGCCGCACGGTTGAGCTGGCTGAGGCAAATGACCGGAACATTAAGTTCCTTTGCCATGATCTTGAGCATACGGCTTATATCGCTGACCGCCTGCTGACGGTTTTCGTTATAGTTGCTCTTACCGCCGGCCGACTGCATCAGCTGCAAATAGTCGATGACCACAAGGCCGAGGTTTGAAAGTCTGCGGCACTGGGCGTTCATATCCGCAACGGTCAGCATGGAGTTATCGTCAATGCGCATATCCGTTGCGCTGACCATCTGTGCGGCCGACGCAAGGCGGCGCCACTCATCGGGGCTGAGCTGCCCTGTCAGCATATTCTGCGACGGAACGGACGCCTCGCGCGCAAGAAGCCTGCTTACAAGCTGCTCGCGGCTCATCTCCAGTGAGAACACAGCGACGGTCTTGTCCGAATTTTTCGCAACGTCCATTGCTATATTCAGCGCGATACTCGTCTTGCCCATTGCGGGGCGCGCGGCTATGAGTATAAGCTCGCCCTTGTTCAGGCCGAGGATGAATTTGTCCAGATCCTTGAGTCCCGTGGAAAGTCCGGGGATGGTTTTGCCGCTGGATGCGGCCTCGGATATGCTCTCGTAAACGTTCTGAACAACGGTCGATATCGGAAGCAGACCGCCGATATTGCGGCCCTGACGGAGAGCGTATATCTTACTCTCTGCCGCTTCGAGGATGTTTTCCGCCTCGCCCGAGCCTTCGTAAACGAGGTTGTTTATCTCATCGGCCGCCGTTGCAAGGTTTCGCAGCAGTGCCCTGTCGCGCACGATGGCGGCATACTCAAGCACGTTTGCCGCCGTCGGCGTTATACGCATAAGCTCGGCGATATACTCGGTGCTTGCATCCGTGTAAACGCCGCGCACCTTCATCTGGTCAAGAACCGTGACGGGGTCAATGGTCTGCCCGTAGGAGAACATGGCATAGATCGTTTCGAATATATCTCTGTTCTGCTTAACGTAGAACTCCGCGCCGCGCAGCCGCTCGATAACATCGGGTATGCACCGCGTGTCTATAAGCATCGAGCCTATGACCGCCTGCTCGGCCGTTGCCGAATGAGGCGCTTGTCTGCCCAATAATTCTTCCATGCTTTATCTCCTGCCGTTTACTGTTTCTTATGCCTCGATAACAAGCACGTTTATCGTGCCGGAAATTTCGTAGCCAAGCTTTGCCTTGACCTGGAACGAGCCGAAGGTCTTGATAGGTTCGGGCTGAACGATCTTGTTCTTTTCGATCTCGATACCGTGCTGCTCCTTGAGCGCATCGCTGATCTCCTGCGAGGTGACAGAGCCGAAGAGCTTGCCCTTGTCGCCGGCCTTTGCACGCACAGTGACGGTTATCTCGCCGAGCTTCTTGGCGTTTGCCTCGGCCTCGGCCTTTTCGCGTGCCATCTGTGCCGCTCTTGCCTTTTCCTTGAGCTTGAGTGCATTTATATTGTCGGTCGTTGCCTCGCTTGCGAGCTTGCGCGGCAGAAGGTAGTTGCGTGCATAGCCGTCGGAAACCTCCTTCAGCTCGCCCTTCTTGCCCTGACCTCTGACATCAACGTTGAATATGACTTTCATAACTTATTCCTTTCCCGTGAATGATCACGAATCAATATACTCATCAATGGCGGCGTACAGCTTTTCCACCGCCTGCTTTAGCGTCAGCCCGTTTATCTGAGCTGCGGCAGCCGCGCGGTTTCCGCCGCCGCCGAGCTTTTCCATTATAAGCTGAACGTTTACATCGCCTATCGAGCGCGCCGATACGAACACGCCGCCGTCCTCGGTCGGATACATTACCATGGATGCATCAACTCCGGCGACATTCAGAAGCTCGTCTGCCGCCTGCGCGGCAACGATCCTGTTTTGCGGCGTTTCCGGCACTGCAACCGCCATGCTGCGGTAAAGCTGCGCGCGCTGAAGGATTTTATACTTTGCAACCGTCTGCTCCATGCCGTTCTGCATGAGCTTTTTGACTGCAACCGTGTCCGCTCCCGCTCGGCGGAGATATGCCGCGGCGTCGAACGTGCGGTCGCCGGTTCTGAGTGTAAAGCTCTTGGTGTCGAGCACTATGCCGGCCAGTATCGCCTCTGCCTCGCAGCGCAGAAGCTTAGGCTCGTCGCTGCACATTTCAAGTATCTCGGTCATAAGCTCGCACACGGACGAGGCGTACGGCTCGATGAAGCTGAGGTCTGCCCTGTCTATGTACGTTGCTGCGCGGCGGTGATGGTCGATGACGGCAACATGGTTGCACGACTGTAAGAGCCGCAGATCCTCGACCTGCTCGGGACGGTTGGTATCGACAACAACAAGCAGCGTCTTTCCGTCGGCTATCATAATAGCCTCCTGAGCGCTTATAAACGTCTCTTTATACTCCGGGCTTTCACGCAGGAGCCTAATAAGCGGCTTTGCCGAGCTTTTCTCTGTGTCGGCAACTATCAGCGCGCTCTTGCCGTTTTTGCGTGCAAGGCTGCATATGCCGACCGCGCCGCCGATACTGTCCATGTCGCTGAATTTATGCCCCATAACGAGGACACGCGAGGCATCCTTTATCAGCGATTCAAGCGCATTTGCCATAACGCGCGAGCGGACCTTGTTGCTCGACTCGACCTCGCCGGACTTGCCGCCGATAAAATCAAAGCTGAATTTATTTTTTATTACCGCCTGGTCGCCGCCGCGAGAGAGCGCCATTTCAACGGCAAGGGATGCAAACTGGAGCGCCTCGCTGAGGTTTGCGCCGTCTCTGCCGATGCCGATCGACAGCGTTGCGTGGATGCCGCTTGGGCTGACTACCTGGTGCACTTCGTTGAGGATATCGCACTTTTTGCTTAAAATACCCTGCATATATCTGTCCTCAAACAGGAAAAGATACCTGTCGCGGTCAAAGCGGATGATAATTCCGTTTGTATTTGCTCCCCACTGATCGAGCTTATCGCCGACAGCGTCGCGCAGATCATTGCGCACACGCTCGGGCTGGTTTTTCATAAGCTCTTCATAGTTATCTATAGTCAGTATCGCGGCAACGGGCTTTGAAAGCTCATGCTCATCGCGGATATTTTCATACTCTGTAACGTCGATCCAATAGGCTATCGCCATAAAATGCTGATCGCTTGCATCGTTTCCGCCAGAGCGAACAATGTTGCCGCAGATCTGATACTTTTTGCCGTTGAGCTCAAAAAGATCCGGGCTTTGGGTCTTGCCCTCCATGAGCCACTTGCCCGAAAACTCCGGTATAAGCTCGGCAAGGCTTATATCCGTTCTCGTGCCGGACAGGCCGCTTATGGAGAAAAACATCTCGTTTCCCCAGATGATGCGCGAATCGTCAAGCCGGAAAACTACTATCGGCAATGGGAAATTTAGCAGCGTATTGTTCTTTGCCGTTTCCGCGTCATACGTCACAGACTCGATATACGCAAGCAGCGCCTTTCTGCGGCGCGAGCGCATGATCAGCGAGTAAATTATAAGCGCAAGGATGACAACGCCTTCCGCCGCGGCAAGGTAGAAGTTCTTCGTGACCAGCGTCGCCACCGCGAACACGATCAGGAAGAACACAAACGGCCGTGTATTCGGTTCAAACAATCTCTGTGAGTTCTTCATTTTTCGCTTCCGTTCCTGAGACTTATAGATATTAAATTATAACAAAGTATCAGTCCGATTACAACTGTAATTATCCGAAAAATTGTTTTTGCAGGAATTCTTTCATTTCGTTGTAATAATCATTGCATTGTGCTATACTGATTGAACATCATTATCAAGGAGATAGCGCCGTGAAACTGTATCTTTACGGACATGATTATAAATACGCAGCCGAGCAGATGATGCTCTCGCTCTACCCTTCCGAGCGCCCGGAATATCCCGAGGGAAAGCCCGAAGGCGACAGGGTCGAGCTGCGGCTAAGCCATGGGAATACATACACGACGGCAAGCTGCCGCCTTGTTTTAAACTCAGTTGAGTATAAGGCAAAAAGCTCTGTAAAAACAGGCCTTATGATCGATGATATCTCACGCGACAAGCTGTGCAGCCGCATCATAAAAACCGCGTTTTACCGCGCAGCCCTCCGCTCGGGACATAAGCAGCCGGCATGGGGCATGCTCACCGGCGTTCGCCCGGGAAAGCTCTTCCGCGAAGAGCTTGAGGGCAAAACGCCGGATGCCGCGCTGAAAAAATTCATCTCCGACTACGACGTGACCGAGCCGCGCGCAATTTTGTGCCGCGATACGGCGCTTGTTACCGAAAGCGTAATAAACAGCCTCGGCGAACGCGACGTATGCCTTTATGTCGGCATACCGTTTTGCCCGACAAGGTGCTCATACTGCAGCTTTGTGAGCCAGTCTGTTGAAAAGAGCATGAAGCTCATTCCTCCGTTCATGGATGCGCTCATGCAGGAGATCGACGCGGCGGCAGCAGCCGTAAATAAGCTCGGGCTTTCGGTCATATCAATTTACATGGGCGGCGGAACGCCGACAACGCTCACTTTTCAGCAGCTTGACAGGCTTTGCGCCAAAATTGCCGAGTGCTTTGATCTTTCCGCACTGCGCGAATATACCGTCGAGGCCGGCCGGCCGGACACCATAACGGTCGATAAGCTGCACACTCTGCGTGCTCACGGCGTTGACAGGATAAGCGTAAACCCGCAGACGATGAGCGACAAGGTGCTGAACGTTATCGGGCGCAGACACACGGCTGCCGATATAGTCGAGGCGCTGGAAAAGGTGCGCAAGGTCGGCGGCATGGCAGTCAACATGGATCTCATAGCCGGACTTCCGGCCGACAGCGCCGGGGGCTTCGAGAAAACGCTCGACACAGTCATTGCCCTCGATCCGGAGAACATAACCGTCCACACGCTGTCTCTGAAAAAAGGCTCGCGCATAACGCTTGAGGGCAGCGCTATACCGTCGGATGCCGAGGTCGGCAAAATGCTCGATCTTGCGCAGGATAGGCTGTGCAGCGGCGGCTGGGCGCCGTATTATCTGTACAGGCAGAAATTTATGTCCGGCGGCTTTGAAAACGTCGGCTGGGCAAAGCCGGGAAGCGAGAATATCTACAACGTTTGCATCATGGAGGAGCTGTGCTCCATCATCGCGCTCGGCGGCGGAGGCTCGACAAAGCTCATCTCCCCTGCCGGCGGACGCAACATTCGCTTTTTCGCGCCCAAGTACCCGGCGGAATACATATCCGGTATACAAAAGACCTGCTCGGATAAGCAGGGTATAATAGACTTCTACAGTAAGGAGAGCAAAAAGTAATGGCATTTGATCTTAAAGAAATCAATTTCCGCACAGTCGCCGACCCCAAGGGCTTCATCGAGGAGTGCGACGATGTGTACGCAAGCCGCGTGAAGGACGCGGCGGAGAAAATCATTGAAAACAGCCGCATAAGCCCCATAGTTCTGATGTCCGGCCCCTCCGGTTCGGGCAAAACGACAACGGCGCGCAAGATAAGCGAGGAGCTTGAGCGCCGCGGCGTGCATGCATACTATGTAGGCATGGACGATTACTTCAAGTCCGTCGATCCTGCCACCGCGCCGAGAACTCCGGAGGGTGACATTGACCTTGAATCACCGCTGTGCCTTGACATGGAGCTTTTAAACGAGCACTTTACAATGCTTGCCGCCGGTGAGCGGATATACATTCCCAAATACGAATTTTCTCGTCAGATGCGTGTACTCGAACCGTCAAAGTCCATAAAGCTCAAAAAGGACGAGATCGTTGTATTCGAAGGCATACACGCACTTAACGATATAATAACCGAGCAGCACCCCAACGCCTTCAAGCTCTATATTTCCGCACGCAGCAACGTTGAGTTCAACGGTGAGGTATGCTTTAAGGGCACATGGTTCAGACTCGTCCGCCGCACGGTGCGCGACTTCAACTTCCGCGGCGCGGATCCTGCACAGACCCTCAAAATGTGGGCAAATGTACGCCGCGGCGAAAAGTCCTACATCTCGCCGTTTAAAAACAAAGCCAACTTCCTGTTCGACTCGGCATTCCCCTATGAAATGGCCGTCATGAACGAAACGGCCACAAACCTCTTCTCCTCCATCCCCGAGGGCATCGAACGCTATGACGAGCTTCGCACCGTGCTTCCGGCGCTTCAGCTTTTCGGCGTTATCGACGAGAAGCTCGTTGCGTCCGACGCGCTTATTCGCGAGTTCATCGGCGGCGGCGATTTCGACTGACATTTAATACCTGTTGACAGTTAAATTTATTTAAGTTATGCTGTCGGTGATATCATTTTTGTTTTGGAGGAGAAATGAAGAACTTAAAGAAAATCACCGCTCTTATCATGGCGCTTATCATGGTTTTCGCTCTGTGCGCTTGCTCGGACGATGACGATGCCAAGGGCAAGGTCGAGCCGAGCACAACGGCTCCCGTTGCGGAAGAGTCCGCATCTCCGGATAAATCGCTTGAGCTTGGCACACTCAGCGGCGGAAAATACGCAAACAACTACTTCGGCTTCGGCTGTGAGCTGGATGATCAGTGGACATACGCAGATGAGGATCAGCTTCTGAGCATGATCCAGGCGACCGCCGATCTTATCGACGACGAAAACTTCAAGGACGATATCCTCGATGCCGACATGTTCTATGACATGATGGCCGTTTACTACGACGGCGTAACGAGCATGAATGTTGTTGTCCAGAACATCGGCGCTGCATACGGCGCACTGCTTGACGAGGAGACAATGGTCGATGAAACGATAAAGGTTCTTCCCGACCAGCTTGCGGCAGCTTCAATGGACGTTCAGTCCTGCGAGCACGTCACTGTTGAGTTTGCCGGCGCAGATCACGACGGAATACTCACGCACAGCACCGTGAACGGCGGCGATGTGTATCAGCTTCAGACCTATATAAAGGTCGGCAAATATGTAGCAGTTGTCACTCTGTCTTCCCCACTCGAGGACAATCTTGATCCGATGCTCGGATTTTTCTACGCAGTATAAAGCAGAATAAAACTTAAAGCTCAGGCCAAACGGCCTGAGCTTTTTCACTATCGTCTAAAGCGGATTTTTCTTTATCTGCGCCCATTTGCGCGGATACTTGGGGTGCGTAGGCTTGATCTTTTCAATGACCACCGCGGCATGAGTTATATCCGTTCCGGGTATCGCATAATGTTCTATCTTTTCAAGCCGGGCACCGAGCAAATGCATGGCATTTTCGGCCTCTGCGACCTCGTCGGCGCAGTCGGGGCCTTTCATGGCGATAAATCTGCCGCCGACACGCAGATACGGCAGGCACAGCTCACAGAGCGTCCCCAGGCGTGCCACGGCTCGCGACACGGCAATATCGTATGCTGCACGGCGCTCTTCGGGAATTTCCTCCGCGCGCGCGTGGACGCAGCATATCCTTTCAAGCTCCAGCTTTTCGCTCATCTCGCCGAGAAAGTCAATGCGCTTATTGAGGCTGTCAAGCAGCGTGATATCCATCTCCGGCTGCACGATCTTCAAAACAAGGCCGGGAAAGCCTGCGCCGGTGCCGACATCGATGACCTTTTTATCCGCAAAATCGCACACCGTCAGCAGCGCTGCGCAGTCGAGAAAATGCAGGCGCGCAACATCCTCAAGTCCGCTTATCGCAGTGAGATTCATAACCTTGTTGCGCTCTTCGAGATATTCATAATATGCTTGCAGTCTGCCAACTGCCTCGGCATCGGGCGTGATGCCGAGCGCGGCAAAGCCGTCACTTAAAATCTTTTCCATACGTTCTCCGAAAAAATGAGTTGGGTTAGACCCAACTCATTTTAGCATAGTTATTATCTTTTAGCAATCACATAAAGAAATTGTGGTCGCCGATCTTGCCGAGCCACGTCGTTTCGATCATGCCGCTGCCCCAGTATCGTCCGACCTGGAAGAAAAGCGCGTCGCCGACGGTGTTATAGCCCTCGAGCGTAAGCTTTGCGCAGATAACGCTTATCGGATAAGGCTCGCCGTACACTGTGCCCGTTGATGCCGGCGTGAACTGCCCCGGCTGGAAGATGACGTCCTTTATCGTCTCTCCGAATCGGGGGTCGCCTGCGCGGTTGAGGATAACGTTTCCGACACCTATCTGTCCTTCCACGGGCTGGTTGCCGGACTCCCATGTGATGATCCTGCTCATCCAGTAGAGATCATCCTCGTTGTAAAACTCATCCCCACTTTGGAGGATCTGTTCGTCTGCCGTGCTGAAATTGATAGTTCCCTGCTCATCATCCTGCGTGACGCCCAGCGTAAATATCTTCGCCAGTGCCTCCGTCGGGATTATGAAAGAGCCGTCAATCTCCATATAGCCGTCGGGAAGATAAAAGTATCTGCCGTTTGCGCACAGATATTTGTCCCCAAAGCCGGCTTCGATCGTTATGCCGGCGACCTCGACGGTCAGTTTATTTATCTCTTTGTCATAGTTAACATCGGCGTCGTAGCCGAGGACAGCGCATGCGGCCTCAAGCGAGACATAGGAATCGTCGCCTATCATATAGCCGCGGCAGGAAAGCAGTCCATCGACGTATACCGGGGTTTCGGTATAACTGACACCGTTGTCAGTTTCCTCGGCCAGCGCAGAGCCGCAGAGGAAAACGCACAGCAGACAGATAACGAACACGAGTGCAAGACTGTTTTTTTTCAGTTTACTCATATAACGCTCCTGTCATAAAAAATATATTCGGCAAAACACCGAACAGCGCCCTATAACTCTCAGGCATATTAATTATAGCGGAACATTCGTAAGTGAGTAAACAGTAATTTTGCACAAACGAGGCCGTGTCGAATTGTGCATATTTCACATGGGTACTTCAAAAACCGCAAGATTTAGGGGCTTTTGCTATACAAAACACAGGATTTTGTGCCTTAGTCAGCTTGCACAAAAGCCGAATTTCGACAACAATTCCTTAAAAATTCGTAAAAATTATTACAAATATTAATCACATGTATAACGTTATGTAAATCGTGGGCGTTATGAAACAATATTATGTAAACTAAATCGCTGTTTTTATATGCAATTTTTCAGTGCTTTGGATAGCTGATCGGGGCATGATGTTGCCTTATATCCGCAGCGTATACCCTCCAATTTGGCGGCGGCATCCTCGGCCTTCATCCCCACAAGCAGCCGCGAAATGCCTTGCAGATTGCCGCTGCATCCGCCTTTTACCTCCACTTTTTCGATGATCCCGTTTTCGACATCGATCTCAAAAAGCTGCGAACATACGCCCTGCGGACGGTAAGTAATATGCATAATCACACCTCATTTTTTGAATATTCATGGTTAACATAACACAGTAACTACCTGCAAATAAATCATACCACAGCCCCGGCTGCAAGTACAGCATAATTTGAAGCAGGGCGCAATATACTTGCACGAAGGGAGGCTGTGAAATGCTGAGAAAACTGAGAGCGATCATTGTGGGCGGACTTGCCCTGTGCTGCCTTTATCTGTTTGCCTTATACCTGCGCGCAGACGGCGGCGGACTGGTTAAAAACGCGATCTCCCTTGCAGATGTCGCACAGGAGACTGTTTGCCCTACCGAAGCTCCGGCCGCGACGGAAGCGCCGGCGCAGAGCGCCGCTCCGGCAACGCCGACTATCATACCGACAACCATATCCGGTGGTATGTCCATAAAAAACACCTCCGGCTATGATATCGACATCGACTCGATACTGAGCGCAGGCTGCCCAATACGGCTTGAAGCGGATAAGCCGCAGATCCTTATTGTGCACACGCATTCGAGCGAGGCCTACTCCCCTGCCGGGCTGGACAAATACGACGACCTCGGAACAAACAGGACGCTCGACCAAAACCTCAATGTTATACGCGTCGGCACGGAACTTGCGCAGATGCTTCAGGACTGCGGCCTGAATGTCATTCACGACACGCAGGTGTTCGACTACCCGAGCTACACAGGCTCGTATAACCGAAGCTGTGAGGCCGTCGAGAAATACCTCGCCGAGTACCCGAGTATAAAGATCGTGATCGACCTGCACCGCGACGCTCTGTGCTCGGAAACGGTGACATATAAAACCACCGCAACCGAACAGGGCGTGTGCGCAAGTCAGATAATGCTTTTTGTCGGCAGCGATGCGAGCGGCCTTGAGCATCCCAATTGGAGGCAGAATCTGAGCCTCGCAATTTATCTGCAAAACGCCGTGTGCCAAAGCTATCCGAGCCTCATGCGCCCGATAACGCTGACAAAGTATCGCTATAATCAGCACCTTTCGCCCGGCTCGATGATAATCGAGGTCGGCAGCAACGGTAACACCTTGCAGGAGGCTCTCGCCGCAATACGGCTGTTCGGCAAGGCAGCAGGGCCTGCGCTGGCCGAGCTTATCGAGTGACGGTATTATTATAATGTATAGAACGCACCTCCTGCGGCTATGATCTTCATATACCACAGGAGGTTTTTTACTATGAAAGTGTTTGATATCATGAGCGAGCATACAGTAACGGTCGGACTTGGCGAACCGGTCGCCGCGGCGGCGCGGCTGTTGAAGCAATATAACATCGGCGCCGTTCCCGTTTGCGACGAGCGAGGCAATCTGCGCGGCATGATAACCGATCGCGACATTGCCATAAGATGCGCGGCAAACGGCCTGTCTCCCATGGAGACCAAGACCGGCGACGTTATGACACGCGGAGTTATAACCATAAACGACAATGCATACATCGGAGATGCAGCGCGGCTTATGGCCGATGCGCAGATACGACGGCTGCCCGTGTGCCGCGACGGACGCCTTGTGGGCATGCTGTCGCTGGCCGATCTTGCGCGAAACACCGACTGCGACACGGAAGCTGCGGAAGCTCTATGTGAAATTTCTAAAAACATCCGCAGAGTGTAGCATATACCACAGTCATTGCGCGCAAATCCTATTATAATAAGCTCAGAAAGACGAAAAACGTCAATCAAAAAAAGATTTCAAGTGCAAAAGTGTATTTATTATTTTAGGAGGTAAATTATTATGGCAAAATGGGTATGCCCCGTATGTGGTTACGTTCATGAAGGCGACACTCCCCCCGAGAAGTGCCCGATCTGCAATGTCCCCGGTGAGAAGTTCACCCTGCAGGCCGAGGAAAAGACCTGGGCAGCAGAGCATATAGTCGGCGTCGGCAAGGTTTTCGGTGAAGGCGTTCCCGAAAACGTCCGCGAAGAGATCATCAGCGGCCTGCGCGCAAACTTCGAGGGCGAGTGCTCCGAGGTCGGTATGTACCTGGCAATGGCTCGCGTTGCACACCGTGAAGGCTATCCCGAGATCGGCCTTTACTGGGAGAAGGCAGCTTACGAAGAGGCAGAGCACGCTGCAAAGTTCGCAGAGCTTCTCGGCGAGGTCGTAACCGACTCCACCAAGAAGAACCTCGAGATGCGCGTTGATGCAGAAAACGGCGCAACCGCAGGCAAGTTCGAGCTTGCAAAGCTTGCAAAGCAGTACAATCTCGATGCTATCCACGACACAGTCCACGAGATGGCACGCGACGAAGCCCGCCACGGCAAGGCCTTCGAAGGCCTGCTGGCAAGATACTTTAAGTAAGGCGAAAATTTCAAAGCAGCACGGAATTTCCGTGCTGCTTTTTTATTTCCATTTTGTACAACATCGTGCTATACTAAGTCCGGAGTATGTAATTTATATGTATTGGAGGTTATGTATGGATAAGATGCCGTGTCTGCCGGTGAAAATAACGGCGAAGAGATGGGCCGACAGGCTACAGGATGGTTCTGTTTTCATGCGTTCTCTGTATGACTTTGGCTCGTGGAGTGCAATAGAACGACATAATAGCGCCGACAAACAGATGAAGGACGGCGTTCAGGGCGATATTGGCGAAGGGATCGTCAGAACTGTAGATCCCAAAATCGGCGACGAATTTTTCAACAGCTTTGACCCGGAGATCAGAGCCGTCATGAAAGGCATGTATTATATAGACGAAAACTTTTATCAGTATTCAAAAATCTACTGCATGTACGGGCTTACATATCTCATTCACGAAAAAAGATTTGAGCAGCCCGATGAGAGGCTGCTCGATTTTGGCGATACTGCAGTCATAATCTATAATCCAAACGAATTTTTAAGCCGCGTTCTGCACGCACTGTACGACAAATACGGTGATAATATTAATTTCAGATGTGATGAAGTTCGCTACTATCCGCCGGACTATTACGGCGATTTGGACGAATTTTGCAAATCGGCAAGCTTCTCATGGCAAAACGAGCTGCGTTTCAGAGTCGCTCTGCTGGATGGTGAGGACACTGTCACCGACGAGCTCGGGCTCGTCCGAAAGTGTTTGATCCAGGATCGCTCACCAATAACTCTGGATATTGGCTCAATAAGGGATATATCCGTTCAAATACCGACGGATGATCTCATCGGGCTTCGTCTGCCTGATTTTCTGCTGCCATAATACATTTCAGCTGCATAGCAAAAAAGACCGCCTCCCGGCGGTCTTTTTCAATTTAGTGTATCTGCGTTTAGGGTGAAGAGTCTCGCTACGGCAGCTTTGAGCTGCGTATGCTCCGGGCGCAACAGCTCAGGGTCGGAGGCAAGAGTTTCGCGCGCGGCGTCCTGCGCCTCCTGCAAAACGTTCATATCCGAGCCGAGATCGGCAACGTGCATCGCCGGAAGTCCGTGCTGGCGCGAGCCGAAGAAATCGCCCGGGCCGCGCAGCTTCAGATCCTCCTCGGATATCTTAAAGCCGTCGTTCGTTTTGGTCATGACCTTCAAACGCGCCTGAGTCGCCTCGTTATCGTTATCGGAGACGAGCACGCAATAGCTTTTGTGCTCGCCGCGCCCGACGCGGCCGCGCAGCTGGTGCAGCTGGCTCAGACCGAAACGGTCGGCATTTTCGACTATCATAAGCGCCGCATTCGGCACGTCCACGCCGACCTCAATCACCGTGGTGGAAACAAGGATATCTATATCTCCAGCAACGAAGCTCTGCATAATGTCATTTTTCTCTTTGGCCTTGAGCTTGCCGTGGACGCAGGCCACTTTGAGATTGGGGAAATATTTCTGAAGCTCGGCGGCGTGCTCCTGCGCGGATTTGACTTTCGGCGGAAGCTCCTCGTTTTCCTCGATCATCGGGCACACGACAAACACCTGCCGGCCTTCGGAAACAAGCTTGCGGATAAAGCCGTTCAGGCGCGTGCGATAGCTTTCCGTCACGGCAAAGGTATCGACCTTTTGCCTGCCCGGCGGCATCTCGTCGATTATTGAGATATCGAGATCGCCGTAAATTATAAGTGCAAGCGTGCGCGGAATTGGCGTTGCGGACATAACAAGAACATGCGGCTTTTCGCCCTTGGATATCAGGCTCGAGCGCTGATTTACGCCAAAACGGTGCTGCTCGTCGGTTATGACAAGGGCAAGGTTTTTGTACTCAACATCCTCCGAAAACAGCGCGTGGGTGCCGATAATAAGGTCAAGCTCACCGGCTGCAAGCTCAGCCTTGACCTCGCGCTTTTGCTTTGCTGTCATTGAGCCTGTTAGCTTTCCTATGCGCAGGCCAAAGGGTGCAAGAAAGCCTCCGAGTGTTTCAAAATGCTGATTTGCAAGTATCTCAGTCGGCGCCATGAACGCCGAGGCGTAGCCGTTTTTCCACGCATACCACACAAGCGCGGCGGCCACAAGCGTTTTGCCGCTGCCAACATCGCCCTGCACAAGCCTGTTCATCGCTGTTCCAGACTGCATATCGCGCACAGCGTCCGACACCGCGCGTTTTTGCGCGCCCGTCGGCACAAACGGCAGACTTGAGAAAAACTCATCTATATTCTGCTCGCGCATGGGTATGCCGCTCTGCTTTGAGTGGCTGCCCTTCATTTTGCCCAGCGCGCAGGCCAGCAGAAACAGCTCCTCAAAAACGAGTCTGCGCCGCGCAAGCTCGAGATCCTCGAAGCTCGCCGGAAAATGAATATTTTCATACGCGTATCCCGTCTGCGCAAGCTTGTATTTTTTCCGCAGGCTCTCGGGCAGCACCTCCGGCAGCTCGGCAGCGCAGGCATCAAGTGCCTGACGTACAGCGCTCATTATAAGCTTTTGCGAAAGCCCCGTCGTGAGCCTATACACCGGAACTATGCGCCCCGTGACGCCGCCGACCGTGCCCTCACGCTCGATCACCGGGTTTGTCATCGTGCGCTTTCCGCCAACGCCGATAATCTTGCCATATATATTCAGGCTGTCGCCGCGATGGATATTGTTTTTGATATACGGCTGGTTGAAAAATGTTATGTCAACCGATCCACTCTCGTCAACGACGCGGAACTTGACAAGCTCAAGTCCCCTGCGTATGCGCACAAGGCGAGCATCCTCCGCCGCGAGGGCGTTTATGCACACTGTCTCCCCGTCGCAGGTCAGCGCAATGGGCTTAAAGCTGCTGCGATCCTCATATTTTCTCGGAAAATACGAAACAAGGTCACGGACGTTAATGACGCCGAGCTTATTGAAAAGCTGCGCCTTTTTTTCGCCTATGCCCTTGCAGTATCGTATATCAGTATCAAGATAATTCATTTTTTGAGTTTGAATCTCCACAATGCTTCCCTGTCGGCAGGCTCTGCGTAGGCTATGCCAACGCGCGGAAGCTTGATTATGTCAACCTGCATGCCGTCGTCCTCGATGCGCAGCCCACCGCAATCGAGAATATCCAGTCCGTTGAAGCTGCGGTCAACGGAAAGCTCCTTTGTCAGCTTTCCCGGACCTTCAAAACCCTCGCAGCAGCGGATGAGCACCGCCTGCGGCTCGCCTTCCCTGCCGGAGACTATGTTCATAAGATTATGCATGCCGTAGCAAAGATAGACATATATCGTGCCGCCGTCACGCCAGAGTATCTCGGCGCGCTTTGTTTTACCCTTATGCGCATGGCATGCCGTGTCCTCAGCGCCGCAGTAGGCCTCGGTCTCGCTTATTCTCAGCCGCTTTTCGCTGCCGTCGGGAAAGCTGCGCACAATGAGCTTTCCGACCAGAGCCTGAGCAAGCGTCAATGCGTCTTGGCGAAAAAATTCTCTGTCCGGCATCACTCTACCATTTTGAGCGTGTAATCTGTGCGGTTAGTGAGCGTGAACACCTCGATCAGACCGGTAGTACACATTATCTCGTTATCCTTATTTATCATTATCATCTCAAATCCGCCGTTTTCGCGCCAGTATTTGAGCGCGGCATTTTCGCCGAGGACGAATATCGCCGTTGACAGCGCGTCGGCCAGCGTACCGTCCTCGCATACTATCGTGACCGAAACGAGGTCGTTATCCGCAGGTCTGCCGGTGCTCGGGTCGATGATGTGGTGATACTTCATGCCGTCCGAGCCGATGAAATAGCGCTGATAGCTGCCGCTTGTTATTATTGCTGTCTCGCCGACTGAGAGCGTTCCGACATAGCTGCTCGTGTCGTTAGGATCCTCGACGGCGACGATCCAGTTCGAGCCGTCGGGCTTTGTACCCAAAGTCTGCACATTTCCGCCGAGGGAAACTATGCCGCTTGTAACGCCGCTTTTGCGCATAGCGTCGATCGCGTACTTTGACGCGCAGCCCTTGGCAACGGCGCCGAAGCTTATCTGCGTTCCGGCAGGCATGCGCACGGAGTAGTTGGCCTCGCCCTCAAAGTTTGTGATCTCGGTGCTGCCGAAGCCGAGGTTTTTGCGAAGCTCCTTTATCTCGTCATCGGACGGGATGCGGCCGGTTTCGTCCTTGAACTCGCCCCAGGCTTCATACAGCGGATACACCGAAAGATCGAGCGCGCCGCCCGAGAGATTATAGACGTTCAGCGCAGTAGACAGCATCTCGTTTACCTGCGGTGTGACTATAACGTCCTTGCCCTCGGCATTGTTAATAAGCGACGTGTAGCTGCCCTCATTATCGGGATCGAGCATATCGTCCATGGCGTTTATCACGCCGACGGCCGCGTTTATTCCGTCGCCGGCATATTTGCCGTAGGCGGTCAGTGTCATCACCGTATCCATTGCGAATATCTGCTTCTGCTCGGGCTTGTCGCTTGAGCAGGCGCAAAGCGGCAGCACCATGCAGACGCAGAGCACCGCGGCGATCATTCTTTTTGCAAAAAATCGACTCATATCTTATCCTCGGGATTTTTATTTATTTTGTAATTATACCATATATAAAACCAATTGAAAACCGAAAATTTGCGTTCTGCGAAACGTCGCTACACAATAACTATTTGTTGAAATCGGCAACAAACACAATATATGCTAAAATGCGCTATTTACAGATTGTTTACGCCGAATTTTGCCCCTCGCGAGCCGCCAATGTTGACATAATACGACTTCTGTGTTACAATTTGATTACATCTTGAAATATTCCACGGAGAGTTAAAAATGAAAAAACGGCTTTTAAGTTTACTTCTTGCAGTGATAATGTGCGTTTCGCTGCTCGCCGTTCCGGCCTCGGCTGCCGGCATAAGCGGCGCGAAAACGACGTCGGCTCTGAATCTCAGAAGCGGCGCAAGCACGAGCAAGTCAATAATCATGACCATGCCGTCAGGTGCAGAGGTCATCGTCGGCATGACGCAGAACGGCTGGTGCAAGGTTGTCTACAACAACACCGTAGGCTACGCTTCGGCAGACTACCTCAAAACCGTAAGCAAGGTCAGCGGCAATTTCGGCACAGGTACCGTATCCGGCAGCGATGTCCGCATGAGAAGCGGAGCCGGAACTAACAGCTCGATCATAACCACATTGGACAAGGGCACGAAAATGAGCGTCATCGGCGCATCTGGCAACTGGTATGAGGTCAGCTACAACGGCAAGACCGGCTATGTCAGCGCAGATTATATGAAGCTTTCGGTCGGCAATGCTTCATCGTCGGCAGCAACTACCAAGCCTTCCACGTCTGCATCGACCACAACGAGCACCTCGACAGGCAGCGGCTTCAAGGCTTCGGTCATCGGAACGAGCGTAAGGCTCAGAAGCCAGCCAAACACTAATTGCGACACTCTCGGCTACTACTCCAACGGAGTAAGCCTCACGGCGCTCGGCTCGGTCAAGGATTGGTACAAGGTATCATACAACGGCAAGACCGGCTACATGGCCGCGCAGTATGTGCGCATAACCCCGTCGGAGAGCTACAGCGCCGCAAAAAGCGGCAGCGTTTCCGGTGACAGCGTCCGCCTGAGAATGGGGCCGAGCACGGATTTTGCAGCCATTGCAACGCTCAATAAGAACACAAGCGTTAAAATCACCGGAGAGACCGGCTCGTGGTACGAGGTCAGTGCAAACGGCCAATACGGCTACATGAGCAAGGACTACATAAAGATCATCTCCACCGCATCTTCCGCAACGGTCGAGAAGATGGACAAGATCGGCATCGTCACCGGCGACGGAGTGCGCATGAGAAGCGGAGCCGGAACAAGCTACTCTACCATCGGCTACTACAACAAGGGCATTCAGGTCAAGGTCACCGGCAAGACCGGCTCATGGTATGCCGTGAGCTACAACGGTCTCAGCGGCTATATGAGCGCAGACTATGTCAAGCTCAGCACCGGCAACGCCGTTGCCGACAAGATCGTTGCCACCGCAAAGCAGTATCTCGGAACGCCCTATGTTTACGGCGGCTCCTCGCCGCGCGGCTTCGACTGCTCGGGCTTCATGTATTACCTCTACGGCCAGTATGGCTACTCGCTCTGGCGCGGCGCGGGCGGGCAGTGGAACCACAATGGCACCAAGGTCGATAAAAGCGACCTTCAGCCGGGCGACCTCGTGTTCTTCTCCGACAGCGTCGATCCCATCGGCCATGTCGGCATGTATATCGGCAACAATCAGTTTATCCACGCCTCCTCCGGCAAGGGCTGCGTCGTTATAACCTCGCTCAGCTCAAGCTACTACGCAAATCACTACACCGGCGCAAAACGCATCATTCAGTAGAATATAAATTCACACCGCAGTTCAGTGAACTGCGGTGTTTTTTATAGCTTGTTATCAATGATTTTGTGTGCGGCAAAAATAACTATTACAAGCGCCGCATCTGCCGCGATGTTCGGGCTGAAAATTATTCTGCTCGGCAGCAGCAGAGCCGCGCACAGGGCAACTGCCGTTATCAGCAAGATAAGACATACCAGAGCCGCCGGCTTTGCATTGAATGAGTTTTTAGTTATGTAAACCACTATCAAAGTTGCGAGTATCAGCATCGCTGCTCCGCCCAAAATATCCGTCACGCTGACCGGCGTTACATACCAAGTCTCTCCGTTTATTATCTGCTCAGCGACAGAGAATACCACCCAAATGCCGATCAGCAGCCCCAAAGCCGGTAAAGTATCGCGGATAGCCGTCATAACGCGCTTTTTGGTGCTCATTTTCGGGATCTCGGCAATGATGGCATCGCAAAAGGCCTTATAGTCGCCGCCTATCACATCGGCCGCCGTCTCACCTCTTCCGCAAGCGTCAATGAGCATCTGCGTTATATCTCGCCGGACGGTCTCCTGGTCGATATCACTTATATTCGCACTTCTTATGTAAACCACTATATCGGTCAGTATATCGTTGGTCTTATCATCGAGCCGCTTTTCAAGCTCGTTATTCTCATCTCTCAGTACCCTTGCTTCCCTGCTCATCGGTTTCTCCTCCTTTTAGCGTACTGTTTACTGCATTGCTAAGCTCATTGTAGCTGTTTTTAAATGCCTCAAGCTCCTCGCGGCCGAGCTGCGTAAGGCGGTAGTATTTTCGCTTTGGGCCAAGCTCTGACGCACGGTACTCGGTTTCGACAAATCCGTTTTTTTCGAGCCTCAGCAGCAGCGGATATATCGTACCCTCCGCTATCTTTCCGAACCCATATCCGCTCAGCTTTTCCGCTATCTCATATCCATATGTCTCTTTCCTTGAGATTATGGCAAGAATACAGCCGGAAAGCGTGCCCTTGAGCATTTGCGACGGTATCATCCATTTCACCTATCTTGTTTTACATAGTAGTTGAGTATATTGTAATGCATAGTAGCTACTTTGTCAAGAAAATAATTAATTCCACAGCAATAATATGCTGTGGAATTTACTTCACATTATGAAATACATTATTGCTGCCGCCGCTCCGCTGCCGATGAGCGTTGACAGTGCCGCGACAAGCGCCGTCGGAATTTTTTCGCTGCGGCGCATAGATCCGGTGTAGGTTCCGGCGGCTCTGCGCGCCTCGCTCAGGAGCTGCGAGCGCGTCACTCCGGCGGTTTTCATATAGTCCTCGCGGACGATGAATATTGCCTCCTCAAACACCTTCGGATCGGGCGATTTTACGACGATCACGCGCTTTGCGACTCCTTTTATCACCTCGGCTGCCTCCCTGTTGTCGGTTTTCTGTTTGTAGTTTAACCGTCTGAGCATGGTTTTATACCCTAAGCGCGCTCTTCGACGCGCACGGCAAGTACTGTCATGTCGTCGGAATATGTGCTGCTGTGCTCGGCGGCCTTGAGAGTATCGCGCGCAAGCTGCTTCATGTCGTCGCCGCAGGAGGTGAGTATATCGCGCAGCCACGCATCGTCATCATCACCCACAACGCCGTCGGACGCAATTATCGCCGTGTTGCCGGGCTTTAGGCGCATTCGCACGATATCCGGCTCCGCACCTGCCGTTCCGCTTAGGCCCGGAGCGAAGTTTTCGCACTTTATTCTGCGTATGCCGCGGCTTCCGTTTACATAGCTGGGCGCAGCGCCGTATTTATAAAAGCACGTTTCGCCGGTGAAAAGGTCCACGCACATCAGATCGACCGTTGCAAAGCCCCAGTTATCGCCGCATTTGAGCAGCATGACCGAGTTAAGCGTTTTCATGGCTACGGCAGGGTCAACGCCTGCACGCAGGAAGCTCTCGAGTACCTCGATCACGCGGCGGCTTTCGCTTGCCGCTGCCTCGCCGCAGCCCATTCCGTCGGATAGGATAACGCACAGAACACCTGCGTCGGTCTTGAAATAGGTTCCCCTGTCGCCGCTGACCTTCTCCCCTTTTTTCTTGAGTGCCGCAATGCCTACCGATACGGCAAGCGGCTCGGCTTCCATGAGTACGAGCTTTGCCTCGCTGTCGTTTTGGCTTTTGAGCCTGCACAGGCGAACTCCGAGCACCCCCGACAGGCGTTCGAGATAATCTTCCTGCTTTGTAAGGCGCGCGAGCGCTCCGCTTTCAATAACGGCGCGCAGCCTTCCGCGCGCATCGCGGTATACCGCCGCGTCAGCATCAATATCCAGCGACAGCAGATAGCGGATGAGCCGTCGCTCGGCAAGGTGGTCTGCGCCGTTTGTCCCTGCAAGCTCCTTTGATACCGAACCGAGAATCTCCGCCATATCCGAATACTGCCCCCACGCGGTATTGCGGCTCTCGCGCAGAGTTTCGGCAAACTGGCGGCGATATGCGGCCGCACGCAGCTCCGCGTTGACCGCCGTTACAAAGGCTTCCGGCGTTTTGCACTTTTCCGTGAAGCGGCGCGGAATATCGCCTATCTCCAGCGTGCCGCGGTCGAGCATCTTCGGCGTTGCGTCGTTCAGCGCGGACAGTGTGTCGATGTAATCCCGGTTCCAGCAGCGGTTTTTTTCCTTACATTTAAGGCACACACTGTCTGCTGCGCGGTCGAACACCTTTGCAGGGTCTGCGTCGTTATACTGCTCTTCAACATTGCGTCGGACGATATCGTAAAGGCTGCCGTAAGCGTCGCTCAGGCTCATCACCTTGCGCGCAACGTATCGGCGCAAGCCCGATTCGCCGCTGCCTCCGATGACCGGCTGCACCATGGAGCCTGCCCGGCTTAAAAATCCCGAGGGCAGCAGCAGGAATATGACCGATGCCGCAAACACCTCAAACAGCGCGCCCATCTCCTGCCGGAACGCCCACGCGCATGCAACCGCAGCAGCATTAGCTATGATAAACGATAGCAAAAACAGCAGTCTGCCATGGCGATTGAACATCCCCGACAGCAGCCCGGCAAAGGCATAAGCCATGGTGTAAAACGGCATTCCGCCGGCCGTGAGATCCATTGCTATGCCGAACGCCGTTCCGATAGTGCAGCCCGTCATAATGCCGCAGCGCAGTGTGCAGGTCATGACGACAAGAACCGCGGCAAGCCGTCCAAGCGATATGGCACCGAATATCTCTATCTGCGACACCGCCATGAGTAAAACCGCAGCGGTTATAAGTACGCTTCCTGCATAGCGCAGCTCCTCGGACTCGGTCGTGCGCTCTCTGCTGCTCATCGCCTCGCGGAAGAACCAGCAGCCGCCGAACGAAAACACGGTTTCGATTAGCACGACAGCCGCTGCCGGTGCCTGAGTGAACACCGAGGTGAAGCTCGAAAGAATGCCGGTTGACAGCGCGGAAACTGCCGCCGTTGCAGGCGCGAACACGCTTTTTGACGCAAGCTTTGTGTCCTGAAACGCAAAGCTTATCGTGTAAACAAGTACGATAGCGGCAAGATAGCGTATGCTGCCTGCAAGGCCGCAGCTTATTATGTAGCCGATAGCAGCGCCGATGAGAGCGGCTACACCGTTCAGCCCTGCACCCGACGCCGCCACCGCAGCCATGCCGAACGGCCCTGCTGCGCCGAGAAGGCGCGCCGACGCAAGCAGCACACCTCCGATGAGATGCACAACGGCATAAGCCGCGCTTATTACCTCCGGCGAGGTGCGCTCAGCCGCGCTTTTTGTTATCGCGTCCTTGATCGCCGTAATTGATCCTTTCATGTCCATTTTTCTCCTCCGCAGTTTACATAAAGTAATAATAATTATACTTATGTAATTCTCCGAAGTGTGTCACTCGGCGCTGTTGAGAAATGTTATTTGCGCATGGAAAATGCGCGAAAATAATTTAGGCAAAGAAAAAAACAGGTACGGTCTTTCGATCGTACCTGTTTTGAATATTAAGCTTGGATCACTGCTTTGCAGCGTCTTCCTTGCCAGCCTGAAGAGCCTTCATGTTGCCGGGCAGGAACTTTGCCTTGCGCTCGCCGAGCTCGATGCGGATTGCTTCGCTCATCTTATCGTCATCAACGACGGGAGCCTTCTGAAGCAGTGCGCCGAGGATAGCAACGTTTGCACCCTTGGGGTTGCCAACGCTTTCAGCAATGCGGTTTGCGTCGCAGTAGACGACCTGGATGTCGGTGCGCTCTGCCTTGCGGTCGATCAGAGAGCTGTTGATAACCAGAACGCCGCCGGGCTTAACGTGAGACTCGAACTTGTCCAGAGAAGGACGGTTCATGGCGACAACGACGTCTGCCATGTCAACCAGAGGAGAAGCAACGGGATCGTCGGAAATGATAACCGAGCAGTTTGCGGTACCACCGCGCATCTCAGGGCCGTAGGAAGGCAGCCAGGAGACATGCTTGCCGTCGAGCATGCAAGCCATTGCAAGGAACTTACCGATCAGGAGCATGCCCTGACCGCCGAAACCGGCGAATATAAACTCTTTTTTCATATTATTCGGCCTCCTTGTCTTTCTTAACACCGAGAGGATAGTAAGGAATCATATTCTCTTCGAGCCACTTCATAGCCTCGATCGGGCTGAGACCCCAGTTGGTGGGGCAGGTGGAAAGAACCTCTATCAGGCAGAAGCCCTTGCCCTGCATCTGATAGGTGAATGCCTTTTTGATGGCCTTCTTGGTCTTCATGATGTTTGCGTTGTTGTTGACAGCGCAGCGCTCGATGTAGTAGGAGCCGGGGATGGTCGAGAGCATCTCTGCAACGCGGATAGGTGCGCCGCACCATGCCTCGTCACGACCCTTGGGGGAAGTGGTGGTCTTCTGACCAACGAGGGTGGTAGGAGCCATCTGGCCGCCGGTCATGCCGTAAATAGCATTGTTGACGAAAATGGTGCAGATGTGCTCGCCGCGGTGTGCAGCATGGACGATCTCAGCAGTACCGATGGAAGCGAGGTCGCCGTCGCCCTGGTAGGTGAATACGAGGGTATCCTTGCCGACAACGCGCTTTGCGCCGGTTGCAACTGCGGGTGCGCGGCCGTGTGCGGCTTCGTACATATCGCAGTTAAAGTAATCATATGCAAATACGGAGCAGCCGACAGGTGCTACGCCGATGACCTTACCTTCTTCGATAACGCCTTCCTTTTCGAGCTCCTCAATGGACTCTGCTACCAGGCGGTGGATAATGCCGTGGTTGCAGCCGGGGCAGTAATGGAAAGTCTTATCAGTAAGGAGTTTAGTTCTCTCAAATACTACGGACATTTATTTACCCTCCTTCATGCTCTTGATCTTTGCAACGATCTCGTCGGTGGTGGGCATCTGGGAGCCGCAGTGGCCGAAGAAATCGATGGGCTTTGCGCCGTTGACAGCGATCTTAACGTCTTCGAGCATCTGGCCTTCGTTCAGCTCTACGTCGAGAACTGCCTTCACGCCGTCAGCATTGACTGCATCTGCAACAGCTTTGTACGGGAACGGCCATACGGTGATGGGACGTACCAGACCGACGTTGATGCCTTCTGCCTTGAGCTGATCAATAGCAGACTTTGCGATACGAGCGACAGTGCCGAATGCGGTGATGATGTACTCTGCGCCTTCGCAGTTGTAGTTTTCCCACATCTGCTCGTTCTTGGTGACCTCAGCGTACATTGCCTGCAGGACTGCGTTGTGCTCGGAGAGGGACTCGGTATCGATGTAAATGGAGTTGATGACGCCGCGCTTCTCGGGATCGTCGCCGGGCTTCCAGCCGGTGCAAGCCCAAGGCTTCTTCTCGGGATCGATCTTGAACTCGACCATCTCGGGCATCTCAACAGGCTCCATCATCTGAGCGATGATGCCATCTGCGATGAACAGTACGGGGATACGGTACTGCTCTGCCTTGTCGTATGCGAACATCATGATGTCAACTGCTTCCTGAACGGAGGAGGGTGCGTAGGTCAGCAGGTGGTAGTCACCGTTGCCGCCGCCCTTGACAGCCTGGAAGTAGTCACCCTGGGAAGCCTGAATGTTGCCGAGGCCGGGGCCGCCGCGCATTACGTTCAGGATAACGCAGGGAAGCATTGCGCCTGCGCAGTAGGAGATACCTTCCTGCTTCAGGGATATACCGGGGCTGGAGGAGGAAGTGATTGCACGGGCGCCGGTGCCGGCTGCGCCGTAGATCATGTTGATTGCCGCGACTTCGGACTCTGCCTGCAGGAAGCAGCCGTTTACGTCGGGATCAAACATACGAGCGGACATGTATTCAGGAATCTCAGTCTGCGGGGTGATGGGATAGCCGAAGAAATAACGAGCGCCAGCTCTGATGGCTGCCTCTGCAATAGCTTCGCTACCCTTCATAAGAGTTTTTGCCATTATAATTTCCTCCTTAATCCTTCTCGATGTGGATTACCACGTCGGGGCAAGTGCGTGCGCAGGATGCGCAGCCGATGCACTCTTCAGGTTTTACAACCTCTGCCGGGTGATAGCCTTTTGCGTTGATTTTTGCCTTGGAAAGTTCAATGCAACCCTTGGGGCAGGCTCTTGCACAGAGACCGCAGCCCTTGCACAGGTTCTCATTGATGGTTACCTTTACCATTTTGCTACCTCTTTTCTTTATTTTTGCTTTTTGCTAATTTATTAAATCCGCATAAAGCGGGGTCGCGCAATTAATGCTTGAAGTTTTTCTGCGGATCGACAGTGTGCAGTCCGTATTTAATGTACGAATCCCAGTCACGGTGCATGTACACGTCTATGGGGATTGGCTTGCCGATATACTTCGGATCGTGCCCTTCGGAAAGGAACTGTTCAAGCAGATCCTTTTTGCCTGTCGTATATGCCACGGGGATACCCGTCCTGTCGGAGACTTCCTTGAGCATCTTGTATCCGTCGCGCAGCTCCTCGACGCTTGTTTCCGTTGCAAGGTTTGCGTTGTTGATCATGCCGGTTATCTGGAGTCTGGAATGCGCCTGCATTCCCTCCTGAAGCCTTATGAGCTTCTCAACCGTGCCGGAAAGCGGTCTGCGGATATTGACGACATTAAGCACCTCGAGCGAGCCCGGCTCAAGATCGACGAAATCCTGATGATATCTGCCGAGCGCCGTTGCGCCGACATCATCGCCGCCGACGTCGAACACGACCGTGTCCCATTCAAGGACGAATGCCGAAGCGACCTCCGCCGGAAGCGAGAGCGTTTCGATGCCCGAGCACGCATAGTTCGGAGATACAAGTCTTATCTCCTTCTGCTCGACCATCTTTCCGCGCTCAGTAAGTCTGAAATATGTGTTGACCATATCAAGGTCTATAAGCTCCGTCCTGTCTCCGCGAGCTGCGGCCTGCATCGCAAAGTTGAGCGCAAGCTCGCTTTTGCCGCTGCCGTAGTTGCCGATGAGGACTTTAACATTCTTCATTGCCGGTTACCTCCGTTCATTATATGAACGCTATGAAGCTCTTATATTGTAGCATCCTGCAATTTTTCCGTCAACAATTCTGCTTGTTAATTTCAAGATAAGCGCACTTAATAATTCACAAAAATTGCGCATATTTTTTGTGAATTTAGTCAACCGAAATATTTTCTTAAAAGTTTTGAACTGAAATCAGTGCATTTTCTGCTGCTAATTTGCGATTTTGCACCATTAACCGCAAAAATGCAATTTCGGCATGCTTCCAGCCATTTTGATGCTCAAAATGTGCAGACACAGTTTTGCCTGTATCTGCACATTTTATCGTCGAATGCACTATTGAAGCATTCCGTATTTAATTTTGATGCGCCTGAGCTTGGAAAGCACAGGCTTTTGCAGCAAAAGCAGGAACACAACGGTGCCCGACGCATGGATAAGATTGAACGTAAATCCGGAGGCATACATGGCAAGCAGGGCCTTGAGGCTGACCTCCTGCGAATACATAAAAAGCGATCCTGTGTCGAGCAAAACGCCGTATATAATGAGCACCGAGAAGAAGCCGTATATCAGCAGCGGAACCGTTTTCACTTCCCTGCCGCCGAACAAAACACCGGCAAAAAAACCAACCAGGCCGAAGCCGAACATCTGCCACGGTGTCCACGGTCCCTGTCCGAAGAACATATTTGATATAAGTCCTGCCGCGGCTCCGGTTATAAAACCTGCCTCGGCGTTGAACGCAGCGGACGTGAGAATGACAATGGCGCACACGGGCTTAAACTGCGGCGCCCAATAGAACGCGACTCTTCCTGCCACGGCAAACGCCGTCATGACCGCAAGCAGCACAATCTCGCGCACCTGCGGCCGCCGCCCCTCAAACCGTGCGAAAAACGGCAGCATTGCAAGCAGTATGATGATAACCGACGTTAGGTAGTATTTTCGGCTGTTCCACAGCCATGTTTCGACCGCGATTGCGGCGGCCGAAAGCACGATCACCGTAAGCGTCACGGTCACGCGGCTTTTTTTCACTGTTTGAGGCATTCGATCACCTCCCCGGTGAGGACCGCGTTTTCAATCATGCCGCGGCTGAGCCTGGCAGCCGCCGTAGTGTAAAAGAAATTGCCGGAGAAAAACTTGCGCGGTGCGCTCCTGCAGACAATTTCACCGCGAAACAGCAGGGCACAGCAATCGGCGCATTGCGCGCAGAACTCGATGTCGTGGCTTACGAGGAATATGGTTTTGCCCTCAGCCTTGAGACGGGACAGAAGCTCGCCGAAGCGGCGCTTAAACTCACCGTCCATTCCCTTTGTCGGCTCGTCAAGAAGCAGCACATCGGGTGCGGTAAGCAGCACTTTTCCGAGTGCAAGGCGCTGCTGCTCGCCGCCGGATATATCAAACGGGTGGCGCGAAAGCACGCCTTCAAGCTCCAAAAGCTCCGTGATATGCAAAAGCAGCGCCTCTTCCGGATTAAGCTCTTTCAGCTCGTCGAGCACCGTGTCCTTAACGAAAAGCTCGCGCGGATCCTGCGGCAGCGCAGCCACGCGCAAACCGTTGGTTTTCACCTTGCCGCGATACGGCCTGAGCCTTCCCGACAGAAGGCCGGCAGTTGTGCTTTTCCCAGAGCCGTTGCCGCCGAGGAGCGCAAAAATTTCGCCCTTATGAAGCGTGAGGCTCAGTCCGCGCAGGATATCCGGCGCATTTTTTTCATATCTGAACCAGCAGTTTTTCAACTCTGCTGCTGTTTCCGGGCAAGTCTCGACAGACGGCTGTTCACCTTTTACGGAAGTGCGTGCGCGCAATGCGATAAACGCCCTTGCATCGCTCACCGTGAGCGGTGCGTCGCCCTCGCCGTCAATAGCCGCAAATATCTGCACAGCAGCCGGCATCGACTCAAAAACCGCGCTGTTTTTCACCTGCATTACCGTTTTTTTCGGCTCGCCGAACGCTATGAGCCGCCCCTCGTCGAGCACGGCGAGCATGTCCGCCATCGGCAGAGCTTCCTCAAGGCGATGCTCGGTCAAAATAACGGTCAGTCCGAGATCCTCGCTCATTTTGCGAAGAGTGCCGAGAAAATCGGCAGCCGCAATGGGGTCGAGCTGACTTGTCGGCTCATCGAGGATCAGCACATCCGGCCGCAGCACGGCGGCGGACGCAAGGTTTATAAGCTGCTTCTGGCCGCCGGAAAGCTCCGCGACGTTTTTTTCAAACAGCTCGGCCAGTCCGAAATAACTTGCCATTTCGGCAACCGCAAGGCGCATTCTTGCCTGATCCCAGCCAAGGCTTTCAGGCCCGAAGGCAAGCTCGTGGAATACCTTGTCGGTGACTATCTGATCATCCGGGTGCTGAAAAACAAAGCCTATTCTCCGTGCCTGCTCGGCCTGACCAATATCGTCGAGCGCTTTGCCGAAAAACAGCACATCGCCCTCGGCCTTGCCATGGTCGGCAAGGCAGGTCTTGAGCCTGCGCAGGAGCGTGCTTTTGCCGCTGCCGCTGGCTCCGCAGATAAGCGTGATCCTGCCCTCAGGTATCGACATCGTTATATTGTCGAGCGCAGGCTTATTCTCGTTTGGATATGTAAAGCTCAGATCGCGGATCTCAAACGCCGCCATACCAGGGCCTCCTTTGCATCAAAAAGCTGCGGCAAAAAACACAAGAGTGCAAACGCCGCCATTCCGAGCGCCGGTATGCCGCCAAAGCCGCTTATTATTACCGACGGGTAATAGCGCGCGTATATGCCGCCGCTGACGACGCATGCTGCCGTCACACCGACGGCGAAAGCGCACAAAACCATCGTCACAGCGTCGCGCACCGTGAATCTGTACAGCGAAAAGCTCGTGCGCCGGGCCGCGCCGTAGCCGCGGCTTTTCATTGAATTTGCCGCGGTAAGCGAGCTTTCAAGCGCCCACGTCAGCGTGACCGATAAAACCTTCATGCTGTTTTTTACGCGGCGGATAAATCCACCCTGAGCGCTGCCCTGCCCTATCTGCGCACGGGCAGCATCGATGCTGCGTATTTTTCTGCCGAACTTCGGCACGAATCTCAACGCCATTGACAGCAGCAGCGAAACCGACGGGCTGAGTCTGCCGAACAGACACAGGAGCTTATCCGACGTCATGACGACGTTAAAGCACTCAAACCACAGTACAACCGAACAGAGCATCACCGAGGCGTAAAAGCCGAAGGTCAGCGACTCTTTCGTTACGGCGTTGCCGTTTGAAAGATAAAAAATCGGTGTCACTCCTGCATGGTTAAAAAGTGCGTTGAGCGCCGACATAAAAAGGAGAAACGGCACAAGATAGAGCAGCGTTTTCCCAAAATGCCGCGCGCCTTTGAGGATGCAGACATAGCCTGCCGCGGCGGCAAGGCTAATTATTAGCAGCACCGGATGCATATAAAGCATCGTCAGTGTGATTACGGCGGCGAAAAAGGCAAAGCTCGCCGCCGGGTGCAGCTGCGAAAATGCGTCGTTCATGCTCAGGCCACCATGCTTCCGCCGACGTCCGCGCCAAGGTCACAGGTATAGCGCCACCTTATCACATCGCCGTCCTGCAGCGCATAGCGGCTGCATCCGTAGTTTGGAAACCATCCGTTGACGCTGTACATCCAGCCGGAAAGCTCGCCGCAGTCAAACTCATACAGATTGTGTATTCCCTCGACATAGGCGCTGTTATAGCCCGGAGTGAACGTTGCTTCAATGTGGATATTATTCTCGCGGCAGACACGCTGCAAAACGTCAAACACCGACTCACCCTCGGAAAACTCAACCGTGACGGCGTTGAGTATAACTCCGTCCGTCGGCAAAACATCGAGCTTTGCCGGGTCAAGATCGGCGAGATTATTAAGTATCGTTGCGCAGTCGATCGATATCGTGCAGTGCAGCTTTTTAGTCGTATCAACATTCGATTTGTCGGGCTCGACCGGCTCGGGCTTGCCTGCAGGCACCGGGTCGGTACCGTACTTGTCCTTCTCGGTTCGGCTTCCGTCGGAGAGATTTGCTGTATTGCTCGGTTCGGGTGTCGGCTCGACCTCATCGGCGCGGATGATGTACGAAAAAACGTCCGCGCTGATCTTGAAGCTCAGCGTGGTTTTATCGCCGCCGGTAACGGATGCAGCGCACAGCTTTTTGCCGTCTGCGTCATAAACGCTCGCGGAAAGAGCATCCCACTTATCATTGAGTATGATCGAAAGCGTCGGCAGAAAGCCGAAGCTTTTGTCGCTTTTAAGCGTGATCTCAACGCTGCCGTCGGTTTTTTCCGTTATCGCCACAGCCATGCACAGATCCTGCGGATTCGTTACCTCAGTGCCGGGAACCGTCCATTTATAGCTTATCTCGCCGCTTTTTCCGCATATTGAAGCGATCTCGCCGCTGTCACGCAGCTGCGAAAAAACATCTTTTGTTATAACGCCGTCTTCGCCGAGGTCAATGTCCCCGGCGAAGTTTATGGCTTCAGCGTTCTTCATGCAGCCTGCAAGCAGGCTGCATATCATAAGAACGAGAAGGATAAGTGCAATTGATCTTTTTTTCATTTTTACGCCGCTGCACGGTAGATAAACGCCACGATCTCGGCACGGGTGCACACTGCACCGGGACGGAAGCTTCCGTCGGCAAAGCCAAGCGTAACACCGTTATCGGCAGCCCACATGACTGCATCGTAATAAAATGCGCCGGTGTTGGTGACGTCCGTGAAGCTGTGTGCCTGAGCAGCCTTCGGAGTGTCCATATAGCGGTGCAGGAAGGTAACTGCCTGGGCGCGGGTGCAGGTCGCATTCGGAGAGAACGTGGTTTCGGTCGTACCCTTTGTTACGCCCTCTTCGGCAGCCCAGATAATAGCATCGATATAATTCTTATCGGTGACATCCGCAAATTTGCAATTGCCGCTTACCTCAGGACTGCCGGCAAGGCGGTAAAGGAAGGTTACTATCTGCGCGCGAGTGCAGGGTACATTTGGTGCAAACTCGTCCGCGCTGAAGCCGCGCACGATATCATTTGCACTGCCCCACAGGGTCGCTTCGTAGTAATAGTCCGATGCTTTTACGTCGGCAAAGCCATTTGCAGCCCTCACGCTTACCTTGCACACAGCAGGAATTATTGCGTTATTCTCTGCCGTAGCGACAACGCAGTAATCCCCTGCCTTTACAAAGCTGATGCTGTACTCGCCGTTTCCTTTGGATACTGCCTTGAAGCCCTCTGCCTCGGTCTTGAGATCGGCCGTGTATGCCTTGAGCTGAGCTTTGTCATAGCCTTCAAACTTCGGGCTCCAGTTTTCGTCATAGCCGTTCTGAGCTATGAGCTTTACGGAAGCTGCGGCATAGGTCTCGCAATCGAAGGCCGGTGTTTCAAAAAATGCGTATGCGTCGTTATTGGGATAGGAATTTGCGTTTATGTAGGCATAGACGTGCTGGCCCCTGCCGACCTTGTCGCCGAGGCCCATTGCCATCTTGTCATCGACAAAATAGCCGAAGTTGCCGCTCTCGTCGCCCCAGAGTTTGGTGATGTATGCGCCGTAGTCGCCGGTTGCGGATGCATAACCGGCCGCCGCGCCGCCTTCATAATACTGCTCGTGCGTGGCGTACATGACCTCGTCGATGTCGATCGAGCCGTCATTATTGCGATCGTATGCGGTCACGGAAGCGTAGCTGAGCTCAACGCTGCCCTTGTCGGCAATGCTGACGAGCACATCCGCGCTCACAGCGGAAGAAATGCAGAAGATATTGCCGCTGTCGTTTTTATAATAGAGGTTGCCGTTATCGTCGGCAACGAGGCTTGCAATGCAGTACTGCTCATAGCCTTTTGCGTCGTAAAGCTCTGTAAGCTCGGTCTTGCCGACATCGTCGGCCTTGACCTTAATGAGCGAAACGCCGCCGGGATTCATATTGTAGGTGCTGTAGAAATACAGATAGCCGGTGCTATTGAGATATGCCGTTGACAGGAGCATCTCGCACTGGGGATAGCCGAGCATGTCAACGTGGTTTACGACCTCAAGGGTGTTCTTATCGGCAATGACGAAGCTGCCCGTGGAGCCGCTGTCGGATATGCCGCTGCCTGCGCCGAAGTAGACATAGTTGCCAAACACAACGGGAGTAGACGTGCTCTGAGCGTTGAACGAAACGGTTTTAAGATCGCTTATCGCGCCGCTTTCGGCATTCACCGATGCGCTGCACAGATAGCCGCCCTTGGTGGTGAAATAAATCTTGCCTCCGTCAACGGTGATGCTGCTGCGCGCATCGCCGCAGCCTGCAAGCTCGACGGAGGAAACGGGCTTAACTTCCTCGTTTTCCGCATAGGTTTTTTTGAACACGAGCAGTGAGCTTGTGCCCTTGGTTCCGTTTTCGCCGTCATCGGTGGCTACCACGACATAGTTTCCAACCTCGGCTGCACCGGCCCAATAGAAGCCGCCCTTAACGGTGTAGCTCCACAGGAGCTTTCCGGTTGCGGTATCGACGCAGACGAAGTTTGCGTCCTTTGCCTCGCCGTTCCAGAAGCCGGTGTATGCCTTGCCGTCGGCGCAGAGAATGGGTGAAAGAGCCTGACCGGCCAGCTCGTCGCTAAAGCTCCACTTGCTCTCAAGCGTTTTTGCGTCGAAGGCTTCGAGCGTACCCTTGCCGAGCGGCGCGATTATCTCGTCGCCGGTAACGACGGCAGGAGTATAGCCGTAGCTGGGAGAGGAGCTCATCTTTCCGCTTGCGACGATCTCTCCGTTTTCAAAGCTGAGCTTATTTATGGTCGTTCCGACCATGACGATAACGCCGTCGTCGGCAACGGTCGGAACGCTGGGAGCGTTCATCCAGTCTGTGCCAAGCTTATTTGCCCACTTGAGTACGGTGTAAGACGCATCTGTCGGTGTCTCTGCGGACACGGTGTCGGCAAATGCGGCAGTGCCGGGCATAACAAGGCTCAGAACCATTAAAAGAGCCAGAAGCAGGCTCAGTGATCTTTTTTTCATAGTTATCCTCCAAGTAAGTTTAGTTTATCGTTTATCGCAGCCTCCCTACTCGTAGGTAATGTTGAGCATCCATGCGTCCTCGCGCATATATCCCACCTCCTTTGGATTTCAAATGCGCTTTTGCGGCAAGTCTTCCGGCTCATGGGTCAATCTCGGGCGCGCCTTCCCATAAAAAAACAGTGGCATCTGCGCCCTCGTCGCCATTCACGGCAGCGGGACTGCTTCGGATTTGCACCGAATTCCTTGTTAGGCCGCGTCGGGCGGCACCGCAAGGTACACTTGATTTAACTATATTATTATATCAGCATTATCGTTTCCGCACAACAGAAAACGCCCTTTTTCGCCAAGGAAAAAGGGCGCAAATTCAGTTTTGGTCATCTGCAAATTTTCCCGTGTTGATCTCTCCCCCGTTTTTGACCGTCTCGGTCAACTCGGCATCGGGGATAATGCCGAAGAATATTTTTTCTGCCTCATCGGGGCTTACACTGCTGCAAAACAGATTGAAAAAATACTCGTTATCCGTCCACAAAAACTCGATTTCGCCCTCCTCGTGGGTTATCCTGACGACCTTATAGCCGTTAAGCTCGATATGCGTTGTTTCGTTCGGCGACGAGATATCGTTTCTTAAGTCGCTGGGCATAAGCTCAAGGCAGAGCGATGACACGGTGCTCGCCGAGTACAAGGACTTCAAGGTCACGCAGGGCATGGTGAATTTCCAGAAGAGAGCCGCAAATCTTGCCGGAGACAACCCGAACGTTGAGGCATGCGATTACACGAAGGATGCCATAATAGACCGTCTGCTGACAGGGCGGATGCTCGTCGAGGAGGCCGAGAGCCGTGGCGTTGCCGCAACCAAGGCCGAGATGGAAGAGAACCTCAGCTCGCTCAAGGCAAGCTATAACGATTATCCCGAGGTCAAAAAGCAGGTCGATGAGTATTGCTCCGGCGCAGGGCTGAGCATAGACGAATACTGGACGCAGGTTTATGACCAGTCGTACGACCAGATATCAAGAACAAATCTCCGCATCCTGCTCGGCAAGGATTTTTGCAGCAAAACCGACTATAACGGCAACGTTGACGATGCGCTGATGACCAATGAGTTTGATAAATACTATAACGACCACCGCGCGCAGCTTTTGAAGGAGCATCAAAGCGACGTGAAATATTACAGCTGACCGGGTTGCAGCGGCATGTATGTTTTGATATAATCCAAGAAAGCAAGGAGGTAACGCCATGAATAAAACATGCCCGTACTGTGGCGGTGAGCTGCTGACAGGATACATTCAAAGCCGCGACGGCGTTTGCTGGAGCGAAAAGAAGAAGCTTGTGTCCGCTCTGCCGGGGCTTGCAAAGGATGAGCTGTATCTTCCCGATGGACACATCGGAAAAGAGGTCACGGCGCTAAACTGCCCGAAATGCCGCGTTATACTTATAAATTACGAGGATTATCCCTATGACCACCCGATATTTCACAAGGATGATAAGGCATAAAAAATCCGCCCCGTGGGGCGGATTTTTCATGCCTAAAATTATTCTATGCCGGTCACGGTATAGCCCTGATCGACAACGGCCTGCTTCAGGGCACTGTCGGCGACCGCTTTTTCCAGAGTTACCACTGCGGTTCCTGCGGTGTGGCTGACCTCGGCAGACTTCACGCCGTCGAGCGCTTCAAGAGCCTTTTTTACGTGCATCTCGCAATGATTGCACATCATACCGTCGATCTTAATGGTCTTTTCCATTTGTTTTGTCTCCTTTTCACTTGTCGTTTTTAATTTTTTGCGAATCTTGTGATCTCTGCTCGGGTCATGCATTTTGAACAGATTCAGGCGCAGTGCATTGGTTACAACGCTGAAGCTTGAAAGGCTCATTGCCGCTGCGGCAAACATCGGGTTGAGCTGCCAGCCGAGGACGCTTATGAACACACCGGCGGCAAGCGGAATGCCGATGATGTTATAGATAAACGCCCAGAACAGATTTTCGTGAATGTTCCGCAGCGTTGCGCGGCTGAGGCGGATAGCGGCCGGAACATCGGACAGGCGGCTTTTCATGAGCACCACGTCCGCAGCGTCGATCGCAACGTCGGCTCCTGCGCCGATCGCGATGCCTATATCCGCGCTCGTGAGCGCCGGAGCGTCGTTCACGCCGTCGCCGACCATGATGACTTTTCCCTTTTCCTTAAGTCTGCGGATGACGCTCTCCTTGCCGTCGGGAAGCACGCCGGCAATGACCTCGTCCACGCCGGCTTTTGCGCCGATAGCCTTTGCCGTGCGCTCGTTATCGCCGGTGAGCATAACAACGTGTATGCCCATGTTCCGCATCTGCTCTATGGCTTGCGGACTGTCGTCCTTTATGACGTCGGCAACGGCGATTATGCCGATAAGCGCTCCGCCGCGTGCAAAAAGCAGCGGAGTTTTCCCTTCCTCGGACAGGTGCTCGGCTCTTTTTGCCGTTTCATCGGACACTGCTATCTGCCCACTTATGAATTTGAAGCTGCCGCCGAGAAGCTCCGCTCCGTCAAGCGACGCGGTAAGGCCGTTTCCGGGCAAGGCTTCAAAGCGCTCGACCTCAAAAGCCGTGAGACGCTCCTGCTCTGCCCTTTGAGTTATCGCGCGAGCCAGGGGATGCTCGCTTTTTTTCTCGAGTGCGTAGGCTGCGGACAAAAGCTCGGTTTCGCTTACGCCGTCTGCCGGGATAAGATCCGTAACGCGCGGCTCGCCGCGAGTTATGGTGCCTGTCTTATCAAGCGCAACGATCTGCGCCTTTCCCGTTTCCTCGAGCGATACCGCCGTTTTGAACAGAATGCCGTTTTTTGCACCCATTCCGTTGCCGACCATTATGGCAACGGGCGTTGCAAGGCCGAGCGCGCACGGGCAGCTTATAACGAGCACCGATATGCCTCGCGCCAGCGCAAAGCCAACCGTTTGGCCTGCTATGAGCCATGCGGCAACGGTTATCGCAGCGATCGTAATGACCGTCGGCACAAAAACGCCCGAGACCTTGTCGGCGACCTTTGCGATCGGTGCTTTCGTTGCGGCAGCGTCGCTCACCATGCGGATGATCTGCGAAAGCGTCGTATCCTCGCCGACGCGCGTCGCCTTGCAGCGGATAAAGCCCGAGCGATTCATCGTTCCGGCCGAGACCTGACTTCCGGCCGCTTTGTCAACGGGGATGCTCTCGCCGGTGAGCGTCGATTCATCGACGGCACTGCTGCCGTCTATCACCACGCCGTCAACGGGGATGCTCTCGCCGGGGCGCACAAGGAACACGTCGTCCTTTGCGACCTGCTCGATCGGCACGGTCATTTCCGCGCCGTTTCTTTCGACCGTTGCGGTTTTTGGCGCAAGCTTCATCAGGCTTTTGAGCGCATCGGTGGTCTTGCCCTTTGAGCGCGCTTCAAGCATTTTTCCGAGCGTGATGAGAGCAAGTATCATGGCCGCCGACTCGAAATAAAACTCATGCATATAGCTCATAACTGCCGCCGCATCGCCCTTTACCTGCGCATCGGTCATGGCAAACAGCGCAAACGTGCTGTAACCGAAGGCCGCCGTTGCTCCCAACGCAACAAGAGCATCCATATTAGGCGCGCGGTGCCACAGGCTTTTGAAGCCGCTGATGAAAAATTTCTTGTTTATGACCATGATTATGATCGTAAGCAGCATCTGCAAAAGCCCCATAGCCACATGGTTCCCGTTAAAAAAGCTCGGCAGAGGCCAGCCCCACATCATGTGCCCCATGGAAACATACATGAGCACAATCAGAAATCCGAGCGACGCTATAAGCCGCTTTTTCAGAACCGGTGTTTCTCTGTCTCGAAGCGCATCCTCATCGGCAGTTTTTCTCGCGCTCGACTCCTGTCTGTCCTTAGGCGAAGCATCGTATCCTGCCGCGCGGACTGCCGCAATTATATCCTCGGCGGAGGCTGTGCCCTCAACGCCCATGGAATTTGTCAGCAGGCTGACCGAGCAGGAGCTTACGCCCTTTACTCCCGACACCGCCTTTTCGACTCTCGCCGAGCAGGCGGCGCAGCTCATGCCGGTAACTGTGTATTGCTCCATTGTTTTTATAACACCTTCTTTTATTTCATAAGCTTCTGCAATGTCGCAACAAGCTCGTCAATGACCTCGTCCTTGCCCTCGCGGATATCTCTTGCGACGCAGCCCCGGATATGGCTGGCCAGCAGCTCCTTGTTAAAGGCATTGACAGCGGCGTTCACCGCAGCGGATTGGGTCAGAATATCCGCGCAGTAAGCGTCCTTTTCGAGCATTCCGCGAATCCCACGGATCTGGCCTTCGATACGGTTAAGTCTGTGTATCAGTTTTCTTCGCTCTTCCTCCGAGCGCTTTGTTGTTTTGCCGCAGCATGCACACATTTCTTTATCAGGCATTGTTAAGCCTCCTTCTATACCCCATGGGGGTATTATATACCCTATAGGGGTATATGTCAACAGTACCATCGGTTAACAATGGCAAATACGCCTGACAGCGTGCCTTTTCGGCGCTTTTTGTCCTTTTCGCCTTGATGGGCGCCAGCCCGCCTGCACCTCAAAAAACAAAAATCACTCGAAAATTCATCGCTGACAGGTGCAAGGCAGTTTTGCCGGAGCAGAAATGCGGACAGACAAGGAAAGACCCGAAGAGAATACTTGCCGTATTGTCGAGGGGCATCGCGGTATGGGCGTATTTCTGCCCGTCAAAACCGTGTCTGTCCTTGTCAACCGATGGTACGATCAAAAAATATAAAAACGGTGCAGCCCGTATGGACTGCACCGCAAAAATACGATCTATTCAAATTATATTCTGCACGGAAAGCGAAAATATATTCGCTTTACTGCTTCCACCTTTTGCAGCGGTTTGCTATGCGCTTTTTCCGCCGCACACCATGGATGATAAAATACGCGGCCAGCAGCACAACAACGGCACACATGCAGACAATCGCATATGTATCAACGCCGCCCTGCGTTTTGACCTGGAGCCACAGCGAATCGGTAAAGCGGCTGGTTTCCTCGGAGAGGTTAATGAACGCACGTCCGTTCGAGAGCGTTTCCTCAGTCGGATACGCGATCTCGCTCGCGGCAGTCTCGGGGTCCATATACTGCTTTGCCTCGGATATCGGCGTTGAGTAGCCGAGATAGTCAAGGTTTTCGCCCGATATCTCGGGGTCGCACAGGAAGTTTATATACGCCTCCGCTGCGGCCTTGTTCTGGCAGCCCTTGGGGATGCAGGCAGCGTCGATAAAGAGGTTAAAGCCCTCCTTCGGGAAATAGAAGCCGAGGTCGGGGTTTTCCTGCTGCATGAGCAGGTAGTCGCCAGCGTAGTACGGCGCTATCCATGCCTCCTCGCGCTCCATCTTGCTGAATATCTGGTCCATAACATAGCCCTGTACGAGCGGCTTTTGCTCGATGAGCTTATATGTCGCCGATCTCAGCTCGTCCTGATCCTCGCTGTTTATGTCAATGCCAAGCAGAAGCTCGGCTATGGCAAACGCATCGCGCGGATTATCGAACATGAGTATCTTGCCGGAATACTTCTCGTTCCACAGCAGATCCCATGAGCCGATATCGCTCTCGGAAACGTACTTTTTGTTGTAAATAACTCCGACCGTTCCCCATGTATACGGCACGGAGTATTTATTCTCCGGATCGTAGGACGTGTTTTTATACGCCTCGTCAACGAGCGCGTAGTTCGGGATATTCGAGTAGTCTAGTTCTTCGAGCATATCCTCGGCGATAAGGCGCGCTATCATATAGTCCGAGGGGATGATAACGTCGTAGGTGCTGCCGCCGGTCTTGAGCTTTGTGTACATGGTCTCGTTTGAATCGAAGGTCATGTAGTTTACCTTGATGCCGGTTTTTTCGGTGAAGGCCTTGTTGACGTCGATGTATCCGTCGGTTCCGTCGGATATGTACTGACCCCAGTTATAGACGTTTATCGTCACGTCATCGGCCTTCGCCTGAACGGGCAGCATTGTGAAGATAATGATCGCGCACAGCAGCAGCGGTACTATTCTTTTCATGCGCCCACCTTCTTTCCGCGGCGGAACGCACGGCGATTTTCACGCGAGCGCTTGGCATCGCGCTCCTGCAGGAGATTCATAAGCACCATGACTATAAGTATCGCGGCAAACAGCAGCGTAAACAGAGCGTAGATCTTCGGCTGGAGCGGCTTTTTGGTATAGTTATAGATCTCCACCGGCAGCGTGACAAAGCGCGGACCGTAAACGAAATAGCTGATAACGAAGTCATCAAGGCTCATGGTGAAGGCCATGAGCGCGCCGGAAACGATGCCCGGCGTTATCTCGTGGATAACAACCTTGTAAAACGCCTGCCACGGCGTGCAGCCGAGGTCGAGCGCCGCCTCACGCAGGTTCGGATCCATCTGCTTGAGCTTCGGCATTACCGAAAGTATGACATACGGCAGATTGAAGGTTATGTGCGCAATAAGCAGCGTCGCAAAACCGAGGATGTTGTTTATCTTCATCATCGTTCCGACAAAGGCAAACAGCAGCGCAAGCGATACGCCGGTTACGATCTCGGGGTTAGTCAGCGGAATATTCGTAACGCCCATCGTGAAGCGGCGAAGGCGCGGCCCCATCGAGTGAATGCCGAGGGCTGCGCATGTGCCGAGGATGGTTGCGAATATCGAGGACAAAAGCGCAACGATAACGGAGTTTAACAGCAGCGGCAAAAGAACGCTGTCGCGGAAAAGCTCCTTATAGTTATCAAAGGTGAAGCTCTTGAAAACAGCAATATCCATGCCGCTGTTAAACGATCCGACGGCGAGGACTATCATCGGGATGTACAGGAACAGCAGCACGATGACAGTAAAGACCTTGTTGAAATTCTTCACAGCGTCACGACCTCCTCTTCCTCATCGCCGAAGCGGTTCATGACCCCGATGCAGATGAATATCATCACCATGAGTATAAGACTGAGAGCTGCGCCGAGATTTGGATTGTAAGCGGTCTTAAACTGACTCTCGATAACGTCGCCGATAAGCGTCGTGCCGGAGGAGCCGAGCTTCTGGGAAATGTAAAACGTCGATACTGCCGGAACGAACACCATCGTAAAGCCCGAGATTATTCCCGGCACCGACAGCGGAAGTATCACGCGTTTAAAGACGTTCACGCTGTTGCAGCCGAGATCCTGCGCGGCCTCGATAAGGCGGCGGTCGATCTTCATTATCACGGTGTACAGCGGCATTATCATGTACGGCAGATAGTTATAGACCATGCCGAGCACAACAGCGCCGTTATTGCGGATAAGCGGCAGCGGCTGAAGGCCGAGCGCGGTTATGAAATTATTGATGATGCCGGTATCCTCCGTGAGCGCTACCCACGCGAGGGTGCGCAGAAGGAAGCTTATGCACATCGGCAGCATAACGAGCATGTACAAAAAGCGCTGAGTCGTCTCCTTGCAGTTTGCGATAAAATACGCAACGGGGTAGCCGATGACGATGCATATAAGCGAGGAGATAAGCGCAAGCCATATGCTCTTTATGAGTATAGGCATATAGTTGCCGAGGTTTGCGATGTTTGCAAAGGTAAATTCGCCGGTGGCTGCGTCTGTAAACGCATAGTAGGCGACGATTGCAAGCGGCACTATCGTAAACAGTGCCATCCAGACAAGATAGGGTGCGGCAAGAGCTTTATTCTTCATCTTTGCCGCCCTCCGAGGCCTCCTCGCTCTCTTCGGCGTCTTCCGGATAGAGGTCGGGGTCGTCCATCTCATCGTACTCGGCGGAATAGGAGCTGTAGTCTCCGAACATGCCGGAGTACTCGCTCTTGTGCATAATGTGAATATCCTCAGGCTCGAGGCGGATACCGATATACGAGCCGACCTCGTAGAAATCGGTCGTCTGGATAAGCCACTTGAAGCCCTTGAAATCAACTATCGTATCATAATGCACGCCCTTGAACGTTACCGAGGTGACGGTTCCGCAAAGATGTCCGTCGTCCGGTGCGACAATGTCAATATCCTCAGGGCGGATAACGACATCAACAGGCTCGTTCTTCTCAAAGCCGAAATCCACGCACTTGAATTTGCGGCCGAAGAATTTGACCAGTCTGTCCTCAAGCATAATACCGTCGAGGATATTACTCTCGCCGATAAAGTCGGCAACGAACGCGTTCTTCGGCTCGTTATATATATCCTCGGGCGTGCCGATCTGCTGGATGCGGCCCTTATCCATGACGACAACGGTGTCGGACATGGAGAGCGCCTCCTCCTGATCGTGGGTCACATATATAAAAGTGATGCCCATCGCCTGCTGAATGCGCTTTAGCTCGTTCTGCATATCCTTGCGCAGGCGCAAATCGAGTGCGCCGAGCGGTTCGTCAAGAAGCAGAACCTTGGGACGGTTCACAAGAGCGCGCGCAATGGCAACACGCTGCTGCTGACCGCCGGAAAGCTGCGATACCTTGCGGTTTTCAAAGCCCTTGAGGCTTACGATCTCGAGCATTTCGGTAACGCGCTCGTCGATCTCTTCCTCGGGCAGCTTCGCAAGGCGAAGGCCGAACGCGACGTTTTCATAAACATCAAGATGCGGAAACAGCGCATACTTCTGAAACACCGTGTTGACCTTACGTTTGTGAGGCGGGACATCATTGATCCTCACGCCGTCAAAAAGCACGTCGCCGCCTGTGGGTTTTATAAAACCGCCGATTATTCTGAGTGTGGTGGTTTTTCCGCAGCCGGAGGGGCCGAGCAGCGTAAGGAATTCCTTATCATTAAAATACAGGTTAATATCGTCTAAAACGATCTCGTCGTCAAACGCCATTTGACAATTCACAAGGCGAATGAGTTCTTTGGACATTTATCCTCCCCCATTTCATAAAAAATACGAGAAAGGGCACTGCGGACCTGCGTCCGGAGTGCCCTTTGCATCGTGAACAATATACATAATAAATCCCTGAAAGTCAACAACTTTCCCGATATTTTTCGAGAATTTTTCAAATACCGTCAAGGCTTGCGATACCAAAGTATTTTTCTGCAAATTCAACGCTTTCGACGGTGAAGCATTTGCCCTTTAAATACTCGAGTATGCCGGCGTCGGTCGGGAAGGCAAACTCGAGCTTATACGAGTAAAGCGCCTGACCTTTTTCGCCGAAATTTTTGTTGAACCGCTCGCTGCCGTACTTTCCGTCGCCCAGAAGCGGCATGCCGGCATGAGCCATCTGCGCGCGTATCTGGTGAGTGCGCCCGGTCAGCAGGCGGCACTCCATGAGCGAGAGCGCGCCCGAGGTTTTGATGAGCCTGTATTCCGTAACGGCAGTCTTGGCTCCCGGCTCGGGGCGGTTTTTCACATAGACCTGATTTTTCGCGGCGTCCTTGAACAGATAGTTCTCAAGCCTGCCGCGCGGCTGCTTCGGCTTTCCCTGCACGGCGCAGAGATAGTATTTTTCTATCTCCCTGTCGCGGATCTTGTCGTTTAATATTCTCAGCGCCTCGGCATTTTTCGCCGCAATGACTATGCCGCCGGTGTTGCGGTCAATGCGGTTGCACAAGGCCGGCGCAAAGGAGTTCTCGCCTCTCGGGTCCCACTCGCCCTTCTGCGCAAGATACGCCTGAATGTTCGCAATAAGCGTGTTATAGTCCCACGCTCCCGCGCTGTGGCACAAAACGCCCGGCTTTTTATCGGCAAGAATGATGTTCTCATCCTCATAGACGATGTTTATCCGCGGTTTTCCGACCTTGAGGTAGGCATTCTCCTCGCGCGGCTTTTCAAAAAATTCATCGTTTATGTAAAGGCTCAGAACATCGCCCTCAGAAAGGCGCGTATCGCGCTTTGCGCCCTTGCCGTTTAATTTTATGCGCTTAATTCTTATGTACTTTTGCAGCAGCGTTTCCGGCAGCAGCGGCACAGCCTTGCCGACAAAGCGGTCAAGCCGCTGACCTGCGTCGTTTCGCCTTACGGTCAGTTCTTTCATACGCGCTATTATACACGCCGAAGGCGAAAAAAATCAAGTCCCCGGAGCATCCGGGGACTTGATCACTTATATTTTATACTCATTAAGCCTTCTGCATGCCTCTGACGGTCATCCAAACCATGCCTGCGAGATATGCTGCTCCGAAAATACCGATACCTGCTACCATTGTTGTGCGCTCCTTTCAAATTTTAGGCCTTGAGTTGATTTCTCTTTGCATGTTTTATTATAGCTATTTCTCCGAGAAAATCAACTGTTTTTCACAAAAACAAGTTTCGTATTTTGTGCATATTGCACAATTTTCCTTGTTTTGCAGCCGCATTTTGAAAACTTGCAGAATTGCTTTTGCAGGCATTTTGCAGTTTGCATAATGCAAGGCTTCATTATTCGTTTTGGCCCTGCGGTGGTGTGTAAACGCCCTGTTTTTGCAAGTTTTTGTGTGAGTGCTATGCAAAAACGCATTGCAGGGAGAAAATCGGCTTGCATTTTGCTGCGATTTTGGCCTGCAAAACATGCATTTTTGCTTCAGCCTGCAAGCTGCGCATTCAAAAACGCGGCGGTGAAAACCGCCGCGTCCATTAAGTTGTGTTAAGAATTTCGTTAAAACAGCACAGCCGCCGGAGATATCTGCGCAGAAATCAGTGCAGAAACGAGCATGCCCGATTTCAAGTCCTGCACGACTCGCCGCACGATTCTGCATTTTGCTGCTTTAACGGCGCTCTGAAAATCCAAAGTGCGGCTCCTATAAGGGCATATACCCACGGAAAGCGTACGTCTGCGGTCAGTATGGCCCGATACAGCCAATAAAATATCGTGTTCTGAGAAAGCGGTACCGCCTGATTGCCGCCTTCCGCCGCAAGCAGCCACATTTCGTACGGTATGACGATCACATAACTTGCAAAGATCATAAATATTATAGCGAATCTTGCAATGCGCGACTTGCGCGTCAAAATTGGCTCAACCTTGGCAAAATGCGATATGAGCTGCATTACGCACCACCCGGCAAGCATTATTACCGGTGGGCACAGCAAAGCAATAAGCACTTCGGCAGACCGCGCATGGTACGTCTCATACATGACGGTCTGTGCTGCTCGCAGTACCATTGCAAAAGCCACGGTACATATCGCCGTTATGCTTATGCTAACGATTATTTTCAAAGTATTTTGTTTTCGATCATCTGCCGGAAGCCCATAAATCACCGAGTTTGCGTCGGTCTCCAGAACATTGGCAATGCTCACAATCATATCAACATCCGGTCTAGTCCTGCCTGTTTCATAATTTGAAACGGTCTGACGGGTGACAAACAGCTTTTCGGCAAGCTGATCCTGTGTCAGGCCCTTGCTCTCACGAAGCTTGCGTATATTCTTCCCGATGTCTCTCATATCATCACCTCGACATAAGCCGGCGAAAGTCGAATGCACATCGGCTTTCGTCAGCTTAAGCATGCCACAAAACCTTACATTTGTCACGCAAGGATGCTTTTACACAAGAAAAATCAGCCGCAAATGCGGCTGATTAGTTACTTTCTTCTTCGGGAACGGCCGCGGTCGGCATACATGCGGTTATCCGCAATGCGGCTGTCGGAATCCTTCATAAACTGCTTGAGCTTATCCTCAAACGCCTGATCCTCCGTGGGCGCAGCTACCTGGCCGGACGGCTGCTGCGGCTGCTTGGGCGGCCTGCTTTGCTGCTCGGAGCGCTGCTGCGGCACGCGGCGGCGCGGAGCCTCCTCCGATTCCTCGGCGCGCTTGATCGAGAGATTTATTTTATCTCCGTTTATGCCGATGACCTTGACCTTGACAGTCTGACCGACGCTGACATACTGCGCAACGTCGCTTACAAAAGTGTTTGCGATCTCCGAAATATGCACGAGACCGCTCTTGCCTCCGGGCAGATTTACAAAAGCGCCGAATTTCGTTACGCCGCTTACCTTGCCTTCGAGCACCGCTCCCACTTCAGGCTGCATATTTTATCCCCTTATATCTCTAAATATCTTTTCGTCCGAGCCGATCAATCTCAGCCGGTATTTTGCCAGACTTTCTATTCCATCGTCGGTATCAAGAGCCTGCATTTTCTCCTCAAGCTCCGCGCCCTCCGCCTGAGCCTGCTGTATCTCCGCCTGAAGTGCGCTTGTCTGCTCCATTGCGTCGGCAAGATCGTTCTTGAGGCTTACCAGGTTCAGAATAGCATATACGGCAAGCATCGTCAATGCCAGACCGACGATCGTCGTCGATTTTTTCATTCTGCTCTCCGGTTCTCCTTTTCCTGCTTTGTTTTCTTATTGTATACCAGTTTAAGGCTTTTGAAAAGCATTTTTTGGCGCAGTTTGCAAATTTATTTCTTAACTTGCACACAGGAGACGCGGCTTTGGCGGCAAAGACGGCGATTTTCTCAAAAAGCGGCAGCAGAGCAGCGCTCAGAAGCGACATATACGCCGCGCATCCGGCAGCTGCGGCGCAGAACATGAACACATGCACGCCCCCCTGCCCTATGTCCATGCCGAGCGTGAACAGCGCAAGCAGAAGCGCCGCGCAAAACAGTGCATCGAGTGCTGCATTGATCCTAAGCACCCGGCGCATGGCACGCAGAATGTCATACAAAACGCCGAGTGCAAAGCCCGTCAGCACCGACAGTGCCAGCTGCGCGAGCTGGAGCGAAACGTCAACGTGCATTCAGCCGAAAAGCTTCTGCCAGAAGCCGCCCGAGGGCGCTTTGTCCTCGTAGCTCAACTCGCTTATACTGCCCTCGACGCTGAGCTGGCCGACATCGAGACTTATCCTGCCTATATGAAGCCCCGTTCCGCGCACGATGAGGTCGCCCTGACTTGTGTTCATGATGATCGCGTTTTCGTCAAAGCTCTCAACGTCCTCGACACCCGTGACGCTGAGCTTTGTTCTGTTTTCCATACTTATGCTGTGCGTCTTTTCCGACGGCTGCTGTTTTTCCTCGTATGACATATGCCTGCCTCCTTTTTTGTACAAGCATATGAGCCGGAAAAAAGAAAAATGCACTTCTTTCAAAGAAGTGCATTTTCGTCTGTAACTCTGACGCCGTGCTTTTTCAGAAGCTCGGCCGTAACTCCGTCGCCGGGAACAAGCGTGCCGGTAAACGAACCGTCGTATATCGTTCCGCTGCCGCAGGACGGGCTGTTTGACTTGAGCACGGCTGCTTTGACCGAAAAGCTCTGCGCAAGGCTGAGCGTTGCAAGAGCACCTTTTTCAAACTGCTCGGTCACATCCGCTCCGGTTTTTGAAACGACCCTGTCGCCAAGGCGCTCGGACGGTGTGCGCGGCGTAGGAAGTCCTCCGCAGCACTCGGGACACACCGGAATAAGCTCAAATCTTTCGCGCAGCGCCGCTATCGCGGCATCCTCCATGCGGTTATTGCCGCCGTTGTACTTGCAGTCAAAGCCAAGCAGGCATGCGGATATCAGAATTTTCTCTTTCATCGTCTTCTAAGCCCCAGCACCGCGCCGCAGACGCCGCCGATTATATGCGTAAGCTGCGAAACATTGTCTTTAAGCATCACGCCGTCCACTATCTCGCTGCCGAGGTAGAGGATAAGCACGAGGATGAGCGTTATCGGGATGCAGCCGTCGCGCATGCCGGCAAGCGAGGCCATGACGATCATCATGAACACTATGCCCGACGCGCCCATTAGCATCGATCCGGGAAACAGGAACCAATACACAAGCCCCGAGACGAGCGCCGTTATGACGATCGCGCTTAAAAGATTGCGGCTGCCGTACTTTTCTTCAAGACCCGGGCCAACGACAAGGATCATCATCATATTGCCTATGTAATGGTCATAGTCAACATGGCCGAGAACATGCAGGAAAAAGCGCGGATATGTCAGCAGATCCGACAGCGACGAGTGCCAGACGCTGAAAAGATATGTATCGGTCCAACCGTTTGTGAGCTTTCCGAGCAGCAGCGCCGCGAGAGAAACAAGCGCAAAGGTCAGCGTTACGGGGGCGTTATATTGAAGTCTGAACAGTCTCTTCATTTAAGCTTCTCCAGCGCTTTTTCGTAAAAGCCCTTAGTGCGCTCATCAAAGCACACCATGCGCACGCGCTCGATCTCCGGGTGCTCAAAAAGATATTCGGAGATCGTTTTTATCGCTATCTCGGATGCCTTTTCAAGCGGGAAATGATAAACGCCCGTGGATATGGACGGAAAATCGACCGTTTTGCAGCCGTTATCCGATGCCAGCACAAGGCAATTGCGATAGCACGAGCGCAGCTTGTCCGCCTCACCGTTATTTCCGCCGTGCCACACCGGGCCGGGCGTATGGATAACGAACCTTGCCGGCAGCTTATAGCCCTTTGTGATTTTCGCCTCGCCCGTTTTGCAGCCGCCGAGGGTCCTGCACTCGGCAAGAAGCTCCGGACCTGCCGCTCTGTGTATCGCGCCGTCCACTCCGCCGCCGCCGAGCAGCGAGCAGTTTGCCGCGTTGACGATGGCATCGACCGTCTGCTTTGTGATATCGCCTTGGATTATCTCTATTTTACCCATAGCACACCTCAGAAGTTCTTAATATCGGCAATGAGCGCATCAACGTCGCTCTCCTTGCTTGCCCAGCTCGTGCAGAAGCGAACTACCGCGCCGCCGTCGGGCAGCAGAGACTGCACGGAAAAGCTGTATTTTTCGCGCAGAGCGTCAAGTTGCGGCTTGCTCAGTATCGGAAACAGCTGATTTGTCGGCGAAGAGTAGGCAAACTCAATGCCCTTTGCCTCGAATGCGGCGCGCAGCTTCCCGGCCTGGGCGACCTCACGCCTGCCGATTTTATAATACAGTCCGTCCGTAAACAGCGTGTCAAATTGCAGACCCAATAGCCTGCCCTTGGCGAACATACCGCCGTGCTGCTTTATGATATAACGAAAATCCTTTTTTATTGCATCGTTTTTTATGACGACAGCCTCGCCGAAGAGCGCGCCGTGCTTTGTTCCGCCGATGTAGAACACATCGCACAGCCGTGCAAGATCACGCAGCGATGGCGTTCCCTCGCAGGCAAGCGCGCAGGAAAGCCTTGCCCCGTCGACAAACAGGATAAGCCCCAGATCGCGGCAGACAGAGCTGAGTTCTTCAAGCTCAGGCAGTGAATACACCGTGCCGGTCTCGGTCGGCTGCGAAACATAAACCATTGCCGGCTGGACGATATGCTCAAACGACTCATCCGCTCTGTGGCGCAGGACATACGCCTTCACGTCGGCGGCGCTTATCTTTCCGTCCGTTGTCGGCAAGGTTATGACCTTATGTCCGGTTGCTTCTATTGCGCCGGTCTCGTGCGCCTCTATGTGCGCCGTTTCGGCCGCCATAACGCCCTGATGAGGACGCAGCGCGGCTGCAATGACCGTAAGATTTGCCTGAGTTCCGCCGACGAGGAAATGTATATCCGCGTCAAAGGCATTGCACTCGAGCTTTATCTTTTCGCGCGCCGCGCGGCAATACGGGTCAACACCGTAGCCTGCGGTCTGCTCATAATTTGTTTCGATAAGCCGGCTCATTATCTCCGGCACCGCGCCTTCAAGATAGTCGCTTTCAAATCTGATCATTCGCCGACCTCCACAACAACTCCGCTGTCGTCGGCGCTGACGGAAATATGGCCTGCATTCTCGCCGCGGCAGTCGATTATCTTCTGCGCTATCGCGTCCTCAACGTCCTTCTGGATCGCGCGGCGCAGATTACGCGCACCGTAGGTGACGGAATAGCTCTTGCGAACAAGATAATCGATAAGCGCAGTATTCCATGTCATGCTTATGCCGCGCTCGGCTATGGCGTCGCGCGTTTCCTCAAGCATAAGCTCAGCTATGCTGCGGAAGTTTTCCTCTGTAAGACTGTTGAAATACACGATCTCGTCAACACGGTTTATAAACTCCGGCCGCAGGAACTCGCCCAGAGCCTTGAGAGCACGCTCGCGCCCCATATCGTTTACCGTACCGCCAAAGCCCATCGCGCCGCCCTTTCTGTTGGAGCCTGCGTTCGTGGTCATAACGATGACTGTGTTTTCAAAGTTCACGGTTCTGCCCTGAGCATCGGTTATTCTGCCGTCATCAAGGATCTGGAGAAGAATATTCAGAACGTCGGGATGAGCCTTTTCTATCTCGTCAAACAGAACGACCGAATACGGCTTGCGGCGGATTTTCTCGGTGAGCTGGCCTGCCTCGTCGTAGCCGACATAGCCCGGAGGCGAGCCGATAATGCGCGATACGCTGAACTTTTCCATAAACTCAGACATATCGAGTCTTATAAGCGACTCGGGCGAGTCGAAAAGATCGGCTGCAAGGCGCTTTACAAGCTCGGTTTTGCCAACGCCTGTTCCGCCGACAAAGATAAAGCTTGTCGGCTTGCGCTTTGCCTTGAGGCCTACGCGCGAGCGCTTTATTGCCGCGCACACGGCATTTACCGCCTCGTCCTGACCGACGATATGCGCTTTCAGGCGCTTATCAAGCTCGGCAAGGCGCTCAAACTCATCCTCGCGGATAGACGATGCCGGGATCTTCGTCCACAGCTCGATTATGCGAGCAAGGTTATCTATCGTAAGCTCGGGAACGCCCTCAAGCTCAAGCGATGCAAGCTCCTGCTCGCGCTGCATCTCCTTGCTGCGAAGCTCGGCTATGCGCTCGTAGCGCTTATCGAGCGCTTCGTCAGTAAGCTCCTCACCATTGGGCGCGTCGGCGCTCATGAGCGTTTCGCGCTCGAACTTAAGATCGTCCAAATCCTTCTGAAGCTCGGCGCGGCGAACAATGTTCTTATCCTTGAGGTTTACATCCGAGCACGCCTCGTCTATAAGGTCGATTGCCTTATCCGGCAGGAAGCGGTCGGTAATATAGCGCTCAGACATTTTGACGGCCTCGGCGCACATCTCGTCGGATATCTTCACTCCGTGGTAATCCTCGTAATAGCGGCGGATACCCTTGAGTATCTCGATGCTGTCGGCAACGGACGGCTCGTTTATGGTGACAGGCTGGAACCTGCGCTCGAGCGCGGAATCCTTTTCGATATGCTTGCGGTACTCGGTGAAAGTAGTTGCGCCGATGACCTGTATCTCGCCTCTTGAGAGCGCCGGCTTGAGGATGTTTGCGGCATTCATGCTGCCCTCGGCGTCGCCTGCGCCGACGATGTTATGCACCTCGTCGATAACGAGGATTATATTGCCCTGCTTGCGTATCTCCTCGATAAGCCCCTTCATTCGGCTTTCAAACTGGCCTCTGAACTGCGTTCCGGCAACCAGCGCCGTCAGGTCAAGAAGATACACCTCCTTGCCGCGGAGCTTATAAGGCACCTGATCGAGCGCTATGCGCTGGGCAAGCCCCTCCGCAACGGCGGTTTTGCCGACGCCCGGCTCGCCGATAAGGCAGGGGTTATTCTTCTGGCGGCGGTTGAGGATCTGGATAACTCGCTCCAGCTCCTCCTCGCGGCCTACCATATTATCGAGCTTTCCGGCTCTGGCTCTGTCGGTAAGATTTATGCAGTAATTGTCCAAGAACTTGCGCTTCGGCGGCTTTCCACCCTCCTTGGGCGGCTGCTGCGCAGCTGCATTATTGCTCTCGGCAGGAGTGTTATTGCCGTTTCCGAACAGTCTGTTGAGAAATGGGAATGTTGCGGTCTTGCCGTCATCATCGGAATCGTCGTTTGCATCATTATCGGGGTCGATGCTCATATCCATAAGGCTTTCGACTCCGTTTAGAGCGTTCATCATCTCGCCGCTGAGATTGTCAAGATCCTCATCGGATATGCCCATTTTTTCGATCATATCGTCAACGGGCTTTATATGAAGCTCCCTTGCGCATTTAAGGCACAGCCCCTCGTTTTTCTGAACTCCGCCCTCAAGCTTCGTAATAAACACTACCGCGACGTTTTTGCCGCAGCGTGAGCACATTTTTGCCTGCATTTTTTATCCTCCAATCATTAAAATAGTTTGTCGGCCGCATTGCTCAGCAGGAGGAAAAATCTGCTGAACAGGCCATCGTCCAATGTTGTTTTACCTATCATATTTCCGCAAAAGCTCAGCAGCCAGCACAGGCATATGCAATATATGCAGCCGCGCGCAAAGCCGAATGCGGCGCCTCCGTAGAGGTCAGCGTCCACGTTGTCCGTTATCCGGAAGCGCAGACCGAATATCTGTTTTATAAGCGATATGAAAAGCATTATCAGCAAAAAGAATATCACCGAGCATATCGCGTAGGCAACGGCCTCGCTCCCGGCGTGAGCCGCGGCGGTAGTCGCATCTATCTCGTATGCCGAATACACCTTCTGTGCGTTTGCGCAATAGCTTTCCGCGCGCTTTTCATTAAAGCCGAGGCTTTCAAGGCAGCTTTCGGCATACGGCGTAAGCAACTCAGGCTTTTCCTTTATCGTATCCTCGATACGCGTTTCGTCGATCCCGGCGCTGCGCGCGGCCTCGGCCTCGAGCTGCGAATCCAAGTACCCGGCAAGAAGCGGCCGAAGCGGATACGCAGCCGACGGCGCTGCCGACGAGGATATCGCAAGTCCGCCCGTCACGGCAATTATCACGGCAAGCAGGCTTATCGCGGCATTGACCGCTCCGCGCCTGTAGCCGCGCCATGTACAATAAAATATTATTAGCAGCAGACTCAGTTCAATTACAAATCTCATCCGTTCTTCATTTCTCTGTCACCCATGCTCTGCCGCCGCCCACGGCAATGATCTCGCCGCTGTCGGTCAGCAGGGCTTCTTCGGCTCCCTGAGCTTTTCGGCAGGACAAAAGCTTTGCCCCGTCGTACACGCTCACGCCGTTTTGCGTGAGCACGGCTGTTTTTCCGTTTCGGCAGTCGAGGCTCCATACCTCGCCTCCGACGGATATTCTGTCCTTGACCTTCAGGTCGTCATCGAGGATATACACTTCTCCCGCTCCTCCGGAAGCGTGCTCCCTAACCTCTATTATGAGCTTTTTGTCAAGTACCCCGAATTTGCCGATCGTTTTGCCGTCAAATTCAAGCTTGCCGGCACTTTTGCCCTTATCATTACACACATAGACTGCGCTATTGCCTATGCCGCACACTCGGTCGCCAAGCCAGGTTATCGCGCGCAGCCCCTGCGCCGAAAATGATGCTTGCTCTTTTTCGCTGTCAAGCGAGAACAGGCGTATCCCCTCATCGGTGAGCGCTGCAAGATACTTTCCGTCCGGCGAAACAGCGGCGGAAACAAGTCTTTGGCTTGCGCAATACCATTTGTACATGCGCTCACGCTCGGGTGAATAAACCGTCACGCTGCCCATATAGCCGGGCTGCTCCGTGCACACGGCAAGGTATCCGCCGGCAGAGAGCTTCACATCCCTTATGCCGTTATCCATTTCGATAACGCCGCCGTCGGGAAAAACTATGCTCATGCCGCCATAGGCATACGCCACGGCGCTCAGGCCGTTTTTTGCAATGCGCGCCGGTTTTACCTCAAGCTCGCAATCAAGCGTCTGCTCTCCTGCGCAGTCAAAGCATTTCACGCTGCCGGCACTTGCCGTCAGCAGGCATTCTTCACACACGGCGTAGGCCTCGGCCTCGCCGCAGAGAAACGACTCGGAAAACTCCGTTTTCCCTGTGCAGGCGCACAGAAAAGCGCACAGGATAAGCACTAAGCTCAGGGTTCTTTTCATTTAGTAATCAGTCCTTCAGCATCATGATACCGGCCGGACCTTCATACCACACTCTGTTAAGATACAAGCCCTGCGGCGGCATCGTCGGCCCTGTGAGCCTTCGGTCGCCAAGTTCCAGGAGCTTGGGGATATCCTCGGGTTCTATCTTCCCGTAGGACGCATACACAAGCGTTCCGACTATCGCGCGGCACATGTTGTACAAAAAGCCGTTTGCGCAGACGGACACGGTTATAAGATCATCCTTTTTTTCCGCCGTGCAGCCGTACACCGTCCTGACTGTCGTTTTCGTCTGCGTTCCGAGCGAGCGAACGGCTGCAAAATCGTGCGTTCCCTCGAACGCGGCGGCCGCAGCCTGCATTCTTTCCATGTCAAGCTCCTGCGGATAAAAGCAGGCTCGCTTTTCAAGAAATGGGTCGCGGATATTCGAGTTGTGTATTTTATAAATATACTCTTTTTTTATGCAGGAGGATATCGAGTTGAACCGCTCGTCGACCTCGACCGCATCAACGACTGCGATATCGTCCGGCAGGCGCGAGTTTGCCGCCAGCGCAAATCTGTCGATCGGGATGCGGCAATCGGTGCGGAAGTTTGCGCAGTATCGCAGCGCATGAACTCCGGCATCGGTGCGGCCGCAGCCGGTGAGCTTCACTGGGTGCTCGCATATCTTGGCGAGCGCATCCTGCACCGTGCTGCACACGGAAACGTCGTTTTTCTGCACCTGCCAGCCGTGATACCGGCTTCCGTCATACCGCAGGCGCAAGGCAATATTTCTCATGACCGTGCCCTCAAAGGCCGAAGCGCTTCATGACGAAGATCACCGCGAGGAACGCAGCGCCAAGCAGCAGCGCCCATGCATCTATCCCCTGCATTCTGAGCTGCTTCATGCGCGTTCTGCCCTCGCCGCCGTGGTAGCAGCGGCTTTCCATAGCAACGGCAAGCTCGTCTGCGCGGCGGAATGCCGAAACGAACAGCGGCACGAGGATAGGCAGCAGTGCCTTTGCGCGCTGAAACAGATTGCCGCTGTCAAAATCCGCACCGCGCGCTTTCTGCGCGGACATTATCTTGTCCGTTTCCTCAATAAGCGTCGGGATGAATCTGAGCGCCATGCTCATCATCATGCTCATCTCGTGAACGGGGATCTTGATCTTCTTGAGCGGATTGAGCATTATCTCAAGTCCGTCCGTGAGCGCGATGGGGCTTGTCGTGTATGTCAGCATAAATGTTCCGACGATCAGGAGGATAATGCGCAGCGACATCATAACGGCGCGCTCGATGCCCTCCCATGTTATGATCCATCCCTCGATTATCGGCGTTCCGCCGGTGTAGAAAATATTCAGCACAGCGGTGAGGATAATGATTATAATAAGCGGCTTAAGTCCCTTGAGCGCGGACTTTGGCTTTATCTTAGATATCGCCATGCTCAGCGCCGTTATAAGGATAACGAACGCATAGCTTGCCCAGCCGACGGCATTGAAAAGCCCTACTATATATATTATAACGAGCAGGAGCTTCGTGCGCGGATCGAGTCTGTGCGCAACGGTATCGCCGGGGAAATACTGGCCGAGGGTTATGTCTTTAAGCATTGCGTCCGACCTCCTTTTTCAGCTTCAGGAGTGCGGCAAGCAGCTGCTCGGTGGTGTAGACCGAGCCTTCGATCTCAACGCCCTGCTCGCGCAGCGCAGACGCTATCTGAGTCGGTGCCGGGACGGAAAGGCCGATATCCGAAAGCTCCTTCGGATTTGAAAACACCTCTTCCGGCGTTCCGTCAAAGCGGATGCTGCCGTGGTTAAAGACAATGAGCCTGTCGGCTATGCGTGCAACGTCATCCATGCTGTGGCTGACGATGACAACGGTCGAGCCGGTCTTTTCGCGGTAGTCGCAGATCGTTTCAAGTATTCTCTGACAGCCGGCAGGGTCGAGTCCGGCCGTCGGCTCATCGAGGATGAGCACGCCCGGACGCATGGCTATAACACCGGCTATGGCAACTCTGCGCTTTTGACCGCCGGAAAGCTCCAGCGGCGAGCGCTCGAAAAGCTCCTCGCCAACGCCGACAAGCGCCGCCGCTTCGCGCACTCGCTCGTCGATCTCGCTCTCTGTGAGCTTCATGTTCTTTGGGCCGAAGGCGATATCGGCATACACCGTTTCCTCAAAAAGCTGATACTCCGGGTATTGAAAAACAAGGCCGACCTTGAACCGTACATCACGTGCGGCGGCTTTATCTCCGTTTATATTCACACTGTCGACCAGCACCGTGCCCGAGCTGGGAACGAGCAGGCCGTTTAAATGCTGAATGAACGTGCTCTTGCCCGAGCCCGTGTGGCCGATAAGTCCGACGAGCTGCCCGTGCGGTATTTCAACATTGACATTGTCTATCGCTATTTTTTCAAAGGGCGTGTCCGCGCTGTAAACATGGCGCAGACCGCTTACTTTTATCTCTGACATATCACTTTAATTCCTTTGCGATTTCCTTTGCGCATTCGGAAACTCCGAGCGCGGTCAGCGGCAGATCCCAGCCGTTTTTGTTAAGCTCAAACATAAGCTCCGTTGTTGCCGGAACGGTCAGCCCCTCGCTCTTCATAAGCTCGACCTGAGAGAAAACGTTCTCCGGGCTGTCGTCGGCGATCACATTGCCGTTTGACATGACTATCACCCTGTCGGCTCCGATACACTCGGACATATGATGCGTTATCAAAACGACCGTTATGCCCTTTTCGCGGCAAAGCTTTGTTACTGTGCTTATGACCTCTGCCCTGCCCTTCGGGTCGAGCATCGCAGTGGGCTCATCGAGCACGATGACCTCCGGCTCCATTGCGATAACACCGGCTATTGCAACGCGCTGCTTCTGACCGCCGGAGAGCAGGTGCGGCGCATGCTGCCGGAACTCGTACATATCCACCTGCTTGAGCGCATTGTCCACGCGGCGGCGTATCTCCTTAGGCTCGACGCCGAGATTTTCCGGTGCGAAAGCAACATCGTCCTCAACGACGTTTGCGACGATCTGGTTATCGGGATTTTGAAAAACCATGCCGACAGTACGGCGGATATCAAGGAGCCTGTCCTCATCGGAGGTTCTTATTCCGTCAACAAGCACCTCGCCCTCCGTCGGGGTAAGGATGGCATTTAAATGCTTTGCAAGCGTGCTTTTGCCCGAGCCGTTATGGCCGAGCACCGCAACAAAGCTGCCCTTTTCAATTTCAAGACTAACTCCGCAAAGGCTTTCCGCTTCGTCTCCGGGATAGGTATAGTGCAAATTTTTAATGCTGATTATGCTGCTCATCGTCAGTCCCTTTCCCACCGGCAGGTTGCGCCGCAGGGCAGCACAAGGCCGGAATCGGTAACAGGCAGGCCAAGCTCTCGGCTTTCCGAGCGGCCTCCGAATTTTTTGGTGAATATGCTCTCGGTCACATACGACAGCACCGAGGGCGACAGACCTGTGGTGTAGGAATTTATTATCACAAACAGCGGATCATCCGACAGGACGCCTGCGCACAGCGACACAAACGGCCACAGATTCTGCTCAAGCTTCCAGACCTCTCCGCCTGGGCCTCTGCCGTAGGACGGCGGATCCATGATGATCGCATCGTAGCGGCGGCCGCGGCGTATCTCGCGCTCGACGAATTTTGCGCAGTCATCGACTATCCAGCGTATCGGCGCATCGCCGAGGCCGGAGGCGGCTGCGTTTTCCCTGCCCCACGCGACCATGCCCTTTGCCGCGTCAACATGGCACACGCTTGCACCTGCCTTTGCGCAGGCCACTGTTGCCGCACCCGTGTACGCAAAAAGGTTGAGCACGTTTATAGGCCGTCCTGCCGAGCGGATCTTGCGCATTGCGTAATCCCAGTTGCACGCCTGCTCGGGGAAAAGACCCGTGTGCTTAAAATTCATGGGCTTAACATTGAAGGTAAGCTCGCCGTAATTTATTTTCCAGCTTGCCGGAAGGCCGCCCTTATCCCACGCTCCGCCGCCGGTCTGGCTTCTGCGGTAGCGCGCATCGCGCATATTCCAGCGTGCGTCACTGCGCGGCGTATCCCATATTGCCTGCGGATCGGGACGAACAAGGTAAAACTTGCCCCAACGCTCAAGCTTTTCGCCTTTCGAGCAGTCAATAAGCTCAAAGTCCTGCCATTTATCAGATATCCACATATGCATACCTTACCTATTGTATATAATATAGCATAATATTTTAGCATTTTTCCGCTGCATACGCAAGAAAAATACATTCACAATTTAAAGTCTGTATTCAGTCCATTTTTTAGGCATTTTTAAGTGGATAATTAAAATTTTCTTGACAAGTGTTTATTTAGTGTGTATCCTAAGTGTATGAGAACAAACCACACAGTTGCATGGAGGGATCAAAAGTGATCAGCATAAACTTCCGTGATCCGCGCCCTATATACGAACAGATCAAGGACGGGATGCGTCGCCTGATTGTTTCCGGAGCTTTGCCGACAGGCAGTAAGATAAGCTCTGTGCGCGAGATGGCGGCGGGACTTGCCATAAACCCGAGCACGATCCAGCGCGCGTATCGCGAGCTTGAAGCCGAGGGATACATCTGTTCCGTCCCCGGAAAAGGAAGCTTTGTCTGCTCGAATGACGAGGCCGAGGCTCTGCGCCGTTCCGAGCTTCTCGGAAAATTCGACGAGCTTGTTACGGAGCTTGACTACATCGGAGTTACAAAGCAGATGCTTTCGCAGCGCCTGAAAGGAGAGCTGAAAAATGATTGAGATAAGAAACGTCGTCAAGGAGTTTGACGGCTTCCGCGCGCTCGACGGGCTGAACATGACCATGCCCGACGGAGCGGTTTACGGACTCGTCGGCCCGAACGGAGCCGGCAAAAGCACGATCATCCGTCATCTGACCGGAATATACAGGCAGGATTCCGGCGATGTGCTCGTCGACGGTGAGCAGGTGTTTGAAAACCCGGCGGTGAAAAACCGCATAGCGTATATCCCCGACGACATATTTTATTTTTCCAACGCAAGAATCGGCGAAATGGCCAGCTTTTACCGCAGCATCTATCCGCAGTTTGACTCCGGGCGCTTTAAAAAGCTCGGCGAGGTATTTGACCTTGATCCGAAGCGGCAGATGCGCAAGCTGTCCAAGGGCATGCAGAAGCAGGCCGCGTTTTGGATGATGATGTCGCTGCGGCCCGATATACTCGTACTCGATGAGCCTGTTGACGGACTTGACCCCGTGATGCGCCGCCAGATCTGGAGCATTGTTATGTCCGACGTCGCGGAAAACGGAACAAGCGTGCTCATCTCGTCGCACAATCTGCGCGAGCTTGAGGACGTGTGCGATCACGTCGGTATAATGAACAGGGGCAAGATCATGATAGAGCGCACGCTCAGTGATCTGCAGGAGGGTATCGTCAAGATGCAGCTTGCTCTGCCCGACGGTGAGACTCTGCCCGACGGACTTGACATTCTGCACGCTTCATCGACCGGCAGACTGCAAACACTTATCCTGCACGGCACATCGGCAGAGCTTGAAGAGAGGTTTGCTCAGTGCAATCCTCTGTTTATGGATTTTGTTCCGCTGACCCTTGAGGAGATATTTATTTATGAGCTGGGAGGTGCAGACTATGAAGTCAAAGATATCGTTCTTTAACGCAGGTCTTTTCAGGAGCACGCTCCGGCGCTTCTGGCCGCTGTGGACAATTCATTTTGCAGGCTGGCTGCTGTTCCTGCCGGTTCTCACGCTTATGAACAACTTAGGCCCGAACAAATCCACGGACTTTATCTTCGCCATATGCGAAAGCGCGGTTTTCGCCTCGTCGGTCGTTGCGTTCATAATGGCGATACTCGCCGCTATGGCGGTGTTCAGCTTCATGTATAGCAGCCGCAGCACAGGGCTTATCGCCTCTCTTCCGGTTCGCCGCGAGGCGATATTCGGCTCTGCGTGGCTCGGCGGCGTGTTTGCTGTGCTGGCGTCAAACCTCGTCATTGCGCTGCTGACATTTCTGTTCTCTCTCGACGCGACCATAAACACAGCCCTTGCGTTCAAGGCGGCATTCACATGGCTGGGCGTTTATTCAATGCAGTTTATCCTCTTCTACGGCATCGCTTCGCTTACGGCCGTCATGACCGGAAGCATCGCCGTGCTCCCGATACTTTACATCATATTCAATTTCCTTGCAGTCGGCATGGAGACTATAATCCGCCTCGACTTTTCCTGCCTCATCTGGGGTATGTCGAACAGTTCGTTTGACTGTGTGCTCGACTTCCTGTCTCCGCTGGTGTATATGCTCGAGAAGTTCACACCGGTGTTAAAGTATAATACGCCTTATGCCTACGATACCTATGGTCTTGCTCTCCAGACAAGAGAGTGCATTTCGTTTACCTTCGATTACTGGCTGCCGTCCGCTATCTACTGCGTTGTCGGGCTCGTCTTCTCCGCTGCGGCGCTCATGATATTCAGAAGGCGCAGAATGGAATCGGCAGGCGACGTTATCGCGGTGCGCTGCATGCGCCCTGTTTTCAAATACGGAGTGACCGTATGCTCCGCGCTGTGCGGTGGTCTGCTGCTGTACACGGTTCTGTTTGCCATGTTCGAAAGCCGCTCGGCGAGCGTGTTTATCATGATACTGAGCATGATAATATTCGCCTTCATCGGCTATTTCGGCGCAAAAATGCTGCTTGAAAAAAGCTTCCACGTTTTCCGCGGCAGCTGGGTTGGATTTATAGTCGTATGCTGCCTGTGCGCAGTGTTCACGCTCTGCTGCGATCTCGATGTTTTAGGCATAGGAAGCTATGTCCCCAAGGTGAGCAGTGTCAAGAGTCTAAACGTGAACTACGCCGGCAGGATAGTTGACCCAAGCGTCATCGAAGACTACATCCAGCTTCACAAGGATATAGTCAGTAAGAAAGACAGGTACGAGAATAACAGCTACGCAGATAGCTATGAGTATGTTACATTTAACTACACGCTCAAGGACGACCGAACAATTTCTCGTGCATATATGCTGCCGTTCGATGACGAAAACGCCGCAAGGTACTATGGGCTTTCAAACTCAGTCTCCATTCTGCTCGAGCACTTTTCGCCTTCGATCCCCGCCGATGAAGAGCACTGTTCTCAAGCTATACTGTACATCGGAGACAATCAGATAATAGACCTCACCCCTGCGCAGGCAATCGATTTTTATCGTAACGCTCTTTTGCCGGATATAAAAGCCGGGCACAAGGTCATCAGCCGTACCTACGACGACATCATCGCAACGATGTACATAACCTTTGAGCAGGAAATCGACAATAGCCGTTATTATGACAGTCAGGATATCGTTGTTGAAATTACAACAGACTGCACCGAGTGCATCTCCTGGATCAAAGATAATCTCGGCATTGACATCGAAGAAGATACTCAATATTACGACTGATAAATACATGAAAAAAACTCCCGATCAAATGATCGGGAGATTTTCGCATATACACTTATTTTACTTGCTTTTATTCATATATGCAGGCTTTTTATGGCCGCAGACAGTGCAGTAGTCGATATCCTTTTCGTAGAAATGGCGTTTTGACTCGATATGCTGCTTCATCTTCACAAAGCGTTCTCTCTCCTGCTTTGTGAGCTTTCCGCGGTATGTGCGGTTTTTATAATCGCGCAAAATTATCACGCTGACGCCGAGGAATATTACGCCGAAGACAATGAAGATTACTGCAGCGACCCACAGCACGCCCTGAGACACCTTACCGATCACAGGTCCGTTTAAAAACGGCCTGAAATACACGGCGCACACTATAGCTATTATCGTCAGCACGGCATAAACGCCGAACTGCGGCCACAGCGTCGGCGGCAGCTTGCCGCAGTGGGGGCATATCTTCATTCCGTCCGGTATATAATTTCCGCATTTTTCACATTCACGCATGTTATTTCTCCTTTATGCGATATGTTCTGATTATACCACACTCTGCGGATTTTTCAACAATGTGATGCAAAAAGGAGCAGCGAACGCTGCTCCTTAAATGTTATGTTGCTTAGCTTTATCAGCCGAAGTAGCTGATGATCTGTGCGTACAGAACGAAGGCCATGCCGATCGGGGTGATGAACTTGTAGCAGATGTTGAAGAATGCACGACCCCAGAACTTGTGTCCGGAAGCTTCGCACTCTTCAACGACCATGTCGATCTTCCAGATCCAGCCGATGGCAAACGCCATTACCATTGCGCCGAGCGGCATCATGATACCCTCAGACAGCATGTCGTAGAAGTCAAGCCAGTCACCGTTCCACGTCTTTGCGGTGTTCAGGTAATAGGTCTCGGATGCGTCGAATGCGACAGCCGCGGTGTCTACCTTGGAGTAGATGCCGTCATCACCCTTCACATAGTAATTGGTGCCGTCGGCAAACTCGCTGATATCGCCGGCCTCTTCCCACTGCATGCCGAGGATCTCGGCCGGGTTGCCGATGGTTGCGCCGCCGTTGGTGCCGGAGCCCAGACCGTCAAGTGCGGTGGGCAGGCAGAATACGAAGATCAGGATAGCGGTGATGATCGCATACTTTTTGCGTCCGGGAGCCTTGCCCTTCTCAACGTTCTGGTCAACCTTGAAGGAGGTGATGACTTCGAGCAGGGAGAAGGAAGAAGAAATTGCTGCAATGAAAACAAGGGCATAGAACAGGAAGCCCATGATGTTGCCGACGTATCCCATCTTCTCAAAGACGATCTGCATGGACAGGAACAGGAGTCCCGGGCCGGAGCTGGTCTCGCCGCCGAGGAATGCGTAGCATGCGGGCATAACGATCATGCCGGCCATGATCGCAACGAGGGTATCGCAGATAACAATGATGACTGCATTCTTCTGAATGCTCTCCTGCTTCTGAAGGTAGGAGCCGTAGGTGATCATTGCGCCCATGCCGAGGGACAGGGAGAAGAACATCTGGCCTGCCGCAGTCTTGAGAACCTTGAGGAAGTCTTCCTTGAGCGGTTCAACGTTCCAGCCGAACATGAACTTGTAGCCGTCCATTGCGCCGGGCTGAACAGCAACGTAAATGATGACGATAAGAAGCATGATAAACAGAGCGGGCATGCCGATCTTACAGAACTTCTCAATGCCTTCTGCAACGCCTGCTGCAACGATGAATACGTTGATTGCGATGAAGATCGCGGTCCAGAGGATCATCTGGCCGCCGTTGATGATGAACTGGCCGAAGAACTCGGAGATATCAGCAACGTTCCAGGTGTTCCAGCCGAAGATAGCAGTCAGGTAGCCGAGAGCGTAGCGCATGACCATGCCGCCGAGGACGAAGTAGAAGCAGAGGACCAGGAACGGTACCAGAACTGCCATGTAACCCATCCAGGTGAACTTCTTGCTGAGCTTGCGATAAGCCGCAACAGGGCTCAGGCCGGTCTTACGGCCGATTGCCAACTCACCGATCATAACGGCGAGGCCGACCAATACCGCAAGAACGAGGTAAACGAGCAGGAAGGCGAAGCCGCCGCTCATACCCATCTTGTACGGGAAGCCCCAGATGTTGCCCAGACCGACTGCCGAACCGACAGCTGCCATCAGGAAACCAAGGTTGGAGCCAAACGAAGCGCGATTGTTTTCCATAACTTTCTCTCCTTTATTTTCCTTTACCGCAAATCACGCGCGGTACAAAACCGGCGATATGTTAACTTCTCATTAACGGCTCGCCAAATTTATAAGCAGACTTTACACTATATTCACACATTTTTCAATACTTTTTTGCTGTTTAAATATTAACTTTTGCTTTTACTCGCTAAAGTTTTGTGCAACTTCTACAATGTATGAGATTTATTCATAGCGGATATTACTAAAATTCACTTTGTATCACAAATGTCGATTTTTTGACAGTCGTGTCTGTGTTAACGATTCTTAACGCAGGCGTTAGCTCTCTTCACGTCAAGCTGTAAACTCATCTGTAAACTTCGTTAAATAATTGCAAGAAAAAATTCGCTTTGCTCTTGATTTTTTGAATATATACTGTAAAATATTAATGTTATAGATCACGGCGACCGGCGGCCGATAACTGCGGAATGCTGTTTTCAGCAGAATGGAGACATGAAATGACTTACGAAATGGACATTGCCGGCTTAAAACGCGAGCTGCCCCTGTGCAAGGTCACGGACGACCTCTACATAGGCGCATTTGTCATGTTCGGCGATGTTGAGCTGACCGTCCACTGCGCAGCCGAGCTTCTCAAGAGAGCTCCCGAATATGATTACCTCATCGCTCCCGAGGCAAAGGCCATTCCTCTTCTCTACGAAATGGCGCGTCAGAGCGGCGCGGAGAAATATTTCCTCGCCAGAAAAGGCCCCAAGGCTTACATGAGCGGCGTGTTTGAAGTCCACGTCAAGTCCATCACCACCATGGACGTGCAGCGCCTTGTTATCGACACGGCCGACGCCGAGCTTATCAAGGGCAAGCGCATCCTTATCGTTGACGACGTTATATCCACCGGCGAGAGCCTCAGAGCAATGGAAGAGCTCGTCACCCGTGCAGGCGGCAGCATAGTCGGCAGAATGGCCGTTCTGGCCGAGGGCGCGGCTCAGAAGCGCGATGATATCATCGTGCTGGGCGATCTTCCCCTGTTTAATCCCGACGGCACCGTCAAATCCTAATTTACGCATAAAAAAGCTCCCCGAGAGGGGAGCTTTTCGTTTACCTTGTTATCGTGCTTTTTTGAAAAATTCCTTCAGCAGCCTTGCCGACTCCTCGGCTCGAACGCCGCCGTAAACCGCCGGCTTGTGTCCGTAGCGCTCCTCAAACAAATTGATGACGCTGCCGCACGAGCCGGTGTTTTCGTCCTTTGCGCCAAAAATGACCGTTGGTATGCGCGAATTTATTATCGCTCCGGCGCACATCGGGCACGGCTCGAGCGTGACATATATCGTGCAGCCGCCCAGCCGCCAATCGCCGATTGAGCCGCACGCTTCGCGTATGGCCTCGATCTCGGCATGATGCGTTGCGTCGTGGCTCTCCTCGCGCTTGTTTCGGCCTCGTCCGATTATATTTCCGTCCGCATCTGCTATGACGCAGCCGACGGGTATCTCCCCTTCTTCGGCCGCACGAGATGCAAGCGCAAGTGCGTACTCCATGTATTTTTCTCTGTCCATATACCTCACCAGCTATGCCGTTTTTTCATATTATATAATTATTTTTAACGTTTTACAAGCAGCAGCGCTTGTGCTACCATATCACGCTGGGGGTGATAAAGATGCACCTGGCTGCATTCGGCCTGTTTGCCGCGGCGCTCATAGTCTGCGTCATACTTAACGTTTCGGTAATTTACGCGCTGCTGGCCGGACTCTTGATATTCTCTCTGTGCGCATTCAAAATGGGGTATGGAGCTAAAAGCATATTCAAAATGATGCTCGACGGCATTAAAACCGCCAAAAACGTCATTTTAAGTCTTATTCTTATAGGTATGCTCACTGCGCTCTGGCGCGCTGCCGGAACGATACCGGCCATCATCAGCTATGCAGCATCGCTTATACATCCCAAAACCGTGGTGCTCATGAGCTTTATACTAAACTGCGGTGTTTCACTGCTGACCGGCACGGCCTTCGGCACAGCTGCAACCATGGGCGTTATCAGCATGACTATGGGTATCGCTATGGGCGCAGACCCGGTGCTTCTCGGCGGTGCGATAGTGTCGGGTGCATATTTCGGTGACAGGGCATCGCCCATGTCAACAAGCGCGCTGCTTGTCAGCGAGCTTACGGAGACCAATGTTTTCTCGAATATCCGCGGCATGCTGCGCCGCTCCTTGATTCCGTTTATCGTCTGCTGTGTGCTTTACACTCTGGCCGGGATCAGTTTACACTCAGGCGGAGATGTTCCGGATCTGAGCGACCTGTTTTTGCAGGAGCTGCAGCTGCACTGGCTCTGCCTGATACCGGCAGTCTTGGTCATAGTGATGTCTGTTTTTAAGATCCGTGTGCAGATAACCATGACGGTGAGCATAATCTCAGCCGCCGTGCTGTGCTCCGCAATTCAAAAATTCACGGCAACCAATATACTCGGCATAGCCGCAGCCGGCTTTCACGCGCAGAGCTCTCAGGTGGCTGCGCTGCTTGACGGCGGCGGTATAGCTTCGATGCTGCGCAGCATTGCGATAATTATCGTTTCGTCCACATACGCCGGTATTTTTTCCGGCACGGGGATGCTCGGCGAGATACGCGAGCGCATCCAAGCCCTCAGCAGAAAGATCAGTGCTTTCGGCGCCGTCCTCGTGACATCCGCAATGGCATCAGTTATAAGCTGCAACCAAACGCTTGCCATCATGCTCACACATCAGCTTTGCCGCAACACGGAAAACGACAGGCAGCGCCTCGCCCTTTACATTGAAGACACTGCTATCGTGCTTCCGGCGCTCATCCCATGGTCGATAGCAGCTTCTGTCCCTCTCGATTCTATAGGCGCGCCTATATCCGGCCTGTTGGCTGCAAGTTTTCTGTACATTCTGCCTTTTTACAGCATGCTGAAAGCAGTCAAAGAAAATAAGCATGAAAAAATGCCGCTCTGTTAGGCCGGTTGACACAAGAAAACACACGCCAAAAAAGGCGGAGCAAGCACGAATGTCTTCGTTGCGACGGCTTGGTATACACAAAGTATGCCTGCGCCGCCGCGCCTTGACCTCGCACTTGCTCCGTCATTTTTGGTGCTTTGCAGTTTTGAAGCTGAGATTTTTTGTTCCTGCAAGGACAAAGTTGCAGAGCATACTGTCGTATTCTCAAGACTTTGGACGCCGCAGGGGCGAAAAAGATTGTTTCAAAACCGTATGTTTTCTTATGTCAGCCGGCCTATGGGGGAGCCTTTTTTGTCATATGTATTCTCTTTGGGTGATCCGTTTTATGATCGCCCGAGCCAGAAGTCCGGCGACGCCTATCTTTTTTGCAACATGCTTCTTGCCGTGCAGATAGAGTGCCTTGACCTCGATGCCCGCTATATCCTCCGCGGTGAGCGGATCATCGCCGAGAACGACGAAATCGGCAATCATACCGGGTGCAAGAGTGCCGCGTTTATTCTCCTCATGGCTCATATACGCGGGATTTGCCGTTATCATGCGCAGCGCGTCGAGACGCGATATGCGCTCGTCCGGATTGGGATGATTTACGGAGCACGCCATACCGTACAGGGGCTTTGGACGCGTGCACGGTCCGTCGGAGCCGTCGCCTACGACAAGTCCGAGGCGGTGCATCGTTCCCAGCGCGTTTAGTCTGTCAGTGCGCTCTCTGCCGAGCACCGCGCACAGATACTCGTCCGGCTCCTGCTTCCAATATATAAACGGCGACTGCGCGGCTATGCACAGCTTTATCTTTGCCGCGCGCTTTAGCTGCTCCTCGCTTGCAAGGCAGACATGGATCATCACATGGCGCGCATCGTCCCACGGCTTATCGGCATAAGCCGCCTCATATGCCGTTATGCACTGCTCCACCGCCGCATCGCCTATGGCGTGCATGGTTATCTGCCAGCCCTCGCGGTTTGCGCCGATGGCGAACTCGTTCACGCGCTCCTGCGGATAATTCAAAACGCCGTAGTTGTTCGGATCGTTCGCGTACGGCTCCTTGAGCGCCGCGTCCTCTGAGCCGAAGCAGCCGTCGAGGGCAAGCTTGAAGCAGCCGCCGACACGCTTGAAGCCGTGCTTTTTCACGGCCTTGAGGTCCATGGTCTGGAAGAATATGCGGAACGCCTGCGGCAGGCCGGGTGCGAGTATTTTTATCATGTCTATATCCAGATCGTTTGCAAAGCCCACGCCCTCAACGGTGTGCACGAGCCCGATGCCGACCGACGCAAGGTACTCCGCGCCTCCGGAGAGACCGCGTATAATATCCATCGTGGGGATATACGCCGTCGCCTCGTTCACGCCGTTATAAAACGCCGACTGGTACAGCCATCCGGTCTCGGTATTGCAGCCGGGATCGGATTTCACCTTATCCGACAGCAGTGCCAGCATTGCGCTGTTGCACACGGCAGCATGACCGTCGTACTTCATGACCATGAGCGGACGCTCCGTCCAGTCGTCAAGATCGCGCTTTTCGGGCAGCCGATGCTCGGCAACGGTGTTCGCGGTGCAGCCGTAGCCCATGAGCACCTTGTTTTTCCGGTGACTGTCGGCATAGCGCCTGACCGCCGCCTTTGCTTCGGCAAAATTTTTGACATCCATGAGATAGAATGTGTTCTCGAAAACGCACAGCGAGCCGAAATGCATATGCGTGTCGCCGAACGCGGGCGTTACCGTCGCGCCGCCGAGATCGACCCGTTTTGCCTTGCCGTAGCGCGGAGGGATGCTGCTTTCATCGCCGAGCCACACGATGTGACCGCCCTTTACCGCCATCGCGGTGTAAATGCGGTTTTCCTTTTCGCAGGAGATGAATCTGGCGTTCGTATAAAGCTCCATAACCTCATTCCTTTCACTTCTAAAATGGGCTCCATGTAGACATGGAGCACTACAGCCTGTTTCGTAAAGACAAGTGTACAGCGGGGGAGCGCGAGGGGGGTAAGCCCCCGCTCGCAATTGGATCATAGCCATCAAAAACGACTGAAAAACTGATTGATCAGTTTTATCAGGCTTTTTGACGAGCGCAGCGAGATTTTTTATGAAAATTTATTTTTACAAAAAATGTGGCGTTTTTGAAGCGTGCAAAAAAGTCAAAGACTTTTTTGACACGCTGAATGCCGCTCTGACGAGCGGCATTTTCAATGCTGTATGTATTACTTGAGCGCTGCGGTGATGATGGACATCTGGTAGACTTCCTCTGCGTTGCAGCCGCGGGACAGGTCATTGATAGGAGCGTTCAGGCCCTGAAGGATGGGACCGTATGCCGCAAAGCCGCCGAGACGTGCTGCGATCTTATAGCCGATATTGCCGGACTGGATCTCGGGGAAGATGAAGGTGTTTGCATAGCCTGCAACGGGAGAGCCGGGGAACTTGAGCTGGCCGACAACGGGAGAAACGGCTGCGTCAAACTGCATCTCGCCGTCGAGCTTCAGCTCCGGAGCGAGCTTCTTTGCTTCCTCGGTAGCATTGCGCACGAGGTCAACATTGGGGCCCTTGCCGCTGCCCTTGGTGGAGTAAGACAGCATTGCGACCTTCGGGTCGATGCCGAACACCTTAGCGGTCTCTGCGGTTGCGACGGCGACCTCTGCCAGCTTCTGAGCTGCGGTGAAGGTGACGTTGCCTTCCTTATCGACGGTATCCTGATAGTCGATGTTGATCGCGCAGTCGCCCATTGCGAGGGTCTCGTCGCCGCGGATCATGATAAAGCAGGAGGACACGAGGTGTGCGCCCTTCTTGGTCTTAACGAGCTGGAGTGCCGGACGGACAGTGTCTGCGGTGGAGTAGGTTGCGCCGCCGAGCAGGCAGTCAGCAACGCCCATCTTGACGAGCATGGTGCCGAAGTAGTTGCCCTTGGCAAGAGCTGCGCGGCAGTCCTCCGCGCTCATCTTGCCCTTGCGCAGTGCGACCATCTCATCGACCATTGCGTCCATGCCTTCGTAGGTTGCAGGATCGAGGATCTCAAGGCCTTCGATATCAAAGCCGCCTTTTGCAGCCGCTGCCTTGACCTCATCGACGTTGCCGACGAGGATCGGGGTCAGGAAGCCGTCCTTCTTCAGACGGGCTGCCGACTCGAGGATGCGCGCGTCGCTGCCTTCGGTGTAGACGATCTTTCTCGGATCGTTCTTGAGAACTTCAATAAGATTTTCAAACATTTTATTTTCCTCCATTAATGCGGCATTTTGGCCGCAAAAAATTCCGAATACCACTTTATCACTACCGCGAATATTTTTCAAGTATTTAGCCCGATTTCTATTTACAAACCGCGATCTCGCATGTATAATATACAAACTGTAATCATTTGGGGAGAGAAATATATATAATGTACGAATACGATAAAAAAAGCTTCGCACAGATACTTTCCGAGCTGCGCCGCACGGCCGGCCTGAGCCAGCGCAAGGCTGCCGCCGACCTTAACATCAGCCAGGCGCTTTTGAGCCACTATGAAAACGGCGCGCGCGAGCCGGGACTTAACTTTGTATGCCGCGTGTGCGATTATTATAATGTAACGGCCGATTATCTTCTCGGCCGCTCGCCTAATCCCGACGGAGTTGACCGCGGCGCGGACATCGCGCGCGTGTTCATCGCGGAAATGCGCAGCCTTGCGAATAAGACCGAGGCCGCTTTGGAGGAACTGACATGATACCGCAGGATCACATAAGGAACTTTTCGATAATCGCTCACATTGACCACGGCAAGAGCACGCTTTCCGACAGGCTGATAGAAATATGCGGCGCTGTCGAGGAGCGCATAATGGAGGATCAGATCCTTGACAACATGGATCTTGAGCGCGAGCGCGGAATTACCATCAAGGCGCGCGCAGTCGGCCTTAACTACAAGGCCGAAAACGGCGAGACCTATGTTTTGAACCTTATCGACACGCCGGGACACGTTGACTTCAACTACGAGGTCAGCCGCTCGCTGGCAGCCTGCGAGGGCGCTGTGCTGGTCGTAGACGCTTCTCAGGGTGTTGAGGCGCAGACGCTTGCCAACACTTATCTCGCGCTCGATGCAGAGCTTGAGATACTGCCCGTTATAAACAAAATTGACCTCCCTGCCGCCGATCCTCAGCGCGTAAAGCACGAGATCGAGGATATCATCGGCATTCTCGCCATGGACGCGCCGGAGATAAGCGCGAAAAACGGCATAAACGTCGAATCCGTTCTCGAGGATATTGTCGCAAATGTTCCTGCGCCTACGGGCGACGTAAATGCGCCGCTCAAGGCGCTTATCTTCGACAGTCAGTATGACAGCTACCGCGGCGTTATCGTTTTCATGCGCGTTTTTGACGGCCGCATCGCCAAGGGCACCGAAGTGCTGCTGCACTCGACCGGCGCAAAATACAGCGTTCTCGAGGTTGGCCACATGCGTCCGATCGGCCTTGAGCCGTGCTCGGAGCTTACGGCCGGCGACGTCGGATACTTCACCGCTTCCATCAAAAACGTTGCCGACACCCAGGTGGGCGACACGGTAACGACCGCAGCCAACCCCTGCGCAGAGGCTCTGCCCGGCTATCGCCCGGCGCGCGCAATGGTCTATTGCGGCATATACACCGAGGACGGCAGCAAGTACCCCGATCTGCGCGACGCGCTGGAAAAGCTTCAGCTCAACGACGCATCCCTGTCATTCGAGCCTGAAAGCTCGGCCGCGCTCGGCTTCGGCTTCCGCTGCGGATTTTTGGGCATGCTGCACATGGAGGTCATTCAGGAGCGCCTTGAGCGCGAATTTGACCTTGACCTCGTCACAACTCTGCCGAGCGTCATATATAAGGTCGTCAAAACCGACGGCGGCATTGTCATGGTCGATAATCCGCATAATTATCCCGACCCCGGCGTTATTGAGCACGCCGAGGAGCCGTATGTCAAGGTGTCGATCATAACGCCGAACGACTATGTCGGCAACATTATGCCCCTTTGCCAGGACAGGCGCGGCGAGTATAAGGACATGCAGTATCTCGACTCTCACCTTGTCGAGCTGCGATACGAAATGCCGCTCAACGAGATAATCTACGACTTTTTTGACACGCTCAAGGCGCGCACGAAGGGCTACGCCTCGCTTGACTATGAGCTGAGCGAATACAAGCCCTCGGAGCTTGTTAAGGTCGATATGCTTCTAAACGGCGATCAGGTCGATGCGCTCAGCTTCATTGCGCACAAGGATAAGGCATATCCCAGAGCGAGGAAGCTGTGCGAAAAGCTCAAGGACAATATCCCCCGTCAACTTTTCGAGATCCCCATTCAGGCTGCCATCGGCGGCAAGATCATCGCGCGCGAAACCGTCAAGGCCATGCGCAAGGATGTCCTTGCAAAGTGCTACGGCGGCGATATCACGCGAAAGAAAAAGCTGCTTGAAAAGCAGAAGGAAGGCAAAAAGAAAATGCGCCAGCTCGGAACCGTTCAGATACCGACCGAGGCTTTCCTTGCAGTACTCAAGCTTGATGAATAACAAAAAACGGCCTTGGCAGGATGCCGAGGCTGTTTTTTTCTATAAGGCAACCGGCAGTTGCTTGTGCCGGAGGCATTCGTCTATTATAATCAAGGCACATGGAGGCGATCATATGGACACGAAAAAGATAATATACGAGCTGCGCACGAAAAACGGAATGTCGCAGGACGAGCTTGCGGAAAAGGTTTTTGTCACAAGGCAGGCTGTTTCGCGCTGGGAAAACGGCGAGACCGTTCCGAACACGGAAACGCTCAAGCTGCTCTCTAAGCTCTTTGACGTTTCGATCAACACGCTCCTCGGCTCACCGCGTCAGCTTATCTGCCAGTGCTGCGGCATGCCGCTTGAGGATGACTCGATCATCGGGCGAGACAATGACGGCTCGCTTAACGAAAGCTACTGCAAATGGTGCTATGCCGACGGAACCTACACCTACAGCGACATGGATGAGCTGATCGACGTCTGCATAAAAAACATGTCGGGCGAAGGCTTCACCGAGGTGCAGGCGCGCTCATACATGCAGCAGCTGCTGCCGACGCTCGATTACTGGAAAAACCACGAAAACCTCGGCGGCAACGGGCAGTTTGAGGAATTTAAAAAGCAGCTTATAGCCGAGTTCAACGCGCTTGACATTGCCGGAATGCCGGAGGTGCAGAGATTAAACGCGCTCGTTGGGAAATACGTTAATCTTGAGTATACGCTCCCGAACGGGCAGCACGCAAAATTCCTGGACGATGGAAAAACATATCTCGGCAATCAGCTTGAAAGCAAGCTCGATAATGAAATCTGCTTCGGCATCATCGCGAATGTCGATTTTCTGCTCGTTTGCACCTACAGGAAAGACGGTGCGGATCCCGAGCTTGTGCTTTATAAAAAAAGATAGTTTCAAGGCGTGGCCAAAACGGTCACGCCTTTTAATATCATATTTCAAAAACTCTTTGTCACGCTCGGGTACGCTCTCGGACATAAAGCGCTCGGCTTTGACTGTCAGGCTTGCCGCGTATCGCCGACGCGGTTCCACTGCTCTCCATTTCCTCGGCAAAACGGCGCGCAGCGCCGTTTTTGCCGGTGTAGTACAGATTTATTCTTTCTCCTGTATCTCGCCCGAGCGGTAAGCTGCGAGCAGACTTTCAAGCGCCTGTATCCTGCGGCGAAGCTGCACGCCGCTGTCGCAATCATCAATATAGCGGCGGCGCTCAAAGCTCTCGACCTGCACGGCCTCTGACTCGATATCCGCGTTGTCGTCTATCGCCGCAGCAACGCCCTCGAAGGGCTTATGCGCCTTTATCTTCAGGCCATGGGAATTGAAAACGAGCGTATAGCCTGCGATGCCGGTCGTTTTCTGATAGGCCTCGCAGAAGCCGCCGTCGATGATAAACAGCTTCCCGCCGGCCTTTACGGGGCTTTCGCCCTTCTTTGCTTTGACGGGGGTATGGCCGTTTATGATATGTCCGTTTTCCGGATCAAGGCCGAACTCAGACAGGATCATGCCAACGACCTTCTCATCCTCCCAAAAGCTGAAATAGGGGTTTTTCGGCTCTGCCCATGTGCTCTCGTCATCGACAACGCCGCGTTCAAAGGTGTGGAACACGCGACCGGAGAACGGACTGTCGTTGCCGCACCAGAGGTACCACATCATGTCCAGCGCCGACTCATCGTGCTTTGCCCAGGCATTTTTCACAACCATGTCCGAATAGTCCATGAGACTCTTGCCGGAGTACCACACTCCGCCATGGCGCACGCGCGCAAATTCGCCGTCCTCGGTCATCGGTATGCAGCCGTGGTACAGGAGATTTCCGTTGCAGCACAGGTATGTGCTGCCGACGCGGTAGATAAAATCCATATGGCGGTGCAGCGACTGACTGTCGCGGAAAAGGTTTATGTACTCGTTTACCAGATCAAGCTCATCATCGTTCAGGCTGTACGGATCGTTTCTGTCAATAGTCGGCCACTTATCCGTGTTAAGGGGGTACACTCCATCATCGAGTATGACCGTGTTGTTTTCAAAATCGCAGCGGTTGAGCATCAGGCGAGAGTTCATTCCGTAGCCGGGGTGGCGAAGGATTACCCTGCCTTCAAGCTTGAAGCCGATGGTGTTCAACGCGATACTGATGTTTTCTTTCGTTGCCTCACCGTAGTATTTGCGCGTGAAGTCATAAAGCGGCTGGAGCGATATTCCGTAGCGACGCTCGAGCAGGTTTGCGTTGCCGTAGTCGAGTGATATTCTCAGCACCGTGAATATACATGCCGGGCTTCCCGACGCGGCGCCAAGCCACAGGATATCGTGGTTGCCCCACTGAATGTCGATATTCGGATGCTCCATGAGCGCATCGAGCAGCCGCGCAGGCTCGGGGCCTCGGTCGAAAATATCGCCGACTATGTGCAGCTTATCGACGGCAAGGCGCTTAATTATATCCGAAAGCGCGGTGATAACGTCGTCGGCAGCGCCGGTGGATATGATAGACTCAAGTATCGCGTCATGATAGCGCACCTGGTTTGAATACTCGTCACGCTGCATATGCAGAAGCTCATCGAGCACAAAGCTCCATTTGGGCGGCATCTGCTTGCGCACATAGCTGCGAGTGTATTTGCTTGAAAGCGTTTCGGCAAGAGTGCGCAGCATGGTAAGCGCGCTTTTGAGCCTATCATGCGTATACTCGCCGGCTTCGCGCATCGCGCTGAGCTTTTCATGCGGATAGTAGATAAGCGTGCACAGGCTGCGGCAGCGCTCCTCCCCTATCTCGGCCTCGAAAAGGCGAAGGACCTTTTCCAATATAACGCCGGAGCAGTTATTGAGTATATGCCGCACGGCGGCGTATTCACCGTGCAGATCGCTGATAAAATGCTCGGTGCCCATCGGCAGGGCAAGTATCGCGCGCAGATTAATTATCTCCGAGCAAACAGCCGCCTCGTCGGGATATTTTTCCGACAGCAGCTCAAGATATTCTCTCGAAAACTCACTCATATGTATGACCTCTCGTATAGTTCGTTTTATATTTAGATGATATCATTTAAATTAACAATTTACAACTTGAAATCGTGTAAAATGTTTGTATAATGGCATCAGTTTATTGAAAAGGGTGATATTTTTGCACAACACTTTAAAGCAAAAGCTCGAAAACGGCCAGCGGCCGATCGGCATATTTTTCGACACCGCAAGCGAATATCTCATGGAATGCAACGGGCGCACCGGGATAGATTTTGTCATCATCGACAATGAGCACTCCCCCATCGAGGCCGAGACCAGCGCAAGGCTCATAAGAGCCGCGGAGAACGCCGGCGTAACGCCGCTGTGCCGCGTGCGCGAGATAAGCCGTCCGGCGATACTGAAGCTGCTTGACGTCGGTGCGCAGGGCCTTATCATCCCGAACGTGCATAGCGTGCAGCAGGTCGAGGACATAATATCCTATGCCAGATACTATCCTATCGGTCAGCGCGGCTTCTGCCCCTCGCGCAAGGACGGCTGGGGATTTGACGGTCTCGGCAGCGTGCAGGATACGATGGCGCATTTTAACGCCGAAACGCTCATAATCCCCCAGTGTGAGACCGTGGGCGCGCTCGAGTCGATAGAGCAGATCGTCGCACTCGACGGCGTTGACGGCATATTCGTCGGCCCGTTCGACCTGTCTATTTCCATGGAAATGCCGGGCGATTTTTCTAACCCCGTTTTTCAGGCTGCGATCGACCGCATAATAAAAGCCTGCCGCAAGGCAGGCAAGAAGTGCATTTTCTTCACCAGCACGGTCGAAGGGATCGCTGCCGGCCTTGCCCGTGGCTTCGACGGCATGGCGTACAGCCTGGATGCCGCAATCTTCATTGAGGCTCTGCGCGAGCGCGTTGACAAAGCACGTCAGTTAAGCAAATAAATTCCCATGTTCAGATATCCGGCGAAAGTCGTCCACAGGAGATACGGCAGCATCAGCCATCCGGCCGCATTGTCCGTCTTCCAAAACCGGACAGTCGCCAGAAGCGTGAACAGCCACATCAGGCACAGCCAGATAAACGCCGCAAGGTATTTTTCCGCATTGAAAAATATTATCGGCCAGCCGAAATTAAAAATGAGCGACAGAGCATAGTAAACGCCGGCCGTTTGCTTTCGGGCATCTGATGTCCACACCCTGTATGACGCAAGTCCCATGAGGATATAAAGTATCGTCCACGCGACCGGGAACAGCCACCCAGGAGGCGCGAGCGGCGGCTTTTCGATCACCTCGAACATCAACATATTATCTTTTGTAATAAGCGCGGCCAGTCCGCCAACGGCGAGCGGTGCGGCAAGGCTCACGGCAAGCTTTTTCCATTCGATCTTCACATTCATCACCGATTTTAATATATGAAGGCCCGACAGGGCTTATTCGTTTTTGAATAATGGACAAAAAACATCTCAGCAAAAAGCAGCAAAAATACGTCGGCATAGCGGCGATAGCTATCGCCGTTATCGCAACGGCGCTGATAATATGGCTTGCAGGCGTTCCGCTTGTCAGATTTGCATCGGAGCCTGAAAAATTCCGCCAATGGGTGGACGATAACGGCATATGGAGCCGCTTTGCCTACATGGGCATGGTCATTCTTCAGGTCGTGATCGCCGTTTTACCCGGCGAACCGTTCGAGATCGCCGCCGGCTACGCCTTCGGCGCCGTTGAAGGCTCTCTTCTGTGCATAGCGGCATCCACTCTCGGCAGCATCACGGTCTTTCTGCTCGTCAGATATTTCGGCGTTCCGCTCGTCGAGGTTTTCTTTTCAGAGGAAAAGCTCAGGCGCATAAAGTTTTTGAAGACCACACCTAAGCGCGACTTCATATTTTTTATCATATTTATGATACCCGGAACGCCAAAGGATCTGCTGTGCTATTTTGCCGGGCTCACCGATATCCGTCTTTCATTGTGGCTGCTGATATGCTCGCTCGGCAGACTTCCGTCGATCGTGACCTCCACCGTCGGCGGCGACGCGCTCGGCACGTCAAACTACTGGTTTGCCGCCGCTGTTTTCGCCATAACGCTTGTAATAAGCCTCGTTGGACTGCTCTTTTACAAAAAAATTTGCAATAGGCACGAAAAATGAGTATAATAGAGATATGCTTAAAAAACTTGATATATTTATGACACAGCCAACATTTTGTAAAAATATTTTTCTCATTTTTGTATTGACATCAGTGAGAAGCGTGCTATAATATGTCGTGTGGGATAATAATGCGCGCAGCTGCAGGTGCTGCGCAGCAAGACTCTCATTAAAGTATGTTCGTTATGCCCTATTACAAATGCCATCCAAGTTGTTCAGTAACTATACATGTCGTTTAAGTAATTCTCCCTTCCTTCCTATTTCCATCAGCTAACGAGCATATTCTACACCCCCCTTCAAAGCGGCCGGAGACAGAGCAGTCCCCGGCCGTAATAAATTACCGCTTAATATGCAAAAAGCCCCGACAGACTTCTGTCGGGGCTTGCGTTGAATTTTGCACTGTTTTTAAGATTAAAGCTGACGAGCGTCGGGATAAAAAAACACCGCAACACAAGTTACGGTGTTTTTTGGTGGAGATAAGCGGGATCGAACCGCTGACCTCTTGAATGCCATTCAAGCGCTCTCCCAGCTGAGCTATACCCCCAGACGCATTGGTTATTTTATCAGACCGAGAGCATATTGTCAACTGAAAATTCAAATTAATTTTGCCCGCTGCCGTAATCGTCGTCGAACATATACGTCACATCCTCTTTATAGCGGAACTTTTTCTCCTTGCCCTTTATAAGGCGCAGAATGCTTCGGCGATACTCGACAAAAACCAAAAGCCCTGTGAGCAGATATATGTTTCTGACAATCGTATCGTCAACGCTCATGATTGCAACAAGGCACATGACAAGCATCGCACCAAGCGCAGACAGCGATATGTATCGCGAGAAGATATACACAACGATAAAGACGATTATGCCGGCAAATGCAACCTCGCCGCTGACGAAGAACGTTCCGACCGCGACGGCGAGCAGGCTGTGCTCACCGTGGAAGCGATAGAGTATAGGAAAATTCGTGCCGAGGACAACGCAGAAAAGCGCAAACGCGCTGCCGATCTTCGACTGGTCAACGATGAGCATAAGCAGGCTGCCCAGCAGCACCGGAACGATGACCTTTATCGCCTCGATCAGTGCAATCACACCGACGCCTTTCCATCCGTGGCGCTTCAAAAAGCGCGTTATTCCGGCATTATCGCGGCTGTAATTGAGAACATTCTCGTGAAAATAAATATGCGATGACAGAATTGGCGTGCTGAGACTGCCGAAGGAATAAGCGATTATTGCAGTAACTGCAAGCAGTAAGGGAGTCATTGCTTATCCCCCTTCTGGCGTATGACCATGCGTATCGGAGTACCTTCAAGGCCGAACACGGCGCGGATCTGGTTTTCGATATAGCGCTGGTACGAGAAGTGGAACAACTCACGGCTGTTGCAGAAAATGACGAAGTTGGGCGGCTTTATGCCGGTCTGCGTCATGTAATATATCTTGAGTCTTCTGCCTTTATCCGTGGGCGGCTGAACGCGTGCCTGAGCGTCGGCAAGGACGTCGTTGAGCATGCCGGTCGTTATGCGCATGTTGCTCTGATCGTTTACGAAATTGACCAGCTCGAATATTCTGTCGGTGCGCTGGCCGGTTTTTGCCGAGATAAACAGCACCGGCGCATAGCTCATGAAGCTTAGATCACGCATGACCTCCTTGCGCATCTTCTCCATGGTTCCGGTCTCTTTCTCGACAAGATCCCACTTGTTGACGACAATTATGCTGGCCTTGCCCGATTCATGCGCAAGACCGGCAATTTTAGTGTCCTGCTCGGTAACGCCCTCGCGCGCGTCTATCATGATTATGCACACATCCGCACGCTCAATTGCCATCTGTGCGCGCATAACGGAGAATTTCTCGACACGCTCGTCTACCCTGCTCTTGCGGCGAATGCCGGCAGTGTCGATAAAAACATATTTTCCGTACTTATTATCTATCTCCGAGTCCACCGCATCGCGTGTAGTACCGGCAACATTGCTGACAATAACTCGCTGCTCGCCGAGGATATGGTTAACGAGCGATGACTTGCCGACGTTCGGCTTGCCGATGACGGCAACCTTTATCCGGTCATCTTCCTCCTCGTCCTCTTCCTCGGGCGGAAAGTACTTCATGCATTCGTCCAGCAGATCGCCTGTGCCATGGCCGTGAACGGCCGAGACCGCGATGGGATCGCCGAGGCCAAGCTCGTAAAACTCGTATATGGCAGGATCCGTTCTGCCGGTCGAGTCCATTTTGTTGACCGCAAGCACCGTCGGCTTTTTCGAGCGCAGCAGCATGTTGGCAACATCCTTGTCCGCCGCCGTCACGCCCGTGCGCACATCGGTGACAAGAACAATGACATCCGCCGAGTTTATCGCGATGTTTGCCTGCTCGCGCATGAACATGAGTATTTCGTTATCCGTTGTCGGTTCAATGCCGCCGGTGTCAACGATGTTGAATTTTCTTCCGAGCCATTCGCACTCGGCATACAGTCTGTCGCGTGTAACGCCGGGCGTATCCTCGACGATAGACAGTCTGCGTCCGCAAAGCTTATTGAAAAGCATGCTCTTTCCCACATTGGGTCTGCCGACTATGGCTATGAGAGGCTTTGGCATAAAGATAACCTCCGTTCTGATTAGTTCTGATTATATTTATAGTACTGCTGCCGCTCGGGCGAGCGGACGGGTATTTTGACCTCGGGCAGGTTATCGCCGCTGATGGCATCCCAAAGGGCAAACCCGTCCGATTCTATCGGGTATATTTTAACGCCGAGGGCATCTATGGCCTGCTCGAGCGTGATATCGTCGAGAAAATCAAGCTCATCGCGGCGCAGCATATTCTGCGAAACGAAAAGGCGCTCGCCCAAGTCTTTTCCGCGCAGCTGAGCAATAAGATCCTGCCCCGTTATGAGGCCGGAAACGTTCACTCCGTGTCCGAAAAAGTCGTTTTGGATCGCATAGACCTTACCTTTTATATTATCATACTTTTCCGCTGCAATACAAATAAGTTTTTCAAAATACGGCGCTGCCGACACTCCGCAGGCTATGGAAAACGGCACTCCGTCCGGCTTTTCCGAAAGGCTGAGCGCACCGCGGAACTCGCGCTCGAGCAGGCGTATCATTCCGACACCGTTTTCAAGCTGCGTGTGCTCCTCGTAGAAATCATCATCCGGCAGCTCTCGCTGCGCGCAGATATACATTTCGTCCGAGCAGAAGAATATCCTCGTGCCGTACTTTTTTACGCACTCATCACCAAAGGCCGTGACCATATCTATCGTCTCTCCCGAGTGCTCGGGCGTAAACGACTCGAGCGGATACAGACCCTCGCGGTATTTCGTAAGTCCGACCGGGACAATCGACACGCTGTGCACTGCAGGATACATGTCCGCAAGATCCTGCATAGTCTGCATAAGCGCCTTTCCGTCGTTAAGGCCGGGGCAGCAGACGATCTGGCAGTTCATGACTATGCCGCCGCCGGCAAAACGGCGCATTATATCGACGCATTTGCCGGCATTTTTATTGCGCAGAAGCTTCACGCGAAGCTCGGGATCGGTCGCATGAACGGAGATGTTCACAGGGCTTATGTGCAGGTCGATTATGCGCTGTAGCTCGCGCTCGGAAAGATTGGTGAGCGTAATATAGTTTCCAAGCAAAAAGCTCAGGCGCGCGTCATCGTCCTTAAAGTACATCGTCTTGCGCATGCCCTTCGGGAGCTGGTCGATGAAGCAGAACACGCAGTTATTGGCGCAGCTTCGGGGATTATCCATCAGATACTCGGCAAACTCAAGGCCGAGATCGCGCCCCTCGGGCTTTTCGACGCGCACGATGTGCTCTGTTCCGTCCTTGCGGCGAAGCTTAATATGCAGCACCGGCTCATACGAGAAGTATTTATAGTCAAGAACATCATGGATCACGTTTCCGTTTATGCTGACTATCTCATCGCCTATATGCGCCTTGTGCAGCAGCGGACTGTCGTTATCGATTTTTGAAATAACGTCGTTTTTCATACACTTTAATAAGCAAAAGGAGGAAGGGGTACCTGTACCCATTCCTCCTTGAGCTTAGCATTTTAATTACTTCTCATCAACGGTGAGAACCTTGCGGCCGTTGTACATACCGCATGCCTTGCACGCACGGTGGGGCATTTTGAACTCGCCGCAGTTGGGGCACTTTACGATGCCGGGAGCCTCGAGCTTCCAGTGAGACGAACGTCTCTTATCACGTCTCTGTCTTGATACTTTTCCCTTAGGGACTGCCATGGTGACACCTCCTGAATAATAGCTGCATGTCAGCGTAGTAAATATTATTGATCACTATCCAACAGTTGCTGCAAAACAGCAAGTCTTGGATCGACTTCTTTCCCGCACGCGCAGGGGCCAAGGTTTAAATCGGCTCCGCACCGGGAGCAAAGGCCTTTACAATCCTCAGAGCACAGAAACTTCGTTTCCATGTCAAGGACGAAAAGGGTCGAGAGCGTTTCATCGAGATCAAGATTGTCCCCGTCGAGAACAAAGACCTCGGGATCTTCAGACTCTCTGTCGGATATGAAGGCGTGGAGGTCCATCACCTTGCTGCTGTCAAACAGTTTACCACATCTGTCGCAGACGCAAGTCATTTCGGCTGTCAGGGTACCCTCGAGTGTCAGGATACCTGCCTCATTAAACACTCTGCCTTCTGCCGTGGGTGGGGTCTTATACTCCTTGATAGAGTCAAATTCCAATCCCTCCGTGTTCAGCTCGCATTTGAACGGAACACTCTTTCCGGGAACTTCAATTATCTGTCTCAAATCAAGCAGCATAGTGCACCTCTCCACAGTCGCTTGAATATTATAGTGGAATTACCCCGGCTTGTCAACCGAAAAAATTCGATTTTCGGACAAAAACTCGAAAAAACAGGCATATTGCTAAACGGCAAGAAAAATGCTATAATCATTTATCATATTTTAACGGAGAACGGCATGAAAAAGAGTGTAAAGATCCTTATAATCTGCGTACTTATTGCGGCGCTTATCGCCGGCGGAGTTATATATCTCATCTTCCAGACGCGCGACGATGATCTGCTCATCGGCGAAGACCGCGCGCAGCAGATAGCCCTCAACGATGCAGGGCTTGCGGCAAACCAGGTCTCAAGGCTCAAAGCGAGGATCAAGCTCGACGACGGCGTGTGGTGCTACAAGGTCACGTTCCGCACCATCGCGATCGAGTATGAGTACGAGATTGAGGCGTATTCCGGCGCAATACTTGAAAAAGACATGGATGACTGAACAAACGAGGCTTATTTCAGCGCGCAAAAAAGTCTGTGACTTTTTGCACGCTTCAAAAAACGCCACATTTTTCGTAAAAACAAGTTTTTACGAAAAATCTCGCTACGCTCGTCAAAAAGTCCGTACCGGACGTTTTTGATGGCTATTTATCCAATCACGAGTGGGGCCTTTGCCCCCTCGCGCTCCCCTGCTGCTCTATTATCTTTCATTTACAGCATAGTTTTTTTGATAGTCTGAAACGAGGCTCATTTTCGAGCCTCGTTTCATATTATCGCAATCTTTCTCTATCTTTTTCTTCGTCCGGTGGTGGACGGTATCATGGCGTTTTCCCTGTACTTTGCAACGGTTCTGCGCGAGATCGACACGCCGCGTTCGGAAAGCTTTTCGGCGATCGCCTTATCGCTCAGCGGCGAGCGCGGATCCTCGGCCGCAATGATGTCCTTTATCATCCGCAAAACTCCGTCCTCGGTGACATTCTCGCCGGTCGAGCTTTGCTTAAAGAAGTCAGCAAGGCAGAACACACCCCAGCGGCAGGATATGTACTTGCTCCTTACCGTGCGCGACACGGTCGACACATGCACGCCCAGCTCTTCGGCAAGCTCTGCCATCGTCAGCGGCTTTATCGGCGACACGCCGTCAACAAAAAAGTCGTGCTGCACGGCAAGTATTTTTTTCGCACAGGCCATGAGCATTGCCGCACGCCTGTCAACGCAGCTCATAGCCCACTTTGCCTGGGTGAGCTTTTCGCGGAAATATGTCCGCTCCTCATCGCTGAGATCCTCGCGCTCGGACATATCGAGATAAAACGAGTCTATGCCGTATGTCGGCATATATCGGTCGGCAATGGCGACCGCCAGTCCGTCGTTATCCTGCACAACTTCAACATCGGGGCGGATATACATCGTCTGCTTTCCGCCGTAATAGCCGTTTGACGGGTTCGGCTCAAGGCCTGCAATGAGCGAGCGCGCCTGCTCGATGCGCCCAACGGTGACATTGAGCTTTGACGCAATATAGTTAAGCTGCCCCTTCGCGAGCCTGTCGAGATACGAAAGGCATATCTCGCGCGAGATATCGTCCTCCGCTCCCCTGCGGCGCAGCTGGATAAGCAGGCACTCGCCGAGGGTGCGTGCGCCCACGCCGGCAGGCTCAAGCGACTGGAACACCTTGACCGCGTTTTCGTACCGCTCAATGCTGCCTCCGAAGGCATAAAGCTCGGGTTCTTCCTTTGGAAGATAGCCGCGCTCGTTCATTTCATCGGCGAGCCAAATAAGCTCGCGTCTGAGAAGTTCGGGTATTCTGAGATAATTTATCTGCTCCTTGACGGAATCATAAAGCGTATTGTGCGGTGTGTCGGCGATCGTGCGCGACATTATGTCCGGATCCGTCGTCGTGCGCGCGGAAAACTGCTTTTCGTGGCTTGGCGGCATTTCGCGCGGTGGAACGACCTCGATCAGCGGATTTTCCATGGAAAGCTCGTTTAAATACGTCTCCAGCTCGTGCGAATTCATTTGAAGCAGCTTCAATGACTGCTGCATTTTCTGGCTAAGAATGAGTTTTTGTTCATTTGTCAGCTTCAGCTTCATTCCGCTGCCTCCTTTCGCACGATATTACCATCGGTTAACAAGGGTAAACACGCCTGACAGCGTGCCTTTTCAGTGCTTTTTGCCCTTTTCGCCTTGACGGGCGCCAGCCCGCCTGCACCTCAAAAAACAAAAATCACTCGAAAATTCATCGCTGACAGGTGCAAGGCAGTTTTGCCGGAGCAGAAATGCGGACAGACAAGGAAAGACCCGAAGAGAATACTTGCCGTATTGTCAAGGGGCTTGACGCGGTATGGGCGTATTTCTGCCCGTCAAAACCGTGTCTGCCCTTGTTAACCGATGGTATGTGTTTAGATTATAACATTTTCTCCGCAGCATTTCCACTGTTTTTAAAAGCACTTTATATTTCGCGCGTTTCGTGATATAATCTCAAAAAACATCCTTTCGAAAGGACTTAAAAGCAGCATGAAACGAACATTTGGCATAATAGCGGCGCTTATTCTTGCGCTTTGCCTTTGCGCCTGCGCCAAAAGCGGCGAGGACACACCTCAGCCGACCGAGGCTCAGCCTTCATCCACGCAGGATCTTTCCGTATACGAAAAAAGCGAAGGGCTTCTCTCGCAGGAGGTATGGTACAACGAAAACGGGCTTAAATTCAGCACCGTCAAGTACGAGTACGACGCTGCTGGACGCCTTGTAAAGGAAACGACCCTCGGCATAAACGACGCGCCGGTTGGATACAAGGAATACGTTCTAAACGCCGACGGGCTGCCCGAGACTATGATAAACTATATCGCCGACGGCCCGGAGGAATACTCCGAGGAGTACCGCGTTTTGTTTGAGTACAACGACACCGGACTGAAAATGAAGGAAACGAGCATGATCGGCGACACGGCCACGTCGGTCACGACCTATGCCTACGAGGGCAGTGATCTTGTAAGCGAAAAATACTATGAAGGCTCGGAGCTTATAAGCGACATAGCCTATGAGTACGACGGCTCCGGAAAGCTCACAAAGCTCGTGCGCCGCGATATGCTCGAGGACAGCGAAACCTCGGAGGCCTGCACCTATGGCGAAAATGGACTTGTTGCCTCGCGCGAGGTAAGCAGCGGCGACGGTATTGAAAGCCGCACAGAGTACAGCTATGATGAGCACGGAAACGAGATTTCCGTCAGCATTTACGGCCCCGACGGCAGTGCAATAAGCATCACGAAGAACGAATACGAATATGACGAGCCGGGCAACATAGTCAAATGCACACGCACCCAGGGCGACGGCGAGCAGAGTACGGTTATCGAATACAGCTGGAGCTACGTCAAAGGCTGACGAATTAACAATTAATTTATATATTCGGGCTTTTGCTGTGATAATATGTATTATTGAAATATTATCAATCAGGTGACTTTTCCATGAGAGAAAAATTTGCGCGCTTTATGGCAGGACGCTGCGGAATAGATCAGCTCAATAGATTTCTGTCGATATTGAGCCTTGTGCTCATGATCTTGGCCGTGGTGTTCAACGGAACACGGTTTTCAAGGCCCGTATGGCTTATCGCGTTTGTCCTGCTCATACTTGTCTATGCGCGTATGCTGTCAAGAAATCTTTATAAGCGCAGCGCCGAAAATACGCGCTATCTTCGTCTGCGCATGAGCGTTAGCGGAAAGTTTGAAATGATAAAGGTCCGCTGGACACAGCGCAAGGATTATAAGTTCTTCACCTGCCCTGCTTGCCGCACAACGCTGAGAGTTCCCCGTCACAAGGGAAAGATAAACATCGTCTGCAAGAAATGCGGCAACTCGTTTACGGGCAAGACCTGATATGTTCGGCTTTGTAACGGCGGATCTTGCCGGGCTCAATGAACAACAGCGAAAGCGATACAAAGCCTACTACTGCGGCCTGTGCCGCAGCCTGAGCGAGCGTCACGGCGCGTTTGCGCGCTTTACGCTCACTTATGACATGACGTTTCTGGTCATGGTGCTCAGCGGCCTGTATGAGCCGTTTGACCTGAGCGGCGAGGCTCCCTGCCCTGCGCATCCGCTTGGGAAGCGCGCGTTTTTGCAGTCGGAGATCAGCGACTATGCCGCCGACATGAATGCTGCGCTGGCATATCTCAACTGCCTCGACGATTGGCATGACGAGTTAAACGCCGCGGCGCTTGCCTCGGCCGAAGTGCTCAAGCAGTCATACGAAAAGGTCTGCGTCGAATATCCGCGCCAGTGCGCTGTCATAAAGCAGTCGATGGCAGAGCTTAAGCAGATCGAGGATCGCAGAGACAGCTCGACCGATGCCGCGGCCGCAGTATTCGGCCGGCTGATGGCAGAGCTTTTCGTCATGCAGGAAGATCACTGGCAGAACGATCTGCGCTCTTTCGGCATGGCGCTCGGGCAGTTTGTTTACGTCATGGACGCCTGCATTGATTTGAAAGGCGATAAAAGAGCATATAAGTATAACCCCTTCGTTTACCTGTACGGCAGGCTTGACGAGCAGGAGCGCTTCAAGGCGATACTTGAGCTTCTGCTTGCCGACTGCGTGAGAAGCTTTGAGCGGCTGCCGATAATTCAGGATGCGGACATAATAAAAAATATACTGTGCAGCGGCGTGTGGATAAAGTTCAATCAACACTACGGAATAAGCACTAAGTAAGGAGCAGTACCGAATGGCACGGGACCCCTATGAAGTCCTCGGCGTTTCAAGAAATGCAACGGACGAGGAGATAAAAAAAGCTTACAGAGAGCTTGCGAAGAAATATCATCCGGACCGCAACCCCGGCGATGCAGCCGCGGCGGCGAAGATGAACGAGATAAACGCCGCATACGACCAGATCAAAAACGGTCAGACCGGCCCCTCCGGCGGCTATGGCGGAGGATACGGCAGCGGTTACGGCGGCAGCTATGGCGGATTCGGTGGCTTCGGCGGCTACGGCGCGTATGAGCAGCCGCAGGAGCGCGCAGAGTGCCGCGCAGCTGTCAACTACATACGAAACGGCAGATACAACGAAGCGCTCACCGCGCTTTCGCAGGTTCCGCTTTCCGAGCGCGACGGACGCTGGTACTATCTGAGCGCCGTTGCAAACATGTATCTGGGCAACAAGATAAACGCCCTTGAGGATGCCAAGCGTGCGGTCGAGATCGATCCGGATAACCCGAACTATCGCCAGCTTCTCAACAGGCTGCAAAACAACGGCCAGTATTATCAGGATTACAGCGGAAACTACAACAGCTCCTGCTGCATCTGCGACGACTGCTGCACCTCGTATCTGTGCTGCTCGTGCCTTACCCCGTGGGGCGGCATGTGCTGCTAAACATAACAATTTCGGCTGAGGCAAAACGCCTCAGCCGTTTTTTCACGCAAACAGCTTTTCTATAACCTCATCGGTGAATGCATCGAGCGCGGCAAAATCAACATGCGGATTATACGCTCGTTCAAGCTCGTCGTGATACTCCTTTGCGCGCGCAAGCCATTGCACCGCCTCACCTGTAAGCTCGCGCACGAGCTTATCTCGGCGCTTAAGCGCGCCCCGTGCTTCTTGCAGGGTCTCGGTCTGTATCAGTGCATCGAGCCGTACATGGCGGTATGGCTCTGCTATGTTCACAGCAGAGGCGGATACGAAGCCCACTGCCGGCTCCGGCAGGAGCAGTGCATCAAGCCTATCCGGGCACAGCGGCGATAAGCACAATATGCTTCCAAAACCGCGTTCTTTCGCCTCGGCGTTCATCTGCTTGAGATAAATGTCGGCAAGGCCGCAGCGGTCGTCCAGCAGATATATCCGTTTACATAACTTTTGAACATCTTCTGCGAGAGCAAGCTCTCCCTTACAGCTTATGCAGCGCATGAACCTGCGCTGCTCGTGAGCGTCGCAGTGCTTTTTGCCTGCACCGCCCAGCTCGCGTAATGCTGCGCTCTGCGCGCGTTTTTTCACTTTTTCAAGCGTTTCGGCGCTTATAAGACCCGGTATCTCGGCTTTTGCGGCGCTGCCTGCGGCGGCAAGATAGGCATATGCCGTTTTATACATCGCTCGGTATTTATCCGTCATCTGCACTATGCGCGGATCGTCTGCCGGGCCGCAGAACCGCCCCAAGTTAACATAATCCGAATTGAACGCAAAATTTACAGGCTCGCATGCGTGCGGCGCCGTCGCGTCCACGAACCCGACGTGCAGTTCGGGTATGTACACAGCGTCGAGCGAGTCCGGGTCGCCGGAACACAGAACGCACTCGGTGTCGCATCCTCGCTCGGTAGCTGCGCGCGCAACGCGCCGCATAAAGCCGGATTTGCCTCCGCCCGGCCCTGCCTTTATCAAATGCAGAAAGTCGCCCTCGCAGCTGCAAAAGCCGCCGTAAAGCGAGAAAAATCCGCCAGCGGAATTTGCACCGAGGAAGCAGTTTACATTCAAGTGCCTCACCTCCATGCATTTTATGCCGCACAGGATGTACGAGGTGCCCGAAATGATTGACATTTTTGCGGTGCAATGCTAAAATAATCAGGTATTTGCCGGTGTGGTGGAATGGTAGACACGGCGGACTTAAAATCCTCTGATGCTTGCGTCGTGCCGGTTCGAGTCCGGCCACCGGCACCAAAAATCGTCAGGCTTCTGTGGAAGCTTGACGATTTTCATTTCTTACTTAAGCTGACGAGAGTCGAACACGTATCGGTTTTGACGGGCAGATTTTCGCCCATGCTGCGTTAAAGCTCTTGACAA
>OMNP01000013.1_pt1 | contig 98614 bp, 93 predicted proteins | sample 1673811 | NCBI WGS metagenome assembly OMNP01 (sample SAMEA103958127, study PRJEB25191) | human gut metagenome | biome: human-associated habitat [ENVO:00009003]; feature: intestine environment [ENVO:2100002]; material: feces | place: Germany | collected 2013/2015
GAAGGCAAAAAGAGGGGGGCGGTCTGTGACCGCCCCGATGAATAATGAATGATGAATAGTGAATAATTGCCGATACACATACTGCGTCAGCACGACCGGTGGGTGCCGGCAAAACCGTGGCAATCGGGCGGCCAATGGCCGCCCCTACGAGGTGCGGCGCAAAATTCAACAGCGCACTTGCGTTACGCGAGGTACGCACGGTTTCCGCCGCGCCCTCGACACCGGGCTACCAGAGATATATGTATCGGTAGGTGCCTCAATTCGCCTCCGAATAAGCTTCGATGCCTTTTTTGAGCAGCTCCATGCAGCGAGTGATGTCCTTTTCGTTTATGACGTAGGCCATGCGGATCTCGTTGACGCCGGTGTGCGGAGTTTTGTAAAAGCTCTCGGCCGGGGTGAACATCAGTGTATCGCCGTTGTCGTCGAACTCTTCGAGCATCCATATCTGGAACTTCTCGGCATCGTCAACGGGCAGCGCCGCCATAACGTAGAACGCGCCCTTCGGTTCGGAATACACAACGCCGGGGATCTTCTTGAGCCCCTCAACGAGCGTATCCTTGCGCGCGCAGTACTCCTTGCGCACGGCGTCAAAGTACTCGGGGCCGACCGAATACAGCGCCGCGGACGCGACCTGGTCGATGGTCGATGCGCAAAGGCGGCCCTGGCACCATTTCATTGCGTGGTTATACAGCTCCTTGTTTCTTGTGATGACGCAGCCGATGCGCGCGCCGCAGGCCGAGAAGCGCTTGGAGACCGAGTCGATGACAACTACGTTATCCTCATAGCCCTCAAGCTGGAGAAGGCTCATGAGCTTTTCGCCGCCGTAGACGAACTCGCGATACACCTCGTCGCCGATGATGAACAGGTCGTGCTCCTTGGCAATGTCGGCCATGAGCTTCAGCTCTTCCTCGGTGAGGATGGTTCCGGTCGGGTTGCCGGGGTTTGTGAACAGTATCGCACGGGTGTGCTCGTTGATGCATGCCTCGATGCGCTCGCGCACGGCAAACTTATAGCCCTCCTCTGGCTTTGTGGTCACAGGGCGGATCGTCGCGCCGGTGAGGGTGACAAAGGTCGAGTAGTTGGGGTAAAACGGCTCGGGGATGATGATCTCGTCGCCCTCGTCGAGGATGCAGGAGAGCGCTATCTGGAGCGCTTCCGAGCCGCCGGTCGTGATGAGCACCTGCTTATTGGTTATCGGAGCATCTATCTTGCCGTAGTAATTGACAACGGCATCGATCATCTCGGGAACGCCGTCGGACGGAGCATACGCCAGAACCGGCTGCGAAAAATTCTTCACCGCCTCAAAGTACGCCTCGGGAGTCGCTATATCGGGCTGGCCGATGTTCAGGTGATAAACCTTTTTGCCCTTTTTGACCGCCTCCGCGGCGTAGGGCGCGAACTTTCTCATCGGGGAAAGGCCGCATTTTTCGATCTTGCTTGAAAACTTCATTTTCATCCCATCCTTTCCAAAATTGCAAATTTGCCATTTAATTGCACGTTTTGCCGAGCAAAACTTTCTTTTGCTTTGCGCAAATGTGTTGAAAACGCGGCAGTTTAGAGACGATATTTCCTCACATTGTTCAAAACTGCACCCACTTTGCAGCAATATTGTATCACCGTCGCACACCATATTCAACCGTTCGCACGCAAAATTCCTTGACAACATTTCTCCAATTTTTCAGTGGCGAATTGACGCACCTACGGATACGCATATTACGGTGACCCGACCGGAAACAATGGGATAAACCATAGCGTTTCGCATCCCGTTAGTACGGCACTGAATTTTTCGCCGCACTCCATTGGCTCTCAGCTAACAGCTAACAGCTATCAGCTACGGTGAAACCGTATCCGTGACTGCGTCAATTCGCCACTAAAAATATTGATTGTGCAATGGATTTTGTGATATAATTTCAAAAACGACTGCACGGAGGTGGCATATGCCCTATAAAGCGAAAAGTGACCTTACAAAAGCGGCCATAAAAAAGAGCTTTTTAGCGCTGCTGAACGAAAAGCCGATAAACCAGATCAGCGTCCGTGACATTGCCGAGGGCTGCGGCTTCAACAGGAACACGATCTACTATCACTATGACGACATTCCCTGCCTTGTCGAGGAGATCGTCATCGAAACCGCCGAAAAGATCATCAGCGATTACTCCGACTATCACTCGCTTGAAGCCTGCATTGACAAGATGGCCGAGTTTGCCCTTGAGCACAAGCGCACCGTTCTTAATATATACAACTCGTCAAACCGCAGCGTGTACGAGCTGTATCTTATGAAGGTCTGCGGCAGCGTTGTCGAAAACTACCTGCACACAATGTTCGGCGATGTAAAGGCCGATCCCGAAAGCCGCGAGATACTCGTATGGTTTTATAAGTGCGAGTGCTTCGGCCAGATCATCGACTGGCTCAACTGCGCAATGAACTACAACATCTCCGAGCAGTTTTCAAAGCTGTGCAAGCTGCGCGAGGGCTTCGTGGATATTCTCGTCGAACGCTGCCGAATCGAATAATAGCCGACGCTTTTTCCTGATCCTGTTGAAATGCACAAAATTTCAACAGGATTTTCGTTTATAATAGCGCATTTACAAGAAACGACCGTTTTTTGTAAAATTATTCTCAGTAAGACCAAAAATGCTATTATAAGGGAGATAAACGATGAAAAAGCGACTGCTAAGCATACTGCTCGTGCTGCTGACGGCGTTAACTCTTTTACCCCTCGGCGCATTGGCAGATGACAACAACAAATGCGGAGAAAATCTGACCTGGGAGTTTGCAGACGGCATACTGACTATCTCGGGAACGGGAGAAATGTATGATTACAGCGAAGATTACCTTGCTCCATGGAGCGAGCATTGTTTTGAAATCACAAATGTCACTATAAGCGACGGCGTTACAAGCATAGGTTCAAGCGCTTTTTGCTATTGCTCAGTTAAAAGCATAACTCTGCCATTTGGATTGAAACACATTGGCGCCAGCGCCTTTTTTAATTGCCCAAATATTCAGCAAATCAACATCCCCGACAGCGTCGAGTACATCGACCCGTATGCTTTTTCATGCTGCAAGGGACTGCATACCGTTCAATTACCGGCATCACTTACACTGATTTCTGAAGAACTCTTCGCCGAATGTGATAATCTCAGAAACCTCAGCATCCCCGACACCGTTACCGAAATCGGCGCGAATGCGTTTTTGAGGTGTACGGCATTCATCCTCGAAAAGCTGCCGGCCGGCATAAAAAGCATAGGCGATGCCGCATTTGCAAACTGCGGAAGGATAGAAGAATTGGTTCTCCCGGAAACTTTAGAGCACATCGGCGAAGCCGCGTTCGGCGGCACGATAATCGACAAAGCAAGCTTTGACGGAACGCCGGAGAGATGGACGGCTATCGGCGGCGATGCCTGCTGCATTGCTCGGGACAAAATAGATTTTCTTGAACACATCTGCGATTTCAGCGGCTGGGAATATGACGAACACAAGCACTGGCAGTCGTGCTCCTGCGGAAAAACGCAAAACGAAGGGGAACACACGGGCGACGGTGATACCTGCACCGTCTGCGGCGCTGCGCTGTCGGCAGCTTTGGACAGCGGAAGCATCGGCGACGGTCTGAGCTGGTCGCTTTCGCGCAGCGGCGCTCTCACCATAAGCGGCAGCGGCAAAATGTCCGATTTTTCATCCGTTGCAAACGCGGCGCCATGGGATAAGCAAAAGGACAAAATCCAAAGCGCCGTCATCGGAAGCGGCGTGCAGAGCATATCGGGCGGCGCGTTTTCCGGCTGTACGGCTCTTGAAAAAGTCACCATATCCGACACGGTCGCGCAGATCGACCTGAATGCATTTGACGGCTGCACGGCTCTCGCGGAGTTTGATGTTGCAGCGGAAAACGAGACGTTTTCGTCGGTCGGCGGAGTGCTTTTTTCCGCCGACAAAAAGCTTCTGCGCTGTCCCGTCGGCAAGTCGGCAGACTATGCCGTTCCGAGCGGCACCGTCGCCATTGCCGGCGGCGCGTTCAAAGATTGCTCAAAGCTCGAAAGCCTTGTCATTCCCGATTCGGTGACGGCGATCGGCAAGAGTGCGTTTGAAAACTGCGCGGCGTTAAAGCGCATCACGCTTCCTAAAAGCATAACAACGCTTGAAGCCTCATGCTTTTCAGGCTGCACCGCGCTTGCGGAGATCGCGCTGCCCGACGGCGTTAAGACTCTCGGCGAAAAGGTATTTTCGGGCTGTGCCGCGCTCAAAAGCGTGAAAATTCCGGCCGAGGTGACCGTCATTCCGACCGAGGCGTTTTCCGGCTGTGTATCGCTTGAAAGCATAACCATACCGAAAAACATCAGCCACATAAACGAGCGCGCCTTCGACGGCTGCACGGCGCTGAAAAAGGTCGATTATCTCGGCAGCGACACGGACTGGAGCCAGGTCACGAAAGAAACCGGCAACAACGCGCTCGACAATGCCGAAAAGAGCTTTACCCGCACAGATCACGAGCACAAATACACCGACACCGTTATCCCGCCGACATGCACCGAGCGCGGCTGCACCGTGCATCTGTGCGCCTGCGGCGATAAGCGCGAGGACAGCTACACGCCGCCGCTCGGACACAACTACAAGGGCGGCATATGCGTCCGCTGCGGCATCCTCGACCCGAACAGGGACACGCAGCACGAGCATGATTTCATCCCCACCGTCACAAAGCCTACCTGCCTGACCGAGGGATTTACGACCTACACCTGCTCCTGCGGCGAGTGCTACACAAAGGATTATGTCAGCGCCGTCGGGCACAAAACGCAGCTGCAAAACGCCAAGGCCGCAGGCTGCCTGACCGGCGGCTACACCGGCGACGAGGTCTGCACCGTCTGCGGCAAGGTGTTCAAGCAGGGCAGCGTCATATTCGCTCTCGGTCACGATCCTCAGCCTGCGCGCGTCAAAGCGCCGACATGCACCGAAAGCGGCTACACGGGCGATCTTATCTGCATGCGCTGCGGAGACATGACACAGATCGGCAAGACCGTTGCGGCAGCAGATCACAAATTTTTCGGCGGCGTGTGCTCCGTCTGCGGCGCGAAAAGCGCGGAAGCTGCGCCGGAATTTGACGATGTTAAGCCCGGTGCGTTTTACTTCGACGCCGTGCAGTGGGCGGTGGAAAACGGCATAACAAACGGCACGGGGAAAAATACTTTCTCTCCAAATGACGTCTGCTCACGATATCAGATAGTGATGTTTCTCTGGCGCGCGGCAGGGCAGCCGGAGGCCAAGGCGGCCGTTAGCTTTGCCGACGTAAAGCCCGGCGACATTTTCTATGAAGCTGTGCAATGGGCAGTCGAGCGCGGCATAACAAAGGGAACGAGCAGCACGAGCTTTTCGCCGTATGCTCCCTGCACGCGCGGACAGATAGTCACGTTCCTGTACCGCTCGGCAGGCTCGCCCAAGGTAAGCGGCACATGCGATTTTTCCGATGTTTTCTCCGGCTCGTTCTGCCATGACGCTGTTATTTGGGCAAGCTCCGAGGGCATAACCAATGGCACAAGCGCCGGGCGCTTTTCACCGAACGAAGGCTGCACACGCGCACAGGTCGTGACCTTCCTTTATCGCGCGTCCGGAGGCAAATAAACGATCTTATACAAGCACAAGGCTCTCCCGAAAGAGAGCCTTTTTCATATTTTCGTGACAAGCGGCGGCGGATTTGGTATAATATAATGTAAACCAAAAATAAGGACTGATAACAATAGAGACTAACGATATAAAAATCGAACGCGCGGTGCTGGCCGGACTTGCGGCGGCGTCGATGGAGCAGTCGGAGCGCTCAAGCGAGATCTCGATGCAGGAGCTTGCCGCGCTTGTCGAAACGGCAGGCGGTCAGGCCGTCGGCATGATGATACAAAACCGCCCGACTCCCGATCCGCGCAGCTTCATCGGCGACGGCAAGGTCGCCGAGCTGAAGGAATTTATAGAAATGAACAACTGCGACCTTGCCGTTTTCGACAACGAGCTGTCACCGTCGCAGATGCGAGTCCTCGGCGAGGAGCTCGGAGTCAAGGTGCTCGACCGCTCGGGGCTTATCCTGGATATCTTCGCACAGCGCGCGCAGACTCGCGAGGGACAGCTTCAGGTTGAGCTTGCGCAGTACAAATACCTGCTGCCGCGCCTGACGGGCATGTGGACGCACCTTGTGCGCCAGACAGCCTCCGGCGGCTCGTCGCCCATCGGAACGCGCGGCCCCGGCGAAACTCAGCTTGAGACCGACCGCCGCCATATCCGCAGGAAGATCCAGAAGCTTGAGGAGGAGCTTGCCGCCGTGCGCAAGGTGCGCTCGACCCAGCGCCGCAAGCGCGAGAAAAACGACGTTCCCGTCGTTGCGCTCGTCGGCTACACCAATGCCGGAAAGTCAACGCTTTTAAACTGCCTCACAGACGCCGGCATACCGGCAAATGACCGTCTTTTCGACACGCTTGACACCACAACGCGCAAGCTGCGCATCGACGAAGTGACCGAGGTGCTCATATCCGACACCGTCGGCTTTATCCGTAAGCTTCCGCACCATCTGGTCGAGGCGTTCAAGGCAACGCTCGAGGAGCTGAGCTACGCCGATGTTCTGCTGCATGTCATAGACATTTCAAACCCCGACTGGGAGGAGCAGGCGCGCGTCGTTGACGAGCTTATCTGCCAGCTTGGAGCCGAGCAGACGCCGTGCATCCGCGTTTTCAACAAGTGCGACGCCTACCTCGGCATACTGCCGCACGGCGAGGACGTTGTCTGCCTTTCGGCAAAAAGCGGCGAGGGTGTGCAGGAGCTTGTGCAGCGCCTGTCCGCTCTGCTCGACCGCGGCAACCACAAGGTCACGCTGCGCATACCGTATTCCGATGCCGGGATCATGGATCTTTTAAACCGTGAGGCCGCGGTGACGAGCCTTGAATATCTCGACGACGGCATCAAGGCCGAGGTCACTGTTCCGCCCGAGGTTTTCGGCAAGGTGAAGCGGTATATACCCAATTACACCGAGCCCAAGGAGGACTGGGAGGATTGAGCGAGTATTTCGTGCCTGCCGGAAGCGGCGAGGCTGAATTTGTCGAAAAGCGTTCGAGCTTTCTCGGCCATGTGCGCTTTGTCGAAACAGAGGACGCCGCGCGCGACTTCATAAACGAGATGAAGAAAAAGCACTATGACGCACGGCACAACTGCTGGTGCTATATAATCCGCGGCGGAGCCGTGCGCTACTCCGATGACGGCGAGCCGCAGGGCACGGCAGGACTGCCGATGCTCGAAGTGTTCAAACGCGAGGGCGTTGAAAACGTCGTGTGCGTCGTCACGCGGTATTTTGGCGGAGTTCTGCTCGGAACGGGCGGACTGCTGCGCGCATACACGAAAAGCGCGAAGGACGCGCTGGACGCGGCCGGGATCGCCGCCGTGCGCCGCTGGGTGAAGCTCGAGGTTGGCTGCCCGTATTCGCTTCTCGAGCGCATGAAAACGGAGTGCCTTTCGCTTGACGGGGCTGTGCAGAACGTTGACTACGGCGCGGACGTGCTGCTTTCGCTGCTGCTGCCGGAGAATAACGCCGAGGCTTTTTCCGCGCGCGTTACGGAGCTGAGCGCCGGAGCGTGCAGCGCGCAGACTGTCGGCGAGGAGCTTATGCCGGTCAGAATAAAATAACTTTTTCGGGGGTACAGCCGTGCCTCCGAAAATTTTTTCGAGAAAATTTAAAATAAATTGCAGGGAAATGCGAATTTGCGTCGTATAAAGTATTGAAAGAAAATTTGATGCCTTTTTTGATTGGAGGGAAATGCATGGCGTGTCCGAGAGAAAAGCGCGAGATAATCGAGCGAACGCTCGTCGGTGAGTTCGGCGTCAGAGCCGAGAACTCAAAGGGCCGGCGCACACCGGAGCCGGAGTGCGAGATACGCACCTGCTTCCAGCGCGACGTTGACAGAATAACGCACTCCAAAGCCTTCCGCAGATTAAAGCACAAAACGCAGGTGTACCTTCGTCCTGAGGGCGATCATTACCGAACGCGCCTTACGCACACGCTCGAGGTATCGCGCCTCGCGCGTACGATAGCCAGAGCGCTCGACTTAAACGAGGATCTTACCGAGGCAATGGCGCTGGGTCACGATCTGGGACACACGCCGTTTGGTCACGCCGGCGAGCGCGCGCTCAACAAAATATACGAAGAGGGCTTCAAGCACTATGAGCAGTCGCTGCGCGTTGTCGATATCCTCGAGCGCGACGGTCGGGGGCTTAACCTGTGCTATGAAACGCGCATGGGCATCCTGCATCACACGCACGGCGCGCCGGACGATACGACCGAGGCGACCGTCGTTCGCCTTGCCGACCGCATAGCGTACATAAATCACGACCTTGACGACACCATCCGCGCCGGAATACTCCGCGCCGAGGACGTTCCCGATATGATCCGCACGCGCTGCGGCGAGCGCAACAGTGAGAGGATAAATTCCATCATGCTCGACCTCATTGAAAACAGCGGCGGCGGAAAAATTCAAATGAGCGATTACATGCAGGAGGCGGTCGATTTCTTCCACGCCTTCATGTATTCGGACGTGTACACAAATCCGATTGCCAAGGGCGAGGAGAGCAAGGTTGACGGCATCATCGGTTCTCTTTTTGACTATTACCTCAAGCATCCGGATAAAATGCCGGACGAGATGCAGCTTATCGCAAGCCGCGAGGGCGTTTCGCGCGCCGCTTGCGACTATATCTCCGGCATGACCGACGGCTACGCCATGGAAAAATTCAGCGAGATATTTATCCCCATGTCGTGGACAGTGAAATAAAATTAATAATGAATAGTGAATGATGAATAATTAATGTGTGCGCAAGCGCATTTTTTCAATAGCGCATTCACATTGTGCCGATACGGTTTTTGCGGTTGCTCGACCGGCGGGTACCGACGAAACCGTTACAAGTGGGCGATCAATGATCGCCCCTACGAGCGACCGCTGGCCGCAGCGGAGAGTTAATAGCTGTGGTGTGCGCTTTAATTCAACCCCTCGGCAGCAAAGCTGCCTGCTCCCCTTAACAGTGGAGCCAATCAGGTGCGGCGAAAAATTCAACAGCGCATTGCTGTAGCGCGTGGCAGCCATGGTTTCCTCCGTTGTTCCGAACCGGGCTACCGCAATATATGTATAGGTACGGCGCTAAAGCGCCTCTAAAAGAAGGGATGGATAATGGCTATACCGGAGAGCTTCCTTCAGGAGCTTGTTGAAAAAAACGATATAGTAGACGTCGTGGGCGAGTATGTGCGCTTAACGAAGCGCTCCGGCTCGAACCAGTTCGGCCTGTGCCCGTTCCACAGCGAAAAAACGCCGTCGTTTTCCGTGTCGCCGGACAGGCAGATATACCACTGCTTCGGCTGCGGCAAGGGCGGAGGCGTTATAAATTTCATAATGGAGATAGAAAATCTCAGCTTCCCTGAGGCCGTTGAGTTCCTGGCAAAGCGCGTTGGCATGACCATGCCCGAGCAGGAGGATAGCCGCGAGGCGAAAAAGCGCCGCCGGCTTCTGGACTTGAACCGCGACGCGGCGAGGTTTTTCTACTCGTGCCTCAGCAAGCCCGAGGGCAAGCCTGCGCTTGATTATATGGCACGGCGTCAGATAACGCCGCATACGGCAAAGCGCTTCGGCCTCGGCTACGCGCCGGACACATGGGACAGCCTCATAAACGCGATGAAGGCGCTCGGCTACTCGGAGTATGAGATGTTCGACGCCGGACTTGTCCGCAAGGGCAAAAACGGCGGACACTACGACACCTTCCGCAACCGGCTCATGTTCCCGGTCATCGACGTCAGGGGCGATTTCATCGGCTTTTCCGGCAGAATACTCGGAGACGGCGAGCCGAAGTATATGAACAGCCCGGAAACGATGGTGTTCAACAAAAGCCGCAATCTTTTTGCGCTTAATCTGGCTAAAAAGTCGAAGAGCGGACATATAATACTTGCTGAGGGCAACGTTGACGTCGTTATGATGCACCAGGCCGGGTTTGACGGCGCGGTCGCGTCGCTCGGCACCTCGCTCACGCCCGAGCAGGCGCGGCTGATCTCGCATTACACGAACGAGGTCATCATCGCTTACGATAACGACGGCGCAGGCAAAAAAGCCTCGCAGCGCGCCATCGGGCTTCTTGAAAAGCTCGATCTGAAGGTCAAGGTGCTGTCGATGAGCGGTGCAAAGGATCCGGACGAGTATATAAAGACCAAGGGCGCAGACGCGTTCCGAAATCTGATAGACAAGTCGGAGAACCACATCGACTATCAGCTGCAAAACGTGACGGATAAATACGACCTGAGCATCGACGAGCAGAAGGTCGCGTTTTTGAAGGAAGCCTCGGATATGGTCGCGCACCTGCCGGGCAGCGTGGAGCGTCAGGTCTACGCGATGCGCGTTGCGTCAATGGCCGGTGTTGCCAGCGACGTTGTCGCGCAGGAGGTTGAGCGAAGGCGCAAGCGCCTTGTGCGCACGGCCCAGCGCACCGACGCAAAAAGCGCCGCGCATCCCGAGCGGCAGTTTCAGCCCAAGGCAAAGGAGCTGCACTATGAAGATCCCGAATCCGCCGCGGCCGAGGAGGGCATCATAAGGCTTCTGTATCTCGATCAGGGCATCTGCCGCGGCAAGGAGCTCCCGCCGCCGGAGATCTTCTCGTCGCCGGCGCTGGCGCGGATATATTCCGTGCTCAAATCAAAATTTGAAAACGGCGAAATAATCAGCATGGCCTCGATGAGCGCAGTGCTGCTTCCGCAGGAGGCGGCGCTTTTGGCCTCGGTTCTGCAAAAACCGGAGGCACTGCGAAACGGTGACAAGGCGCTTGCCGATTACATAGAAAGGATCCGCTCCCGGCACGAGCTGAAGCAGTCGGGCGAGGACCTTCGCAAACTTGCAAACAGACTTAAAGAAACCAAAGGATATGAGGGGTAAAACTATGGATAAAGACATTGAAACCATGACCACGCAGGATCTCGAGCGCGCAACCGACGAGCTGCTTGCGGCAGACGCCGCAAAATCGGCTCCGAAGAAAAAAAGCACGCGCCGCACCAAGGCCGCCGAAGAAAAGCCCGTCGAGGAAGCGGCAGAGGCGAAAACCACCGAGGATATCCTCAACGAGCTCATGGAAAAGGCGAAGAAAGCCGGCAAGATCACAACAAAAGAAATCGCAGCGCTCGAGGAAAAGGGCGTTGACGCCGACTCTATCGCGAAGTTTTACGACGCCCTCGAAGCCAGCAAGATAGAGATCGACATCAGCGACGACGACGCAGTCACGATCCTTGACGACATCGACATGCCCGAAATCGAGGAGCTTAACGAGATCGAAGAGGTCACCGAGGAGGAAATGGCCGACGTTAAGGTCGATGACAGCTACAGCACCGACGACCCCGTCCGCATGTTTCTCAAGGAGATCGGCAAGGTTCCGCTTTTGACCGCCGAGGAGGAGGTCGAGCTTGCGATAAGAATGAGCCAGGGCGACGAGGAGGCAAAGCGCCGCATGACAGAGGCAAACCTGCGCCTGGTCGTTTCGATCGCAAAGCGCTATGTCGGCCGCGGCATGCTGTTCCTTGACCTCATTCAGGAGGGCAACCTCGGCCTTATAAAGGCAGTTGAAAAGTTCGACTACACCAAGGGATACAAGTTCTCGACCTACGCGACGTGGTGGATCCGTCAGGCGATCACGCGCGCCATCGCCGATCAGGCCAGAACCATCCGCATCCCCGTCCACATGGTCGAGACTATAAACAAGGTCATCCGCGTATCGCGCCAGCTGCTTCAGGAGCTTGGCCACGACCCCAGCGCCGAGGAGATCGCCGCCGAGATGGGCATGCCCGTTGAAAAGGTGCGCGAGATACTCAAGATCGCGCAGGAGCCGGTTTCGCTCGAAACGCCTATCGGAGAGGAGGAGGACTCCCACCTGGGCGACTTCATCCCAGACGAGGACGCATCCGAGCCGAGCGAGGCGGCAAGCTTCTCGCTGCTCAAGGAACAGCTCATGGAGGTGCTCGACACACTCACGCCGCGCGAGAAAAAGGTGCTCGAGCTGCGCTTCGGCATAGTTGACGGCCGCACCCGTACCCTCGAGGAGGTCGGCAAGGAGTTCAACGTCACCCGTGAGCGTATCCGCCAGATCGAGGCCAAGGCGCTGCGCAAGCTCCGCCACCCCAGCAGAAGCAAAAAGCTCAGAGATTTTCTCAACTGATGAAAAAGTTTGATCCTTTTTTTGAATTTTATTCCCCCTGATAGTTCTTGGTATGGTATAATCGGGCTTGCAAAAAGCGTTAAACCGCTTGAAAAATCTACAAAAAGTGGTATAATGTCTACGAATGCAAGGTATTTGCAAAACAAACTGCGTTATGAGTGGAAAGGGGAAAAGAATTTTATACCCCAAAACGCAAAGTTTTCAAAAATTACGACTATAGCGGGTAAGGGTAGCGACGAGGCTATCGGCGATATTAAACGTCTTGTTAGTAACTACGGTGGTTCTGCCGATGAATAGAAAAAACAAGCGGGAAAAATAACCAGTGCAAAATATGTTTTCGATGTGCATTGGTATGAACGTGATGATGGCATACAGCATGATGTTAAATTGAAAAACAGGACGGAGAAAAAGAAATGAAATTGCGTTATGTTGGCAAGTCTTTCGGCGTTGACAGTCTAACAGACGGAAAAATATACGAAGCCACAGAAGAAGATGGATTTTACAGAGTAATTGATGACAGTGGCGAAGATTATTTATATTCAATGACAAATCCCGCACCGCTTGACGGTAGCAGCGAAGGCGGCCGTTGGGAAATAATCGAAGATTAGCAATGATAAGATAGAAGCATCGTTAAAAAACGGTGCTTTTTTCATGCCAAAAAGGAGACAGCAGAGTGATAATTAACATCTTAGGCACCAATTGGGCGATCATCGAACGTACCCTAAAAGACGATGAACGTCTGCGCGACTGCTACGGCTATTGCGATTGGACAACGCACGAAATTGTGATCGAACGCGAAATACATGGTCAGCTGCATGATATAGATGCCTTTGTCAAAAAGGTCAAGCGACATGAAATAGTGCATGCGTTCCTTGCCGAATGCGGCTTACATGAATGCTCGGGCGAAACCGACGCATGGGCGATGTTATAGTTCCCTGATAGTTCTTGGTATGGTATAATCAGCTGCATGGGGAAATGTCGTCTCGATATGTTATAGTTCCCTGATAGTTCTTGGTATGGTATAATTGTTAAAGCGGATAATCATTTAGGGTTATGCGTTATAGTTCCCTGATAGTTCTTGGTATGGTATAATGCGGTGCTTACCATTCTCGGCGTAGTCACAGTTATAGTTCCCTGATAGTTCTTGGTATGGTATAATAGACTATCGAGAAAACTCCGCTTTATCAATGGATAAGGCGGAGTTTTTTTATCAAAAAATCGATAATTGCTCGCACTGAAAGCTATCATCCGCTTCAGTTAATTTTCCGATAAGTATCTCAATTGCTTCAAACTGCTTTTCGGTTATAACGAGCATACGTATTGAACCGTTGCACGGCAGATGCTGCTTATGTGCGCCGGGCTTTCGATCACAACATTTCGGAAGGGCATGCTTTCCTCCTTTTTATGTTGAACGGCTGTCTTACTTCCTTTCCGACCTTGTGGTACTCTCCGAGGACATCCACTGTGTATTTTTCAAGCTTTTCAAGCGTTTTTACGCCGAGGCCTCTGAGTTTATAAGCATTATCGTGGGTGATGCATGAAATGCTTCCTGTTGAGATATCTGTGCCGCGATAATACAGCATGAACGATTTATTCTCAACAGTCGGCGGCAGTGTGCTGTCCTTCCGGCATACACTGAGCGTTATGCCTTTTTTACTCGTCGCACAGATCAGATCATTCGGATACAGAGAGAAAATAAAATCCTCGTCCGACATTTCGGGCCACTCTGAATACGGCTTGGCAGCCGTAACAGCTTTGTTTGGCAGCTCCGGCTTCAGAGTGTCAGCAACATAGATCGGCACAAGATAATATTTGCCTCCCGAAAGGAACACATCGACTCTGACCATGGAATCGTTATCTGCAGCGCCTTTTCCGCCGTGAACGGGAACACACATAGTTGTCGGCTCAAGCAGTTTTACTTTCTTTACGATCGGACCCGGAGTCCCGTCGCTCTTCGGCTTGCGGAATTCGCCTGCAAAGGCTTTTTTAGCATCGCCGCCGTGCTCAATGAGCGCGTTTTTGAGCGCATCATAAAGGCATTTGTCGCTCTGCGGATTATAATAGTTTTCAATTTCGCCGTTTTTCAGCTTCAGATCCGTAAGCGGACGCTTGACTATCAAATAGCCGTTATCAAGCTCTCTGGCACTTTTTATCGTATCTTTGTGAGCAGCACCCGTGACCTTGCGTCTGGGCATACGCGAAACGAAGACCGGTTCCGGCAGTGGTCGTCCTGCGGACATATAAAACGGCAGATGCAGGTCGTTTATCACCTTCGCAGGGTCGTTTGCGAGTCGGGCTTCAAGCTCTTTTCTGAAATCCGGCCATGGATACGGGAAGGTGCGAAGAACCTCTCCGGTACCGGTATCTACAGCCACGCTGCCGGACTCGGTCTGCATATACTCGCATTCGCGGAATTGGGCATAGCGTGACACTTGCCGGATCATTGCATCGGTCGTGCAGGCAATGACAACGGCGTCAACTGCATGGTGGCAATCTCCGTCCTCCCTGATTTTTGTTATGCCCCATCTTTTGCGCATATAGGCGGTAACGGCGCCGTTGACAGCGGTGACTTTCTTCTTCCGGCCGCGAGTTGATTCCGCAAATTCGAGATTATCTGCAATGTAATTCAGAAGAAATCGCGACATCGTTTTGGTGTCCTGCAGGTTTCGCTCCTTGAAGCCGGCAAGGTCTTCGTCGGTCAGAGTCTCTTTTAGCAGCAGTCTGCGTTTTCTGTAATCCTTAACATTGTTGTTGACCCAAACGATGAAATCCTCCCTGCGCCGGCCTTTGAGATATTGCAGAGGCAGCCTGTTGCCTTTGTTGCGGTTTTCCTCTGTGAGCTTGCGGCTGTCATCAAAGCTGATGCTGTATGGAACAATGTGATCGACCTCGGCATAGTTTGGCTCAAACAGTTTTTCCAGCGACATTTGCTTGAGTGAATACATGCAGACACCGCTCTGCTCCTCATACAGGCGCAGCTTTACGAGATCAAGTCCGGTAGGGTTGTTTTTGCCGTATTCTGCCCTTATGCGCTCCAGCAACCGCTCGTTTTTTGCGCGGTTATCGTCATTTTCCTTTTTAATACGATTCCGTTCCCGGAAGTCCTTCGCCATTTCTCTTGCAAGCTCAATGTTAATGAATGTCGGGCTGCATCCTTCCCTGCGGATGATGGCGTTTATCACCTTTATCGTTTGGGCAATTGCCCTGCGAGCTACCGGACTTGTTATATCCTCATAATCTTCCTCTTTCGGGTGAAGTAATTTCGATTTTTCGCCTGCATCGTGTCCCTTAAAATTAAGTCCTGCGGCGGCACAGGCCTCGTTGTAGTTCATGCCCTGCTCAAGAAACGGAATAAGCATATCGCATGCCTTTACGGATATGTGTCCGAATTTAGAAAAGCTTCCGATCGAGTCCGCCGCATCAATATCAACTTCCTCGAGCCCGGCATCAGACAAATATTTTCTTATCTTGTCCGAAGTTTTGTATAATGACAGTGCCGTGCCTATAGCATTTCGCTGCGCTCGAGGCATCATCGCAAACCGCCCTTTCGATATGCGGTCAATGGCGCTGTGCATCTGGTGATATGCCTTCATAAGGCCGAGCTTTTCCTTTTTCTCGCTGTCCTCGGCCGGCAAATTATCCGTGTATCGGATATTAAACAGCTGCTTGTCCGAAAGCTTCAGCGCTTTGCGTATCTTCGCGTAGGAAACGTCTTTTGTCGCATGAGCAAGCTCAATTATTATCCTCCGCTGCTCGTCTGTCAGCTTTGAGGAGACTCCGTTTTCGACTATACGAATGTGATTTACTTTTTGCAGGAGCGTAAAGTACTCAAACGAATAGGTTGCCTTTGCCGCTCTCGGCTCATCGGGGAAAAATGTGCAGCGACCTACCATCCGTTCGATCTGGCTGCCGCCATAGGGGCTGTTTCCTCCGGGGCCTTCGTCAAAAGACCGCTGACTGAGCAGTATTTCGAGATAGCGCTCCTCAAATTCTTCGCTTGCAAAGCTCGCGCCAAGCTCACGCTGCGCGGAAAAAATCGCCCTCACTTCGTCGGCAACCATATCTCTTGCTACAGTTGTGATATAATTACCGCCCTTATTGCGCTTATGGTCTTTAAACGCCTCGTCAAGCAAAAACATCTCGCCGACGGTGCGATAGCCGTGCTCGCTCATGCGCTGCTTGTTCTCATTGACAGCCGCCAATAAAACGCCGTCCTCCTTTGTGGTCGGGTTCTTGCGGTTGGACTTAAATCCGCGCATTTGTGATATGTGTAATAATATTCTTGCGAAGTCGGTTCGTCCCACTTGCTCGTCAAGCGCTTTTACTCGCAGAGCATAAATGTCCTCAAGTCGGCCGTCAAAAAGCACCTCAAGCTCGTCTTTGGACACGAGCCGCTCATCTGTTATCAAGTTTCTGATGCGTTCGTTTCTGTGCCTGTGGCGGCGCAGGCGTCTTCTTGCGCTGCGAGCCTCTCTTCTTGGGGCAGCAAGTGATTCCCCGGTTTTAGGTTGTTCGGCAGCATCAAAAATTCTGGCGCCAAGATCTATTATCCCACACGGGTTTTCGTCGGCATCAAGAGCCACCGTTGCCCAGCCGACAGAGGTTATTCCAATGTCAAGGCCGATCGCATAATGGCGCATAGCTGTGCCTCCTTTGTAATTTATGCCATAATTATACGCTATATTTGTATTTTGGGCAATATAAAGAGATAACGCCTCGCAAAAGCGAGGCGTCAGAGCTCTTAGGTGTACTACCTTATCATAGTAACCTAAATAGTTCTTGGTATGGTATAAGAACTGTATTTATATTACAATAACCGCTGCTAAATTGCAACACATTATTTCATTTAACACGGTAAAATGAATCGTTGCCATAGAAATTGCGCACTTTGCAAAATATTAAACGCCCAGCGAAAGAATTTTCTTGACAATGAGGGCCGGTAATGCTATTATTATCAGGCACTTAAATGCGCGAGTGGTGGAATTGGCAGACTCGCTAGATTCAGGTTCTAGTGCTCACTCCGGGCGTGCGGGTTCAAGTCCCGCCTCGCGCACCAAAAAGGCTCGAAAACATCGGTTTTCGAGCCTTTTTATTATGCTTTTATTCACAAAAACCTCGCGCCCACTTTTGAGGGCGCGAGGTTTTCATTTTCAGAACGGGAAGCCCATGGGGGTGAGCTTGCTCATTGCCTCGTTGGTTGCGTTCTCGCTCTGCGTGATAGCTTCATTGACCGCAGCAACGATCATATCCTGAAGCATCTCTACATCGTCGGGATCGACGGCCGAGGGATCGATCTCAATGCTCTTGAGTGCGCGTGTGCCGATCATGGTCGCCTTGACTGCGCCGCCGCCGACAGTGGAGGTGAACTCCTTGCTCTCAAGCTCCTGCTGCATCTTCATGAACTCTTCCTGCATTTTCTGAGCCTGCTTCATCATATTGCCGCCGCCCATTCCGCCGCGGAATCCGCCTTTTGCCATATTAAAATTCCTCCTAAAATATTATACGAAACGTGTTTCTTTGAACTTCCGAAGCTCCTCGATGTCCCTTTTGGGCTTATCGTTATCCTCGCGAAGCTCCGAGATCGTTATTTTAAGGCTGCGCCCCGTGACGGCGTTTGCCGCCTCGCGCAGGCGCATGAGAACCGCCTGATTATTCACTGCATTATAGAAAAATCCGGGCACTACCTCGAGCGCAAGCGTATCGTAGCTCACGGTGCAGCGAGTCTGCACAGGGTTTGTCAGTATCGGGATCACTCCGCGTGGGAGCGACTCCTCGGCATTTTCGACTATCGCCGCCCACAGCGACTCGTTATCCTGCGGCGCATCCGCCGCGCTCGCCGGGGCGTCGGGGTTCAGCTCGACGGGCGACTTTTTATCCAGAAGGTCATCCTCGGGCTGATACTCGGCAAAGTCGGCCGGGTCAAGCTCGTCTGCCGGATCGTCTTCGTATCGCGGCTGCGGCGCAGGCGGCTCATCGAGGTCAAACGGCGGCTCGTCAAGAGTCGAATGGAACTCTTCCTCATCGTCGTCATCCTCGGCTGCCGGCACGGCTGTTCTCGCCGGTGCGTGCTTAAGATCCTCCTCGATGCGCGATATGCGCGCGCGAAGCTCGTCAACGCCTTCCGTCAGGCGCGGATCGCACAGTGATATTATACACAACTCCGCAGTGAGCTTTGCGCTTTTCGAGTCGCGGATCTTCAGCAAACTGTCCGACACGATATTTATGCGATTTATAAGCTCGGCTTTCGTGAGCTTTTTGCAGAAAACGCCCAGAATGTCGCGGCTGAAGCGCCCCGATATAAGATCTGCGCCTGCTTTCGGCGCAACCGCCAGCATGAGACAGTCGCGCAGGAGCGTGTTCAGCTCATACAGCAGCGTCGCCGGGTCCTTTCCGTCGCGCCAGAGGCTGTCAAATAGCTTGAGCGCCTCATCGGTGTTTTTCTTCACCGCGTAGTCGAGCAGCTGCGCCGTGCGGCGGTTGCCCGTAAGCCCCATCGCCGAGTACACGGCGTCGGTGTCGATATCGCTCTCGCCCGAGCACTGGTCAAGCAGCGACAGCGCATCGCGCATGCCGCCCTCGGCAAGTCCGGCGATAAGCTCGGCGGCGCTGCGCTCGAGCCTGAGATTTTCGCACTGCGCAACGTGCTCGAGGTGGTCGGCGATAAGCTGCGCATCAAGGCGCTTGAAGCTGTGCCGCTGGCAGCGCGAGAGTATCGTAGCCGGGACTTTATTAAGCTCCGTCGTTGCGAGGATGAACACAAGGTGCTCCGGCGGCTCTTCAAGAATTTTCAGCAGCGCGTTGAACGCCGCCGTTGACAGCATGTGCACCTCGTCGATGATATACACACGCTTTTTGACCGAAACCGGAGAAAACACGGCCTCCTCGCGCAGCTGGCGGACATTGTCCACGCCGTTATTGGACGCAGCATCGATCTCGACGACATCCATGATGCTGCCGTCCTCGATGCCGAGGCAGGCAGGGCACTTGCCGCAGGGATTGCCGTCCACGGGGTGCTCGCAGTTGAGCGCCTTGGCAAGTATCTTCGCGCAGGTGGTCTTGCCCGTGCCGCGCGTTCCGATGAACAGATACGCGTGCGAGGTGCGACCTGTAGATATCTGATTTTTAAGCGTTTCCGTTATGTGCTTTTGCCCGACGACCTCATCAAAGGTCTTAGGCCGCCACTTACGATATAAAGCCTGATACATAACAATAATGATCCCTAATAAATAGAATGCGGCCCTTGACAAGACTGCACACCCAACTTCGAAAACTGACATATGCCCGTTACGCCGGCAGCCGGCTCAGAACCGGCACCCTCACGGCACACGAAAAGCACCGCTTAATGCTGCTCGGTTCCCCGCCTGACATGGTTCACGGGTTTCCGTTGCGCGAGACCGGCTCGTCAACGCTGCTTACCGGAGTCAGACGACACATGACAGATCCTATGTTGGGAATTCATTCCTGCTGTAGCGGATTGCAGGTTACAGGGCACCGCTGGCTCCCCAACTAGTGCAGCCTTGTCAAAAGCCGCGAAAGTATTATAACTCAGATTTGCAATATAATCAACAAATATTTTCTTTACTTTTTTGAAAAGTGTGTTATAATACTAAAGTCGAGCAAGGTATGGGCCCGTAGCGCAGCTGGGAGCGCGTTCGGTTCGCATCCGAGAGGTCGAGGGTTCGAATCCCTTCGGGTCCACCAAAGCCAAAACTCCGTTCTCGTTTGAGGACGGAGTTTTTGTTTATATTATTCTTCACATTCAATTATCCGTCCGCTGCGAGCGATCGCGGCGGACTTTTTCTTGCCTGTCGGGCGGCGATATGCTAACATAGGCCTGATAAATCGACACACAGGAGAAAAGCTATGGTACAACAAAATCTGCATTGCCACACGACGTTTGACGACGGGGCGAGCACGCCCGAGGAGATGGTCTGCGCGGCAATGGAGCACGGGCTGAGCTCACTGGGCATAAGCGCGCACGCTCCGATGGACGGCGAGGACTGGTGCACGCCCAAGGAAAAAGAGGCCGCCTTCAAGGCCGAGATGCAGCGCCTGAAGGTGAAATACGCCGGAAAGATCGCACTGTACACCGGTCTTGAATACGACGCCGCGGCCGAGAAAAATTTCGACGGCTACGAATATATCATCGGCTCGGGACATGTGCTCGACGGCTTCTATGTTGACTCCACGCGCGAGCGGGCAATTGCGCTCATCGAGCACTTCGGCGGGGCCGAGAAGGCCGCTGATGTGTTTTTTGCAAACTACGCATCTATGGCTCAGATACCCGAGGTTGACATCGTCGGCCACTTCGACCTTTTGACGAAATACAACGAGCAGGGCGCTCTGTACGACACGCAAAGCGCATGGTACCGCGACGCTGCCTTTGCAGCGATGGAGACGCTCAATGCCGCCGGAAAAATATTCGAGATGAACACGGGCGCGATAAGCCGCGGCTACAGGACGACGCCCTACCCCTCACCGGAGCTTCTGCGCCACCTGCACGATATCGGCGGACGCATCGTGATAAGCTCGGACTCGCACTCGGCAAGCAGCATATGCTGCGCCTTCGAGCAGTGCGAGCAGATAGCGCGCAGCTGCGGCTTTGACGAGCTGTGGTACTTCAACGGAAGCGGCTTTGAACCGGAGAAGCTGTCGTAGTTTAATATTTTTTTGACATGGCTATGTTATTTTGCGGCATATGATGATATAATTGCAACATAACTATCAGGAGGTCTGACACATGGACAGAAAGCAATTGAAAGCGCAGTCGAAAAACCTCATTCGCACTGCCCAACCCAAGCCCGTTGTCACCGCTATCATATATCTTCTCATCGTTGCGGTGCTCGGCTTCCTTTCGTATAAGCTTGTCGGCGGATCAACGTTTGAGCTTCAGTCGATTTACGAGCAGTTCGGCATCGACGGAGCATACGGCAGCATCGATCCCGATCAGTTTGCCTACGCGATCGAGCAGGCTATGCCCTCGCCGGGCGCGGCTCTGCTGAATCTTGCGGTCAGCATAGTGGCGCTTATGATCGGCGCCGGCTTCACGATCTATTGCCTGCGCACAGTGCGCGGCATGGAGGCAAGCTACTGGAACCTTTTCGACGCGTTCGGCATGTTCTTCCGCGTCATCTGGCTGTACATCCTCGAGGGCATATTCATTTTCCTCTGGTCGCTGCTGCTCCTCGTTCCCGGCATAATCGCAATGTATCGCTACCGCCAGGCGCTGTATCTGCTGCTTGAGCATCCGGAGATGAGCGCACTGCAGTGCATAAGCGAAAGCAAGCGCCTTATGGTCGGCCACAAGGGCGAGCTGTTTTGGATGGATATTACCTTCTTCGGCTGGGCGCTGCTTGTCGGCATTGCCGATTCGATCAGCGAATGGCTTGCCGGAGCAATGGGACCGTCGATCATCGCACAGATAATCGGCGTTGTCGGCTTCGGTGTTCTGGTGCAGTTCTTCGTGCTGCCGTACATGGATCTGACCTATGCCGGCTACTATGTTGAGCTTACAAAGCCCAAGGCCGACGCAGGCTTTGCCGACGGGTGGACGCCCGAGCTGTGAGGTCAGAAGCATGAAGGTAACATTTTTAGGCGCTGCCCATGAGGTCACAGGCAGCTGCACTCTTCTCGAAGTCGGCGACAAAAAAGGTGTTATCGACTGCGGTATGGAGCAGGGCAAGGACCTTTTTGAAAATCAGGAGCTGCCGGTCGCGGCATCGGTGCTTGACTTTGCGCTGGTAACGCACGCGCATGTTGACCACTCCGGCCTGCTGCCGCTGCTTTATAAAAACGGCTTCCGCGGCGCCGTGTACGCCACGGGCGCTACATGCTCGCTGCTGGACATAATGCTGCGCGACTGCGCGCACATACAGATGGCCGACGCCGAATGGAAATCGCGCAAGGCGATGCGCCGCGGTGAAGCCGCCGTCGAGCCGCTTTACGATCTTGATGATGTTGCAGGGCTTATGAAGCTGCTGCACCCATGCGAATACGGCAGCCAGGTGCAGGTCAACGAATCGGTCACGATCCGTTTCACCGATGTCGGGCATCTGCTCGGTTCGGCAGCTATCGAGATCTGGCTCAAAGAGGGCGACTGCGAAAAGAAGATCGTCTTCTCCGGCGATATCGGAAACCTCGATCAGCCGATACTCTGCGACCCGAAGCATATCGACAAAACCGATTACCTCGTAATCGAATCCACCTACGGCGACCGCAACCACTCCGACGAGCGCCCCGATTATATTGCCGGGCTTTCCGCCTGCATCCAGCGCACGCTCGACCGCGGCGGCAACGTCGTGATCCCGTCGTTTGCTGTCGGCAGAACGCAGGAAATGCTGTATTTTATCCGCGAGATAAAAAATCGCGGCCTTGTAACGGGGCATCCCGACTTTCCCGTTTACGTTGACAGTCCCCTCGCCATCGAGGCAACGAGCGTGTTTTTGCAGTGCGACTCGAGCTATGTTGACGAAGAAATGCAGGCCGTTATCCGCTCGGGCGAAAATCCCCTCTGCTTCCCCGGACTTCACCTTGCCGTGAGCCAGGAGGAATCCAAGGCGATAAACGAGGACAAAACGCCCAAGGTCATAATCTCCGCATCCGGCATGTGCGACGCAGGCCGCATACGCCACCACCTCAAGCACAATCTGTGGCGTCCGGAGTGTCTTGTCCTGTTCGTCGGCTACCAGGCGATCGGAACGCTCGGCCGCGCACTGCACGACGGTGCAAAGGAGGTTAAGCTCTTCAACGAGGAGATCGAGGTCAGAGCCGAGATATCCTCGCTCCCCGGTGTCAGCGGACACGCCGACAAGCGCGGCCTGATCGCGTGGCTCGAGGGCTTTTCCGAAAAGCCGGAGCTTGTTTTCGTCAACCACGGCGACCCCGAAAGCGCCGACAGCTTCACTGCCTGCCTCAACAATGAGCTTGGCTACCGCGCCTTCGCGCCGTACAGCGGCACGGAATTTGACATTGCCGCCGGCCGCTTCACAGTCGTGACGCAGGGCAGGCCCATTGTTAAAACGCCGAAGGCTCCGTCGGCCGAGCGCAGGGTCAATCCGCTGTTTACCGAGCTTCTGAACGCTGCCGATGCGCTTATGCAGGCCGTGCGCGGCTGCGAGGGGCGCTCAAACCGCGAGCTGCGCGGCTTCATAGATGCCGTGCGCAAGCTTACAGACAAGATAAAGCGCTGAATTTAAAACTAACAGCTGACGTAGAAATTACGTCAGCTGTTTTTTTGCGCAGTTTTATGCAATTGCCTATTTTCTTGTCACTCGAGGCAAATTTGTACGTTGAATTACATAAACTTCGGGTCTATTATGTGGTCAATGAATAAAGACAGCTCTTTTAAGAGCGGAAAGGATCACATCATGAAAACGAAGTCATCAAACAACACATTATATGTTATCACAGCCTTTGCATCCGTAGTTGTCATCCTGCTGGCCGCAGTCGGCTTTACAAATGTTGAAGCACAGAAGGTCGAGCGCGTTTCGGTCGACACGAATTTCATAAACCGCGCAGAGACCGCAGCCGAGCTTGCTGCCTCGATGGGTGTTGAAAACGACATGTATCAAGCAAGAGTGCAGAGCGTTGCCGACTATAGCGACAATGATCTTGGCCGCATGGCCGAGGCGCTCAAGCCCATCGCAGACTACAACACCGACTCGGCCGCACTTGACCGCGAGGTAAAATATCTGCTTGGCGGCACCGACACCTATGCCACAACCTACGGCGGCATCTGCGCCGCAGCAGGCGAGGCTTACCGGATGGATCTTGACGCGGCAAACCACGACGCAGCCGTCTGGACGGCAGTCTGCGCAGTCCTCGCCCTTGCAGGCGTTGCCGGACTTGTTGTCTCGGTCACAAAGATCGAGTACGGCAAATAAGCTATCAATTCTCCTTCTTTATACTCCCCATTAAGCTGACGAGGCCACTTGGCCTCGTCTTTTTTACTGCGGTGCAAGCGGTAAAGACAGCACACTGTTGGACTTGACTCTGTCATACGTTATGATATAACTAAAGAGCGATACCAAGTGCTTATATGCAGACAAAGCAAATTAAATAATTGGAGTTGAATTTTCAATGTCTTCTTTTGAAAAAGTCGCGGATAATATATACACCTTTCCGATCGTTCTGCCGAACAATCCGCTCAAATGGCTAAACTGCTATGTTGTAAGATCCGACGGCAGGAATCTGCTTATCGACACCGGGTTTAATCGCCCGGAGTGCCGCGAGGCTCTGCTCGGCGGAATGCGGCAGCTTGGTCTCACCCCTGACAACACCGATATTTTTATCACCCATCTTCACTCGGATCACACCGGCAACGCCGCCTATCTCGCCGGAGAGGGCTTCAGCGTTCTGATGGGCAGGACGGATCACCGCGTTGTCACGATGCCCGAAAAGGACAAGCACAAGGAAACTCACGCGCGCTTTTTGCGCGAGGGCATGCCGAAAGAGGATCTTGCCCTGTGGTCGGCACAGACCCCGGCGATAAAATTCGCACCCGGCGCATTTCCGGCGCGCGAGCTTGACGACGGCGACGTGCTGTGCTACGGCGGCTACGAGTTGCGCTGCCTTGCAACGCCGGGTCACACTCCGGGGCATCTTTGCCTTTTTGATGAAAAGCGCAAGCTCATTTTCCTCGGCGACCACGTTCTTTTCGACATAAGCCCGAACATCTGCGCGTGGAACGGCGTTCCCGATTCGCTCGGCGATTACCTGCGCAGTCTGGAGCTTATGAAAAGCCTCGATATCGAAACCGCGCTCCCGGCGCACAGAGCGCGCGGCGAGCTTACGCTGCGCGAGCGAGCGCAGCAGCTGATAGAGCACCACCGGCTGCGCCTAAACGAGGCCGAGCGGCTCGTTCACGAGCATCCGGGCATCACAGCATACGAGCTTGCCGGCCTGATGACCTGGCGGATAAGGGCAAAAAACTGGGCCGACTTTCCGCCCTCGCAGAAGGGCTTCGCCTTCGGCGAAACGCTCGCGCATCTGGACACGCTGCTTGCAAGCGGCGCGATCGAGCGCATTTGCGGCGAAAACGGCATCGTTACTTACCGATAATATGAAAACCTCCCACGTCAAATGACATGAGAGGTTTTTTGCTTGTATCAATTTATAATTTCAACATCGTCATCCGTCGGGTAAAACTGAAGCGCGTCCTGGATCGTGCGGAATGCGCCGCTGTCATCCCAAAAGCCCGACTTTCTGTATTCCTCGGCAGCCATCGCCGGATACTGAAGCCAGCTTTGCTGATGCACATAGTTTATCTCACTGCTGATGATGTAGTCATCCGCAAGCTCAGAGGTCGCATAGGCGACGTATCCGCGGCAGTTTTCACCGTTTCTCGGCACGGAGAACGAGGCAAAAACATCGCTGCGCGTTCTGATCCCGAAAAAGACGCTGTCGTAATCGTAGGTTTCGGATCTCAGCGAACGGTAGGGCGCTGCAAAGGTCTTTCCGCCGCTGTCATACAGGACGCGGCCGCTCACCTCGCCGTCGGGCGCCCAGCCATCCGAAACCTCGGTGTAGGTCGGCCAGAGCTGAACGGCCTCCGTGCCGTAAAAGCCCGGCTCGGTAAGCCACAGGAAGTGGTGGAAAATGACCCACCGCTCGCGCTCATCCGATACCTGCACCGCGACGCCGGTCATGCGGAGCTTCTTGTCGTAAACCGTGTCCTGCACTATGCGGCGGTTTGCTCCGCTGCCCGATACGGTCGTTACCGTTCTGCCGCCGTCTGCCGGTATATCCTCAACGTCCGTGACGACGCGCAGAGCGCCCTCGCAGGCCGCGATATCCTCCGGGGTAAGGTCGTTCAGAACATACTCCGGGAAGCCAAGCTCGAGCAGCTTATCCTTTATCTCCTCAACGCCGCTGTTCTCAGCCGTCTCCGCCTCGCGCCAGTCCATTGCATAGCTGCTGCCAAAAACATAGCCCAACACGCAGCCGATCAAAACGATGGCGCTCAGTGCGATAACGATGCACTTATCCGTCACTTTCACCGGCTGCGGAGTTATCGAATATCCGGCCTCGTCAAGCTCGCCGGAGAGCTTACAAAGGTTGCGGATAATGCAGATATAAGCTACTACCATTGCCGCACCGATTATCAGACCTTCATACTGCACAGCGGCCAGCACGCCCATGAGGGCACACCAGACGATGAGGGCTGCTGCGCATTTCGCGCTCGGCGGAAGGCCGACCTTGGCCTTGACCGCCCTCAGCCCCTGCCAGAGGCAGACAAACTCGGCAAGCATAAGAACAACGCTCGCCGCCGTCAAGGCCGATGTAACGGAAGGCGTCAGAATCGTCGCATGGAAAATGGTCGTATTCAGAACGAGTGTCGGGAAGAAATAGGCCGCTCGGATGATCGTTACGGCAAAGCATGCATTAAACCACTTGTTCTCGCGCCGCAGAGCGCGAAAGCCGAGCAGCTGGAGCACGATGCCGACGGCAGGGAGAATGTAATTCAGGCACAGGAAGTTGAGCGTTATAGCGCACAGCGCCATACCGGCGAGCACGCGGTTCATCGCTTTTTTCCACGGCGTTATCTTCTCAACGACATCCTTCGGCGGAGTTTCCGAAACGCTGCCTTCAAGCATTGCGTCAAAGTCCTTTTCGCTCATGGAGCTCCAGTCACGATCATTCACATGCCTCACCTCCTAAGCTTTTGCGAAGCTGCTTTTTCACGCGATACAGCTTTCCCTCGACGGCGCGCTCGGTCATGCCAAGCTCCGCCGCTATCTGAGCGGTCGACTGCCGATAATAATATTTCCTGTAAAACAGAAGTCTGTCTTTGTACGATAAGCGGTTCAAGGCGGCGCTTAATGCCTCCTGCCGCTCTTTTTTAAGCAGCGCCTCCTCGGGTGACGGCTCGGGCGAGGGCGTGCTCTCGGAAAGCTCCTCGGTACTGCTGCCGGAGGCCTTGCGCGCATGGTTGAGCGCGGTGTTCCTTGTTATCGCCGTAAGCCACGCGCGAAAGCTGCCCTTCTCGCCGTCAAACTGCCCGATCTTTTCCCACACGCGCATCGAGACCTCGGAAAGGCAGTCCTCCCTGTCCTGCGGATTTTGCAGGATAGGCGCAATGATGTATCGCATGAGCGGCCCATAATGGAGCAGCAGCGCGTCCATGCCCTGTTCGTTTTTCTCAAGCAGCAGCCACTCGACCGTGTTCTCCTGCACATCACCGCCTCCTTTCGCGCTGTCTGTCTATCCCATTATACACGACGCGGCCGAAAATCCCACGCATATTTTTTGAGCGCAAAAAACGGACGTTCTCTCGAACGTCCGTTTTCGGGTTTTATTCTTTATTCGCAGACAAGCTCGCCGTCGCGCACATCGACCTTGATGACGTGGCCTGCCGGCATATCGCCTGCAAGGATCGCGCGCGCAATGAGCGTTTCGACGGTGCTCTGGAGATATCTCTTCAGAGGACGCGCGCCGAACACGGGGTCAAAGCCGCGGTCGATGATAAGCTGCTTTGCGCTCTCGGTGATCTCAAGGCCGAGGCTCTTGTCCTCAAGGCGCTGCCTGAGCGCGGAGGTGAGGATATCAATGATACCGTTAAGCTCCGTCTTGGTAAGCGGCTTGAAGCAGATGATCTCGTCAAGGCGGTTGAGGAACTCCGGCCTGAACTGCTGATGCAGCTGAGCCATGACCTGCTGCCTTGCGCTCTCTTCGATCTCGCCCTTATCGTTTATGCCTTCAAGCAGATACTGGCTGCCGAGGTTGGAGGTCATGATGATAATGGTGTTTTTGAAATCGACCGTGCGTCCCTGCGAATCGGTGACGCGGCCGTCGTCGAGGATTTGCAGCAGGATGTTGAAAACATCCGGATGCGCCTTTTCGATCTCATCAAACAGCACGACGGAATACGGTTTTCTGCGCACAGCCTCGGTAAGCTGACCGCCCTCGTCGTAGCCGACGTATCCGGGAGGCGCGCCGATGAGCCTTGAGACGGAGAATTTCTCCATATACTCTGTCATGTCGATCCTGACCATGTTGTGCTCATCGTCGAACAGGCATCTTGCCAGCGCCTTTGCAAGCTCCGTTTTACCGACGCCCGTGGGGCCGAGGAACATAAACGAGCCTATCGGTCTGTTCGGGTCGCCTATGCCGGCACGCGAGCGCCAGATGGCCTCGGTGACCTTCTGCACGGCCTCATCCTGACCGATGACGGATTTATGCAGCACCTTATCAAGGTTCAGCAGCTTCTCGCGCTCGCCCTCGAGCAGCTTTGAAACGGGGATGCCCGTCCACTTAGCCACGATGCCTGCTATCTCCTCTTCGGTGACGGTATCGTGCACCATACTGCTGGCCTTGCGCTCCTCGCTGAGCTTTTCGGCTTCCTCGAGCTTTTTTTCAAGCGCAGGCAAATCGGAATATTTGAGCTTTGCAGCCGTTTCGTACTCGTACCTGAGCTGAGCGTTCTCGATATCGGCGTTCATCTGCTCGATCTGGCTCTTGAGCTTCTTGACCTCGTCAACGCTGCCCTTTTCGGCCTCCCAACGGGACTTCTGCTCGTTGAACTCGTCCTTGAGGTTTGCAAGCTCCTCGGTGAGCTTTGCAAGACGATCCTGCGAAAGCTTATCGGTTTCCTTTTTAAGCGCCGTTTCCTCGATCTCAAGTTGCATGATCTTGCGGCGCATGTCGTCAAGCTCGGCAGGCATGGAGTCGATCTCGGTGCGGATCAGCGCGCAGGCCTCATCGACAAGGTCGATGGCCTTATCGGGCAGGAAACGGTCTGAGATATAGCGGTTTGAAAGCGTTGCGGCCGCGACGATGGCGTTATCGTGGATACGCACGCCGTGATAGACCTCATAGCGCTCTTTAAGTCCGCGGAGGATGGATATCGTGTCCTCAACGGTCGGCTCATCGACCTGAACGGGCTGGAATCTGCGTTCGAGCGCCGCATCCTTTTCGATGTACTTGCGGTACTCGTCAAGTGTCGTTGCACCGATGCAGTGCAGCTCGCCGCGCGCGAGCATAGGCTTTAAGAGGTTGCCTGCATCCATGCTGCCCTCGGTTTTGCCTGCGCCGACAATTGTATGCAGCTCATCAATGAACAGGATGATCTGACCGTCGGACTGCTTGATCTCCTCGAGCACGGCCTTCAGACGCTCCTCAAACTCGCCGCGGTACTTTGCGCCGGCTATAAGCGCGCCCATATCGAGCGAGAATATCGTTTTGTTTTTAAGTCCCTCCGGCACGTCGCCGCGGACGATACGCTGGGCAAGTCCCTCTGCGATAGCGGTCTTGCCGACGCCCGGCTCGCCGATGAGCACGGGGTTATTCTTCGTCTTACGCGAAAGGATGCGGATGACATTTCTTATCTCGGTATCGCGGCCGATAACAGGGTCGAGCTTATTGCTGCGCGCACGCTCGACAAGGTCGGTGCCGTATTTTTTAAGCGCGTCATAGGTGTTTTCGGGGTTATCGCCCGTGACGGGGCCTTTTTTGACCTTCGACAGCTCCTCGGTGAATTTTGCCTTGGTTATGCCGTGGCCGTCAAAAATGCGCTTTATCGCCGGTGTGGGGGATGCAAAAATGCCGATCATGACGTGCTCGACGGAAAGATACTCATCGCCCAGACTCTTTGCCGATTTCTCGGCGGCGTTCATAACGCGCTCGGCCTCGCGCGAGAGGTAGATCTCATAGTCGCCGGAGACCTTGGGCATACCCTCAATCGCCGTGTCAAGCTCGGAGAGCACCGCGTTGCAGTCAACGCCCATCTTGCCCAGCAGCGACGGGATAAGGCCGCCGTCCTGATCAACGAGGGCATACAGCAGATGCTCGGGGGTAATATACTGATTGTTGTTTTCCATCGCCATGGATTTGGCGGTCTGGATCATTTCAAGTGTCTTTTGGGTGAAGTTCTGTGCATTCATAAAAACACCTTCTTTTTCTTCAAATTAGATCAAAATATCTGCTCTCCTTAGCTGGGAGAAGTAACAGGCTTCAATGTCACGGGCGTTAAGCCGTCCGCTTAGATAGCCCTTCATCATGGTGTCAAAAAGTTTGATGTATTCCGCGATCACCTTTGCCAGCTCGTCCGACGAGCAGTCGTGGTTCGGAACGGAAATGGAGCGGATGAATTTCCCGTCATACAGCGCATATTTCGGCGGCTCCTGCTCCATCACGGGGCGCAGGTGCGCATCCTCGATGCTCTTCCAGATGCGGAAAAATTCCGTCATCGAGCGGATAAGCGATGCCGACTGCGTGCGGAAAATGACCGTCAGCTCGCCGAGACTGTCGTTGTCGCCGCGGTAAAGCTCGACCTCGTATTTCACCGTCGGGCGGTATTTATACTCCAGCGAGGATTTGAGCGACATCGTCATCGTATTCGGCGAAACGAACGGAACAAGCTCGCGCGACGGCGTCATAAGCTGCTCTATGGCAGAGAATATATCGTTTATGCGCCGCTCGGGCGTCATGAGATTCACATGCTCTGCAAGGATCTGATTTATAAGATTTGAGCGATTCGTTCCGAGTCTGTGAGCAAGCCTGTCGACCTCGGCGACCACTTCATCTGAAAGCATTAGGCTATAAAGTGTCTTTTTCATGGCTCCTTCTCTCTTTCATCATGGCTTACGGGCCGTATCCTGAGACCCGACCCTGATATTTTTTCTTTATGAGCTTAATATACTCCTCTCTTTTTAATTTGTCAAGAGTTTTATATAAATATTTTTGCAAATTATATAAAATATATTTTTAATGGCGGAGTATTTTAACTCCGCCATTGTGTATAACATACTTATTTATATATTTCCGCTTCAACGAACAGCCGGCCTTTGCGGCTGACTCCGCCGGAGGCGGAGACCGCCGCCTTTCCGCAGCCGCGCAGCGATATAATGTCGCCGGGCGATATGAGCGCGTCGTTTTTGATGCAAACAGAGTAGTTGAGGCTCGCCGCCCCCTCTGCGATGTGAGACGAAGCCGCCGTGCGCGAAAGTCCGAATATTCCGGCCAGCACCGCGTCAAAGCGCATGCTTTTTACAGAAAACGAAATGTGCTTTACCCTGCGCTCGGGCGCTTTAAGCTCACCGAGCGGCACTGGACATACCTTTACGCCGCATCTGCCGACCTTGTCAAGCCCGTCGGCAACATGGCGCTCGACGCTCTGCATGAGGAATATCACCGCATCCTCGCCGCTGACCCAAATATCGCCGAGCCACTCGCGCTTTATGCCAAGCCCCATCACAGCGCCCATATAGTCGCGGTGCGAAGGCTGCCCGAAATGTGCCTTTGCACGCAGCGCACTTATGTATTCGGATGCATCAAAGCCGTCCTCCTCCATATAAAAAGGCAGGAAGAACGCAGCGCGCCGCTCGCATCCCTCGTTTCCTCCGCACAGCAGCATTTTGCAGTCGGGCGCAGACTTCGCCCAGGCCTCAAGCGCAAACTGCTCTGCCGGGGTCAGGAACGCCGTGTGCGTAACGCTCGCCGTTTTTTCGCATCGGCGGCACAGATCCTCCGCGCGCCGGATAAGCTCATCGTTTTCCATCAATGTACTCCATGATCCTTTTCATCACTCCGTCAAGCTCGTCGGAAAATTCCTTCACCGACATGCGCAGAACGCCCGAGCGCATGGCAGACAGACGGATGAGCGAGTCGTTCGTGACGACTTTTACAGAATAGTTTTTGCCGATATCGTTTGCAAGACGTTCAATGTACATATCGGCAGTCTCATTTTCCTTGGTGTAAACCGTGCGTATGCCGCGCGTTTCGCGCTCGCCGGTGTTTCCGGCAACGCGGTAGCCATCGAAAACGAGCACAAGCTCGCAGTCGCGCATTGCACGATAGCTTCGCAGCACATCGGAAAGGCGTTCGCGCGCAAGCGAGAGCGAGGCGGCGGCCAACTCCTTGTATTCCGGCGTTCCGAAAATAAAGTTATAGCCGTCAACTATGACGTACTCGCGCTTTGACGGCGCAACGGAATACTCCGGCGCTTCAATCGCAGTCTGTGCTTTGGTGTACATTCTGCGGCGCACGGGGCCGAACTCGCGCTCCATGATAGCTTCAAGCTCTTTGTCGTCAATGGAAAAATAACGCGGCCTGCTGAACTCCTCGGGCGCTTTTTCGCCGCCGAGGTCGGGATTTAGGTGCATATACTTTTCCGTCTCGTTCCATTTCACGACCGTTCCCGCTCCGTGCGAGCAGAAAACGGAATCGGGCGTGTTATCAACATCCGCCTCGGGGTCATAGCCGATGCTCTCAATGACCTGCTTTTCGTTGTGGCAGGGGTAATATCCTGCCGCCCGGCAAACGATCCTGCCCTTGCCGGAGGTGTAGGATGCAAGAGTCTCGGCATAGCCGTTCATCTCGGAAACGGGCGCAATGCCGGTTATGACGCTGCTGCCCTCGGTGTCGAATTTTCCGCTCATTGCGCGCACGTCGCTTATGGCCCGGCCTATCTGCTCGGGCGGAACCTCGATGCGGAAATCATACCACGGCTCGAGCAGCACGCTTTTTGCTTTCATAAGTCCCTGCCGCACGGCGCGATACACGGCCTCGCGGAAATCGCCGCCCTCGGTGTGCTTGACATGCGCCCTGCCGGCTATGAGGCTGATCCTCACATCCGTAAGAGGCGAGCCGGTCAGAACACCGAGATGCGTTTTTTCCGCAAGGTTTGTCATTATAAGGCTCTGCCAGTTGCGGTCAAGCTCATCTAACGGGCATCGGCTTTCAAAGCTCAGCCCCGAGCCGCGCTCGGCAGGCTCGATGAGCAGATGAACCTCCGCATAGTGGCGCAGCGGCTCGAAATGCCCGACGCCGTGCACCGGCTCTGCTATGGTTTCCTTATAGGCAATGCCGCCCGATGCTATGCTCACATCAAGGGCAAACCGCTCGCGGATAAGCTCGGTGAGCACCTCGGTCTGCACCTTGCCCATTATTTTCACACTTATCTCGCGCAGGCGCTCGTTCCACTCGATCTTCAGCTGAGGATCCTCGTCCTCGAGCTGCTTTAGCTGCCTGTAGGCGACAAGCGCGTCTGTACCCTCGGGCAGACCGATGCTGTAGGACATGACCGCTTCGGTCTCCGGCTGCATGCCGTCGCCCTCAAAGCCGAGACCCTGACCGGCATATGTATCGTCAAGCCCCTGCACGGCAACGATGCTGCCGGCGCGTGCCTCCTGCACGGTTTCGTAATTTGCACCGGAATATACGCGCAGCTCCGTGACCGTTTGGCCGTTTACGCTGTCGCGATTATGCAGCGCGCCGCCGGTTATTTTCATGCAGCTGAGGCGTCTGTCGCGCGCATCGCGCATTATCTTATACACTCTTGCGCCGAACTGCTCGGGATACTCCGGGCCGGCGGCGTATTTTTCTATAAACTCAACAAGCTCCTGCACGCCCTCAAGCTTAAGCCCCGAGCCGTACAGCACCGGGAAGAGCTTTTTTTCAAGTATGAGCCGCGAAATATCGCCTTCGGCAATGTCCTGCCCGGACGCGAACTTTTCAAAAAGCTCCTCATCGCACATGGCTATACCCTCGCGCGTTTCCTGCGAGTTATCCGAAAGGTCAAAGCAGCCCTCCGAGAGCCGCTCGCGCAGGTCGGAGAGTATTCTCTGCCTGTCGCTCCCCGTAAGATCCATTTTCGTTGCGAAAATGATCGTCGGCACATTGTGCCGCTCAAGCAGCCGCCAGAGCGTTTCGGTGTGCGCCTGAACGCCGTCGGTGCCGGATATGACGAGCAGCGCATAGTCGATAACGTCGAGCGTGCGCTCCGTTTCCGCCGTGAGGTCGGCATGTCCGGGCGTGTCAAGAAGACACAGCTCCATATTGTCGGTACGGAGCTGCGCCTGTTTTGAAAACACTGTTATTCCGCGCTCACGCTCAATCTTATGCGTGTCGAGTGCGGTGTTGCGATGATCGACCCTGCCGAGCTTTCTTATGCTGCCGCAGGTATACAGCAGTGCCTCTGACAGAGTTGTTTTTCCGGCATCGACATGTGCAAGGATGCCGAGAACAAGCTTTTTCATAATGTTATAAGTTCGTATTCGCGGCCGCCTATGCCGATGGCCGCAGCCGCCTCGATGGTGTGTACTCCGTTGCGCGACTCGATGCGCTTTATAAGATCGCCCTTGCCGGGATCGTCGCTTGCGTAAACGAGGTCGAGACAGGCCTGATCGAGTGCGACGGGGTCGAGCGAGGACAGTATTCCGATATCGCCGATCTTTGGATCCTCGGCCACGGCGCAGCAGTCGCAGTCAACGGACATGTTCTTCATTATATTCACAAACGCCATTTTGCCGCCGAAATGATCGACTATGCTCTTCGCGGCATCTGCCATACACTCAAGGAAGCTGTCATGATCTGCATGCCAGTAGTTCTCGGTGTTCTTAACACCGTGGATATATTTTTTGCCGTAGCTTGACGCAATGCCGATCGAGATATTCTTCAGCGCGCCGCCGTAGCCTCCCATCGGATGGCCTTTAAAATGAGAAAGAACGAGCATGGAATCGTACTCGGGAAACGTCTTGCCGACATAGTTTTTATCAAGGTGCTTGCCTCCGACAACGGGAATGGTCATTTCGCCCTCGGCATCCATGATGTCAACATCAGCGATCTCTACCCAGCCGTGCAGCTGCATGGTTTTTCTGTGCGCATCGGTGGTATCTCTCTGTCCGTCATATGCGGTGTTGCATTCGACTATCGTTCCGCCGACGCGGTCAACGGCTGGCTTCATGAAATCCGGACGCAGGAAGTTCTGGTTGCCCGGCTCGCCGCTGTGCAGCTTCACGGCAACGTTGCCCTTAAGCTCAACGCCCAGCGCTTCATATGCTCGCACAACGTTTTCGGGGCTTACTTCCTTTATGAAATACACTTTTGACTTTTCCATACTGTTTCTCCTTTTCTCAGTTTAACACATGGATTATATAATAATATCGTCTTTTCTTCAACTTGGCTATTCCAATTTTAATAGAAATATAATAAAATACCATTGGTGATATTATGACAGCTGTTTTGATCGTTCTTATAGTTATCTGCGCCGTGCTGGCGCTTTTTTACGCAGTGGGCATGAAATTTGTCCGCGTGCTTATACTCCGGCAGGATAATTTCCCGACTCCGGAGACGGGCGCAAGCTCATCTTCCTTGCTTGAGCCGACCGGAAAGGCGCTTTGGGCGCACAACATTCCGTACTTCCAGCCCTTCCGCGAAAAGCCGTTTGACGAGATATCCATCATCTCGGACGACGGCCTTACCCTGCGCGCAGACATGCTGCGCGGCAGCGGCACGGGAAAAACGGTGATCTTTTTCCACGGCTACAAGTCCGAGCCTGCCTGCGATTTTGCGGCAATGTACGATTTTTATAAATCGCTCGGCTGCGACCTTATATATGTCCACATGCGTGCGCACGGAAAAAGCGACGGGACCTACATCGGCTTTGGTGCGCTGGACAGATACGACGTCGTGCAGTGGACAAACAAGGCCGCCGAGCTTTTCCCGGATAACGATATCTATCTGCACGGCATGTCCATGGGCGCGGCGAGCATTCTGCAAAGCGCGGATCTTGACCTTAACAAAAATGTGCGCGGCATTATCGCCGACTGCGGCTATTCCGATCTTGACACGGTGTTCCGCAACCTTGTCGGCAAGCTCTATCACCTGCCGACGATGTTCGTTGACGTTTTTGAATACGTTAATCTCCTCAAGGCCGGCTACGGCTTCAAGGAGGCAAGCTCGGTGCGCAGCGTGAGCGTGACGGAGATACCGCTTCTGTACATCTGCGGCGACTGCGACCGCTATGTTCCCAAAGACATGGCGCTTGAGATATTCAGCGCCTGCAAAAGCGAAAAGAAGCTGCTGCTCGTGCCCGGCGCAGGGCATGCGGCAAGCTACATGTGCGCAAAGGATGAGTATGAAGCTCTTGTAAGAGATTTTATAGGGAGGAAGAATTAATGGGGAACGCAAAAAGCGCCGAGAAAAAAGGCATCGGCGCGCTCAACTGGACTCTGCTGCTGGTGATCGGCTTTTCCGCGCAGATAGCATGGGTCATCGAAAACAACTGGTTTGCAAACTTTCTGTATTCCGACTTTGGCGCGCAGCTCGGCGTTGTTACGGCAATGACCATATGCTCGGCAACCGCGACGACATTTTCCGCGCTGTTTTTCGGAACGCTGTCCGACCGCATTGGTTCGCGCAAGAAGCTCATAGCCTGGGGCTCGATACTCTGGGGAATTTTCACCATTGCCTTCGGGCTTACGCACTATCTGCGCGACAGCATTTATAACGACGTGATGCTCGTCGGCGTCACCATCGTCGCAGCCGACACCATAATGAGCTTTTTCGGCTCGATGGCAAACGACGCAGGCTATAACGCCTGGTATGCCGACATGATGGACGACTCCAACTCCGGTCAGATCGGTGCCGTCGCGGCAACGCTGCCCGTTATCGGAACGCTCGTCGGCACCCTCGTCGGAGGCATGTTCGTAACGGGGCTTGCAACCGAGGCAAATCCGCAGGCAGGATACATCATCTTTTTCTCCGTTGCAGGCGGAGTCACCATTCTCGTCGGCATAGCGTCGTTTTTCCTGCTCAAGGATGCGCCCACGCTCAAGCCCGTCAAGGACGGAGGCTTCTGGCATCAGTTCGGCTCGACATTCAATTTCAGGCGCTTTGCCGCAAACCGCGAGCTGGCTCTTGTGTTTCTCACGCTGTGCATATTCTTCATCGGCTACAACTGCTATTTCATCCACATCATGAACTGGATGAACTACACCCTCGGCTTTACCGATCCCAGCCTCATTCTCGGCATTCCGCTGCTGATAGCCGTCGCTGTATCCGTTCCGTTTATAAAGGTCATAAACGACAAAAAGGTTCCGGCCGTCGCCGCATTCGCGACAATACTCAGCATCCTCGGCTGCCTGTTTGTCTACTTCGTCGTCGGAAATATGCAGGGCACGTTCGACACGGAAAACGCCCTGAACCTTGCGGCAAACTGGCCGTGCTTTGCCGGCATAATTCTCGTCGGCATCGGCTACGTTGTTTTCATGCAGGCCATGACCGTCTGGATGAAGCGCCTTTATCCCGAGGAGCACCGCGGCCAGTTCGAGGGCATAAGGATAATGTTCTTCGTGTTCTTCCCGATGATAGCAGGGCCGCTGCTGGCAGACCCCATCTGCCGCGCCTTCGGCGAAAAGGTGTATCAGGTCGTCGATAACGGAAACCTCATCTTCGTTACCGCGCAGCGCGCGGGCGAAATGGGCTATGACATAAGCAGCATAGCCGAGGGCTATCTGCCTGTAAACGAGCTGTTCATTGCCGCAGCGTGCGTCACGGCGCTTGCGCTTATCCCTATGAGCATCGCCGCAAAAATGTATAAGGAAAGGAATAAATGATGGCTGAAAAACGTTTTGAAAAGGTATATTCTCAGGGTGCGATCGATGTTATGGAGATCTGGGTGGATAAGGAGACCGGCGTAAATTATCTCTACCACTACTCCGGCAACTCCGGCGGCCTGACTCCCCTGCTCGACCGCGACGGCAAGCCCGTCATCAGCACAGTTATAAAGTAAAAAACGAGGCTCTGTGAGCCTCGTTTTTATTTCAGCTTTTTCTCCAGCAGGACTAAATTCACGTTCGGGATGCCGTTAAAAACGCAGGGGACTATGTCCGCCTCGCGGTAGCCGAGCTTTGCGTAAAGTCTGCGCGCCGCCGAGTTTATGGCGTTGGTGTCAATGCGCAGCACCGTGCAGTGCCGCGAGAGCGCGTATTTTTCGTAAAACTCAACGAATCTGCTCCCTACGCCGCGCCCCGAGCAGCTCGGTTCGACCACAAGCGTGTGCAGAACGCACACCTCGTCATCGTCGGCCTCGAAGCTCCAGTTTGCTCCCTTATACACATCGACCTGCGTCTTGTTTATGATCGCCGCGGCAAGGATCTGCCCATCCTCCTCAAAAACGAACATGTCGCGGCGGCGTATAGCCTCCTCGGCCGTCGCGCGCACGGGGTAAATTCCGCTTATCCATCCGATCTTCGCTTTGCCGCTCTCCTCGGCGGCGTGGATGTTGTCATAAATTCTCTCTATCGCGTCAAGGTCAACGGGTCTTGCTTCTCTTATCACTGTTTTTCCATGTCTCCTAAAATTTTATATATCATTTGCGCAACGCCGTGCTCATCGTTCGACGCGCACACCGCGTCGGCTGCGGCAATACAGGCCTCGGTCGCGTTTCCCATCGCAACGCCGAGCCCCGCAAACGAGAGCATGTCCGCATCGTTATCACCGTTACCGAACGCCGCAACGCATTGCGCCGGAACGGAAAGCAGCTCGCACAGCCGCCTGAGCGATGCGCCCTTTCCCGCCTCCGCGGCGGCGATCTCGACAAGCCGCGGCGATGAGCTTGTTATATAGGCGTTATTGAGACTAAGCGCCCTTTCCCAAAGCTCGGCTCTGTGCCCACTTGATGCGCACAAAACGTCAACACTGTCAAGCCTTCCGGCATTCTCGCGCATGAAGCCGGGCATATCATCGACCGGCAGACGCGTTGTTTTTACATACTCGACATACGCCGCAGAGCAGCCAAAGCGCATCGGATCGGCCATATACCGTGCGTCGCAGTATGCCTGACCGTCGATAAAGCATTCAAGCAGCTCATTGCCGAAAAGCCCGAGAATGCCTTGGACCGTGTCCGGGTGCAGGGTAAGGCTCACTATGCGCTCGCCGCCCGGATTTTTCGCAACGGCGGCGCCGTTTGAGGTTATGGCATAGCGTATTCCGCCGATCTCCGCAACGGCTCGCGGCAGCGAGTTAAACGCCCTGCCCGAGGCTATGACGACCTCGACCCCGGCGTTTATCGCCGCTTCTATCGCCTCGCGCGTTTTGTCCGCAAGACTTCCGTCGCTGCAAAGCGTCGTATCGTCAAGGTCGAGCGCGATAAGCCGTATATCTTTAAGCCTTACCATATCAGTAAACTATTCTCACGCGGCGCGGCAGCATCTCGAGTGCATGGCGGCTGCCTCCAACGCACTTTTCCCCGTCGAGCGCCCACGCAAGCTTCTTCATGCATTCGACCTCTATTCTGTCCGTTCGGCAGAAAGAGATAAGCTCGTTATTGAGGTTCTGCTCGCGCAGAGCCGCTATCGTGGACTGAAGCTCGGCAGGCGAGTTCGGGCGGCGGATCAGCAGCACCTCGAACAGCCCGTCATCGGCAACGACCTTCTGCCCGAAGAAATCCAGCGCACCGGCAAGCGCGCTTGAGGACGCAACAACGCCGAATATAAACTCGCCCTCCTGCATCTGACCGTTGATCCTGATGCGCAGATGCTCGCTTTGCAGCTTAGCAAGATCCTTTATGCCGTCAAGCACATATGCGTAAAAGCCCATCTTGTTTTTAAGGCGCTGGGGCGTTGTGTACGGCAGCCATGTGAATGCGCCGAAGTCGGCGGCGTTTATGAAAAACTTATCTCCAAGTCTGCCGACGTCAACGCGATGCTCCTTGCCGGAAACGATCTTTTTTGCAGTTTTCACCGTGTCGCAGCTTATGCCGTGGAACTCGGCAAAATCATTGGTGCTTCCCGCCGGCATATAGCCGATGGGGATATCCAATCCGGCGGCTATCATGCCGGATATAGTCTCGTTTATCGTACCGTCGCCGCCGGAGCAGCAGATCATGTCATACTCTTTGCCGTAGGCCTTGACGTACTCTGTCGCGTCGCCGTGGCCGCGCGTCGGATAAAAGCTGACGCGGTAACCGGCATCCATGAATATGCCCGTGACCTCGGCCAGATGGCGCATCATCTCGCCTTTTCCGGCAACGGGGTTTATTATGAGCATCATGTTTTTCTCTGCGCCCGGCATGCTGCGTGCAGGCTCTGTCACAGACTCGGCCTTCGTGTCCGAGCGCGCGGCATCAAAGCGTCGGTACTCCTCGCATACGGTGTCGTAAATCGTCTTTACCGCATTGAACGGGAAATCGTTTTCCCTTCTGCGCACCATCTCCATAGGGTCTACGGCGCCGCTTAAGCATGTATCGACAAGGTTCACAACGCGCGAGGCCGTGTCGGCCACGAGAGCGTAAGCGTTTTCGGTCATAAACTCTATATTGCGGCTTTCGCAGCCGGGAACGGCGTCAATAAACAGTATCGGCAGCCGCTTCATAACGGCCTCCGTGGTGCTTAGTCCTCCGGCCTTGGTTATGATGAGGTCGGCCGCGTCCATATACAGGCTCATTTTGTCCGTAAATCCGCAGATCTTTATGCGCATATCGTCGCCTGCAAGGAATTGCAGGTCCTTTTCCAGCTGGCGATTGCTGCCGCAGATGATCACGAGGTTGTCGTTTTCGTCCATTATCTCGCCGATGCGCATCACAATGCTGCGTATCGGGCCGCAGCCCATGCTGCCGCAGCAAAGCAGCAGCATTTTGCCATCCTCGCTCATGCCCAAGGCGCGGCGCGCGGCACCTTTATCACTTTTTTGGTAAAACTCCTCGCGTACGGGAATACCCGAGGCAACAATCCTGCTTGCCGGCAGGCCCTGGCTGACGAATTCTTCGCGCAGCTTCTCGTGCGGAATGAAATACTTATCGGCAACTATCTCCGAAACGCCGGGGCTGCATGTGTAGTCGGTAGCGACGAAAAAGCTCGGTATGTTTATCTCTCGGCTGACTCTCAGCTCCGTCATCATCATCGCGGCAAAAACGTGTACGCTTATCACAACATCGTAGCTCCCCGAAAAAAGAACCTTGCACAGCTCGTCGGAGCCCTTTGCATTCTGCTCGTACAGGCGGTTCTGCGGCAGCATCTCGCTGATGCGGTAGCCCGCGCCGTAGAGCTTGGGCGTGTATTTATACGCAAGCTCATGGCCGCGGCTGATAAACTCCGCGCGAGCCTTCGGCAGAAAATCAAGTGCATTCACTATGTCGCATTCGCAGCCCATTTTTTCAAAATAAGTGCATATCGCGGAAGCTGCGCTGTTATGTCCGCCGCCGGTGTTGCAGCTTAATATGAGTACCTTCACTGTGCAGTTGCCCTCCTTTTTCTGCGCTGCTCGAGCAGCACCAGTCTCGGCCTGTTGTATCTTTGAATTATCATAAACGGAACATTGCCCAAAATGTTATAAACCAGCCAGAACACGGCCGCCCAGCCGCCGCGCCAGAAAGCGAATATGCCCAGCGACAGAATTATCAGCCAAAAGTGGACGCACTCGGCAACGCAGGTCTCGGCGATCAGAACGCCCATGCCCTGCTCGCGGCTCTGCTTTGTAACTTTCTTTTTGACCATATCGGGCATGATACGGCTCATGTCGGGCAAAAAGTCCTTCCAGCGCTTTATGCCGAGCTTTTCATAGACCTTACCGCCCTTTTCCCACTCCGCCGCGCGGTACGGGAACTTTTCCGCCGAAAACCACGCGCGCGGCAGCGCCTGGCCGACAAAATGCGACAGTATGCCCAATGCCGCTATATACAGCAGCGCATAGAGAAAATTCATTTCGTTCCTCCGAGAAGTTTAATATATCTTGCCGTGTAAACAATAAGGCTGAGAACGATCAGTCCGGCACAGACGACCGTGCAGCCGATCGAGACCGCCTGCGGCAGATACGGCAGGATAACGTGCAGCATCATGACGGCATAGATAACGCCCGTGCACAGCTTGCCCACCCAGATCGCACTGTTTACCGTGTCGGTCTTTTTAAGGACATACCAGCCCATGACGAGCATGATAATTTCCTTGACGACATGCAGCCCCAGCAGCCACCACATCGCAGGATAGCGCATCGCAACGCACAGCATCATCGCGCACTGCGTGAGCTTATCGGCAACCGGGTCGAGCACCTTGCCGAGGTCGGTCACCATGTTATACTTGCGCGCTATGCGCCCGTCGAGGATATCGCTCAGGCCGCTGACGGCAAGCGTTATAAGCGCCGCGGTGAACTCCTCATGCACATACAGCACGATAAAAACCGGTATGAGCAGCAGCCGGAAATAGCTAAGCAGATTCGGTATTGAAAACGCTTCCTCGCGTATCTGCTTTCCTATGTCTCTCTTCTTCTCTTCGTTTGACATTTACTCACCATCTCAAAATTTATAGTACCTTAATATTTTATAGGCATTTTAAAATTCCGTCAAGTTATTGGCAATACACACCTGAGTGCAAGTGTCCAATAACTTGCCGAACTTCTCAGAAAATTTACAATTTATTAATTACTATGCCACGCGAAATCCGTATAATACCGAGGGCTCGTTTGGGCCCGGACTACATAAGGGGGCATTTTTATGAATAATTCATACGATGTTGCAATAATCGGATGCGGAACTGCCGGCATTTTCGCAGGCTACGAGCTTATAGCCCGTCATCCGGAGCTTAAGATCTGCGTACTCGATCAGGGCGGAGATATCTATTCAAGACACTGCCCCATCGTCGCAGGTAAGGTCAAGGAGTGCATCCATTGCAGCGTGTGCGACACCATGTGCGGCTTCGGCGGCGCAGGCGCGTTTTCCGACGGCAAGTATAATTTCACGACACAGTTCGGCGGCTGGCTGACCGATTTCATGGACGATGACGAGGTCATGGAGCTTATAAACTACGTAGATACCGTCAACATGAAATACGGCGCGACCGACAAGACTTTCTCCACCAACACGCCCGAGGCGAGAGCGCTCGAGCGCGAGGCTCTTAAATACGACCTGCACCTGCTTCAGGCAAAGGTCAAGCATCTCGGAACAGAAAACAATCTGCGCATCCTCCAGAACATGTACGAGGATCTGTGCAAGGTAATAGAATATCGCTTCCGCACCGAGGTGTGCAGCATAGACCGCGACGGCGACGGCTACTCGCTCGGCCTTAAAAAGGGTGACGACATAAAGTGCCGCTACCTCATCGTTGCACCCGGCAGAAGCGGCGCCGAATGGTTCTCCGAGCAGTGCCGCAAGCTCGGCGTGAAGCTTATAAACAACCAGGTCGATGTCGGCGTGCGCGTCGAGCTTCCGGCAACCGTGTTTGAGCACATCACCGACGTTGTGTACGAGTCCAAGCTCATCTACCGCACAAAGCAGTACGGCGACAAGGTACGTACCTTCTGCATGAATCCTTACGGCCACGTTGTTGCCGAAAACGTCGAGGGCATCAACACCGTAAACGGCCATTCCTACTCCGATCCCGCTCTGCGCAGCGAAAACACAAACTTCGCACTTCTCGTGTCAAACCGCTTCACCGAGCCTTTCGACCAGCCCTACCGCTACGGCAAGCACATCGCCTCGCTCAGCAACATGCTCTCCGGCGGCGTTCTCGTCCAGCGCTTCGGCGATCTTGTTAAAGGTGTGCGCACGAATGAGCACCGTCTGGCGCAGTCCTACACCCGTCCGACGCTCACCGCGGCCGTTCCCGGCGACCTGAGCCTTGCTCTTCCGAAGAGGCAGCTCGACGATATCATCGAGATGATCTACGCTCTGGATAAGATCGCACCGGGCACCGCAAATTACGACACCCTGCTCTACGGCGCGGAGGTCAAGTTCTACTCCTCTCGTCTTGAGCTCAGCGGCGAGCTTGAAACCAAGTTTTCAAACTTCTTCGCCATCGGCGACGGTGCCGGAATCACGCGCGGTCTTGCTCAGGCGGCGGCCTCCGGCGTGAAAGTCGCACAGGTCATTTCCGAGCGTCTCGGCTGATACAACAGCACAAAATGCCAAACCGGCGGACACGAAGTCCGCCGGTTTTTTACACTATCTTTTCGCTTGAAAACTCGCTTTCGAGCACCTCAAGTCCCGCCCGATTGCGCATATTCACCGTCCATATGCTTATTCCGGCAAGACCGAATTCGCGCACCAGAGCAAGCCGCGCGCGGACGCTGCGCGCATCCTCAAACCACACCTCATGCCGTCTGCCTGAAGGATCGGTATAGTTGAAAAACGGCGCCTGAGCAGTCTCGTCAAATTTTATCTGTGCAAAGACGCTCGCCGCAAGCGAGGCCGCGGCCGCATTGGATATCACCTGCGCTGCCTGCCCCTGCTTCCACGGCAGCAGCCAGTTGTAGCCGTAGTTTGAAAAGCCGAGCAGTATCTTCGACGGCGGCATTTTTGTCACGGCGTAGGACAGCACCTTGCGCATCTCGTTCACCGGCGACACCGCGCGCGGCGCGGAGTAGGTATAGCCCCATTCATAGGTCATGATGACCACCCTGTCGCAGTATCTTCCGTGCGCTGCATAATCATGCGCGGTGTACAGAACGCCGTACTGATCGTCCGAGGTCTTGGGCGCGATGGCGCTTGAGAGCATATATCCGTTTGCGTGCAGTGTTTCGGACATGCGCTTTAAAAATGCGTTGTAGCCCTCACGGTCGTAAGGCTGAACATACTCGATGTTGAGATTTACGCCATAATATCCTCGGCTTCGCAGCGCAGCGAGCGTGTTTTCAATAAGCGCATCCTGCGCCGCCGTATCACTGAATATGCTGTGGGCGATATCGCTTGAAAATCCGCCGTTTGTGCCGATGTTCGTGAGCGTCAGAAGCGGAGCGCAGCTGCCCTCCCACGCAGCGCTTATCATGCTTGAATCCTCAACAGGCGTTATGCCGCCCAGTGCGTCAATGCGCCACGAAAACGGGCACAGGTATGTAAGCTGCGGCAAAACGGCTGCCAGCTGCCGCTCGCTGATGTTCGGATAGGCATAGCCGTTTACCTCCGTTTCGGCGTCCGGCCGCGCCCGGCTGGGAATGACTATCGCCTGCCCGATGCTCAGGCGCGCCGGATCACTCAGCTCGTTTATCGCGGCAAGCTCCTGCACGGAGCTTGCGTTTGCCTTTGCTATCGAATACAGGCTGTCGCCGCGCCTGACAACGTAGATCTTCATACCATCACCTCTGTAAATGGTATGATGAAATTTCCAATATATTATTGACAACACAGTCCGTTAGGTGCTACGCTCAAAAAAACGACAAGGAGAAAGCGCTATGAGGATAATCAAGAAATGGATAGGCCGAAAGCCGGAGAGCGCCGGCGATATGTATCTTCTGGAGGTGACGCAGGCAGAAATGTTCGAGCAGATGTATCCGCTGCTGGGTCAGCTCGCCCTGCACGCAACAAGCGGCCGCGACGTGGACTATCGCCTGTATTTCATATGTGAAAACGGGCGGCGGATACTGCCGGTGGATAAGCCGAGCGTCATGAGCGGCGCCTTTAACGGCGGCATAAATCCGCTGGCCGATTGCGAGATCGTCACAGCCGAAAATATCTCCGAGCTTATCGACACTTCCGCACTTCTGCCCACCGTCGAAGCCGGTGAATACCTGTTCCGGTAATGCGGAGTACAGATTTTTTGCTCCGCAAGTTTCTCCATATCTCTGCACATAAAAACACCCATCAAGTTTCATTGATGGGTGTCATATATTTTATCTAATTAATAAAGGCCGATAGGATTAAAGATCTCTGCGAGGATCTCCATGACCTTCTTGCTTGCGTCGCTGCCGCCTGACCATTCAAGGATCTTGCCGATGCTTTCAAAAATGTGATTCAACATTGTATTAGTTCCTTTCAGTTAAATTTATAAATTAAAGACCGTTCTTGTGGAGAATGTCACCGATTTTGTCAAACCACTCCATCTCCGGAGTGTCTCCGGTTTTGTCGAGTATCCATGCTACGAAATCTGCAATACCACTAAGCATAATAATAGTGCTCCTTCCTTATAAAAATGTTTTCCGTTGGCCGATACATGTTTGGAAATAGTCATGTATTTTCGTGTTGCGGCTCGGCCGTTTGCCGCCTCAATTATAAGGACGGAAAAATATCGACTATGTTCCGCAAAATTCGACTGTTAACAGCTTATTAAAAACTTTCAATAAATACTTGCGTGCAATCTCAACATGCGGTATAATAATTATTATTACACATCCGGGTGTAGCGCAGTTGGTAGCGCGCCTGCTTTGGGAGTGCCGTGGCTGTATCCGGGGCGCGGCAAGGCGAAACGCTGCAAAGTCTTGTAACACCTGCGTTTGCGGGACTTTCCACGATTGCCGAAAACGGCACAAAAGCGGCTTTGACCACAGGAATGACCACAGACAGAAAAATCTTTGATTTTCTTCCCCGCCGTGGTATAATGACAGAAATTGAATATCCGGGTGTGGCTCAACTGGTAGGGCGCGACATTTGGGATGTCGAGGTTGGGTGTTCAAGTCACCTCACTCGGACCAAAATCCCTCTGAAATCGTTGATTTCAGAGGGATTTTCTTATTCTTTGTCTATTGCGGCGCAGATTTTGAGAGTACTACCATGGAGCCAATAAAATTAATGTAGGCAAAAAGGTTCAAAAATAATATTTTTTGAACTATTGACACAATTTGGTTCAAATGATATAATTCGATTAAATCAATGAAGGAGGTGCAATTATGTCGAGGCAATTCGATGAATACATGGAAGATAAATTTGAATATCAAGGTGAACTCAAATCATTGATTGAACCGACTTCGTTTTCCGAACTCGTATCTGCATTGAATGTGAGAGATACACTGCAAGCAATAATCGATTTTGCAATGCGAGAGGAAGATACTTCTGGTTATGAGGAACTGAAGGTGCGTCAAAACGATTATATCCAAGAGTATTTGAACTCAATTGGTAATTTTGATAACCGTACTCTTATAGCCAATATTACTTTCCTTGCCAAGTCTAATGGCATCCGACTTGGGGAACTGGAAAAGATGCTTGGTATTAGTGCAGGCTATATTTCGCGCACCGCAAAAGAAAATACCGGTAAGCGTCTTAGTGTCGATGTGGTTTGGAAAATAGCCCGTTTTTTTAATGTGGGCATTGATGATTTAGTTAACCGAAACCTTCAGATTCCATCGGAAACTTCCACTCTGCTTTGCAGGTTTGTTGCCAAACTGTTGTCACAAACCATAACAGATGAAATTGAATGGGGGTGCGAGGGTGGTTATATATGTGATTGCAGCCCACTACTCTTGAGTCTGCCGATTTTCTTAATGGAAGATGACGGCACTGTGGTTTATCATTCAGAGCACATGAATCAAAATTATAAATGGGAATTGGCTGGAGATGTATACTCTTGCGATACTATCAGCGAGGGCCAGAAGCTGGTCATCATTGCATTTCAATCAGAAGATGTGAAAGGATGCTTTTATGACTTCATTTTCTGCACTCGCAATGAGGACGGCACCTACTCTTGGAAGAGGGCATTCCATACGAATGACCCATTTTCGCCACTTGATGAACGCGCAGCTGATCTTTATGTGCAGATTTCCAAAAAGTTAGATGCAGTAAGAATTGCGCCAGATATTCGCAGCATCGTACAAGCGTATCTTCATTAAACCACATATTGAATCCACATGTTGAATTAATGCTATCTCCAGGTGTGTAGAGTTATCCACACGCCTGTAGATGATTATTTTCATTTATGACTATTCTTTGGTGGCTGCCCATCGCCCTCGCCCAGATCCATCAGCCGCTTTGCTTCCGCAATCTCCGCTTTCATCTCCACAATCAGTACCTTCAGTTTCTCCTCGCACTCCTCGCGGGTGTGGGCATAGACATTGCGGGCGTGCTTTTTGCCGTCGGGCCATTTGGGAGAATAGCGCCCCTCGAAGAGATGGTCGTTGATCTCGGAGACGCAGCCGGTGCCGGATCTGCGCTTGCGGCCCACATAGGGCTTGAAGTCGGTCATTTTCGGCTTGTCCGCCGTGGCCGGGGCAGTTTCCTGCCCCAGCTTTGAAAGTCCCTCCTGCGGCGCCGCCTTGCCGATGCCGCGGTCAATATTTTCGGCGGCTGCCCGCTGCATATCATCGGTAATGTGGGTGTAGATGTCCAGCGTGGTAGCCGCCGACACATGGCCCAGCATGGCGGAGAGTGTTTTCACATCCATGCCGTTTTCCAGTGCCAGCGTTGCGAATGTATGACGCAGATCATGAAATCGAACATGCTTGCATCCTGCGTGCTCCAGAATGAGCTGCAATCTGCGCCGTACCACGCCGGGTGTAATGGGGCAGTCCTCCTTCACCGGTGACGGGAACATCCAGCGAGAGTCCACCGTCTTTTTGTATTCCCGCAGCACTGCCACCACCGCAGGCGGCAGAACGATCTTTCGGATGGAGTTCTTCGTCTTGGGTGTGCTGATTTGAAGTTGGCCCCGCACATCGTAGACCTGCTTGTTCACATTCAGTACGCCGGTTTTGAAGTTCAGGTCATCCCACTGCAGCGCCATCAGCTCACCCCGGCGCAGGCCGGTGGCTAAGTCCAGGAGGAACACTTCATAGTAGCCCTCAAACTTCGCTTGAATGAGGAATCGCTGCAACTCTTCTCGTGTCAGCACCTGCATTTCCCGCGCCTTCTTGGGCGGCAGCTTGCAGCCGATGGCCGGGTTCACACGGATCAGCCCATCCTGCACCGCCTTCTCCAATGCGGAGCGGCAGGTGGCGTGACACATACGCACCATTCGGTCGGACAGCCCTTCGCCGTACTTGTCGGCGAACCGCTTCCGACCGCTTTTCTTGAGCCGACCGTAGAACTGCTGCAGGTCGTTCTGTGTCAGCTTATTCAGCGGGATGTCCCCAATCTCCGGAATGATATGCAGGCGGATGCGGCTCTCGTAGGTCTCCTGCGTGGTGGGGCGGATCTTAGGCTTGGAGTGGTTCTCGTACCAGTATGTCAGCCAGTCCCCGAAGGGCATCTCAGACCACACTTTTTCGGGCTTCAGTCCGCCGCATTCCTCCTTGAGCTTTTGGAGCTTCTCAACGCACTCCTTCTTCGTTTTGGCAAGGACATTTTTCGTCTTGGGATAGCCGTTATCGTCATAGCCGATGACGATGCGCCCCTCCCACCGACCGTCCTTGCGCTGTCTTACCGTTCCGTCACCGGCTTTTCGTTTTCTTGCCACGGTTTCAACTCCTTTCCGAAGATGTCCTCCATGAAGCCGCCTACGATGCCGCAAGCCTGCTTTTGCATATCTGAAGTGACATGGGTGTAGGTATCCAGCGTGAAGGAGGCGTTGGTGTGGCCCAGGATACCGGACAGGGTTTTGGCGTCCACACCGCTGGTGAGGGCGTGGGTTGCGAAGGTGTGACGCAGATCATGAAAGCGGATGCTGGGGAGTCCTGCCCGCTGGAGCAGCGTCTTCATGTGGCGATAGGCCGCATTGGGATCGACGGGATCTTCCGGCTTCACCGGATCAGGGAATATCCATTGGCTGATGGCATCCGCTTTGCGCCGCCGCAGGATTTCCGTCACGCTGTGCGGCAGGATGATGGTACGCATGCCCTGATTGGTCTTCGTCTCACCGACGGTGTACTCGCCCTTCCGTTGGCTGTGGAGGGTTCGGCACACCTTCAGCGTACCGGTATTCCCATCGAAGTCGCTCCACTGCAGACCGCAGATCTCGCCGCGGCGCAGGCCGGTCATCAGCTCCGTCTGGAAGAAGTCTCGCCACACCTCGTCCTGCTCCACCACTGTAAGGAAGTCGTCCAGCTCCGCACGGGTGAGGATACGCTTGGGCTTGTAGTTGGGCTTGGGCGCCGTTGTCCCTTCGGTGGGGTTCCTGGGAATGACATGGGTCTGCACTGCGTCTTTCAGTGCGGCGTGGAGTGTGGAATGGATGTGGCGCACCATGGAGTCGGAGAGCTGATGATCCATCTCGGGGTGCTCGTGGATGCGCCCCTCCGTTTTCAGGCGGCGGTACATCCGCTGGATGTCCTGCTGGGAGAGGAGGGAGATCTGCTTGTCGCCCAGCTGCGGCTTGATGTAGTATTCGATGTAGCGGCGGTAGCCCTCGAGGGTACCGGGGCGCACCGTGCCCGCCTTGTACTCCGTGAGCCAGCGATCCAGCCACTGGCCCAGCGTCATGCGGCTGTCCTCGGTCAGCTCCACATCGCGGTAGCACTCGATGTTCTGGTGCAGCTTGTCCAGCAGGGCCTTTTGCGTCTTGGCATACACATGACGGAACAGCGGCTCACCGTTTTCCCGGTGGCCGATGACGATGCGACCCTCCCAGCGTCCGTCGTCACGCTTTCGTACCATGCCGTCACCGGCCGGTCTTCGTTTTACCATGTATTTCACTTCCTTTGACTGAGATTTCTTTTTGCAACACAAACAACTACCACACTTTTCGTGAAATAGCTATTGGTTTTTTGAAAGATTCAGACCGTCTTCTGGAAGTCGAGAGCTTCCTTAAAGGAGATCCGTCCGTTGGTGCTCTGCACCTCACGGACACTCCGACCACGCAGAAGCTGATAGTCACGTGCGTCCATATCGGTGTCCTCGGCCAAAATGTGATTGCATAGGTTCTGCTCCACAGCCAGCTTGTAGAGCTGTGAACCAATACGGTGTGCATAGTTGTCCATCGTACCGATCATCACAGAGGAGATGGCTTGTGGCAGGAATGCGCCAGCATTCTTTGTGTTCAGGTACCCAATGTAGAATCGCAGCGCGTTCTCCACGAACTCATTTTGCGTGGAGCAGTTGTCACTTTTATAGTGGCTCAGTACATCCTCCCAGATTCGTTCATCGATCCAGATCGTGTGTCTTTTTTTATCACTCATCGCTTCAAATCCTGTCATTTTTCTGATAAGCGTCATTTGTTTTCTCGAAAACACTGGCCTTTCGCCTGTATTTCACAAAAATAGCGTCATCTTATGGTTTCCCACGGCAAAACAGCGTCGATTGAAAGCCCTGAAACTGCCCGCACTGCGGGCAGTTGTGGCTCGCCCTGACGCAGAAAAGCGTCAGGGCTTTCTCCCGCTTCTCTTTCGTCGGCTGCAAATCGGTCTGATTTTCGGTCATCCCGCCCGGTCAAGCATCCACGGCGCATCACCCCCTTCCGGACAGAACACGCTGCAGTAGGTGCTGCTGTCCGGCACCATGCCCCGCTCCAGCATGATCTCACTTTGCAGTAAGCGCACGCACAGCTCCGCATAGACACTTCGCATCTTGTCCCGGCCCTGACGAGCGAAGGCTCTTTGCTCATCGGTCAGATCACCGTAGCGTTCATCGCAGAGGAACAGGCGAAGCTCCTCTTCATTAATGGGTTCGCCATGATCCTTGTTCCACGCCCACCGGATGTAGCACACCGTGTTATGCGTGCGCCGGAGGACCATCATCGGGTCATGGTCCACGATAAAATTTGCAAGCTGCTGCATCATGCGCTTTCCTCCTTTTTGTTCTGCCGATTCAACTCGGCCAGCTTCTTTTCTGCCTTTGCCCGCTCTATGTCACGCTCCGCCCGCAGGAATTGCCGCTGATAGTTCAGCTCCAGCGCTTCCTGAATGGGACGGATGGTGTAGATGAGACTGCCGTTACGCACACGGCCGTCCTTCGTGGTGATGGTGCTGGGTTCGGTGCGGATGAGCCCCTTCTCCTCCAGACCGGCCACATACTTCCGCACGGTGTTCTCGCTCAGCTGTACCGCCCGACCGATGGTGCGGTAGCTGGGATGACATTGGTAGGTTCTGCGATCCTCGCAGCGCAGAAGGTAATTGTAGACGGCGATCTCGTGAGAGCTGAGTCCGAGATTAAAGACTTCGTTGGGGACGAGATAGTAGTGTTTGTTCGGGTCCCGCTTGGGCCAGCGCTGGAACATCAGGCATCACCTCCTGTCTGCGCATCGACCCACCGGCAGAACTTTTCTTTGGGTACCACGATGCGGCTGCCAATCCGCAGCGCTGGGAAGCCCGTCTCGTGCATGAGCTCATAGGCGCTGGAGATGGACACGCCCAGCACCTGCGCCACCGTGTTCGCATTGAGGAACAGCGGCAGCTGGTCATAGTTGGTAAATGTGGATTCTTGCATTGGATTCCTCCTTTATAATTTTTGATGTTTGTTGACGGAAGCTACAACGCAGCCTATAGGCATCACTCCTTTCAGTTCGATTTGAATACAGAGAATTGCTCCCTGCTAAATGCCTTAAAAAAATCCCTCCACTTATCGCGGAGGAAAACATGTTTTGCACACCCTGTTTTAGAAAATTTTTTCTTTGTCTATCGCGGCGTATCTTTTGAGACAGCAAATAGAAGTTCCATACCATCCAACAGCTTCATGAGGGACAATTCTAACATTCCTCTACCTATTGCCGTTCTTCAGCAATCTTTGGGCCTTTTTTCTATGCGATCCACACGCTTAAAAATCGTTTTCATGTTCATGCCGGATATCCTAAAATATACGCCATTCCGTTTCTTTGAATCCCATACATACTATGGACGCAAAAAGAGAGCCGCGCCAAATGGCACGGCTCTCCGGATAGAGTATTCGGTTTTACATCCCCAGCATCGGCGAAGTGTGCTGCTCCTGCTCCATCAAAAGTTTCAAGCTGTAATCCAAAATCTTCTCCTTGCGCTCGGTCAGCATGGTCAGATAGAATTCACGCTGGATCGGCAGCAGTTCAGGGACACCTTCGAGAAAGTTATGGAGCGCATCGAGGTCGATTCTTGAACAGACACGCTTGAGCGCCTCATTGCAATCCGAATTCTTCAGCGAAGAAATGTAATCGAAATAAGATATCTTTTTCCCGCCTTCTTCGATAGAGGAAGTTGGAAAAGTATAGATACGTTGGTCGATTTCCGCTTCGTCTTGCAGCACAGTTTTCATCCGTTCCAAATCAAGCTGCGGGTATAGGCAGGAACCACAATCATAGACCGGTGCCAGTTCTGCCTGCTGCTTCTCCTCATCCACGAGGATGCCCCAGTTGCCGTTATGCCGGTCGAAGTTTCCAAGGAACGCATCCGCAATAAACATATCCCAGAAAAATTGCCGCAGCTCATCGGCGGGATAAATACTCTGCTCCTCAATGGCCTCCAGAATGGAGGACAGTTCTTTTCCGTAACCATTCTGCTCACTGTCGAAGCAGGTGTTTTTCAGATGGGCAAACTCGATGAGCCGTTTTCCGCCCTCTGTAAAGTCCCGGCATGCAACCACCAGCTTTGTTTTGCCGCGGCTGTCCGTATAGTTTCCGAGGAGCGTTTCCTGCGTCCGAAAGCCCAACATTTCAAAGATATGGCAGGCGACATATTCGCTGATACAGCCGTTGCTGTAACTCATATCCCGATTTCGGCTGGGCTTTGGCGGGAACTTGAGCATATAGCTATGTCCTTGATAGGTGATATTGATTTTATTCCCATTGGCTCCGCCATAGGCGCGGAAGCGGTTGACTGGGCAGTTGGTAAAATCAATCACGGGTTCTCACCCCCTTATAAATATTTTGTGCGAAGATAATCTGCCTGCTCCTGTGTAATGGCGTTGCTCCACTGATTGGAGTTGATCGCACTATATAATTCTCCCCACAGGCAGTCCATATAAGACACTTTGTCTTTTTCGCCCTGAATGTACTCACGGAGCGCTTTATCCAAACTGGCGGGCAGATTCTTTTCCAGATAGGTTCGGTCAGTCGGCTTGCCGCCATGCATTTGTGGTTTCTCCACGGTCAGCGTAATGAGCTGCTCCATCGGGATATCCAGTGTGGAGGACAGCTTCATGAGTGTACCGGCACTGCATCGGGAGAGCGTTGTCTTGCCGGAGCAGATGTCCGCCAAGGTTGCCCAAGGCACACCGCTTTTCTTGGAGAGCTGGTAGCGGGAAAGGTTCTTTTCCCGCAGTATCTGTTGGATCGTCATATACATCACCGCTCTTATTATATCGGTGCGCCGATAATCAGTCAAGAAAAAACATCTCACTCCCCCTGACCAACCTGTTTGTTTGCATTTGCCCTCCCCAAAACTGTTGACTATTACGATACAGACAGCGGGACAAGCCTTCATGGCCTGTCCCGCTGCTTTCTCTGCCCGGATTGAGAGTGTTTTCCTTGTCTATGGCGGTGCATCCGTTGAGCCGCCGCCTATGCTCTACTCCTCGTCATCATCAGACCACGAGGAAATCATGTGAATATCCCCGGTGTCCATGTCCATCGCCATGTGATCTCCCATGCGCATCATGAGATTCCCATCGGAATCCATCGCCATGCTGTCAGAAATGCTCATGGCGAAGTCGCCGTCATCGTAGTCAAAAAATCGATTGCACACTGTACCCGCCTCCTCTATTGAAATATCTGTTATAAACCTCATTCACTGCTTCCACATACACCACAAAGGATGGGTGGTTACGATCCTGCCAAGACAGATACATGTTTTTCTTCTCAAGATACCTGTCACGAACCTCCTGCCATAAGCCTGCTTCTTTCAGTTCATCTGCTTTATCTTTCACTTGATGTGAACGTGGCACTTCGTTCCATGTGTATTGATCCAAGCCCAGTGCGTACACATTTTTGTTATGTATCAAGCGCATGTAATTCCCGTTTTTATTTTTCGTGATAATAGCAACATCAAAGCTGAATTCAACATTTGGAGTATCCTTAAAATGCAGCAGTGCAGTTAAGCAGGAAGTTGAATCTTGTGCATCCGAAAAGAACTTTCCGCCCACCGCTTTGTTAAGGGCATTTCTAATTGTGTCTTTCAGCAATCGCGGGTCGCGATACTCGTTATCTGCCTTCATGACCAAAAGGTTGTAGTCCAAGTCATACGGGCCATCTCCATTTCTCGTGATCATATTCCTTGCTCCGCTTCCAACAAGCGAAAACTGTGCAGAAATACCCTTCTCCTTCAGCAGCTCACAGGTTTTCTTCAGGACATTCGAGCAATCTGAACGATAGTGCTTTGCTTCGGATTCGCAAACAAACTCATACGCCATACATACTCTCCTTCTCGCCCATGCCATCCATTCAACCTCGGGGTTAAATCATTATAGAATAGCATAGAAAGTTTGATTGTCAATAGCGGCTTGACCCTATTTTGAATGTTTTCCGCATATTTCACCCTATGATCCCAATTTTGTTGCCGTTTTCGTAAATGTCCGTGCCATCTTTGCTGTGATTAGGTCCCTCGTACTCTACCTATCCGAAGCCCGCCACATAGACTTTGTCGCCGGGGTGCAGTTCTTTAGAAGGCTGTGGCGGAGTTGGCTCTGGTGCGGAATTCTTAGCGGGTGCCTGCCCCGTGGAAAGCTGGAGTTCGGAAGCTACGGGTGTTTCAATAGGCCCTGTCTTCGGTTCAGGTTGCTCTTCTTGGGGCGCTTCTTGTTGCGGAATCGTTCTTTTTTCCTTCTCTGCCAGTGTTGCTGGTTCCTCAATTTCCGCAACGGTCGCTTCCTTGGCGCTCACAGCGGTTTCTGCGGCTGGGACGGGTGTTTCCTCGACCGCGTTGCCATGTGGCCACACAGCGGCGCACAGGGCGACACATGCGGCAATCATTGTCACTATGATGAGTTTCTTCATTTCTCTTCCTCCTTAGATGCGAAACGAGCGCCTGATCCCATTGCCGTTTGGCAGGAGACTGAGCGCTCGTTTTCGTAGTGATTCAATTCTACGGAGAGTTTCCACGCCAGTTCAAATCCAGCGATAAAGCTGTCGATGGAGGTCTCCTCCGCAATACGGTCTTTTGCGTCGATGATCTGGAGCACCAGCCGACGCTCCGGCTTTCCCAACGCACCGCTAAGTGCTTGATGGCATTCCTCGATTTCCTGTTTCTGAGCTGGAAGTTCAGGTGGGGTGTAGAAACAGTCGTATAGGTCTTTTAGCAGCTTGTATTTCATGCGCTCGCCTCCTTGCAGCACAAACATATACCACAGTTCGACGGAAACAGCTACTGAAACTTTTAAGAAAAATAGCGGCTGGAACATTACGTTTCAGCCGCTATTTTGGCTGTGGGGTATTCGTGGTGCGCTCTCGCAGGTTAACTAAGCACCTACACAGATTAGCTATCTTTCTTTTCGTAAAACTGCATGGCTACATTGAATGCATCCAGAAATTCTTCTCTGGAAGTAGGTTTGTCAAACAACGGATAATCAGTAATCAGGCGGTATCCTTTCAACGCATAGGCGTTAAGGGTTTTAATTCCATCCTCAGACAGCAGAGTATCATTGTTGCTAAGATACTGTAGCATAATCTGCTCCAGCTTAGAGCTCTGCGTATCAATACCGAGTCTTCTGGCCTCAGATGCCACCAGTAACCCAGCAATTTGTGCTTTACAGTCACGATATTGAACTGGGTACCTTTCAACAAGATCCTTCAACTCAGAAGTATCCTCGTCGATTTGGCCTGCTGCCATGCCAATCAATGCACAGCAGTAGTACACATCGAATTGGATAAACTTATTCTTATCCTCCGCAGCGTGGGAGCCTTCGAGATTCATAATGTTGTTAAAGTAGCTTTGGGCACTTTTCGCTATCTTAAAATGCATTATTTTTCATCTCCTTTGTGCTCTCTTTGATACGAATCGAAGAAGGCAATTCCTTCATAAACAACTACGGCCTGATCCTGGGGAGATGCCACAACCGTAAGATACTGCGAATCGGGATTTGCATAGAATCTGTCCGCAAAACGCTCCACTTCTGCTGACTGAACAAAGGCAATCATCTGATTGAATACCAAAGGAATGATATCTGCAACAGCCTGCCGTTTTTCGAAATCCATCTTGCCGGTAGGCGAGTCGATAATGAACGGAAATTCCAACTCAGAATCTTCGAAAAGAGTGCCCAGGAAACAGTAGGCAATGCTAAGAGTTTGACCTTCGCTGGCACCGTCCCTACCCTTTAGTTTTATGTACCTATCGATGCTTTCGATTTCTACATAATCGTCAACGATAACACGGCGAAGTTTCTCGTTGGTCTTTCTGACGATTTCTTGCTTCAGCGCTGTGGTAGCCTGTAGTTTGATCTCATTCACCAAGGAATCAACCAACTCTTTTTTGCGCAATGCAGTATTTGTTCTTGTTGCCTTCGCTATTTCCTGCTCATAGTACTTAAATTTTTGATCCGCCTTGTGAAGGTTGTTTTCTTCTGTCAGAGAAGCGTCGTTTTCATCCTTGGATTCAATGCGCTCAAGTTCATCACGAGCAATGCTGATAAGTCTGATCAGTTCCTCAATTCGCTCCTGCAGTTCACGAGCCTTTTCGCCTCCGGCCTTAATGAGTTTTTCCTCATTAGTTTTAAATCTCGTATCGAGGCGATTAGCTTGAGCTCTCAGTTCCTCGAGTTCTTCGAAGGCCTTTTTTAAGCGTTCGTCATACACACTGTCCATCAGACTACTCTTAACCGTGTTAAGAACCGACTGTTGGTCACTTCCCAGATACTGGTCAGCCCGCTTCAGGATAGCCGTTCTCTCCCGTTCGCCAATGCATCTATCGCAGACACACCGGTCTGCAGAAGCCAATTCGGTGAAGAAGTCTTTGGCAATGGTTTTAGGCAACTTGAGTTTTTTCATGCTATTGCCTAACTCGAACATTCTCGCACAGAGGCTTTCGCTCAGTAGATAGGGAGACTTAATTATCACCAGAATAGAAGTGATCTCACCGTCGATTTCGCTGCGATTCTTCTGCTGTTCCTTGAGAATATCATTTTTCTCTTGATTCAGCTTTTCATAGCTCTTGTCGAGTTCCTGGCGCTGTTTCTCCTTCTCTACTTTTTCAGCTTCAAACGCAGCAATCTCTTTGCGAAGCTTCTCACACCGTACTCTCAGCTTGGCCCGAATTGCGTCAATGTCACTTTGCCGGGTACGCAAATTGCTAAGTGAACTGGATGTTCCACGCTTTCCTTCGGCGTTTTGGATTTCGGTAAGGATTCTCTGGTTTGTGGCCAAAATCTCATCCAATTCATCGAGGCGATATAGGTAGCGAATCGTTTCATCAGCTTCATTGGATGAGCTGTCCATAGACTTCGCCGCCTGCTCACCGTCAAACACAAAGCGCCTAACAAATTCAGGCGTAAAAATACCGCGAATAGACTCAGGTAAACGAAGTCCAGCTTCTCGACCCTTGGGAGGAGCAGAGGTTTCCACCTGCACCGTTCCATCTTTGTAATTCATAGAAAGGAAGTACTTATACTGTCTATCATCAAATTTGACAGTGATGCTGAATTCACCTCTATCTGCTTCCGTTAATGTAGGCGCGAAAGAACGCACTTTGGACGCAGTCCATCCAGCGGCTGTTCCATCAAATAATCCTTTGATGAGTTCCATTGTGGTTGTCTTACCGGTACCGTTGGCCATCATAATAAAATTGTTGCTGATTACGGAGCCATCGGCTTTGGTAAAGGGGAGCTTCAAGGCAGTGATTTTTCGGATATTTTTATATTCGAGCTCGAGGATCGCCATCTTCATACCTGAATATCCTCCTCATCATCCTCAATCAGTGTAAGTATCCGTTTTAAATCGCTCTCTTTGGCGTTATCATCAAACTTGTTTTTGACATATTGTCTGAATGCCAGTTTGAAGTCGGACGAGGTGTTCGATGCGTTGACAACGGAATCAATCGCATTTTCGATGATTTTATTTCTCATGTTCGCATCTCCTTGTCTGTGAAAGCTCTGTAAGCCACTCTGCACGATCGGCATCGGCGTTATTGTCATTTTCCTCGGAATCCTCAATCACGAAGTCCACAACAGTTGCTTTCTTTTCTGGGTTGTTTTTATCCAGGCGTAATGCGCGCCCGATTCTCTGCGTTGTCACGAGCCTGGAACGGTCAGAAGAAAACAGGATAATGTTCGTGACGCTGCTGATATCAATTCCCTCGGAAACTTTTTTACAGGTCAGCAGGCAGTCAATTTTTCCTGCCGCAAAGTTCTCCAAATTGATTTTTTCATCATCGGCATAGTAGGTATGATATTTGTCGCTGTACCTGACAAGAATCTCCTGGAGCTTTGCGCCATATTCCATGGTCTGAACAAAAATGATACACTTCTGCAACAGCTCCGGTCGCTGAGAAATCAGACTTTCAAACTCCTCCAGCTTGTTGACCGCTGTTTTATTGACAAGCGCCAATTGAGTAAACATATCCTTTTCATCAACAGGTTCTCCGCTCTCCTTTTTTGCATTGAACGCTGCGATAATCTTGCGCTTTTTGAGCTTTTCTTCGTCAGAGAGAACATAGGGCAGAGGAATATAATTGAATTCGCACAGGATTCCTTTTTGAATGGCATCCTGCAGCGTAAACTCAAAAATTACTTCTCCAATTTCATTCAGCAAGAAATCATTTCCAGCCTCATCGTACTCACGCTCTGGCGTAGCGCTCAACCCGAGGCGATATCGATACGGAGAGAGCCTGCCCGAAAGATTTTCGACAAAAGTATTAGAACCAGCTCCATGTACTTCGTCAAAAACAAACAGCGTATCATTGCGATAATCGCCAGGTAGACGATCAAACAAGTCCAGCAATTTGGAGAGATTTCTGGCGTCACGAGAAAGAATTAAGATGGAATCATCTGGGTGCATGACGAAATCTTTCATCATCTTCTGGGATGCATAATGATAGTTGATTTGCTTGTTCTTGTAGTTTTCTCGAATTTGAATTGCCCACTGATCCAGCAAATCGTTGCCGTACATAGTAATAACAACGCGACGAATTTCCCCGCTATCAAACAGCTTGTTGATGATTTTCATTGCAGTAACAGTCTTTCCGGTTCCGGTAGCCATTGCCAGAATGCCATGCTCTTTTTCCAGAAAGGTCTTTACTGCTATGTCCTGATGAACCCATTTACTCGAACCTGCCGGCAAAGAATACGGCCTATCCGGGGAACGCAATTCAAATATTTTGTTTTTAACTGCTTGTGGAATGGTAAACATTTTGAGATTGCGGTCTTTTCGATTCCAGATTTTCTCGAAACGAGCGGTATCCGCATCGACATACTCCTGTGTACCAGCCCACGTTTTGAAGACTTTTATGCTTTCATAATTCTGGAATCCATGCTTGCTGTCGTTGATAGAGCCAGAGAAGGATAGCGCATCGTTGCCCTTATAAAAAATGCCAAATTTATCGTGAAAGTCTCCTTCCTCCAACTTTTCACAAGGAATTGCAAAACGCATATCAATAATTCCATCATACAGCATCCAGGAAAATGTATTTATAATATCTGCTTCCATTTCTTGTTTGAGTATCTCGACATTTTCGAGGAGAGCTGCTTCGAGGCGCAAGAATGCGCTACCATCTTGGTTCTCAGCTCCAATAATTGCGTCCGTGTCCTCCGTGGAAAGAATGGGACTTGTAATTAAGCGCATTTTTCCTCCGCGAGAGGCGAAGTCGGATAATCCTGCGACGTTGTATGTGAGCCACCCTGTTGTGAAGTAGCCGACGCCTCGGTCAAAGCGTTCAGCCCACTTTAGACACGGCGTGTACAATTCACCTATCAGGTTATCTTCTGAGGTATCTAAACAGACTTTGACCTTTGGATAATCCATATAAACCTCCTTTAGATGTTGTCATCCAGATGGCACAGATGATTATAGAAATCTTTGCTGTACCGTTTTTCGTCTTCGAGAAGCTTTGCTCCTCGATCCAAATGAGCCTTTACCAAACCGGGGAAATAGTCATCCTCGCGAATCACTTTGCCCTCGTTGTTAATAATGAGAGATTTAAACAGCAAATCGTGATCACCGAAAATGACCTGCCGGCTCAGTTCCAAGCCATTATTATCAGTCTTGAAGTCATTGGCTTGAAGTTGTCCCTTTCTGACCGACAGTGCGATTGCCAGTTTAGATAGGATAAATGGCTGCAATCTCAATGACTGACCTAACGAGTTGAATATCTCCTGGGTCTTTTGTGACGTATGAAGCTTATTAGTCATTGTGCTTGCCTCCGAAATAAGTGTTTGCCAGGATTTCAGTATTTCCGTTTGCTGTGTGGTTCAAGACAAATGTATTGGAAATGATGTCCGATATGCTCTCGCGATACTCACCAACAATCTCCTCATCGGTAGACAAGATGATAATCTGACCATTGAGTTTTTTGAAGAACTGACTCAGGATCTTTCCTCGATGTTCCTTATCGATTCTCGCAAACGGTGTGTCTACGATGTAAGGCACATTGATTTTGTTGAGCTGCGAAAGTGCTTGATATAGTGCCATAATGAAGATTTGCTTTTCTCCTGCAGAAAGCTGTTGCTTTACCTCAACCGGCAGTTCAAACTCGGGTTCACCGGCAATAAGCTTTTGCTGCAGGACTTCGTAAGCATACAGGCCGATTTGAGCAATAAGATACTCAACACCGTTCTTACCAATGATTTTACGTATTTCATCAGCTTTAAAGTGTTTGTTTTTATAGGGAAGAACATTTAGACTATCATCGATATGGATTCCATCAATCAAATCAGATTTATTGATCAGACTTGCGAAGAATTGGCTAAATCCCGTCTCGACTAAACGAATACTCTTATCGTAAAGCGTCTTTTGGAGTTCATCAAATGCCAGTAGTGCACGCGCTGAAATATCGTTAATGGACTGCTTTTTCAAGAGTGCCTCATAATCACTTTTAGCCTTGGAAAGTTTAGATGCAGATATCGCTTTCTGGGCGCGTAGTTCTTGCAATTCTTTATCTACTTCCAGAAGCTGTTGCGTGCATTTGGACTTCTGCTCATTCAAATCGCTTTTCATCTGCAAGTATCCATCATAGTTTTCGATACTGCTCCGCTCCATTTTCTTTCGGATGCGTTTTACGCATTTTAAAGAAGCCTTAATGTCATCAGTCGCTTCTTTGACACGGTTGGTGTCATAAGCCAGGAGACTGTTGATTTTTGCAGTTAGTTCAAATCTGTCGAAGTCAGACAAATTGAGAATGGGCGTTATCTGTGAAGTGTGGCTGGCATAGCTGGCAATCTCGTAGATAACCTTTTCAGAAATATCGTCGGCTAATTCTATATTTGCCCGGCTCAACACGCCGGAGATGATCGACTTGATTTCCGGGGTATCAATTGTGCTTTTTACATTTGCATCGACCTGTGCCTTGTGTTCCAGTGCAATTTGGGCCTTTAGTTCTTCCAGTTGAGTTCTAAGGATAATAAATGGGAGCACATTATTGGCCATTTCTTTGAGCCATTTATGGTGTCCCTCACGGCGAGCATCCTCTTTTGCAATCTGATCTTGCATAGAGCGCCATTCTTTTTTAGAAATACCGCCACCCTTGGCGTATGCCTTTTCAAGAGACGCAAGCCTCTGATCAATAATCAAAATCTCATTGGAAATCTCTCGATATTCATCCTCAGCGCATTCTACTCTCTGTGCAATCAGATTGTCTGCTTCAAGGCATCTATCGTATTCCGCTGAAAGCGTCATGGCCCCCTTTGCCTTGCTACGAGAAATTCTACGGAAGTTTTCCCGAATAATCTCCATCGTATCAAGGCTACAGAGCTTTAAGAACGCATCCTTGAAGTCGGAGTTTTTGCTGCTGTTGAACACGAAATCACTGATTTTTTCGCCGTCAAAGAAGTAGAAGCGGAAGAGATTGGGGGGCAGTGTCTGTAAAAGATAGCTCTCAAAATCACTCTTTTCTGTCTCAGAAAGTGTCTCGCCGTCTTTGTACACAGTAAAGGTTTCTGCTATTTTCTTGCCTGCTACCCTCCATGATCTGACAAACGTGTATGTGTGATCGTACTTTCCGTCATCCATCAGCAAGTCAATGACAACTTCTGCCTCACCAATTTTTTGCAGTTTTTCATTGGCATTGATAATTTTCTCTATCTCGGCAAAGTACTTTGCGTTGTTTGATTCAAAGCCATATGCAACGCAGCCGTAGAGACATATTTTGATAGCGTTAAACAGTGTCGTTTTACCTGCACCATTTTTGCCGCCGATCAGTACCATTCTTTTAGTAATGTCTGATACATCAAAATCGAAGGCATTTTCGTTGACATATGGACCTATGTTTTTTACTTGTATGCGCTTAATCTTCATGGTTCAATGCTCCCTCGACAGAATTATAGTGCAACCAGCCTTGTCCAATAATGCTGTCAAATGCCTTTTGCATTTTGTTGTTCTTCGTAATGTGCTTATTGGTATCTACAGAAACAATCAGCTTCGTAATCAATTCAACCGGGATATCATACTTATCTGCAACATCTCTGATCGCTTGGATCGCCTCATCATCAAATCGCGGAGTTTTATAATCATCCCATGGAAGCTTTTTGCCTTTGACCTTATGGTAGGTTTCAACGAGTGCTCGACATGTAAGGTCGCCTTCCTCGTCCCACATCTTGTCAATTGCTTTCAGTTCAGCTTCTGTAATCAGCTCCATGCCTGTCCTGTTTTCGAGGTCGAGGAGTTTTTCGAGAATGAGGCATCGCGCTTCAAGCGTAAACGGTCCCATTCCAAAGCTTCCGTCTGACTTCTTATAGACAGAACCGTTGCGGCGCTTAGAATCTCGATATTGACTATTCTCCCGCATTCTGAGCAATTCGTTTCTGAATTCTCTAAGCGGAATTAGTTCCGTAGCACCTTTGTTGATGAAGTTCTGTAACGACTTATCCTCTTTCACCATGGTGCAGCACCAGCACCCAAATCTGGAGTTGCCGGTTATCGGAATTTTCTCACGGTCGACCTCACCCAAAACGCTCTTTTCTTCACCAAGGTTTTCGCCCTGGTAAAGACTGAACAAATACTTCATGTCACTTCCCCAAGGACTTCTGCAATCGCCTTTTAAGAGGAATTCCCAGACCAAATCGTTAGGGATTTCAGTGATAGGATTGTAGACATAAGCATTGGGAATGTCATTATGCATATTCAGCAGTTTGCCTTCGATTTCCCGTGCGGTAATGGTCTTCATTCGAGTTAGACTTTCGCCCTTGCGGACGCCGAGAAGAATGATGATTTCGCCGCTCTCCTTGATTCGCTCGTTGACAAACTTATTCATCGGCATGATTTTCAGCCTGTCTGTACACCATCTGAATCCGGGAGGCTCTGGGGTAGGATAGCCCAGGCCAATGACCCGGCTCCAGAATGTCTGTTCCGGCTCCGGGTAGATCACACTGGCTTTGATGTTGAGACGATCTTTTCCCGCTGCTCGGTTGATGTTATCCGAGGATGAGTGCATGTAATTCTTTACGATGGGATTTTCAACCATCGTGTCGGATGTAATGACATGAACGGTTTTGTCAAGCTTAGCGCCAGCATCCTTTAACCGCTTCATGGCTTCATATACAAGACTGACCAGCAAAGTAGAATCTTTGCCACCGCTGTAGCCAATAAGCCACGGACGGCTGTCGTGCTTGTAGACGATCATAATTTCTTTAATGATATCTTCAAATACTTGAAACTTACCTGTATATGGCATTGTGAATTCCCATCCTTACTTTTTTCTGTTATGAGGATCCGGAATATCTCGCCAGCCAATTCCGAGATAATCTAAAACTTTTCCCCAGCCATACGGTGTTCCGTTTTCATCAAGGCAACACCTATTCATCCAAAAATCCCACTCTTTGTAGTTCCGCTCCCGTAGCCGATCGAATCGGTGAGGCCGTTTTTCGAGCTGAATTCCAAATCCACACATCGAGCATCCAGTTCGCTGCTCTCCAGAAGTATACAAACGACCATCTTCATCCTTCAGTATGCTTCCATAAATCTCAGGGACAGGGACCTTTAAATCAAGTGCCAACTGTAATAAATCCTGTCTATTAAAAATTGCAAATGGAGCCGAACGAATGGTACCTTTTCCAAAGTAGTTACAGCCATTCAGCATTAAAGACTTCTCACGTCTTCCGCCTTCGGATGCCATCAACCCTAAATAAGGTACACAATTGTGCTCTTTAGCCCAATCAGAGCACGGTTTTTCTTTGAGGTAATAGCAACACTTCGAGGAGACTTTAAACGGTGCAATTTGATAATTCACGCCTTCTTCTTCATTTTCTAATCCACCGAATTTTTCGAGCCACTTCTGCGCAAGTTTCATTTTTGAATGCTTTTGAAATCCACCATATTCACCAGTTTCGCCTGTAACAATTGCATGCCTTATGGTTTTGTTATTGGGAGTTGGGTTTTGAAGCAATTCAATTTTACGGGCGATTTCCTTGGAGAGTACAGGGAAACCAAATTCTTGGATTAGTTTTTGCTTATTCCATCGCGTACCATCAGCTCTAACTGCTGGTGGTAGTGAGATAACTCCAATCTGTTTGTGGATTTTTTGGATACTAACATCTTCGAGCGAAGAAACTGATACCGCTGGCACATCTATTCCTATTGATTTCAAGAAGAAGAACAGTGTAATACTGTCAAGTCCCCCTACTGAAACATAGCAATCCAAGTCCCTTTTTCCACATTCATTGTAGAATTCCCATGCTCTTATGCGCGCATAATTCACTTTGAATTCATATGGCATACTTTGTTTTACTCGAAAACTGGCAATTTTGCTTCCGGCATCGATGTTATTTGAATTAAATGTATTCTGTTCCATTTGAGTTCTCCAGGATTATCCCATCATGATTCTTTCTTTTTTTGCCTCCTCATCACTGATTGGCAGAGAAAGAAGTCGCTTAATTTGAATGTATGTCAAAAAGATACCTTGTTCATTTCTGTTGATCTTTCCATTAGGTTTAATTGCACGGTTCATCCAACACGCTTCATTATTTCGAAGCCAGTCGATTTTCTTTAATCCCTTCAACGATTTTGCCATGTTAATCTGAGGATTCACGCAATAGAATTCTCCCAAGCGTCCCAGTGCCAAGATAATCAGACCTTGCGTTGTGATATAATCCTCTCGCAAACTTTTTTTACTTAATTCACCACTGTCCATCTCGTTCCACTCACGCATATTAACAACCACGTGATTCCAAAATGTATAAACGATTTTTTCAGCATTGTCCTGATCATGGATCACCTTACAGATGCGCTTGTTAGCTGTATAGAAGGTGTTAAGTGTAAAGATGTTAGAGGAATATTTGCTAAGGTTGTCTTTCTCCTTGTCAGTATACTTACGTAGGAAGCTGATTGAGTTGACGACATTCTTCGTGATTAGTGCCACAGGATCTTTCGACTCGTATAGTGTATTTAAGGATTTTGATGTGGTAACAGCATGCTTGTTGAGGTCAGTAAACATCTGCTGGCTCCGTTGAAGTCCCTGGTCTTTATAAAGGACAATCGAAATCGTTTCTTCTTTCAGGCTCTCGTCTTCGGCAATCGCTGCCTCAATGGCCGCCTTTCGATGCTGGCCATCGTTGATCAGGAAGGAAGCGGTCATATCGATTTCCAGAAGGCCTGCATTCTCATTGCTGTCAGCAGGGACAAACTTCATGTCACCGTCCACAGATGCAGCCAGAGCTGAAAAGACATACGAATCTCGATTAGACAAGATGTATCCACAGATTTCAGGAATACGAGCTTCGTTGAGCTTTCTTTGGGCGCGATACTCGGCAGGGACATCGCTGCTATCGGTCGCAAAAATCTTACTCATTAACCCAAGGGGAACCATGCATATATAGTAATCTTTTCCGGCCTGACAGCCCTTTACAGCGGGAAATTGATATTTCAGCATATAGCACCTCTATTTATACGTAAGTATATACTTAAGTATATATTAAAATTCACCAACAGTCAACACAGTACCGGTAATAAAATGCTGCACACACCAGGTTTTATGGAGAAAGTGACTTTCTTTAAAGATCATGATATTATAAAGCAAGTACAATAAAATGGACAATAATAGTTTCCGCAAGATATGTCGTTACCATGCTACGCATTTAATGAGAAAGCGCTCTCGGAAATATCCGAGAACGCCTTCGTGTTAAGAACCCCAGTTGATTTTTTTTACAAGCGCCGTTGAAAACTGTAAAAACTCTTCCGGAAATGTTTTAGTAAAATATTCATTTAGGTATGCTCTGGCATCCTCTTCAGTACTGAAGGAATCTATCTCCTTTTCGGTAGGGTAGCGTTGAAAGTACATACGAGGAGATTTGTTTAACAGTCCATAGTATCCTTTGCTATAGCTGCATTTAATCTCGTTTTCATGTGTATGGATTTCTGCTACTTTAATAAACAATCCTTCATTAGAAAGAGAACTATTAAGCGGTTGAGGAATAAAAATAAAATTAAATAGAGAATTTCTGTACTTCTGAATCGTTGGTGGATATTTATATGGGAAATCGTATTTTGCGGTTTTGACATGAAGAGTTCCGCATTCTCCTACAATAAAGTGTTCTAAACTATAAACTGTTTTATCTCCGAAAAACTTACAAAGTTCAGCTGCGTTGGAAATACCCATGTTATAATTATCACCGTTCTTCGTTACTTTGAAGAAATTACTAATCGCCGCCAAAGACTTACAACGGATTTGTTGAATTGGGTCATCGTCACTTTCACTATATTTATATGCAGCGAGAACTTTACCTCTGGTCAGTGCATGAGAAGAAATATAGTCATAAAGCCATTTGTTTATCTTGCTTTTCCATTCTTCCAGTCTTACAAAGTTGTAGAAAGTATCACTCTCTTTTTTGTTTGCGAAAACGGTAAACAAGACCGCTGCACAAAAGACGCTATAGACTGACTTGTACTCTTCTTTTGCGTGAGGCTTTCCGTCAAAGTATGTAAGGATATACTTTAACGCTAAAATTTTAGGAATCACCTCTTTTTCCATAAGTATCTTCTTTAGCATCGAATGGCAGTTTTGAATATCTATAGAATCTACCTTTTTAGCGCAAATAAATTTGTCTTTAAACGGAGTAGAAGGTCCCTCGCTTTCAATAATATCCGTCATTATTTCAACGCATTTATTGAGTCTGGAGAGTACATTTTGCAAATAGTCCCGATCTCGTATGGCTTCAATTAAATGGCTACCTTCGTAATATTTCGTACTTCCACTTTCAAATCCGGATGTGAGACAAAAGTTTTCACCAAACTTGAGTGTACTATACTCGCAATCTCCCTCGCGAGGAAGATATAAGTCACAATAGAAAAAGTGTTCATACAACTTCATCAGAGGATATCTTTTCTCTTCCGAGCTCTGCGTGACGCCATTTAAGCGTAATACATCACGCTTATTCTTTTGCCAAAGAGAACGTGTGAGTTCGCGGCTATCCTGACTAAAAAGATAACCTTTGAAAATATCTTCAGTATCCAAACGAATGCCTTTAAGATTTACATCCAGAAAATACTGGATGCTGGTATTTACATCGTTAGAATAGCTGGCAATTATATTGAACTCAGATTTGCACAAGTTATCAAGAAGCCCCTGGGCTTTATGCCGGTCAGCTAACAACTCGGAAGAAGATATCGTGTTCCATAGTTTTTGAATACGAGGAAGTTGAAGATAATCATCGCTTTTAAGAATAGCGTTCCAATCATCGGATGTAATTGCTTCCTGATCAAAGGCCTTTTCTAAGAGTGTCTGGAAGCCTGTAAACCCCTCATTGCGAAGAGGGCACAGATCTGGCGTCGATATCTTGGTCCCAAACTTTTTCTTTATACAGGAAACAATCAACATAAGTACAGTTGTACGTTGTTGACCATCAATAATTTCACAAGTGTGGTCAGATTTAATCGTTAATATTATATTTCCCAAAAACTTGCTGCTGCGAGACAAATCGTACAAAAGCATTTTAAGATTGTTGTCATCCCATCTAACCTCTCTCTGAAAAGCAGGGATAGAATACTTCCTATCTGCCTCGAGGCAAATGATTTGCTGTTGAGGATCATTAGGCTTTACGGATAAGCACACTTGTGTTTTCGACAAAAAATCACTCAGATTAGTAATTGTTCCAACAATTTCCGCCATAATAAAGCTCCTATCTCTATATCCGGATTAGGCGAATGATTTAAAAGTTAAAATATTCGGTATCGAGTTTATATAATTTGAAAGTTTGTGCCGCTGCCACGCCAACCTCATACTTAACAAGAAGATCTGCAAGTAAATTGCCATCTATTAATTTGATATTTTTTTGCTGTTGCTTCTCGATGAATTGTATTGCAGATCTCGTAAAAGACGATGTTGTAATAAAAACACCTTTGTTAATATGTTCCATGGCGCCAATAAAGGCCTGTAAATCATGCCGGGTAACCTTATTGCCATTAGCAAAACGTTTAGCCTGGATATATATCAAATCCAAGCCGAGCTTATCTTCACTAATTATTCCATCAATTCCGCCATCATGTGGTTTTCCTGTAACAATACCCGAATTTTTATCATATCCATACCCCATCTTTAAAAGCAAGTCAACCACAAGATGTTCAAAGAACTCTGGGGAATTGTTTAGGACAGAATCAAATACTTGTTGTCGTATATTTTGTAAATGCTCCTGCAGCGCAGCTTTGATTTTTTCTTCCGGTAACAGTTCAGAAATATCTGTAGTTTTGGGAGCAGTAATAATAGTGGCTGTATTTTCTGTCGAAATCAAACGGAATTTGATCTTTTTCCTTCATAACCCGCAATTTCAAAGAATTTTATCGGGTAAGCAGTCGGAAAATCCAGACCGATACACCGACGGCGAAGTTGAGCATTGACAACACCAACAGGATTCTCTGCTCCAAAAGAATACAATCCCTGACGAATAATCTCATCATATATTTGTTTTGAGGTCAAACCATCATTATTTTGTTGTAAAACACACTTAATAGATTCTACGATAGTCATCTCATCACCCCCGGCTCCGCTTTATTTGATGGTTGCTTTTCATCCGGCACAATTTCTATAATATCCTCAATTCCACAATCCAACGCGGCACAAATCTTCACGAGTATTTCTGTAGTGACATGTCCGTTCCGTCCCATTTTGGTGACGGATGCTGGGCTGATACCAGCCCTCTCGCACAGGTCTTTTTTCTTCATGTCCTTATCGATGAGCAACTTCCAGAGTTTTTTATAACTCACAGACATAAAATATCTCCTCCGTACCGATATACAAAAAATGCTCTGCCGCTTGGCAGAGCATTCGGTCTATTGCAGCCATACTGCCAAGGCCTATTCCAACACTTGACAGCGTTGTTTATAATGATAGCACATTTGGGTAGGAAAAGCAAGAAAATGATAAATCCGCACGAATTCCGACTCTATTCAATTTCTTTTCAAGCCGCGAAAGAAACGGTTGAACCTCCGGACAGTCAGAGCTACAATGCCAACACCTCATAACGAGGACAAACTGATTGGAGGTCAAATGATGAATTATGAAGTAAACTCATTTCAGAACTACGAATCGATCACCATTGACGAACTGAAGGATCAAGCTAACAGCCTACTGAATCTGGTAACGGAAGAACAGCGACCGCTGCGCGTATGCATGAATAATGGCAAAGAGTTTCTGCTGTTCCCTCAGGATCTGCTCGCCCCGATCTGCGACTCTGACTTTCGCTTGATCCTGCTGTCGGCAATGCGGTATGCGATGGGCAGAAACACATACATGCCCGTGGTGGTTTCCGATTATATCAAACGTCACGTTCAGCTTCTGGATGATAAGTTTCTCGTACTGGCTGCCGATGATATCCGGCGGCACCTTGAAGACTATGCAGAGCATGAAATGAATCCGAATCTTTGGCATGGCCTTTTAGGTGCACTTGAGACAGAGCAGAGAGAGCGTGCCACTCGTAAGGCAAGGAAAATCAGACCTTGCCCAGCCTGCGGAAAGCCATTGGAAATCATGAGCATTGCTGACAACCGGCATTCACCTGGCGGATTTGATGTAATTGCTCACTGCCAGAACTGTCTCGCTGATTACGAATGGTTCTGTGATAAAGATGGCAGTGTCTCAGATATGAAGCAGTATTTCTTCGGGTAAGGCGAGTGTGTGTTCCAGCAGGAGACTTTGGGTGTATTCCTTGTTTGGTACAAAATAAGCATAGCACCCGAAGCGGATAGGAAGCCTCGGAGGCTATGCTTATTTTTGTTATAATGGGAGGGCAATGGATGGACGGCTTCTTTGATGAGCCAAGCGCTCGAGCTGTAAACAGTCCTCCGCCCTCTTGTTATAAAGATTCGATTGAGCAGGTTGCTCCGGCTATGCCGCGTGCGCGTCACGAACCAAATTGAATCGTAATAAGCCGGTGCGGAAGCATTGCAATATTTTATCAGGAAAGAAGGAATGCCCATGCTCAGTATCGGGATCGATGTGTCCAAAGGAAAAAGTACCGTGTGCGGAATGAAGCCGGGAGGAGAGATCGTGTACGCTCCATTTGAAGTTCAGCACACGAGGAAGGGGATGTCGGAGCTCGTATCGCTGCTGCGCGGCAGCGGTGAAGAGGTTCGTGCCGTTTTGGAAAGCACCGGCAGCTACCATTGCCCGGTGGTGGCTGCTTTGTTGGAGAACGGAATATTCGTCTCCGTCGTCAATTCGCTGCGGATGAAGCGGTTTTGCTCACAAAGTATCCGCAAGGTGAAGACCGATCGAATCGACGCTATGCAGATTGCTTTGTACGGTCTGGCCTATTGGCAGGAACTTCAACCGACCAAGCTGCCGGAGGATACATATCGGGAGCTTCAGCTTCTGGCGCGGCAGTATTACCAGATGACCTCCATGCTGATCAAGGCAAAGGTCGATTTTAACGCCATCTGTGACCAGGTTTTGCCCGGTATGCAGGAGCTCATGAGCGACCATGCCGGACGGCACAAGCTTTCAGACTTTGTCCTGCGGTATCGTCACACCACTCACATCCTCGAAATGGGAGAAACGCGCTTTCGGAAGGATTATTGCAAATGGGCGAAAAAAAAGGATACCGCAATTGCGAACGTATGGCAGTGCTCATCTTTGCCACAGCTCAAAACGGTATCCCTGTGCTTCCCAATGCACCATCCACGCAGATCGTCATTACGGAAGCGATACGAGTCCTCCACACAGTGGAGGCGTCCCGTGACGCTATTTTAACACAGATGCAAGCTCTCGCCAAGACTCTGCCGGAATATTCTCTCGTGCGCGAAATGCCCTGCATCGGGGACACGCTGGCTCCGCGCCTGATCGCGGAGATCGGAGATGTCCGACGCTTTCACAGCAAGCGGGCTCTCATCGCATACGCCGGCATCGATGCGCCGCCGTACCAGTCCGGCAAATTCTGCGCGAATAACCGGCATATCTCCAAGCGGGGAAATCGCTATCTGCGTAAGACCGGGTACGAAGTCATGCAGAGCTATGTGATGCACAAACCGGCAAACGACCCGATCTTTACTTTCATTGAGAAAAAACGCAGTGAAGGGAAAAGCGGTAAACTCGCTATGGTGGCGGGCCTGAATAAGTTCCTCCGAGTCTATTATGGCAAGGTCACAGAGCTCTACCCGCAGCTTGCCGGCAATAGAATGAGCTGAGATTTCCAATGCTTTATTTGAGGTGGCCAAGCGATCCGCTTTGCCGCCTCTGCTTTGCTATACTCTTTTTCTGCGGAACAGCAGGCGATAACTTTTCTTTTAATTTGGGCTTGACTTTTTAGCAGGTTTACAGCGCCGCAAACTTTGAGTTGCGTCTCTCGCAATTTTTTTGCACTGTCTAACCTCCAATGCCTCGAAAAAGCTCTCGCTTAATGCCTCGCGGAGCCTTTAGCGAAACAAATTTGAAACTACTCTCCATATACATATCATTGAAAAGGAATCGATAGGTCCGCAATCGGAAAACGTGACCTTATCCTCTCTTTTCGTACTTCTCTCTCAGCTCGGCCAGGACTTGCTGATAGCTGGTCTGCCCGCTGGCGATTCGGCCAAGATTTCTGCGGGTATATTTGCTGATCGTCATCCCCTCGGCAGCAAATGTCCCGCAGATGTTGCGGAGGTTACTCTTATGCTGTCGAGAATCAAATTCGTTTTTTCTCTCCACAGTCTTCTTGGAAATCAGTCTTCCCATATCAATAATCCATCCAACAATTTAAACGTCAGATTGTGTGTTAGGTCGCAAGTTACACGCAAGTTAGTTTTAAGTTAGTATCAAGTCAGTTCCAAGTGGCGCACTACCACCCGGAAGCTCTTAAATATTTTTCAAATATTGGTGCGGTGTTTCTCTTTCGCTTTGCTGCGGAGTATTTGTATTTTTCCAGCAGTTCTGCAATATCCTACTTAGCTATATTTAATTATACCACCGGCAAAATGGATGCTCAATATCATTCTGTGAACTGATTATCTCTAAGTTTCTCTTGGAAATATTCGTCTGAAGAAACTGTATTTTTCAAGTGAGAAATGCTCTCTTTTTTCTCTACAAATATTACTTGATTTTATATCACTTTGGTGATACTATTTTTGCAGTGATACTTAGGAGGATGCGGAGATGAATCAGAAAATTACCCTATATCATGGCTCTGAACAGATCATCGAATCTCCAACCTTTGGGTTTGGTAAGCAGAACAATGACTTCGGGCTGGGCTTCTACTGCACGGAAAGCGAGGAACTCGCCAAAGAATGGGCTGTATCCTCTCTGCGTAACGGCTTCGTCAATCGTTACAGTCTTGATACGGAATACCTGAAAATTCTGAATCTGAACAGTCCAGACTATACGATTCTGAACTGGATTGCTGTTCTGGTAGCGCATCGTCTGTTTTCTATCAAAAGCCCAGCCGCACAGCGGGCAAAACGATATCTGATCGACAATTTCGGCGTCAACGTCAATGCCTACGACCTGATCATCGGATACCGTGCCGATGACTCCTATTTTGACTTTGCTTCGTCTTTCCTAAATAACGGAATTTCCGTACAGCAACTCGCAAACGCTATGCGACTTGGCAAGTTAGGCGAACAGATTGTCATCAAGTCTAAATACGCCTTTTCACTGCTGCATTACGATGGATTTTCTATTGCGGAAAAGGAAAAATATTATGTTCACCGCAAGGCTCGAAATGATGAAGCCGACCAACTTTATTCGGATATACTTGAAGAGGAAACAGATGGTCTGTATATCCTTGATATCATAAGAGGAGGCATCCAAAACGATGACCCACGCATACCAAGAAATCTATCTGAGTAACGCGCAGGCATTACTGGGCGATGCTTTTGATTATGCTATCAACGCGTGCGGAGTTGCCGGAGATAGCTTTATAAAGCTGTTTTCCGTCAGTTCCGTCAGTAATCGGATTGAGAATGGTGAACCTTCATATCTTTTGGGGAAAAGCGGGATTGAAACTGCTGTTGATGTTCTCGTTGAGACTACGGGCAAAGCGCCGACCGCCAAGCCTCAAGCGAATTTCAGCCGTTCCAGAGAGTATTGGATCGGCTGGGCAGTAGCCTACTATCAATGGTTTTCCGGAAGAAAATTCAGTGATATTTTTAAGGTTCTTTCGTTTGAAGATTTGCAGCAGATGTATTCCCCCCTTCATGAAGCGGATGTCACTAAATTCGCTGATATTGTCGATGCTAAAGTGCGCGAATACTTCGCTGATACCAACCTCAAACGTATCCGCACGCTTTATGGCTGCACGCAGGCAGAGCTTGCCAAGCGAAGCAATGTCAGTCTTCGCTCAATTCAAATGTACGAACAGCGCAACAAGGACATCAACAAAGCCAGTGCGGAGACTGTTCTTAGCCTTGCAAAAGTCCTCGGTTGTACGATGGAGGATCTTCTGGAAACGTAAGTCCGTAACAAAAAGGGTAGTCTTTCCCTTAAAAAACTACATGAATTACGGGAATGTAATAGCTGTTAAGGGAAAAACGTGATTCCTTTCAGGAGGGCAACTGACATGGATAACGAGCGTATGGAAGAGTTGGAGAAAATCGAAGCCCATGGTGCCGAGAACGGCTGGGTTGCACCGATGACAGAGGAGAACAAGGCGTTCTTCGCATATTTTCGCTCGATGTTTAAGCGTTACAATATTTCGCCCTCAAAGGCAACGCGGCTGGAGTATGATTTTGTGACACGAGTCGCGGAGAGTGAGTTCTATCTCCAGAAGGCAAATGCGTGAGGGTATTCTTTGCCTATAGCGATGCAAATTCTGCGCCGCCTATTCCTGTATAAAGGACTTGCTTAACCTCTCCAGCAGAGGTACAATGCGGCAAACCGGGGTACCGGATTACCTGCCCACAGCACTCCGCCAAACTATGAAAAACCGCTTTCTGGTCCCTGTCATGAGGGTATTCAGAAAGCGGTTTTTGACCACATGTTTGACTACAAACAGGCACGGAACACACGGAAACAGTGGAGGCAAGAGTTGTGAAAAGCGTCCGTAATAAACCAAAAGTGTCTATAAAGTGCCGGAAAAAGTAGAAAAATTTTTATTCAAAAGTTTGGGAGCAGGATGCCGGGGGTTCAAGTCCCTCCACTCGGACCAAAAATCCTCTGAAATCACTGATTTCAGAGGATTTTATCTTTATACGAAATTATGAATTGACATTTAAAAAACATGCTGTATAATATAACGATTTAACTCATGTTAGATGGTCGGTTAGGGAGATTATTTTGGGGAGAAAAGAAAATGCACGACTTCAGGTATGTTACAAAAAATGATGCAAAACTAATTAAGGAAGAATTATACCAAATTCTTTATGAGGTTCAGGATTTGGTGCGCGATAATTTTACTTTCAGTTTCAGACCAATCGGAAGTTCAAGCCGCAATATGATAACCCATGACACAAAATCTAACATTGGTTTTGACTTTGATATCAACCTCGAAATCAATGACGATAATGGGGACTTTGAGCCTAAAGAAATACGGACAATAATGCGCAATGCTATCAACCGTGTTGCGCCTTACTACGGATACAAATCTTGTGAGGACTCCACAAGAGTGCTGACAATAAAAAAAGTCAGCCCCCCTACTTCTCGTATTATCCATAGCTGTGATTTTGCCATCGTACATAACTGCACCGACGGCAGACAACAGTACATTCGGTTCAATAAGGATAACAACTATTATTCTTGGGAATATCAAGGGAAAGGATTTGCTGATCTGGACAAAAAAATTGACTGGCTAAAAAAGAACGGATTGTGGACAGCTTTAAAAGAATATTATATTGAAAAGAAAAATTTAAACGAAAATCCTGATAAGCACTCTCGCTCAATTTTCGCGGAATCAATCAATGAAATGTGTCAGAAAAACGGCTGCCGCAAGTAATTTTCAGTCTACAGCATCTCATATCTTAACAGGGTGACTTTTTCAGCCGCCCCGCTATTTCCTTTTTACGTCATAATTTGTGCTTTGCCCTCTGTAATCATTTTTGCCAGCTTTTCTTTACATTCTTCCTGTATTTTGCGTAGAGATTCGCATAAAAGTTCATCAGCAAGGGCAGAAACAGCTTGTTGCATCTGCCCTACGAAGTAATGATTTCGGAGGGTAGGTGTACTATAATGCTTTTATCAATCGAAGCTAAGCAAAACAGCATTCAGGAGGACACAATATGGTTCGCGAAATTTGCAAAGACGAGGCGTTTCTCGCGCAGAAGGCAGAGCCGGCCACGGCGGATGACCTCGGCGTTGCGCAGGATCTTTTGGATACGCTCATTGCCCACAAGGACGGCTGCGTCGGGCTGGCCGCAAATATGATCGGGGTCAACAAGCGCATCATAGCCTTTGAAAACGGTGGAAAGTACATGATCATGCTCAACCCCGTCATAATAAAAAAGCTCGACCCGTATGAGGCCGAGGAGGGCTGCCTGTCGCTTGTCGGCACGCGCAGGACCGAACGCTGGCGCTCCATAAGAGTTCAGTGGCAGAACGAAAAGTTCCAGACTCGGGTCAAGACCTTCACGAGCTTTACCGCCGAGATAATTCAGCACGAGATCGACCACTGCGAGGGGATCATAATATAAAGCAACGGAAAACTCCTCACCTTACCGGTGAGGAGTTTTTGCGCTCATGTGCCGAAATATAGGCCAAAATGATCTCCGCGCTTTTTTCCGTTCCAACGGAGGAGTCAACCGTCAGCTCATAGTTTTTGGCCTCGCCCCAGCGCATGCCGGAGATATGCTTATAATAGGCGGCTCTCGCCTTATTCGAGCGGCGGATATTGCGCTTTGCCTCCTTGAGCGTGTCGCCGTAAACCTCTCTGACTCTGCCGATGCGAAATTCCATCGGAGCATGGACAAACACGCGCACGACGTTCTCGTAATCCTTCAGAACATAGTCCGCGCTTCTGCCCACAATGACGCAGCTTCCGTTATCGGCGATCTTCCTTATGATCTTCTCCTGCGCCTCGATAGCGTGCTGCACGACGCGCGTGCTCAAATAAAGGTCGCGCAGGATATCCGGCGAATTTTTGTGTACATCGGAAATGAACTCCTGATCAAGGCCGCTTTCGTGGGCGGCAAGCGCGATCATCTCCTTGTAATAGAACGGTATGCCCAGCTTTTCGGCAACGAGCTTGCCGATCTGCTTTCCGGATGAGCCGTGCTCGCGAGCAATGGTTATGATAACTCCCGGCGCCGAGGACTTCAGCACAGGTGCGGCAATGCTTTGAGCCGCGCCGAGAGCCGGAGTTTTGACATAGTCGCTGTTAAGAAACTGCCTGTAAAACACAAGGCCGACAATGCTTGTAACGGTATCCGTCATCGGGAAGGTCAGCCAGAACCAATTAAGGCCGAAGCGCGAGAACGCATACCCCAGCGGCACGAACAGCACGACCGTGCGTATGACCGTCAGCGCGGAGCTTTTCATGCTCGAACCGACCGCTTGGAAAAACACCGGGAATGTCAGCGACGTCACCAGCGGCAGGAAGCTTACGCCGATAATTCTGAAGGCAACGCGCCCGATATCAATGACCGCCTCATCGGAGCTGAACGCGCGGAGCATCTGGGTCGGGATAAGCTCAAAGCACAGCGTTCCCAGAGCCATTAGCGCCATTCCGAAGCAAACGAAGGCCCAAAGCGTCTTTTTGCAGCGATCAATATTGCGTGAGGCATAGTTAAAGCTTATGACCGGCACGATGCAGGTCTGCATGGCGCCCAAGGGGATGAAGAAGAAGCTCTGCCACTTGTAGTAAAGGCCGAGGACCGTCACCGCCTGGTCGGAAAACGCCGCCAGAATAAGATTAAGTCCAAATATGTAAAACGTATACGCCGACTGCATCAGAATATTCGGCGCACCGAGGCGGAATATCTCGCCGATGTGGTGCGGATATACTGCCCTTTCGGGAGATCTGCGGAAACCCTTTTTCATGACAATCAGCGCCGCGACTATCTGCCCGGCAACTGTTGCTGCGGCAGCGCCCGAAATGCCCATTTCCGGCAGGCCGAGCATGCCGAAGATCAGCAGCGGATCCAAAACGATGTTCGTCACCGCACCGGCTATCTGCGCGATCATCGGCGTTTTCATGTCGCCGCCTGCCTGCAGCACCTTTGTCCAGATGCTCTCAAGGAAAAGTCCGAAGCTGAAAACGCAGACTATCCTGCCGTAAACGACCACATCGGCGATTATCGCCGGGTCGTCGGTGGACATTTTTGCAAACGCAGGCATGGCGCACCACGATATCGCGGCAAACAAAAGCCACAGCACAACGGCCAGCGGAGTTCCCACGCCGGCGTATTCGTCGGCCTTTTCGTTTTCGCCGACGCCCAGCTTTGCAGCCATAGCGGTGTTTATGCCCACACCCGTGCCCACGGCAAGGGCAATCATCAGAAGCTGGATCGGATAGATGATCGACAGGGCTGTAAGACCCGATCCGGAATATCTGCCGACAAACAGGCTGTCAATGATGTTGTACAGCGCCTGAATAAGCTGCGCAAGCATAACAGGCGGCGCAAGCCTGAATAAAATTCTGCTGATTTTTTCGGTTCCGAAAAGCTTTGTTGTATCCATATGTGCCTCACCCTTTTCAAACGGAACTGAGGCAGTATATCACCGTCGCCGATAGTTTTCAATAGGCAAATTGCCCCCTTGACAGCGAGGGGGCAAAGTATTATACTCCGAACTAACGAATGTTAGTTAGTTTGGAGGGCGTATGAAACAGGAGGACACAAAGCAGAAGATACTCGATAAGGCACTGGAGCTTTTTTCGGAGTATGGTTACGATTCGGTCAGCGTCGGGCAGATCGCACAGGCGGTCGGGATAAAGGCTCCGTCGCTTTACAATCACTTTCCCGGCAAGCAGGCGATATTCGACGCGATAGTCGAATCGACGGCCGCGCGCTATGCCGAGGGGACGGACAGGCTCTCGGTCCACGTTCAGGATGCCCGGCGCGACGTTCCTGAGTTTTCGCAGATAACGGCAGGCGAGCTTTTTGACAAGCTCAGGCAGGTTTTTCTGTACAGCCTGCACGACGAGCCGATAAGCCGGTTCCGGCGCATGATGACGATCGAGCAGTTCCGCTCGCCGGAGCTTGCGCGGCTGTATTCCCACCGATACGTCGAGCGGCTGGTCGATTATCACGCGGCCATATTCCGCAGCCTCATTGCCGCCGGGGAGATACGCCCCGCCGATCCCGAGGCGCTGGCAATGATGTATGTTGCGCCGGTAATAACGCTTATCGGAATATGCGACCGCGAGCCGGAGCGCGAGGCGGAGTGCCTTGAAAAGCTCAGGGCGCACACCGAGCTTTTCTTCCGCGCGGTGCACGCTTAAAAAGGGGTGATCAGGATGAAAAAACCGCTGATTCAAAAGCTCGGACTTCTGGGAATAGTCAGCCTGCTGTCGTACACTGCGGCGGTGGTATTCTCGCCGCTTGCATATCCGGGCTACGACTGGATGGCGCAGGCCGTGAGCGACCTTAGCGCTGCCGACGCTCCGTCGCTTGAGCTATGGAACAGGCTCAGCAGCCTGTATAACGTATGCGAGGTCATGTGCGTGATGTTCGTGTGCGTCGGAATGCAGGGGAAAAAGACAAGGCTACTGCGCACGGGAATATATATCTTTGCTGCGATGGAGTGGATCTCCGCTGTGGGCTTCCGTATGTTTCCGCTCAGCAGCAGCGGATATGCCGGTGCATTTCAGGACAAGATGCACCTCGTGATAACCGCGCTGGTCGTTGTGCTTTCGATAGCGTCACTCGTTACGATCACCATTGCAGGCGCGCGTGACAGAAGCTGCCGATCCTACGGCGTGTGCGCGGCCGCTGCCCTCGGCATGATGCTCGTCGGCGCAATGGGAATGAAGATAGTTCCGGCCGAATACTTCGGCGTTGTCGAGCGCTTCAGCGTTTTTGCGGCAACGGGCTTTAACGCCGCCCTCGGCATACATCTTTTTTGCCTGAAGGAGTAATTTGCCGTTTATTTGCCGCAGGGGGCTAATATCTATAAAGCAAAATGCATATTGAACGTCCGTTCGGACGAATGAAAGGATAGATCACATGGACGCAATAGTTTACACATCAAACACAGGCAGTACAAAAAGATACGCCGAGCTTTTATCGCAGATGATCGGGCTTCCGGCGTTTGCGCTGGGCGACGCGAAGGATAAGCTATCGGCAAACGCCGGGATAATATACCTCGGCTGGATAATGGCAAGCGGCATAAAGGGTTATTCTGCCGCCGCAAAGCGCTATAAAATACATGCCGTGTGCGGCGTCGGCATGGGGCAGACCGGCACTCAGCTCAAAGAGGTCCGCGAGAAAAACCACATTCCCGAGGCTACGGCGCTGTTCACGCTTCAGGGAAATTTCGATTTGAAGAAGCTGCACGGCGTTTACCGCGCAATGATGGATGTGATGGTGAAAACCGTCGGCAAGGCGCTTGAAAACAAGGCCGACCGCACGCCCGACGAGGATGATATGCTCGACATGATGCTCACGGGAAGCGAGCGCGTCAAGGCCGAGAATTTGAGCGCCGTGCTCGAATGGTACGAGGGAGCAAAGGCGTGAAGCGCATTGTTCCGGCGCTTGTCATGGCGCTGCTGGCGGCGCTTATCCTGAGCGGCTGCCGGGCGAGCACCGCGCCCGAGACGCCGAGCGCCGCGCGAAAGCTCAGCTGCGTGCAGCCAAGCTCGCTCACCGGGCTTTGCCCTGCCGGCAGCGCGAAGGTCGCCCTGTGCCGGACGGACGAAAGCGGAGAGGTCACGACCGTTGAGCTTGTTGACCTTGACGCCGACAGCGTGGCCGCCGAAAAAGAGCTTGACGGCGAGTGGGTCTTGCAGCAGCAGTCATTCTGCGACAAGCGCATCGCCTTGTGCGACCGCGAGCATAATATGTGGCGGTTTCTAAGCCCCAACCTTGCCGATCTTGGCACGGTTAAAGTCGAAACCTGCGACGGATATTTTTCGTATGACGCAAAGAGCTATTACTTCCTGCGCGACGATGTTCTGTGCCGCACGGAGCTTGAAAGCGGAAAGACACAGGCAGTCGAGCTTGACTACGATCTGCGATTTTTGGATATCGCCGCATTCGACGCTTCCGGCAGCAGGATGCTTGCGCATTTTTACCTTTCACCTTACAGCAGCAAGTGCGGCTCGGCGATATTCGACCCCGTAACGGGCGAGTTTTCCATGCTGTGCGCCGAGCGATATCAGGCCGTGTTTTCGGGCGCGGACGTTTGCCTTATGGAGTTTGACGAAAACACCATGGGCTACAGTGTGCTCTTTGGCGCGGATGACGGCGGCTTTTTCTTTGCCGATGCAGGCATATTCCTCGACGGCAGCAGCGAGATCTACGGCATATGCGCCTCGCCGTATCTAATGGGCACGAGCAGCGAGGTGAGCACGCTTTACTCCGTCGGGCAGAAGGTGCGCTCGTGCAGCCTCTCGTCTGTCGGCATATCCGGGGCGATATACTCTGCATGTTATCTTCCCGATGAGGGGGTACTCGTCGGCTCGGTGTACGAAAACGGGGCGTTCGGCCTGTATGTTATTTACACCGGAGGGCTTGAATTTCAGGACATTGCCGATGCTGCCGTCGTTGCGTCGCCGCTTACGGTGAACGATGAGCTTGCGCAGGCGTACATTGGCGAAAAAAGCGGCGGAGAGGTCGCGCAGACGCTTTCGCAGGCGCGGCAGCAGGCCGACGCTCTCGGCGAGAAGTACGGTGTGCAGATTCTGCTTTCGAGCCACTGCGCAGGCGCGGCGGCGCAGTGCGATTACGATATCGCGTTGACCGATACAATGGACTCGCGCGAGGAGCTTGGCAGCATAAACGCAGCTCTCAAGAGCATCGAGCGCTGCCTTGCGCTGTATCCCGACGGATTTTTTGCGCAGCTGAAAAACTCAATGGGCGAGGGCGGCGTGCGCTTTTTGCTCGTTGAGGAGATTAAAAGCGGCTTCGGCACCTCCGGCTGCACCTATGAGCGCGGCGCGTGGCAGAATATCGCTCTGGATATCCGCCTGGCATATGAGCTTGACGGCATCGTGTGCCACGAGCTTTGGCACGCGACGGAAAACCACATTCTATCCTGCGACTATTCGCTCTTTACGGTCGAGGGTTGGGCGCAGCTCAATCCGCAGGGCTTTTCGTACTACGAGGGCTACGACTACTCCGACCCCGACAGCCGGCGCTGGACGTATTACAGCGGCGGCGACGAGGGCGTTTATTTTGTTGACGGCTATTCGCGCACCTTTGCAAGCGAAGATCGCGCGCGGATAATGGAGTTTTTCATGACGCGCGACGATGATGCGCAGGAGCTTATAAAATCTCCTGCGATAAAGAAAAAATTGCAGCATATGAGCAGCGCCGTGCGCAGCGTTTTTGACACGAGCGGCTGGGAAAACGTGCGCTGGGAGCGGTTTTTGTAAGGAGAAATAAATATGATACCGGAATGGAAAACGTATCCCCGAAGTCAGGGGCACAGCACAGTGTATCTGCAAAACGTTGTGCACAGTGACTTTATCGAGATCGGAGACTACACCACATATGACGATTTTGAAAAAGACCCACGGGATTTTCAGCGCAATAACGTGCTGTATCACTATCCCGAGTGCAACCACGACAAGCTCATAATCGGCAAGTTCTGCTCCATCGCCTGCGGCGCAAAGTTTATTTTCAACGCCGCAAACCACACGCTGGGCAGTCTGTCAACCTATCCGTTCCCGATATACTTCGAGGAATGGGGACTGCCGACGGATGTAGGTTCAATATCGCAGGCGTGGGATAATCACGGCGATATCGTCGTCGGAAACGACGTGTGGATAGGCTACGAGGCCGTCATCATCTCCGGCGTTACGATCGGCGACGGTGCGATAATCGGAACGCGCGCACTTGTCACCAAGGACGTGCCGCCCTACACCATCGTCGGCGGAACTCCGGCAAAGCCGATACGCAAGCGCTTTGACGATGAGACGATAGAAAAGCTCAGAAGACTCAGCTGGTGGGACTGGGACGAGGAAAAGATACGCCGCAGCCTCCCTGCGATCATGTCCGGTGAGCTTGACGCGCTGCTTAATCGAAAATAAGGATGCAATGATATGAAAGCAAAACAAATCGCCGCCGCGCTGCTGACCGGCATTTTCGTAAGCCTGTTCGATAACGCAAAAAATGCATGCAGAGAAAGAACCGGAGTCGCATGACTCCGGTTTTTCGTATCTATTCACTTAAAAGCTTCTTGAACGAGCCGATGATATCATCGCTTATGCCGCCGGTGAGGGCGTTATTGTAGTTGCAGATGAACGTTCCGGCGATGAGGATCATCATGCCCTCGGCCTCGCGCGCGCCGACCTCGTCACCGTAAATTCTCTTAAGGCACAGCTCCATCACGCGCCGCCACTCGGCAAATTCCTCGCGAACAAGCTCGCCGACACGCTCGTTGTAATGGGCAAGAACATAGGTCTGCGTGGTTGCGTTCGGGCGCTGCTCGCCGGTCTTTCCGCGCGCAACATAGCTCATGAAGGCGTTCATGTATTCGGCGTTCGAGCCGTAGTCGGCGCGGTCATGCTCGTTAAACCAGGCAAGGCACTTTTGGCTCATGTAATCGCGCGTGTAGCGCACATAGCTTACGAGCAGATCCTCCTTGCTGTCGAAATAATTCAAAAGCTTTGCATGGCTCATATTCGCCTCGGCGGCGATATCGCGCAGCGAAACGTTCGTCAGCGGCTTGCGATCGATGCAGCGCTGGAACGCCATGAGTATTTCCATGCGCACGGCTTCCTTGTCAACAATAAGCGGCATATTTATCTCCTTTGCGGTTATTTACAAGGCCGATATTTTGTGATAATATGTTACCAAGTGGTAAATAAAAACTGTGAGGACTGAATTATGACTGATGAAAGATCACCGATCAGGATACATGTTCTGCATTGCGGCAGCATGCTCGTGTCGAAGGCTGTGCCGTATGGCGGCGGCGTGAACCTAAAAAATGCGCGGCGCGGAGTGTTTGATAAAGTGGCTGACCGCGTAGAGCTGCCGGTTTCGGCCTATCTCATCGAGCACCCAAAAGGCAAGGTGCTCATCGACACGGGCTGGAGCCGCGAGATAAGCCCCGAGGGTATTTATGACGCAGCGGCGGTGAAGCGGCAATTGCCCGGCTATCTTGCCGCATTTTATCACCCGTGGGTGGAAAAAGGCAAGACCGTGGCCGAGCAGCTTGCGGCAATGGGTATTGCACCGGAGGAGCTGAGCGCCGTTGTGCTCACGCATCTGGACGCCGACCACACAAGCGGCCTGCGCTCGGTGAAAAATGCGCAGCGCATCCTGCTGCCGGAGGAAGAAGGCTGGTGGACAATCCGCACAGTGTATAAGCTGCGTCAGCCCGAGAGCATGTACAGCGGCGTTCCGATCGAGCACTTCTGGTTCAAGGGAACGATGGACGGCCCGTTGTGGTGGTCATATGATCTTTTCGGCGACGATACGATAAAATTCGTCTGTCTGCCGGGACACACCGACGGACAGATCGGCGCGAAGATAAAAAACGGCAAAAAGTTTGCTATCCTGACCTCGGATGCCGCATTCACGGAGCGCTCGTGGCGCGAGAAGATACTGCCCGGCTACGGCTTTAACGAAAAGGCCATGCTGAAGTCATTCGATTGGATAGAGGAGCAGGCAAACGATCCAGACTGCGTTGCGGTCATTGCAAATCACGATCCCGATGTGCATCCTCAGGTCATTGAATTATAGAGCAAACAACGTGCTGACACAGGAGCAGTCCCGCGCTCGCCGGTACCCAAACCAGCGAGCCGGGCACGCTCCGGCGACCGGGAGGCGGCGCTTCAAACTGCGTGGCCTTCATCGCCTCCTCGGGCGAGAAAACAACGTCGTGATGCTCGATGCCGATGCTGCGCAGCTCCTTGCGCACCACCCTTGCCAGCGGACAGCCGCTGGTTTTTTTTATGTCGCACAGCGTAAGGCGCTGCGCGTCGCACTTGTTGCCGGTCCCGAGGGCGGACACGATGGGTATGCCGCGGCTCTTTGCCGTCCGGATGAGATCGACCTTGCAGGCCACAAGGTCGATGCAATCGACAATGAAGTCGTAGTCTGCAAAGAAATCATCGCGGTGCTCGGCGTCGTAGCGGCCGACGATGGTTTTCACGTCCGCATCGGGATTTATGTCCTCAAGGCGCTGCCTAACTACCTCGGCCTTCGGCATGCCGACAGTCGAGGTCAGCGCGCACAGCTGGCGGTTTATGTTGCTCAGGCCGACCGTGTCCTGGTCGATAAGCGTAAGATGCCCGACGCCGCTTCGCGCGAGCGCCTCGGCGCACCATGAGCCGACGCCGCCGAGTCCGAACACGGCAACGTGCGCGTTTTTGAGCTTTTCCATTGCCTCGGCTCCGAGCAGCATTTCGGCGCGTATTGTTCTTTCGTTCATTATAATTTCTCCGTCAGAAAAGGCCGTCCCATTTGGAACGGCCTTTTTAAATCATAGTTTAGAGTCCGACATAGCGGGAAGAGCCATTGTACGAGCCCTTGTAAACTTCGGTGATGCCGCTGAATACATGCTCGTTCCACTCGCTCAGCACATCCTGCTTGAGCAGATTCTCCGCAACATAGTCGCAGTAGTTCTGATCGCCGCTCTCCTCGGTGGGAGCCTGGTTGTTGTCGCGCTTTGTGAACACGACGACATAGCTGCCGGTGTCGGAATCAACAACTGCGGTGTCACCGGCCTTTCTGTCGGCGCTCTTTATCCACTCGGACAGGGCGGTTTCAACGGAGGAACCGGCAAGATCGGTCTGCTCCTTGACCTCGGCGTCGGTCACGACGGCCTTTGCCGCATCTGCAAGAGAGGTGCCGTCGCTGAGCTTTGCGAGGATCTCCTCGGCGGTAGCCTTGGCTGCTGCCTTTGCCTCGTCGGTCGGCTCGTGAGCGTGCTCATCCTCATCCTCGGAGTGCTCGTGCTCGGGGAGCTCGGCAGCTACGAGATAGTAGCTGTAGGTGAACTTATCGTAGCTGTCCTTGACGGAATCATACTTTTCGGCAAGCTGCTCGGCAGTGTAGGTCTCGACATCGGTGATGCTTGTCTGAACCTTGCCTGCGAGGGTCTGAAGCTCCATTATCGCGCGTGCAACGGACTCGTTGCAGCCGCGGCCGTAGTTTGCGGCGAGGAATTTGCTGACGCTGCCGTAGTTGTTTTCCTTAGCGGTGCTTTCGATGGACTTGATAGTCTCGTCGATCTCGGCATAGTCGTCATCCGTGAGCTTGATATCGTGCTGCTCGGCATAAGCCTCGTAGGCTGCAAGCTGCACAAGCTGGGACTTGGTCGCGTCGCGGAAATACTGATCCCAGGTGTAGTTTTCCTTGCCCTCGGTGTTCAGGGGGCAGTTCTGCTCGTCGAGGGGCTTGGTGGTGTCCAGCTGCAGGAGGGTGGAGGCGTAGTTGCCATAGGTGTTCATAAGGCTAATATACTGCATATGATATACATAGTTGCACTCAGCCACGGAGAAGCCGCGCTCGCCGGCGGAAATGGTCGTGTCGCCGACGGTGACCTCGGTGTTTTTGACTGTCAGCGCGTCAAGCGATCTGTACAGTGCGCCGGAGTTGAGGTAAATTGCAAATGCAAAGAAGATGACCAAGGCAACGCCTACGATGATCCATTTGGTCCTCTGCTTTTTTTTCTTGTCGGCTTCCTTTTTCGCATTGATGTCCTTTGCATAGGAGCCTTCGCTGCGAGCGGTCTGCCTGTTTTTTCTTTCGGTTGATGCACTCATGTCTTGTCTTCCTTTTTAATTTGGATGTGATTTATACATTATACCCCAAAAGCACGGCGGTTTCAATACCAAAGTTGCGGCATTGGCGGCCACGAGCATAGCCACTACTGTAACTATTGACCATTCTGCGTCATATTTTTCGGTGTTTCGAACAATGCCGTTGCCGCGTTTTCTGGCCGAGTGCCAATTCTGTTTATTTCAGGCTTTTCAGCAGGGCGCGGCAGCCGTCGGACACATCGCGCCAGGTTGCTTCAAAGTTACGTGTGTACCACGGATCGGCAACGTCGCCGGGGCGGTCGGTGTAGTCCATGAGCAGGTGTATCTTTGCAGCGTCGCCGTCGCCGCAGATGCGCCGCATGCCGCGCTCGTTTTCGCTGTCCATGCCGATGATGAGGTCATACTCATCGAAGTCGGCTCGCGTGAGCTGCCTTGCCGCGCGGCGCGGACAGGCAATGCCGTGCTCGGAAAGCGTCCTGCGCGCAGGAGGATACACATCGTTTCCGATCTCCTCACGGCTCGTTGCCGCGCTCGCTACCTCAAATTCATTTTCCAGCCCCTCGCGGCGCACGAGGTCTTTCATAAAATGCTCCGCCATCGGACTGCGGCATATATTGCCGTGGCAGATAAAAAGTATTTTTGTCATGCCTTATTTTCGGCCAGTGCGGCCAGGTCGGCATAGGCTTTTATATAAGTCGGGCAGGCATCGGCAGGTGCAGTGAAGCCGGATGTTACATCGTGGAGCCGCTCAAGCTTTTGCGGATCAGCATTTTCTCTGACCTCGGCATACAGGGCGGCGACTTCGTGCAGCTCGGGGTGATGCTCTCCGTGGACGCGTTCAACAACGGGCAGGATCTTATCCAGCTCGCAAATAATTTCGTTTTTCATGATGCATTCTCCTTTAATATTTGATGACCTGATATCCCAGGCCGGTTATTATCTTAACCAGATCCTCCGCGGAGGTTTTGCTTTCGTCAAATTCGACCTTTGCCTTGCTGGCGTTATACAGCACGCTGGCGCTGAGCACGCCGAGCGCTTTTTTCAGCGCGGTTTCGATTTTCTGGGCGCACATCGGGCAGACCAGCTCTTCCATCTGAATGCTTTTTTCATATCGTTTCTCCTTCGGTGTTATAGCAAAATACGCATAGCGTTTAGAATTACTATCAAAATGCTTGCCTCGTGCACCAGCATACCCACGGACATGTGAATATACCCTGCGAACAGCCCTGCCAGCAGGAGCAGAACCGTTACGATCGCAATGGCAATGTTTTCGTACATGACGGCGGTGATCTTTTTAGCCAGACGCAGAGCCAGCGCCACGCTGCCGAGGTCGGATTTGATGAGCACCACATCCGAGCAGTCGATGGCCGCATCGGTTCCGCTGCCCATGGCAATGCCGGTGTCTGCCGCTGTGATGGACGGCGTGTCGTTGATCCCGTCGCCTACAAAGGTGTGGACGCTGTCCAGCGTCGTTCCGGCATAAAGCAAGTCGCCCGGCTCCTTGTGTCGTGGCAGCGACTCTCCTGTTATGCTTGCTTCGTTGACATAGCCCTCGCCTCCGGCAACGATTCCGTCCGCCGGGATCTGCCCACCTGTTTTCACGAGCAGCAGGTCGCCTGCCTCCACCTCGTCCGCATCGATCATCTCCCAGCTGTCGCCGTCAATGCGCCACGCAACCGTGGGCGCAAGCTCCGTCAGCGCCTTGATGGAGCTTCGGGTTTTCTTCATTGTCTTCTGCTCCAACCACGAGCCGAATTGGAACAGGAACGTAACAACGGCAACCTCGCTGAACTCGCCGATGGCAAAGGCACCTATCACGGCAATGCTGACCAGGCATTCGATCCCCACGGTTTTGAAGCGCAGCCCCTGAACGGCACGATACAGGATCGGAAATCCGGCAAGCAGCGCGCCGATGCAAAACAGAACCGCCGCAAGCTGCGTAAGCGAAAAAAGTCGGCCGACCGCAACGCCGGCGGCCGTGCAGGCCCCGGCTGCCTACATACACGGCTGCGAACAGCGATTTATCATTTGTGAGATCTTAATATCCATGGTGTTCTCCGAAAAGTTTTTTGATGTTGATAACAGTATGTCCCGGATATTTTATCATATATAATATATCCATGCAGTCGGAAACGCAATACAATTCATTCTTTGTTTACGGATTGCGCTCCCACACTCTTCTGCAAAAAAATCTTGACTCTACAATAATTGTAGAGTTTAATATAAGCATGACGAGAGCCAATCCGTTTTTAATTGTCTATGGGCATAAGATGTATTTTGCGGTTTCGTTAAGGACGGCTCTCGTCATACTTTTTTGAGGTGATATACCGTGGAGCGCAATCTTACAACGGGCAGTGTTTTCAAAAACATCGTCATTTTCTCGCTGCCGTATTTTCTGTCTTACTTCCTCCAGACCCTTTACGGACTGGCGGATTTATTTATTATCGGCCAATATGAGGGCGTTGCATCGACGACGGCGGTTTCCGTCGGCAGTCAGGTCATGCATATGCTGACGGTCATGATAGTCGGCCTTGCGATGGGCACGACGGTGTCTATAGGCCGCGCGGTCGGAGCCGGCGACAAAAAGCGTATGTCTGCCTGCGTCGGAAACACCGTGACGCTGTTCATGCTCGTTTCCATTGTGCTGACGGCGGTGCTGGTGCTGCTGGTCGATCCCATCGTTTCCGTGATGTCAACTCCGGCCGAGGCCGTGGGCGGAACGGCGAGGTATCTCACCGTGTGCTTTATAGGCATCCCGTTCATAACCGCATACAACATCATAAGCAGCATTTTCCGCGGCATGGGCGACAGCAAAAGTCCGATGTATTTCATTGCGGTGGCCTGCGCGGCAAACATTGCGCTCGACTATCTGTTCATGGGTGCGATGCGTCTCGGCCCCGTGGGCGCTGCGCTGGGCACAACGCTTGCGCAGGCGATAAGCGTGCTCGTTGCATTCATCGCAATCCGCCGGCGCAGGAGCGTTGCCGTCTCGCGCGGCGATCTTCGCCCCCGGCGCGACGTTATGGGGCAGATACTCAGCATCGGTGTGCCCGTTGCACTTCAGGACGGACTTATCCAGATCGCATTTATCCTCATAACCGTTATCGCAAATCTCCGCGGCCTGACGGACTCGGCTGCGGTCGGCATAGTCGAAAAGCTCATAAGCTTCCTGTTCCTCGTTCCGTCGTCGATGCTCTCGACGGTATCCGCCATCGGCGCGCAGAACATCGGCGCCGGGGATTACGGCCGGGCAAAGCAGACCATGTGGTACGCCATCGGCATTGCGGTCGGCTTCGGCATCATAGTATGCATCCTGTTCCAGTTTATCGCCGAACCCGTGGTCGGCCTATTCACCTCGGACGAGGGCGTTATCGCCGCCGGTGGGCAGTATATGCACGGCTATATCTTCGACTGCCTGTTTGCAGGCATTCACTTCTGCTTCAGCGGATATTTCTGCGCCTGCGGCAAGTCGATGATCTCGTTTATCCACAACATTTTGGGCGTTGCGCTCGTGCGTGTTCCCGGCGCATACCTGATGTCGAAAATGTTCCCTGCGACGCTGCTCCCGATGGGCCTTGCAACGGCGGCAGGCTCGATCTTGCAGGTTCTTATCTGCATCGTCGCATACAGGATAATATGCCGCCGCGGAAAGGACGTGCATGCCCTTGGATAAGAGCAATCTGTTTTCTATCGGCGACGTCGCCAAGCTTTTTAACCTCAGCACCGGCACACTGCGCCACTATGAAACACTGGGACTTATCACGCCCGAGTACACGGACCCCGACACGGGCTATCGCTACTACAGCGTGCGGCAGTTCGAGCCGCTTAACACCGTGCGCTATCTGCGCATGCTGGATATGCCGCTCGGCTCGATCGGCGATTTTCTCAAAAACCGCGACGTTGATGTCATTGAGCAGAAGCTCCGCCGTCAAAAGGATGAGATCGTAGAAAAGCAGCGCGAGCTTGCCGTTATCGAGCGCAAGATAAACAGCCGTCTGCGCATGATAAGCGACGCGCGCAGCTCTCCGCTTGACGTGATCGAGGTGAAAACGCTGCCGCCCTGCCGCCTTGTCTGGGTCGAAAAACCGCTGAGCATCAGTGATCCGTTTGACATGGAGCTTCCCATACGCAAGCTCGACAGCGCGCAGGACACGGCTGTTTTTCTCGGCAAGGTCGGCGTCGGCATATCGTGCGAAAATCTGCTCGGCAAGAGGTTTGATAAATACGACTGCATTTTCCTCATTCTCGATGAGGACGAGGACTTTGAAGGCGCAAAATGCGTTCCGGAAACCAAATACGTCAGCCTGCGCTACTGCGGAAGCCACAGGGAGGCCGCCGCACAGTACGAAAATCTCTCGCGGTACATGCGCGAGAACGATCTTTCCCCTGCCGCCTTTTCGCGCGAGGTCACGATGATAGACTTCGGCATCACCTGCGACCCCGAAAAATTCGTCACCGAGATCAGCATACCCGTGACAGAGAAACAGAAAAAGACCGCATCCGTTTGGATGCGGTCTTAAACTTTGTAATTTTAAATTACTTAATGCCGTACTTCTTGTTGAACTTATCAACACGGCCGCTGGTATCGACCAGCTTCTGCTTGCCGGTGTAGAAGGGGTGGCACTTCGAGCAGATCTCGACGGTGATGCCGGGGCGGGTCGAGCCGGTCTCGATGGTTGCGCCGCAAGCGCACTTTATAACGGTGGGCTGATAGTTAGGATGGATTCCTGCCTTCATTGTTCATATCTCCTCGTCGTAGGCTATCTTGAGCACGCAAAAAGCGTGGTTACAAGACGCAAAGGTAATTGTAGCACAGCGCTTTGCTATTTGCAAGAACTTTTTACGGTTTCGCCGGAATATAAAAAATACAGGACGCACTCGCGCACGGGCTTGCCGGTCATCCGCTGCGCGGCATAGGCATAGGCCTCGAGCTGCCTTGCATAGCTTTTGGCACGCTCGGCGGTCTCCTCGCCGCAGACTCGGTCGGTTTTATAGTCGATTATCGTAAGCTCGCCGTTCTCCTCGATCATGCAGTCGATAACGCCCTGCATGAGCACGCTCTCGCCCTCGCCGCCGGGGAAGAATTTTTCCGCCGGACACAGCAGCGAAAACTTAAACTCGCGCTTTCGCGCATCGGCCGACATTATACGCTTGCCGAGCGGCGAGGAAAACAGGCGCAGTATGCTGCCTGTATCGACAGCCTCGGTCTGCCGGGGGCTTAAAAACCGCGCCGCAGTCAGCCGCGCAAGCTCTTCGCGTATCTCCTGCTCGGAGCCTGTTTTTTCATAGTCGATGTATTGCAGAAGCATATGCGTTGCCGTGCCGCGCGCTGTCGGGCTGAGCTTATCCTCGCCGCCGAGCCGGGGCGCGCGAAAATGCGCGTGAGATTTCGGCGCGATGCTCTGCGCCTCCTCGTCGGGCGCTTCAAGGCGCTTTAGCTCCGTTGCCGTGACCTTCGAGGGCAGCGCGGACGCGGCCGCATGCGGATACGAAAACGCGGCGTTTTTCTCAAGCACGGCAACAAGCTCCGGGTCTGCACAGGCAATGTCTGCCGTGGCTTCGATATCCTGCTGCGCCTCCTGAGCCTCCGTGCTCAAAAAGCTAAGGCGGAATTTCTCCTGCTCTGCACACAGCTGAGCATAGATCATCCATTCGGCCATGCTCGACGCGCCGAGCAGCACCTCGGCTGACATGGGGCACGTGCATTGCAGCATCATTTTCTGCATTTTTTCCTCGGGATGCTTTATCGCCGCCGTGACGAAAAGCCGCTCTCGTGCGCGCGTGAGCGCAACATACAGCAGGCGCATCTCCTCGGAAAGCTGCTCGCGGCGCAGCCGCTGCTTTATCGCGCTGCGCGCAAGGCCGGGATATTCGAGCCTGCGCGCGGTGTCGTAAATTTTCGCGCCGAGTCCAAGCTCGGGGTGGACGAGCACCGTCTGCCGGAGGTCGGCATCGTTAAACCTGCGCGCGGTATCGCACACGAAAACGACCGGGAATTCAAGTCCCTTGGATTTGTGAATGGTCATTATCTTCACAGCGTCCCCGGACGATACCGCACCCATGTCTCCGCCGCGCTCGGCAAGCTGCCTGAGCCAGCGGCAGAAGCGGTGCAGTCCGCGAAATCCGCCGGCGGAAAAGCGCTTTGTAAGAGCGATCATCATGCGCATGTTCGCGCACCTTTGCGGCGCATCCTGCATGGCGGCGCAAAGCGCCATAAGGTCAAGCTCATCATAGACAAACATCAAAAACTCGTCGATCGGCATCTCGGGCGCACGCGAGCGCAGCTTATCGAGCACCTCAAGAAAATGCACGCACTTTTCGCTGTGCTCTGCGGCCTTTTTCAGCGCCGTGAAGAAATCCGAATTTCGGTCGGCAAGGCGTATCTCCGTCAGCTCGTCGGCGGAAAAGCCGAACGCGCCCGAGCGCAGCACCGCGATGAGCGCAACATCCTGATGCGGATTGTCGATAACCGCAAGCAGGCTCATGAGCGAGGCTATCTCCGTCGAGCCAAAGAAGCTGCCTCCCTGCCCTGCCGCAACGGGTATGCCGCGCAGGATAAGCTCGCGGCGATAGGTTTCGCCCACCGAGTTTGCCGAGCGCATGAGCAGCGCTATATCGCCGTAGCCGAGCGCGCGGCCGTTTACCGTCATTCCCGAGCGCATAAGCTCGATTATTTTTTCCGCAACCGCGGCGGCCTCCTTTTCGGCCTTGCCGCGCAGATCGTCCTCGTCGGCGCACACGTCGATGAGGATAAGCTCCGGAGCCACGCCCTCATCGTCGTAAACGCCGCCGCATTTAAGCTGCGCGTTTTCGTCGTAATCGACCTCGCCGAGCTTTTTCGACATGCAGACTTCAAAAACGCCGTTTATGCCGTCGATGACCTCGCGGCGCGAGCGGAAGTTTTCCTGGAGCATGATCTTCACAGGCTCGCCCTCACGCGCATCGGGCAAAAATGCGTATTTTTCGTATTTATCGGTGAATATCAGAGGGTCGGCAAGGCGGAAACGGTAGATCGACTGCTTCACGTCGCCGACCATAAACAGGTTGTTCCCATCCCTTGAAAGTGCGCGGAATATCTCGTCCTGAACGGAGTTTACGTCCTGATACTCATCGACCATTATCTCGCAAAAGCGCGCGCCGGTTTCGCGCGCAAGGGCTGTCGGGCTTCCGTCCTCGTTCGTCAGAAGCTGGGCGGTAAGGTGCTCAAGGTCTGCAAAATCCACCTCTGCCCTGCGGTGCTTTTCGGCGCTGTAAGCCCTGTCAAAGCGCAGGGTCAGCTCAATGAGCGCTCGCATGGCAGGTGCGCTGCGGCGCATGTCGCTCAGGAGCTTTTCGCTGTCGTCCGAGAGCATTTTCGTGAATTTTTCGCAGTCCTTTTTGCAAAGAGCGCGCACCTGCTTTATGTACTCGGAAAGCTCGGGGTCGGGCGAATTTAAAAGCCTGCCGAGCGTTGGGAAGCTTACGGGCAGCTCCTGCCGCGCCCTGTCCCAGCCGAGGGCGCACGCGCGCGAAAGCGAGCGCAGTGAAAGCGCTGTGTCGGCGCAGCTCGGGCCGTATTTTTCGGCAATGACGGCGTTTTCGGCAGCTTTTTGGCACATATTATCCATTCGCTGCGCCCAGTACTGCGCCGAGGCGCTGACCTCCTCGAGGATCTCCGCGCCCCAGACAGTTTTTCCTGCGTCATCGGCGTCGGCTTCTATTGCCTCCAGCTGCGCGCCCAGCCACTTTGCAGGGCGAGCGTGGCTCTGCGTTTTTCGGTGCAGCGCAAGCACCGTTTCCGCAAGACGATCGTCGCTGCGCCCTGCTCCGACAGTGTCGGCAAGGAGCTTAAAGCCCTCGTCGGGCGCTTCATAGCACTCATCGAGCACGCGCTGGATAACGCGCTGCTTTATCGCCTCCGCCCTGTCCTCCTCGATGACCTTGAACTCCGGCGAAAGCTGCGCCGCGTGGCAGTTTTCGCGCAGGAAGCTCTGGCAGAACGAGTCGATCGTGCCGATCTGCGCCTTGGCGCACAACGCGCTCTGCCGCTTGAGCCTGCGGTTATCTGGATCTGCGGCAAGGCGCTCGGATATCTCGTCGAGTATGCGGCTGCGAAGCTCCGCGGCCGCTGCCTTGGTGAAGGTTATGACCAGGAAGCTGTCGATATCCGCGTCATGCTCTATTCTGCGAAGCAGGCGCTCGGTGAGCACCCTTGTTTTTCCGCTTCCGGCCGCCGCCGAAACAAGCACGGCGCGCCCGGTTTCCTCGATCGCGCATTTCTGCGACGCTGTCGGCTCAAACCTCGCCATCTTCCTCTCCTCCCTCCAGAACGCTCCACACCTTCGTTGCAGGCAGATGCGGAGTAGATCGCATGCTCTCGCCGTTTTCGCCGTCGGCAAAGCGGCATGCGTCGAAATAATCGCAGTTTATGCAGGCATTCTCCTGCTGGCCGGCATAGTAAGGGTCGGCGGCGATGCTGCCGCGCCGAAGCTCCGACGCCATTTCGCACAGCGTTTGGTCGATATGCCGGGCAAGCGTGCCCAGACGCTCTGCCGAAACGAGCGCGTCGCCGGCAGGGCCGTTTTTCTTGAAATCAACGGGTATATACTTTGGCGTGTCGGCATGCTCCATCGCCCGGATGACCTCCGGATCGCTGAGCACAAGGCCGCTGCGGCGCAGACCCTTGCTGCGCTTTTTCTCAAGCTCGGCGTCGCTTATATCCCCGTCCTCGCTTATCACTCCGTCGCGCGCCGGAACGTACAGCACTCCGGCCGGAACGATCTCCTCGCCGTACAAAAGCTTTCCGTTCTCGCCCAGCGAGAAAAGATACAGGAGCATTTGCAGGTTCATACCGTACAGCACGTCGGACAGGTCAAATTTCTTGCGCCCGGTTTTGTAATCGACGACGCGCAGATACAGCTTGCCCTCGTGCAGCCAGCCGTCCACCCTGTCGGCAACGCCGGTGAGCACGAGCTTATCCTCGCCCTCGCCCAGCTCAAGCGGCGGAAGCTGCGGCGTGTCGGCAAAGTCAAGCTCGAACGACAGCGGCTGAAAATCGCTGCGGCGCAGCTCGTCGGCAAGATCGAGCACTATCCGATGCACGCTTCCGGTCAGGCGGCGGAAAAGATATTCAAAGCGCTTGCTCTTATCGCGAAAATCGTTGAGCTCGCGCGTGATGTATTCGTCGATGTATTTGTCGCACAGCCGCGTAACGGTCTCGTCATCGACATTCTTATAGCCGCCCATGGAGGCGACTTCGCGCGAGACCTGCTCCAGAATTTTGTGCATAAACGTGCCCATCTCGGGCGCGGTGAAGCCTGCTGGCTCATGCGGCTTTGCCTTGAGCGCGTACTGCATGAAGTAAGCAAAGCGGCAGGATGCAAATTTATCTATCCTCGAGGCCGAAAGGCGAAGCTTATCTCCGTAAAGTGCCCTGACCGATGCGCGCGAAAGGCTGCCGCGGCTGCGGTTTGCCTGTGCTTCAAGCGCGCGCAGACGCTCCGGCTCGTGCCGGGCGAAAAACTCGGCCGCGCTTGCCGCGCACGCTCCGCCGCCGTGCAGCGACTGCGCTGCAAGCTCCAGCGCCGGGGCGGCGGCGTTAAGGCGAGCCATATCAATGTCAAACTCGCAAGCTTCAATTCCGAACATGGCCTTCGCGCGGTTTACTACAAACGCCGGGCGCTGCTGCGCGCCCGAGCCGTCGGTGAGCGCATAGCAAAAACTCAGGCTGTCCGACGGCAGCGTCAGGCAGTTGTACACAATGGAAAACGCGCGCCACAGCTCGCTGTCGCCGACGCCGCCGAGGTCAATGTCCATCTCAAGCAATCTGCGCCGCTCGTCGGTCGAAAAAACGCCGGTGTCCGTTTCCGTGCCGGGGATGCGCTCATCCGTTGCGCCGAGGACGATCAGATGCTTTATATTGCGGCGGCGCATGCGATCCATTTCGCCGGCCGTCACGCAGTCGAGCGAGGCCGGGATCGTTCCGATATCATAGCGCGAGAGCATAAGCGAAAACAGGCGGCCGAAATATTCCGCATCCGCCGGAGTGTCGCCGAGCACTGCCGCGCACTGCTCGAGCGCGCCGACCGTTATATCCCACAGCTGGGCGTATTCCTGCGCCGCTGCGGCCCGGCCGTCTTTTTCCAGCTCCTCGGCACGCGCCTGGAGCTTATCGGCAAGGTGCAGATCCTCAAAAAGGCTTGCCAGAGCCTGCGCCTGCTCCGTCGCGGTCGTGGCGGCAGCGGCGTTTTCGGCAAAGCGCATAAGCGGCCGGCGCGCCGTTTCGCGCAGAAGATTTATATGCTCAATCGTCTGCTCGGACGCCTCGTCCGGCTGCTTGCCGTAGCCCTCCGGGTGCAGCCGCCAATTTTCGGCTCTTGTCCACGCCGAGCCGTGCAGCTGCCACATGAAAACGTAGTTTTCAAGCTCGTCGCACTCGTCTGTATCCAGTCCGCCGAAGCCCGTGCGCAGATAGTCGAACACATCGTCGGCCTCCCAGCCGCCGAGGATGATCTCATACGCCGACTCGATAAGCATCGGCAGCGGTTTTGAGAGCATGTCGGCCTTGCGCGCTGTGTATATCGGCGCACCAAAGCGCGAAAATGCCGACTCCAGCGGCAGGCGATAATCGTCAAAGCCCTTGGCGCACACGGCGATATCGCGCCAGCGGCAGCCCGTGTCGCGCACGAGCGACACTGCCTCGGCGGCAGCAAACTCGCACTCGGCATTCATGTCGGCTGCACTTATTATTTTAATGCGGTCTTCCGCGTCGCCGGCCTCGACGGCGCGGTAGCTGAACATGTTTTCGCAAAATTCGCCGAGCGGCTTTGCCTTGGTGCTCTCGCCGCCGAAGCGCTCCGTTTTTGCCTCAACGCCGTTATCTGCGGCAAAGCGCAGCAGCGCCGCGGCAGTTATGCGGCTGAGCGCAAAGACCTCGCTTCCGCCGTGCAGCTCGTCGCAGCCAAGGCACACGGTAAGGCGCACGCCCTTTAAAAGCAGCGCTTCAAGCACTCTGCGCTCCTGCGCAGTAAAGTCGGTGAAGCCGTCAACGAACACATGCGTGCGCTCGTTCATCGAGCACTGCCCGACCTGCTGCGCGAGCACGCTTAGCCGGTCAGACGGGTCTGCTCTTCCGTTTGCGACAACGCCGTCATAAGCTTCGAGTATAAGCCCCAGGTCGTGCAGCTTATCGCCAAGCGCGCCCTCGCAGGTCTCCGCGGCATCGAGCAGCTGCTCGCTCGTCACGCAGGCGCTTTTGAACTCGTCCACGGCGCCGAGCAGCATCGTCTGAAGTTCGGCCTTGCGCCGCGCCGCGCCGTAAACACGCAGCCGCGAATACAGCCCGTCGGCAGCCAGTGCCATGCACAAAAGTCTGCCGCCCTTGTCGAGGTATTCGTTTGCCGCACCGCCGCACTCGGAGCTTATCTCGCGCGCAAGTCCCGTGAACGACAGCACCTCGGCGTACAGCGACAGGCCGTCGCCGCACACGGCGCACAGCTCGCGCTCGGCCTCGTGGCTGTATTGCTCGGGAACGAGCAGTATATACCGCTCGCCGCTGTCCGCGCCGCGGCGTATCTCGTCCATGATCGCCGCACTTTTACCCGTGCCCGCCGTGCCGTAGATTATTCTGAGCATTCTTCCACCGCCTTGAAAATTTCTAACACTTTATTATACCAAACAATCCTCCCCCTGTCTATTTTTAGAGGCGCATTACCACACCTACGGATACGCATATTGCGGTTGCCCGGTGTCGAAGTTACCGACGAAACCGTGGTTACCGCGTGTAACGGTTTTGCCGGCAGTTCCCGGTCGGGCTGACGCAATAACCGTATCGGTATTAGTGTAAAAACGCCACCGAAAAACCCTTGGTGACGGATGAGGTGTTATTAAATCTGCGGTGCTAACCGCCACATTATTAAAAAAGGGCGG
>OMNP01000045.1_pt1 | contig 71687 bp, 109 predicted proteins | sample 1673811 | NCBI WGS metagenome assembly OMNP01 (sample SAMEA103958127, study PRJEB25191) | human gut metagenome | biome: human-associated habitat [ENVO:00009003]; feature: intestine environment [ENVO:2100002]; material: feces | place: Germany | collected 2013/2015
TATATTAATATATATTATATATCATCTAATAAAATAAATAATAGGTTTATAGATTGTTATAACATTTATGAATTTATAAAGAGCATTTACATGAATTAAACATTATTTTTATATGCGGATGCTTATAAATAAAACGACAATGTGTTAATTTAGTGGTTTCATATTAATATATACATGCTTTTTATATGTGATTTTGCATATGGTTTTTACTAATGAGGTATAAGCAACAACATGTTTATAAAAATAAATTGCATATATTTGCGAACATTTTCATATATAATTTTGCGGTAATTTTGAAGATACAATTGTAAGGAGTTTGTACATTTTCAAGTCAGTGTATAATTGAACTACCCTATAGTCTTCCGGCAAAAAACACTATATCTTGTGGTTTTAAGTATCCCCTATACACTATATATTGTAGGATTTTCGCTACAAAAAAATAATTCATCAAAATCTATATTTTGTTGACTTTTATGGGGTGGGGTGGTACTATAAAAGTGCAAAGAGGAACACGAAAAGATCGAAAGAATCAAGGCTCGAAAGAGCGTTCCGACTTCATCGCTCGAAAGAGCGTTCCGCGTAACTCTTGCGATGAACCTTGAAAAAGCAATATTCTGTCGAAAACGTAACAAAAGTGACAGCTTTTAGGGGAGTCATTGACTATGGGGCAAATGTAGAAACTATTGAGATACTACCAATTCCCATAGTGTAAATAGGGCAATCCTTATAAAATGCCAATAGAACGGTGTTTAGCTTGACGTGGGCAACCTTAAAAAGTATGACAGATAAAGCATATGGAGGGAGAACTATACCAATGGGAGGATAGCGCGAGAGGTCAAACGAGAGCGTGTCTATACGAGCCTATCTAACTCGATAAATATAGATATACCCATTGAGAAAACGAGTGGGAGGCTACACTCAGGAATCATATCCCGAACTATACCATTAGCACATGATACATACATTTTTTGTGTGTATCACTCTAAGCATAGAATATAGCAATACTCGACTTAAATGTTAAGACACAAGACTATAAATGGTAGGCGAGGACGTAATTCCATACACCGTGGGAGATTTACGTGTACACGGATAGTCTATAGCCGTATATTGGGGACTATGGTTAGTGTCAAGGGCGTGAACATAAGCCTGTCCCTTATTCTATGCTTATAGTGGTACATAGTGCCATAAAAATATGGGTTGTGACCTACCACAATTTAGGAGGTTTATTATGAAGAAAACTATCGCTATCGCACTCATGGACAACATGACCGTGTCTAACTCCAGCAAGGCGAAACTCTCTGCCGAACTCGTAGGTGTTGACGAGTTCTCAAGCTGGAAATTCGCAGAGACTATCGCATATGAGGCGCTCTATCGCTATGCGGCAGCACGTCACAACGCTGCACACATGGGTGAGTCTGCAAGCGTGGACTCTAAGCTCACCAGCAACGCCATGCAGGCTGTTCAGATGATGCTCGACTGCATCGGTGAAGTCAGTGGGCACACTGTATGCAAGAATCAGGCTATGCTCGACGTGCTCGCAGGATGTGCTATCGCAGCTAAGAAGCCGCTCGCAGGTGAAGCCCTCAAGCAGGACAGTATTGTCAAGAACTACCGCAACCAGCTCAAAGAGGTCAATGACGGCATGAACGAGGAATACGTGGCAGACTTGACCGCGAAATATGAGGCGGCAAAGATTAAGCTCGCAGAGCTTAAGAAGCTGGAGGACTCTTGCACGACTGCATACACTCGTGTGACATTCAACGCCTTCCGCTCTAAGGTTGAGCAGGCTATGGGCGCTATCGTAGCAGAGCAGAATGCCAAGACATGGGAAGAGCTGGAGGCTGAGAAAGAAGAGCGTCGTAAGGCTCGCCGTGCCAAGACTGCCGAGAAGCGCAAGGCTGAGAAGAAAGCTGCTGCTGTCGCATAAGTCCAGCAGTACAAAATTATCGTATGGGGACACGATAAAGTCCCCGCGCTCACATGGCAACGCCTCCACGTGGCGTGAGTGGATAGGTGTGAACACACTGAACCAAGTTGCCGCATTAGTCCGAACAGGAAGAGTAGGAGGGATAATGTTATGAAGAAAAACATCATACGCATACTCGCTCTTGTGGCAGTATGTGCTTTGTTTGTGGCATATGGCAAGTATGTCAGACTGCAAACAATTAAGTCTGCCGAACTGGTAGAGGATAATGGTGTTGAATATACCATCTCTTTCGATGGGGATGAGCACATCTACACCAAGTAAGCATTAACATGGGTACGCATGACGTACCCTAACAATCCATAAAACACCATGTCTCCGGCTGTTGGCGGTGGAAGAATATCAACAGAGCAATGGCTGTGGGCTTATCACAGTCAGCAAAGAGTGAGAGTGGCTTAGACTCTTAGGGCTTGAATATGTGCAACAAACATATTCACTTTATGGGCAAAATGCTGGAAGTGAGCACTTGCGAGTGTTTTTTGATTAAGATTATTGCCCATAAGATGGTTCTAGGGGATTTATCCAAAAAGTCCCCTTCCACTCATAGCAAGGGGGACGAAAGTCCATCGAAAACCGTGTCAGTTGAGCGTAAAGGGCAAGCTACAGCGAAAAGCGGGACTGACTGACAAGTGCCCTGCTTCCCAATCGAACCTTGTTATGATATTCTAGGCAAAATCCAAAATTTCATTCATAGGAGGAAAATGACAATGGATAAGGCAAATGTGATGAAGGCTCTGTCTCTGTGCGGCACTGGAAGCGAAACCTGTACTGGATGCCCGTATTATGGTATGGGTGGCTGTGACCGTCATATGTGTGACGATGCTCTGGCTCTGCTCAAGGCAGAAGAGAAAGCGAAACCCCGCAAGTATGCACTGGCATATATCTTTACAAAGGAAACCAATCTGCTCCAGTGGCTGAATAGCCACTATCCCAAGTGGAGGGACGACAAAGAAGCTGCTCGTATTCGTGCGAAATATGTAACGGAAAGGGAAATCCAGCTCATTCTCCTTGTTCGTTTTGAGAATGGAAAGTGCATCTGTCGCATCAAGTGTCCTATCAATCCTCTGCCCATCAAGGGAGAGTTCCAGTGCGTATCCACAAGCGAAATGAGTAAGCTCCTGACCTCTATGGGATGGACTTATAAGGCAAAGTACGGGATTGGGATGTTCTGGTAAGCGAAACCTATAACCAATGCCCACGAGTGCAAATTTGTGGGTATTATTATGGGATTTGCGCACATCAAGAGAAAGGAGTTCTGCATAATGAAAGCCTACTACAAAGAGAAACTGAAACTGCTCGAAGATTTTGGAGTTCCTGTTACGGAACGCACAAAGGCAAAACTGAAACGCTGCACAAACGAAATCCAGATGGATAATGTCTGCCATAGCTTGATTGCTAATTGGCTCGATAAGTAAGAGAAAGGAAAAGGCAAATGAAAAACGTGTGCATGTGCATCGCGGCATTAAGTGTTGCGGTGCTTCTTACATTGGTGCTTGCATGGAGATGTGCAGTAATCACTACATTCTTCGCAATTATCGGTAGCATCGTTTCGCTGTCCAACGCAATTGCAATGGCGCATATTGCAGATGAGATGGAAAGGAAGGGAAAGTAAATCATGTTTGAAGTAAAAGTCTACACCAGCAATGATGCATTCAAAAGCGAAAGCAAAGATGCATTCATGGACAACTATGCACTCGCAAATGAACTTGAAAAAATTTTGCGAACAATCCCGGCAAAAATCACATGCGGATATAAATATGGCTGTCTCTTTGACAGCAACGGAAATCTTGTTGGTGAATGGAGAGTTGAATAAGCGAAACCTTTATCATGCCCACGATGGGAATCCATCGCGGGTATTATTAAGGGCTTTGCCCCAAAAAACAAAGGAGGTATGTAAATGAAAATTGCAAAGAAAATTCTCATCATTGCTGCCGCTCTTATTATTGGCTTTATTATTGGCTGGCGTGTTACTGTTTGCAATGGAAACATTTCCATTGATGAATCAAATGAGCACGTTGGTTATTTTGAATGCTTTGGTCAAGTAGATGAATATTACATTGACTAGGTGAAAGGAGGAATGTTAATGACAAATGAAGTGTACGAAAAGCAACTCGCAGAATTAAGCAAATTCGTCAATGATGATATGAAGAAAATCATTGAATCTCAAAGGGAAGCTATTCGTGCGATTGAAAAAATAGCTCATAAGGAGGGAAATAAATGAAACTCAAAAGCGAAATCCCTTTCATAAGGGAGAGCTTCAGTAAAATCACCAACTTGCCTGAATATGCTGAAAAGCTCAAGGCAACTGGAAACTATAAAGACTTTGGCACAAGACTTGCGTGGGATTGCATTCATGCAACTATCCCAAGCGAAACTGTTTGTGACTGGTATGATAAATACAACTGTCACGATGACCACATCACTACTGCCGCAAAAGCGGTATTAAGGGAAATGGAGGTGCTCTAATGAAGGCAAATGAATATATGCAACAGCTCAAAGCCGCATTCCCAAAAGCGGATGCAATTTATGAGGACACAATCATTGACGTCTGCGGCAGGGAAGGACTTCTTTCTTTAAGGGAAAGCCGCCTGATTGAACTGTGCGGTGTCATCGAAGGTAGACGACTTTATGCCATTTAAGAAAAATGGGAAGGAGAAATGTAAAATGACTGAATATGAAGCCCAAGCGAAACAGTTCCTTGCAGACTGCAACGCTACAATGGAAATCAAATTCATTGGCAAAGAAATTCCTACTCACTGGTTGGGCGAAACCAAGCCACACAACAAGTATCAGTTCACAATCACAACTCCAAAAGGCAAATACACAAGCTACTTCTGGGATAGCCTGCACAATACAGAGGTAAGCGAAATGACTGCTGATAACCTTGCATTGGTCGGATAAAGGAGGAAATAGAAAATGAAATTTAAAGTTGGCGATAGAGTAATTGCACAGCGTGGTGCGCCTTATAGCATTACAACAAACGGCTGGAGAGGTCGTGTTGTAAATATTGACAAACATGTTGACGACAACATTTTTGTTAAAGGCAGAAACGGCGAAGGCTATTGGGTAGATGCACAATACTTTGATTTGTTTGATGAAAAGGAAGGAGAAAGCAAAATGGATGTGAGCAATATTATTACTGAAGAAGAAAGAGAAACTCTTCTTGACCAGATGGAAAACTTGCTTGATGAATATGATTATGAATATACAGGCAGAGCATTGAACAAAATCATTGACACATGGGCAAACAACAAGAAAGACCTGATTACCGCCTTCAAGAAGCATCCGAACTATCTGGAAGGTAAATTCATGATTGTATTCAGCCATGATTTTGAACGTGTAACTGATCGTAATGCATTGGAGAGATTCAAGTCATGGGTGATTGATGATGATGTTGTCAAATATGTAAAAGAAAATAATTTTATGCCCGAAAACATGAAGAAAGAAACTTCACTGTATGGACAGAAATACCCAACAAAGATTTTTAATTTCTTGATTAAAATTCCAGCCTATACTTTTCAGTATATTGATAGCGAATTTGCTGATGAGCTAAACGAAATTTGTCCTGAAATTCATGCACATGACGGGCAGAAGACGAGTCGTGTTATCAATAAGCTTCTTGCTTATATTGGTGTTGGCAAGCATCCTGAGTACAATAGGGAATTCGCAAAGTATGCTGACGCGCTCAATCCACTCAAGATCACAAGGCATACTATTCTTTCTGTGAATCCTCTTGATTATCTCACAATGAGCTTTGGCAATAGCTGGGCAAGCTGTCATACAATTGATAAGCAAAACAAAAGAAACATGCCTAATAGTTATCAAGGAATGTATTCTTCTGGTACTATTAGTTACATGCTCGATTCTCCTTCTATGGTGTTTTACACCGTGGATGCATCTTATGGTGGAAACGATTTCTGGAATGAACCAAAGATTAACCGTCAGATGTATCATTGGGGAGAAGACAAACTGATTCAGGGCAGACTTTATCCGCAAGACAATGATGGATGCAGCACCGGCTACACTGCTTTCAGAGCAATTGTTCAGAAAATCATGTCTGAAATTTTTGATTTTCCGAACTTCTGGACTGTAAGCAAGGGAACTAGCGAATCAGGCAAATATATTGAGTCTGAAGGTACTCATTATAGAGATTACGACAACTTTGCAAATTGCACTATTAGCCGCCCTAAAGGAAACTACAACGAGAATTGCATTACTGTTGGACATGCACCAATTTGCATTGAATGTGGTTATGAGCATGATTGCGAAGATAATATTTCTTGCTGCCATAACGGAGTTAAATGTGCTGCATGCGGCGACTATGTCGATGAAGATGAAGCAATCTATATTGACGGAGAGCCTTATTGTAGAGATTGTGTTTTCTATTGCGATGACTGTGGAGAGTATTACATTGGCGAAGGGACATATGTTCACAATTCAAGAGGCTATGAAATTTGTGTCTGTGAAGATTGCAGAGACGAATTCTACGAGTATTGCGCGGAATGCGGACAATATCATCCAAGAGAGTGTATGACTTATATTGAGTCTCAAGATGATTATGTGTGTGACGATTGCCGTGATGGATTTTATAGCTTTTGTGAAGAGTGTGGAGAATACTTCAGAGACAACAATTTGAGAGAACACAAAGGTAAAATCTATTGTGAAGATTGTCTGAGAGAAATTCTTGAGAATGAAACAGAAGTTGACGAAGCGATTTAATGGAGGTAAAATAAATTATGAATAAAGAATTTGAAAAAATTTGCAAGATGTCTCAAGCAAGTCTAAAGAATCATGTGAGACAGAAGCTGCAAAAGACTCATGGAACAGTTCTTAATAGAGATGGATATGTATATGCACAAGGGAAATTTCCTGTGCTGCTGGTTGCACATCTTGACACTGTGCATGAAAAGTTTCCTAATATGTTCATGTATAGCAAGAAGAACAATAAAGTTTCAAGCCCTAACGGAATCGGAGGCGACGATAGATGTGGTGTCTATATGATTTTCAAGATTCTTGAAAAGTTTAACTGCTCTGTTCTGTTCTGCGAGGACGAGGAGGTTGGTTGCGTAGGCTCAAGCAAGTTTGCAGACTCTGAACTTGCAAGAAATCTTGAGTTCAATTACATCATTGAATTTGATCGTGCCAACGCAAATGATGCAGTGTTTTATTCCTGTGCAAATGATGAGTTCGAGGACTTTATTACAAAGGAATTTTATAAAACAGCGTATGGATCTTATTCTGATATCTGTGAAGTTGCTCCCGCTCTTGGTTGTGCAGCAGTGAATCTTTCTTGTGGTTATTACAAAGCACATACAAAAAATGAATATGTCATTCTTTCTGAAATGGAAAGAAGCATTAAGGAGGCATGTAAAATCCTTGAGCGCACAACGGAGAATGACAAATTCGATTATGTAGAAGCACCTGTGCGATATGATTCTCTGTTTGACATTGACAAATATTTTGAAAACACTACTCGTGATGAGCCAGAATACAATTATGGCTATTATCTTATCGAGTACGTTAACACTAACGGAACCACAGAATGGTACGACACAGATGCATACTCAATGGAAGAAGCAATTGGCAGATTCATGATGGCAAATCCTGACATCACATACGGAGATGTCATTGACGTAAGTGTTGACAAAGATGCATACAAATATTATTAATAAAAAGGGAGGTAAAATAAATGATTGTTATCCTGCTAATCATCATTGTTTGTGTACTGCTTTTTGGAAAAGATGCCACCAAATCTGGTATCGGGAGCTTGCTCGGAGGCATCTTGTTCCTTGCAATTATTGCAATGATTGCAAGTGCGTGTGGCATCATTTAATGCACACATAGAATGAAAAACATAAGTTAAGTTTTGGGCAGTATAGTTTGCCCTGTAAAGGACGTCGCTATCAAAAAATGCACATATAACAGGGCAAATTAATGCAAAAACAATAAACAATACAAAATTATAGAGGGAGTGATAAAATGGAAATATCAATGTTAGTTGAATTCCGAATATTACAAAAGATAAATGGAAAATATATTCCAATTTCAAATAAGGAAGCGAAAGCTGTGTCAATCGGTGGATTTGGCTTTGAAATTAACGGAACAGAAATTCCATTTGATTGGGATGCTTTTACTGGAACAGAATATAATAAAGTATTCCAGTTTCAAACAGGTAAGGGGTTCTTGTTTGATGATTATGAAATCTCAGACTGTTATGATGAGGAATTTGAAGAAATAGGAATTGCAAAGGAAGATATCACAGCAAAATTTCTTGCATCAGTAACACATATTGATGAATTCCTTGTGGATTTTGAAGATGTAAATAAAAATGAACAGACACTTGGAGAATGTGGACAGAACGGAGATGATGAAGAAGAATATAGAATTGAAATTCTTGAAATGAAATTCATAGACATGGAAACTGATGAAGAATATTATGTAAGTCAAAACGTACTTGACAATTATAATAAGGGGATTTAAGGGAGATAAAACAAATGCTTGTAACATTACGCAAATTCCTTGAAATTGCACCAGACATTATATGTCCTTATATATGCATTGTATATCTCGAATATGAAGATGCAAAATATGGAGAGGATTCAAAGGTATTATTTGAAAACCTTAAGGACAAGAAAAACATTGAGCCCTATCTTGATTATGAAATCCTGAGCTTTGACCAAGAGTATTCTTGGGGAGAACTTGATAGGCAGGTTATTTGGCTGAGAGAGGTAAAGTAAATGAAAACGAATGAAGATCTAGTTGATAAGATTGCGAGTTTCTTTGAAAAGGAAGAAAATTGGAGCGCATTGAAGAATTGTTGGCTTGAAAATGGTCGTTCTGATGATTTAAGAAGGCTGTTACATAAGGTTATAAAATGATGATTTTGAGGAGGCGAGGTAAAATGAAGCAAAGCGAGTATATGTTTATTCTTAACGAACTTTTTACAAATACTATCAAAGCAAAGGAGCATATCTTTAATAGCTATAATTATAGCGACCACAGAGCTTGTGATGTAATCATGCAATTTAAAATGGAAGTCAGGGATATTGGTCTGAAGCTTTCAAATTGTCATCATGCAAATGGAATTGGAAATAATAATGATTACACTATCTACCTTGAGACATGCGATGAAGATGGTTTTGTAATTAAAAAAGAAATTGCAAAATTTTATTATTGTTATGGTATTTTCGGTGGATGCTTTGTACTTTTGGAAGATTTGGCAACAGGAAACATTCTGCGTGCAGGTCATGCAAGTTAAACTTATAATGTAAGATAAAATTTAAAGGAGGAATTAATTATGAACGTATCAAGAGAAGAAATAGAAAGGATTAAGGAAAATTATCCTGTCGGCACAAGAGTTGTTATGAATCACTGTGCAGACATATATTTGCCGATTAAAACAGGCGTTAAAGGAACAGTATGTGTAGTTGATGATTTAGGAACAATTCATGTAGATTGGGATAACGGAAGGAAACTTGGAGTTATTCTTGGAGAAGACAGCATTAGTATTATCGACGAAAATTAAACGATAGAAAGGAAAATAAATATGAACGTATCAAGAGAAATCAAAAAGGCAGAGGCAATCAAACGCATGGAAGCACTTGGACTCTTTGCTCCATGTATCAAGGCATTTAAGGACATGGATGAAGTGCAGCTTACTGAACCGACAGGAGGCTTGTACGAATTTAGCAGCAACAAAGAACTCACAGCAAAAGTGCAGGAGTTTGAAAAAGAAAACAATGCGCTTGTGTATCATGTGATTCATACTCCTACAATGGAAATGGATATGTACAATTTCTTGTATGTGTCTGATTATGATGAGGAATGGGATATGGATAATGCAGATATTGGTGATGGATATGTGCTCGCCTATGTATGGAATACAACAGTTGATTATTTTAGCGAGTTTGGTAGCATTGCAGTACAAGACAGATTTGGTGGACTTGTACGTATTTCGTAAAAGGATTTGTAAATTGTGACCTATTGAATTTTAAGACAGAGGTGATATAATAAGAATAAAGTAAAGGGAGTTGGTACGAATGGAAAACAAAGAATTACAAGAGGTAGTTGAGGCAATAACAGATGCTATCCTTGCTATGGAAGAAAGATTTAATAAGAAGTTCGATGCAATAGACAAAAAGTTTGATGTAGTTGACGAAAGGTTTGATGTAATAGACAAGAGATTTGATAAAATGGAATCCAGACTTGAATCCATCGAAGAAGAAATAAAGGGGATTCGACTTGATATGGATATCATAGAAGCAAAAACTAAGAAACAAGAATTTGACATTAAAAAGCTTAAGAGCGTAATGTAAGAACGAGGGACTTTTGTCCCTTGTCTTATGCAATACAAAATTATTGCAAAAAAGGAGGTATATAATGCTTTGCATGTATGGTGCAGAAAGCGATAATGTGTGTGCTTATTGCAAAAAGCATAGAAAGGGAATGACGGTAAAGCAAGTCAAAACAAAAGAATGCTTGAAAAAAAACTGCTGGCACTTAGTAAAGTATGAAGACCATTCGTGGTGGAAACAGCGTGAGGTTATTAAGGCAAAAAGAAAAGCAAGAAAAATTATGTATTGTTAAAGGAGATAAGAATTATGGCACATTGCATTGAAATGAACGATAGCATGTTTAGTGTACGAGAGAAACCTTGGCATTATATGGAGACGCAGGATAGATGCAAAATCCTTGCGGATGCTCCTAACAGTGCAGAAGCGCTCAAATTGGCAGGGCTTGATTGGACTGTTGAACAGACTCCTGTCTTTATGGATGACGGAACGGAAATCAAGAACTACAAGGCAAACATCAGAAGCGATGATAAAACGGTGCTTGGCATTGTAACGAATAGATATAAAATTGTACAGAATGCAGACGCATTTTCCTTCACTGATGCAATTGTTGGTGAAACGGAAGATGGAATTGTTCGCTATGAAACCGCAGGTTCTCTCAACGGAGGCAAAAGAGTTTGGCTGCTTGCAAAGATGCCGACTAAGAAAGTGCTTGATGATGATGTGGAGCCTTATATGGTGTTCTCCAATTCTCATGACGGAACTGGAGCAATCAAGATTTGCATGACTCCGATTCGTGTAGTTTGTAATAACACTCTCTCACTTGCACTCAATTCCGCTCAGCGTTCTTGGAGCACAAAGCATATCGGGAATCTTGACGAGAAGCTTGAAGAAGCGAGACATTGTTTGGGTATGGCAAATCTTTATATGGATGCACTTGATGAAGAAGCAGATAGACTTGCGAATATCAAACTTGACTTTGAGCAGATCAATGAAATCCTTGACCAGATGTTCCCTGTAATGGAAAATGATTCTGACCGCAAGAAAGCAAACATTCAGAAAGTAAAAGACAATTACTCTATCTGTTACTTCATGCCTGATATTGCTAAGTTCAGGGGAACTGCATGGGGCGCTGTGAATGCGATGAGCGATATGATCGGTCATAGTGCTCCGAACAGAAACACTGCGAACTATGAAGAGAACCGATGGGGGAAAATCATGGACGGTCATGCATGGATGGACGAGTTCGTCAAGCTGGTTAACGCAAAGGTTGGGGTTGGAGCTTAACGCTCCAGCCCTTACAAGAAAGGAAATAAAATAAAAATGATTGAGCATGCTTATTATTGGGAAGACAACGACTTTGATAAAAAACTAATTATCGTAGCAGAAGATCAGTGTTGGGATAAGCAAACTCTAAATCAGTTGCGAGATGAGTACGACATTATTTTCATGTCTTCAGGTGATGGTGTCACACCAGTAAAGGTAATTAAATATGGAGACAATTACGGAGTTGCTCTTGGTTCAGAAGACGATGGAATTATTCACTTTGAACAGTATAGTGAAGGCAATTATAAACATATGTTTTCTGAATACTGGATTGATAAACTGATTGTGGATTTGCAGGAAGCGAAACAATATATTGCGAAGCTTAAAAGAAAGGAAAAGTAAAATATGCTGATTAATTATAGCAATAACGAAACTAATCATGTTGAGTTCGTTTCTTATAGCGGCAGATATCCAAATCTTTGTAGTGGCGTTCTCGTGTTGAGAATTGATGGACTCGAATATGGCTTTGGACATGAAGCTGGAAGTTATGATTGGAAGAGACATAAATTTAAAGATCACAATTGCGAACCGTTCTGGCATAGCGGAGGAGGTATTCAGGCAGATAAAGATTGGAACTTTGATGTACGTCATGGTGAATGGGAAATCAATGTAGATGAGATTCCTGAAGATTTCCGCAAATACGCTACAGAGATTGACAGAGTATTTAACGACAATGTTCCTTTTGGATGTTGTGGAGGGTGTATTTAAGGCAGAACAAAATTGAAGGAGGATTTGAAATGAAAATGACAGACAAAGAAATTGAAAGACTTTGGGATGAGCTTGAAGATGTCCCTATCGACGAAAACGAATGTATCGACATTGATTGGCAGGGCTGGAGTAAAGGAACTCATAGAGAAGAAATTTGGCATTGGTTTGACGAACAGCACAGCAAAGGCGTTGGCTGGCTGATGAATGAAAGAGAAACAAAATATTAAAGGAGGATTTTATTATGGGTTTGGATATGTATCTTAACAGAATGCCTCGTTACAAAAACACTACTGCAAGCGAGGTAAGTGCAATTGAAAATTATTTCGATTGGATGAAAGAAAAGAAAGAAGGAAGTAAATATGCAGACTGCACACTTAAGGAATGGTGCGGCATTGATGAAAGCGAGCTTCCGAGCAAGGATGTAATTGAATTTTATAAACCTTTCTACAAGAAACGTTATTCTACTTGGGATGCAGAGCATAAATATGGATACGACAGAATCATGGAGCAGGTTGGTTACTGGAGAAAAGCAAATCAGATTCATAAATTCTTCATTGAAAACGTTCAGGATGGAGATGATGATTGTAATTATCATCATGAGTGTACAAAGGAGATTCTTGAGAAACTTCTCGATACCTGTAAAACGGTGCTTGATTCTTGCACAATGACTTATGGGAAAGTGCATAATGGAGATAAGGGAACTTCTAATGGATGGGAACCGATTTATGAAGATGGCAAAGTCGTAATTGATTCAAGTGTTGCAGAGGAGTTGCTTCCTGCCACTGATGGTTTCTTCTTTGGAGGAACTGATTATGATGAATATTATGTAAACGACATTGCTGATACCATCAAAATTCTTGAAAAGGTTCTTGCAACTACTGACTTTGAAACGCAAGCTATTTATTACGTGAGTAGCTGGTAAACAATACAAAATTATTCTTAAAGGGGCTTGAATAAAGCCCCTTTTTACAAAATAGAAAGGAGATTAATAAATGTTAAGTAAAGAAAAAACAATGGAAATATTAAATCAATTCTCACAAGAGTGTTACAACTTCTGGATGAGGCAAGGCAAAAGCCATAAGGATGCATTTGAGCTGATGCTTAAAGATATTGAGTGCATTAAGCACGATCCATATGAGCCATGTGGCGAGTTATTGGATGTAGAAGCAAAGAAAGAATTTATTAAAAGTGAAAGGAGCAAATAATATGATTACAAGATATTTTGTAAATTGTTTTGAAAGAGAATTGTGCATTAAATGGGATGATGCATATAAACATCTCGAAAAAGAGATTCTTGATATGCTTGATAGATATTATTACGAATGGCATAGTACAGAAGAAATTGAAGATCCTGATTATAGAGCATATGTTGAGGACTCTTGCTGTGAAGAGTTTATGATTGAACGTCTAAGTGAAACTTATAATATGTGGGAGTCTTGGTGGGTTGAAGGCGATGAAGATGAGGATGGAAATGAAATTCCGCCAGATAAGACAAATAATTCAGGATATATCACATACAGAAGGGCGCTTGAATTGCTTGACAACGCAATCAAATGCTGTACAAATAACGGAAATGTAGAACTTGAAATTGCACGAAGAGATTTGGAGGCTATCGGATTTTCTGATGATGAAATTAAATGGTTCGGATATGACTGGATTCTTGAGGAGGACGAGTAAATGAAAACTTGGAGGATTCCTGTGTGTTGGACAATGATGGGAATGGTAAATGTGGAAGCGAAGACACTTGATGAGGCAATTGAAATCGCAAAAGATGATGCTGGTGTTATTCCTATCCCTCATGATGGAACATTTATGGACGGCACTTGGGAAGTTGATTGTACCGATATTGGCTATTTGAGAGAGTGGTACAACGGGAATCAGATGGATGATAGTGATGGAGACGATTAAGCGGAGGATTTAATTATGAAAGAATTTATTCTGACTTGTAACTGTTATGAGCCTATGTTTAGAGAAGATATTAAAGTAAAGGCAAATGACCTTGACGAAGCATGGAACAAAGCAAAAACAAAGGCAAGTAGAAAGTATAAAGCAAAGAAAAGCGATATTAATATTACGGCAGTACGGCAGTAAATTAAAAATGTAATTTTAAGAGGAGGATGAATAAATGAAAAATGAATGGTTTGGTACAGTTCGTTGGAACGAAGTTGACCTTGCAAATGCACTTGAACTTCATGACTATCCAGCAACGGAAGCAAATATTGCAAAGCTGCGAGAGATGTGTGACAATCATTGGTTTACAGACTACATGATTGAATCAGGATGGTCATATATTTATGATAAAATTGACAACTTTGGTGGCTTTGAACTTGATGAGGAGGCAAAGTAAATGAAAGAAATTAAAAAGGAAACCATTGTCTATCAGGCACTTGACGGAAAGGAATTTATAAACTATAGCGACTGTGTGAAATATGAAGAGAACGCATTCAAGGATATTAATCTAAAACATTTTATTGTTCCTATTCCTTATGGAGATGATGGGTTGTACACTCATACTGCGTATAAGGTGAATTCGGAAAATGAATTTAATATGTTGATGACATATCTGAATTACAATTATGGAGACATCTACGGAATTGAAGAATACTCAGGCAACGGATGGTATATGGTCACAACGTCTGAAGGTGATTGGGTAGATGTATATCTGCTAAGTAAAGTTGTTGAAGACTTTACACATATGCTTTCGGAGATTGCAGAAAATACTTTGAAATTCTGAAAGGATTTAAAAAATGGAACTTAAATTTTTCAAGAAACGTGGTTACAATGGCACAATTCGTAAGGTATGGACTGCCGATAAGGAAGTGTGTTTTGGGCTGGTTGGAACAGTCGAAGACCTTCTAAAAGAAAAAGTTCTTGAATGGTGTGATTATAATGATGACATTTGGGTGTTCATCCCTTATCTTGGTATTCTTCAGGAAGCGAATTTTGGAAAAACAAGGGAAGAGGCAGTAAGTAAAATTAAATAAAATAAATGTGAAGAGGCGTAGAGAAATCTATGCCTCTTTTATTGACAGAATACAAAATTATTGTATAATAGAAAGGAAGAATATATCATGATGAACGGAATCGTTTGGGAAACAAATCATTCTGGGAAATTAAATGGCATGAAAAGTATTGGGACATGCTGTGCAAACAATAAATTTTGTCTTGCAAGACAGAAGGATAAAGATGGAGTGTGCTGTCATTGTTATGCAAGTACTTATATGAAGATGCGAAAGTCACTAAAAGAACATTTGATTGAGAATGGAAATATTCTTAAAAACAAGATTCTGCAAGGGAACGAAATCCCTGTTACAAATGACCTGATTTATAGATTTGAGGCGTTTGGAGATATTGAAAATGAGACACAGTTGATTAATTATGTAAACATTTGTAATAGAAATCCGTATACTTCATTTGCTCTTTGGACAAAGAATCATGCAATTTGCGATAAGGTGTTCAATGAAAGAAAAGTTGCAAAACCTGACAATCTTTCTTTGGTAGTTAGCAGCCCAAAGATGAATGAGGTAATGAAACTTAATATGGAAAGATTTTGGTTTGTTGATCATATCTTTACTGTGTATGACAAAGAATATATTAAGGAAAACAATGTAAATGTTAACTGCGGTGCAAGAAGTTGTCTTGGATGCCAGATGTGCTATCATAAGGGCACTGAATTTTATGTGAATGAAAAATTGAAATAAAGGGTGTGAAAAACAAATGCAAGAATACTTTGATCTAATTGATAAAGCAAACGACATTGACGAGTTGACTGAAATTGTTGAGGAACGTGCAGCATTTGATGATAACATTACAAATAAAGAGTATTGCGAGATTGTGGAATACGCAAATGTAAAAATTAAAAGTTGGAGGTATAAGTAATGGATTTTAATGTAAGAGTTGAGTATGAATGCACTCCTATTCGACATATTGCAGTACAGTGTCCAGAATGTAAAAACTGGTTTCATGGAATGGACATGACTGATGATGAACTGTGTTATAGTTATCAGATTGATATGGCAAGTTATTGTTGCCCTGTGTGCCATACTACATTTGGAAGAGCCGATTGGAATAATTTTAAAGGGAAAGACAAGCCTAATATTGAAGAAGTAAGCTATCCAGATGTTTATGAATGCTGTCTTAAACAGAAAGTGATTTGGGAATAAGAAAGGGAATTGATAATGAAGCACTCAGAATATCAAATCATAGTAGAAAATCTTTCTAAGCAGATAGAGCAGTGCGAAACTGCCTTGTCGAAGTATAATTTAAATGTACGTGATATAAGTAAAATGACAATAAAAGATCTTAATGAATCAATTTTGTCTTGCAGAACAGCACTTAGCGAAATGGACAAGTTTGTGAAAGCTGATTTGTATCATATAATTGGTATGGCAGACCTGAATGCAGCACAAACATCTCGCATTATTAAACTTACAAAAGAATTGACATCATACAGAAGTGATATCAAATTTGTATCAGGACAAGACACAATCTTAATTCCCAAGAAGAAAAAAGAAAATACTTATAAATTATCATCTGGAGTTAAGCTGGTAAATAGGAAAGGAAATTAATTATGAATTTTACAAGCAGTGATTTCCAATGTCCAGTTACGGGTATTCCTGTTGTATTGGTTTGGAACGAAGATACTTATGTTGTTACAGCAAAAATTTGTTCTTTTGTATGGGAAACTTGGAAAGAGAGCAATCCTCAAAATAGTGATAAAGAAGTAGAAAAAGAAACAAATAAGTGGTGTGAACGATTCTGTGGATATGCTGTATCTATCGAAGAAGCAAATAACATTGCAGAAAAGTATGATTGTTGGTTTTAATTAAAAGGAGATTAATTATGAAAAATTGGTGGAAGAATCCTGTACTACAGGGAGAAGACAATGACTATGGTCAGTATGATTATCTTATCGAAGAGCTTCCACATGATGAAGCGAGATGGGAATGGCTTTATAGAAAATGTGATAGTTGTGGAAAGTATCATCGTTTGAATTTTTATTCCAACCATTACTTTTACACATATGATGGTTGGGATTCGTTTGATTATACGGATTGTTGGGAATGCAGATTCAAAGATAAAGTCTGGAGCATTAAGAATAAAATTAAAAAGGGAATTAAAGCTCACAAGCTGGCGTTTTCTTTGCTGAACAGAAAGCATTCTATTAAGAGAAATATTGAGCATTATAAACTTGGGCTTAAAGTTGGTAGAAATTGAGACTTGTGAATAGGCAGGTCTCTTTTTAATTAGCTTTGTAATAGAAAGGACATTAAAGTATGACAACTCAGGAAATCAAAATTGCAAAGGCAACTAGTCGAAGTGCAGGAGCTTCGGCTATTAAGGATGGAAAGATTCGTGCAGTAGTTCCTCTTTGGGTGGAAAGCAATGTGGATAAGAGCAAAACAATTCTCGACTTTGGTGCGGGGAAGGGAGCTACTAGTACAAAATATCTTCTAAGCAAAGGATTTGATGTGGTAGCATATGATCTATGGGTTGGCAATGGAGATGCACTACTCGATAAATTTGCACTAAATAGACAATATGATATTGTATTCGCCTCTAATGTACTTAATGTGCAGAGTTCTCTGCCAATGCTTTTTGAAACATTGAATCAAATTAAACTAGTAATGGAAAATAATGGAGAATTTGTTTGTAATTATCCTCAAAGCCCTCGAAAGATGGATCTAAAAGAAACAGATATCGAGGAGATTTTGCTTTCGATGTTTGATTCTGTTGAGCGAGTTGGTGGAACTCAATCCGCGCCCGTATGGAGGGTAAAGAAAACTCAACAAAATACTTGACAAAACAAAATTATAGCGTTATAATCATAATAGCAATTAAATGATTATAATTTTTGAATGGAGGTATTTTCTATGAACAATAAACGTAGAAAAAAATTAGAAATCCTATCCGCAGAAATTGAACAACTTAATAGTCGTATTCAAGACATTTATGATGAAGAACAAGAGTGCCTAGATAATATGCCTGAGAATTTGCAAGGATCTGATAGGTATAGTAAGGCAGAAGAGTGTTGTGAACAGCTTGAAGCATGTATTGATTTGCTTGGTGAATTAGTTGATATTATTGAGGAGGTAATGTCTTAATATGAATAACGGTGTTATGTGCGATTACTTTGACTATAACGGCACTAGATATTATACTGGATCAAAATTTAAATGTAATAATTTCATCAAGAAAGATGTTGTACTTTTCCCAGAAATTGAAATTACATTTATTAAATACAATAAAAAATCAGACACATGTTTTATCCATAGCAATATTGCGGCATGTGATTTTATGTTTTCACTTGATGCTTTTACAAAAAATATTGTTAATGTTATTGCCCCAAAAACAAGAGAAGTTGTTGTCGATAGAAATAAAGTATATAAAGATAATAAGGAATATTATCATTGGGTAGAAGATGGAGAAGATTGCTACAAACAGAAGCCAGATTGCCTTCTTATTGGATGGATGTGGTATGTTTTCATTATGGGCATTGCAGCAATTTTGAATGGAAGACTTTTCATCTGGGCATTGGCGACATATACTTTTGTTAAATGGAGAAAAAAGAAAATTAAGGAGGGTTAAAAATGACAGGAAGAATGGAAAAGGAAATTGTTGCTACAAATAAGATGCAAACAAAATTAAAAGGACTTCCTAAGATTTTTTCTGAATTTTATTATTATATGTGTACAACTAAATCTTATACAACAGTTGAGAGATATGTCGCATATGTGAAGGAGTTTGCAGAATCTCTTAATGGAAATAAAATCTCAAATGATTTTTATAAAAAGGTAACACCATTGGATATTAATAAATATTTTGCTGCATTGAAGAATAAAGAAACTATCAATGGACATTATAATACAAGTGATAGCATTCGTGCGACCAAGTGGTCTGCATTGAATACATTCTTTGGTTTCCTTAAAGAAAATGATTATATTAAAGAAAATCCAATGGGGAGAACAGAACGTCCTAAAGTGCAAGACACACCAGACGTTGCTTATTTAACAGAAAAAGAAATGCAAATGATGCTTGAGAATGTTGATAAGCTTGCAAGCAAAAAGATGAAAAATAGGGATCTAGCCATTATTATGCTTGGATTAACTACTGGTTTGCGTGTATCTGCAATTACACAAATTGATATTGGTGATATTGATTTTGAAAATAATACTATTAAGGTAATCGAAAAAAGAGGAAAAACATGCAATATTCTATTTGGTGATAGAGTAAAGAAGCAGCTAGAATTGTGGCTACAAGATAGAAAAAAGTATTTTAGCATGGCAAATACAGATGCTTTGTTTATTTCTAGCTTTAAAAAGAGAATTACAAGAGACGGTATTAGGGTAATGCTAGAAAAATATAGTAAGGATGTGACAAGTAAACATGTTACACCACATGTGTTGAGACATTCTTGTGCAACTAATTTGTACGAAAAGACTGGAGATATTTATCTTTGTGCGTCAGTTCTTAATCATAAAAATATTGCTACTACTATGAGATATGCAAACATGTCTAAGGACAAAAAGCAGCAAGCTGCGAACATTTTGGATGATATGGTTTAATAAGATTTGACAATTATAATTTTGTACTGTACAATAAAAGAAACGAGAAATTCACAAGGGGTGATCATGTGTTTTATAATGAGGAGGTAAAGATACAATTTATAAACGATTATAAAAGAAGTAGAATTGTAGCAGAGACTTCATTAACAGGAATGTTTAACAAAACATATAAATACGAACAACAAAAAGGGAAAGATTGTAATAGCTTTTCAAGGAAAGAAATATTAGCGATGTATAAAGAATTTGATGCAAAATCTGTGCATGTGCTTGAAAATTACAATGTATATTTGAAAAGCTATTCTATTTTCTGTATGCATCATGGTTTTTGTAAGAAAAATAATTATGCAGATATAAATAAAACTATGCTTCTTCAATGTCTTGATACAGAAACATTGAATCAAAAATTCTTAACAAGGGAACAGCTTGATGATATAGAAGACGAGTTGTATAACTATACAGACAAAGCACTTTTAGAATTGCTATGGGAAGGCATTAGCGGCAAAAGCATGGAAGATATTGTTGCGCTTAATAGAAGTATGATTAGCGAAGATAAGAAATATATATGTTTTAATGATGGACGAAAAGTTAAATTATCATCAAAATTATATAATTATTTAGATAAGGCATTTTCAGAAAAAGAATATATGTGTTATGGAACGACCATTAGGGTTAAAAAGCTAATCGGAGATGACTGTCTCTATAAAGAAATGGATAATGCATATACAGTAGACTCAGACGACAAATTTTTCCGCTGGGTATATAGAAGAGTTCAAACATATAGAAAACATGTAGATATGCCATTACTGACAATGAAGGCACTTGCTGCATCTGGGCTATTGTGTAAAATTAAAAATGCAATGGAAAAAAACAATCTTGGATTAAGAGAATTTTTATATACAGAAGAAGGTAAAGCATTGGCGCAACAATATGGATATAAGTTAAATTCATATGTTGATGTTATTGCTAATAAATTTATAGATTTTGTGTAGACCGTAATGGTGCGGTCTATAATCTTAATTAACAATACAAAATTATAATTGCAAAAAAACAGTTGCCGAACATATGTTTTTATTGTATAATTTTTGTATAAGAGAGAAGCAAAGGTAAATTATTTTACATTACAAAAGGGGAGACATAATTTTATGGAAAAGAAAATTGTAAATGACTTACATAATCTAAATGGCAAGAATGGGGAAATCACAATACATCATGATTGGTATGGAAATCAAAAAATTAGGGGAATTTTCCATATTATTGATGATGGAGAAAGGATTGGTGTTAAATTGAAAGATAATGAAATCTTTTTATGGAACAATGAAATTACAAACATTGAGTTAAATGGAAATTGCGCAATGATCAAAGGGGAGTTCATGCAAATTAAAATCGAAATATAAAATTTTTCGCTCTCTGATAAAAAAACTTGACAAGACACAATTATTATGGTATAATGCAATCGTAATAAGATGTAATACAAAATTATAGTCTTTTCAATTGTTAAGAAAGGGGGATGAATGATGAATGAAATCAGAGAGCGTCAATGTTCAATGCCAGAAATGTGGAACAATTTTTCAGGTTGATGAGCGAAATAATTATATTAAGTATTTATATATACAAGCGAAATGTCCATGCTGTGAGCACGAAGGTAATATGTTAAATATAGGGCATGATATTTTAGATAAATTTACATATTATAATGTGGTCATGGATGAAAGATATTATAGGTATTAATTTTTATTTTATTAAACAATACAAAATTATAGGAAAAGGAGACTAATAAGACATGGCAAACAAACTTTTTGAACTTCCCCAAACCAAGGGAACCTTTCAGGTTAGAGGAATTGTAAGCGGAGTAGAGAAGGACAACTTCTATACAGAAAAGAAAACCAAGACAGGCAAGGATTTCCGTATGGTTAACTTTGGCGTAGAATATGAAGACAAGAAGACAATTTATCCTTCGCTTAATGGCATGCCGCGCGATAAGGTATATTTTAGCAAGAAGGATGAAGATGGCCAGACAGAAGTAAAGGCAATTGATTGGAAGGATAGAATTAAGAATGCCCCAGAGGGATATCGTATGATTGGCGTACTGACTGGACTTAAGAAAGTTCCGGGCGAGAATGGAAAGCTCAAGAATGACAATCATTATAGAACGGAATATGATGCATGTGAATATATTAATGAAAATCTTAATGATGGCGATTCTGTTTTTGTTAAAGGAAATCTAGAATTTGGCAGTTATACTAACAAAGATGGAGAAGTCTCTCGTACCACAAAGTTTGTTCCAACACAGGTTTCTCTATGCCAGAAGGACATTGACTTTGATGCGGAGGATTATGCTCCCGCTCATGATTTTACGCAGACGATTGTTTTTGTTGGTATTGATCAGGAAAGAGAAAACGACAAGCCAACTGGTCGATTCGTAGTTGATGCAAAGATTGTGAATTATAATTCTATCGAGTCTGCTGAATTTATTATTGAAGATGCAAAGCTCGCAAAGCAGATGCGCAGTGGGCTAAAGCCTTATAATTCCATTCAGGTTCATGGGCATATCAATGTTGTTAATAATGTTGAAGACGTGAATGACGAGGAAGATGATGATTGCTGGGGCGCATCTAATGATATGGACAATAAGAGAGTTTTTGCACAGACTCATCGAGAGCTTATTATTACAGGAGCAAAGCCATCAACTATTGATAAAGACACATATACTGAAAAGGCAATTGATGAGGCAATTAAGAAGGTAAATGCATCTAAGAAGGCAGAGCAGAACTTCACTGGTAAGGTAGAGTCAACATCCAATGTGGATGACGATTGGGGCGACGATGCGTCGGATGATGAAGATGAGCCATGGTAAGCAAATGTATGTAGAGGAGATTAATTTCTCCTCTATACAATACAAAATTATATATAAAGGAGATTGATATAAATGGCAAGAGCAAGAAAAGCAGCAACAGTACAAAAGAAATTACACATGATTTGTTATGGACAGCCTTTTACTGGGAAGAGCACGTTTGCATCACAGTTGGCATATATGCACAATGAAGATGGAAGTCCTATGAGGGTTTTATATATCGACGCAGAGAGTGGTTCGATTGACAATTATCTAGACACAATGGAAGCTAATGGTGTGGATCTTGGAAATATTTTTATTGTCTATTCACAGAGTCTTGGAGAAGTTCTAGATTATATTGATAAGGTAAAAAATAATGAAGACTTTTATGAGCTTGACGAAGATGGCATGGAAACTGATGAGATTGTAACAGACGCACAAGGCAATCCATTCAGAGCTGATGCAATTGTAGTTGATGGTGTAAGTGTTCTTTATACTGCGGCGCAACAGGGGCTACTTGAGTTTTCTAAGAAACGTGCAAGAGTTAAGGCAAATAATAAGGATCTTGTTGGTGACGAGAAGCTAGTAGCTATTGAGGGTGCATCACTAGAAATCAAAGATTGGGGCTCTCTCAAGTATAAGGGAGCTAACCTTTGTCTAGCTCTTCTAGGTACTGGTGTACATAGCATTATTACCTGTCGAGAAGAAGACGAAAAGATTTCTATTAAGGATTCTGATGGAAAGATTTCAAGTGTTGCAACTGGCAAGAAGATTCCTGCTGGATTTAAGACAGATCTGAATTATAATATGCACACTGTAATCCGTTTTTATAAGGACGAGAATGGTGAAGTCTGTGCAGATGTTGAGAAGGATAGAACTGGTGTTCATCCCGGTGAAACTCTAGTTGATCCTCAGCTTCTTGACTGGCAAGTCGTTATTGACAAGTCAAAGGGAAAACAGAAGTTTGTTCTCCATAATAGTCTAGACACAGCAGTAGAAACTGAGCAAGAAATTTATAGTGCAGAAGTTATGAGCAACGCAACTAAATCTTTTAGTAAGTCAGAAATGGAAAAGATTAAGCAGAAAGCAGATGCAAAAGATGCTTCTAGTGATGTAACTGAACTTCAAGCTAAGATTAAGGCTATTATTGGTAAGCTAGACCCGGTAGCTAAGAGTAACATGAAAGCCGCTCTAAAAGAGAAAGGACTTCCAGTAGTAATTAGTAAGGTCACAGATATTGCTATTCTAAACCAGATTCTTGAAGTAGTTTCACAGTAAGGAGACATAACAAATGAGCGCCACTTTAATTAGAAAATGCGCGTTCTGTGGGGAAGATATTGTTTTAACAAGGGATGATATGCATATGGTTTCCTACAAAAAGAAAAGCTATCATACTGAATGTTTTAAAACAATGTGTAATGGGCGAGTACTAAAAAACAACAGGTACTCGTCCATTTATTCAGATGCCCTGCAGAATTTAGATCAACTAGAATCAGAAGCAAAAAAGAAATTAATGCATCGTTTTGTGCAAGACGAATTAAATGAGTATTTGATTGTGCATTATGATGTTGGAGCGTTAAGTCGTCGCTTTTGGTCAATTATTGCAGATATTCAATCTGGAAAATATAATGGCAAACGATGTAAGCCAATTGAATTAGAAACATTGTTTGATATGTGGAAATATTATAAGGAAGAATTAGATAGGATAAATCTACGAAATCTAAAGCAGGGGAATAACATATTTGACGAAAACAGAGTGCTTTATGACCTTGCGATAATTATGAAAAATTATGGAAAAATTCAAAGAGAAATGAAAAAAGAGAAGGTTGCAGCAGAAGAAACAAAAATGGCAACTAAAACAATTAAGGAAAAAATTAATTATATGTCTATCGGTGGAAAGAAGACGGAAGACGGACAAAAAGATATTTCTTCTATTATGGATGAAATTTTTTAAGGTGGTGGCGTGATGTCAAATGAGAGTTCTATTGGATTTAGTGAAACAAATGTGCAAAGCGAATTACTATTTTGTGGGATTTGTTATAAAGAACCAGATATTTATATAAAATATGGAGGAAGTATCCGTTCAAAATATGATTTTAGTGACGAGGCGTGTAGGTTTTTTTATGATCAGTTTGAAGATTATTATCTAACATTTTCTCAGGATGTGTCGGAGAACAAAGTGAATAACTTTATGTCTCAAAACACAGAAAGGTTTAAGAAGTATCGCAATTATGGCGGATGGAAAACGATTCTTTCTATGATGAATTTGGCAGATCCAAATGACGCAAAAAATGTGTATGATACTATTAAAAAATATAGTTTGGTTAGAGAGTACGGTAGAAATGGATTTCCAACAGAGAAGATTCTTAAATTCGATGGGTTTCAAACATTAACTGCAAGCGACATCTATAAAATTATGAGGTCAAAATGTGACAAAATTAATACTGTAATTTCTAGCATTGATGAGCCTACAATCTTAACTGACAAAACTGTAAGTTTGGTGGAAGGTTATTTGGACGCGCCAGAGTTCGGAGTAACTAGCTGTTTTCCGGGGTTTAATGAGTATTTTAGAGGATATCTTAGATCAAAAGTTTTATTCAATGGATGTTGTAGTAATGAAGGAAAATCTAGATATATGACGAAAATTATTTGTGATGTTGCTTTAAAACAAAGAAAACCATGTATGCTTTTAAGCAACGAACAAACTGAAAATGATTTTCATAATGCTCTTGTTACTACAGTCGTATGCAATCCAGAATTCCAAGAGATGCATGGTATAAAGATTAATAAGCCAGAAAAAGAAATTACTATGGGACTATATAGGAGTGACGATACTGGAGAATTTATTTATAGAAAAGTCAATCATGATGGGGACTTCTTGGAGACAAAAGAGGAGTTTCTTGAAAGAGTTTTTAATGAAAGCTCGGAATATAGAAAAGTAAAACAAATAGCGAAATGGATTGAAGATCAGACTATTAATAAATTAATTTATTTTCTAGACATCAGCTCTGACTATTCTGATGAAAATTTGGAAACACAAATTTTAAAGGCATCACTATGTTATAATTGTCAGTTTATCTTTTATGACACAATGAAAGCGTGGCAGCTTGAAGATTGGACAAGGGTAAAACTAACAGCGACAAAACTATGCGAGTGTGCAAAACAAAATAATTTATATATTATGGCTAGTTTTCAGCTCACAGACGCTACAGTGTTTGATGATATATTTAGTCTGACAAGCAATAATATTGCGGCATGCAAAGGAATTAAAACAGTTTGTGATATGCTTACACTATGCAAAAGAATTAATTTAGAAGATTATGGAAAGTATCAATATCTTCCATTTGAAGATGATTTGTCTTGGGGAGAACCAGTAGCAATAGATCTATCAAATGATAAAAAGTATTTTGCACAAGTTATTGACAAAAACAGACTATATTCAAGAGGGTCAGTATTGTTATATGAGTATGATTTAAATGAAAATTACTGGAATAATATTGGACTACTTGTAAAAAAGACATAAAGTAAAATTAACATGTGAGGGGAGACATAATTAATTGGGAATAGTTGTGACTTTAGAGGAAGCAAGAAAAAGGCTCAAAGATAAAACTGACGATTGGGAACTTGTAAGCTTCACAAAAGTAACAGAACCATGTGTCGTGCAGCATAAATGCGGTTTAGAAAAAACGTATAAGTCGTATGGCTATATATTGCAGAAAAAATTAGTATGCGACAATTGTGATAATCAGATAAATTGGAAATACGAGATAGGTGATATAATAGATAACTTGAAAATTATAAATAGAAAGACAGAAATAAAAAAGAAAAGGAATCATAATATCACAAAAAAATATTACCAATATACATGTTTAAAATGTGGATTCGATGGGAGTAGAAGTTGTTATAAAAATGGAATATTTCTAAAAGAGCATTGGATTGATGAAGATGCTATTATCCAAGGAAGAAGATGTGCCTGTTGCCATGGAACTGTTGTACAAACTGGGATTAATGATGTTGCTACAACAGATCCGCATACAGTTAAATTTTTTGCCAATAAAGAATTATCAAAAAAATATTCTAGAAGCGCAACAAAAAAGATTGATATAATGTGCCCAATTTGCGGATTTAAGAATCCAACACAAACGTCCATATATAATTTGGTTTGGGAAGGTGTGTCATGTGTCAGATGCGGCTCGTCAATATCATATCCAGAAAAGTTTATATATTTTCTTTTAAAACAACTAGATATTAATTTCACCATACATAAATCCTTTACTTGGTCGAATGGGAGAGAATATGACTTCTATTTGTGTGATTATAATGTTCTTATTGAAGCTCATGGAAGGCAACATTATGAAACTCCATTTAGCGTTTATGGGGAAAGAGGTAGAACATTAGAAGAAGAAGAAAATAATGACAAATTAAAAAAGAACATGGCAACAGAGAATGGTTATGTGTATATAGAGATAGACTGCAGAGAATCAAATGTGTTTCATATATCAAAGAGTATATTAAAAAGCGAGTTGCAAAAATATTTGGATTTAAATAATGTTGATTGGGACGAATGTAATAAACAGGCGCTTATCGGGTTAAAAATGATAATAATTAATGATAAAAAAGACAATCCAAATATGTCATCAAAAAAGCTTGCAGACAAATATGGTATATCACGTAATACTATTACGTCTTGGCTAAAGCAAGGAGCGGATATATGTGGGTATGATCCTAAAAAAGAATTGATCAAGTCTAATTTCTATGCTGAAAATTATTCGCCAGTATATTCTCCTGAGCTAAAAATGGCATTTATGACGATTAAAGATGCAGCTAAATACGCTGGTACATTTGGAAGTAGTATCTCTCAAACTTTATCTGGCAAGATAAAATATTCTGGTAAGAACCCAGATACTGGAGAAAAGTTAACGTGGAAGCGCATGACAAAAGAGCAATATTATAAATGGGGTAAACAGCATAAAGACTTTGAAAAAATATTATAACTGGTTCATAATATAATAAAGGAGAGGTAAGGAAAAATTTAATTATGACACTACAAGAATTTATTTATAACACTTCAATAGACCCAAAGTATTATGTATTTTTATCGGTGCAAATTCCAGACAAGAGATCATATGTTCATAATTTTAAGATTGAACATCTTTGGTTGAAAGATATATATGATGAGTATATTAAACCTACATCAATTGTAGATCATATTTATTTTAAAGATGATTATGTTATTCTCATAGATTTAATTAATAAAGGAGATAGCTAACATATAGTAATGTATCCGTTGATTTAAAACCCCCACTTATATAGTGGGGGTTATTTTTTTTATACAAAATCGTCAAAATATAAACTGCAGTTTTGTACAACTTGCCATATTGACAAACATCAGATATATGATATACTAGCTACAGTACAAAATTATAGTACGTTAAGACAATAAATTTATTAAGGAGCAATTAACAAATGTCAAATGAATATAAAGATTGGCTCAATGATCAAAAAGAGCAAAATAAAGCAATTTTCAATCAGCTTCGAAGTGGAAAACATCCATTTGTTGGTCTGGAAGAACTAGAATTTTTTATCCCTTATATTAACGATTTTGGTATTAATATGTTGTTGATTCAGCAAGGTCATGTTAGTAATGGATTTTATCTTGGTGTGGATGACGCAACTATTAATAAGTGGATGGAAAAAGATTTGATGAGTATTAGAGATTGCCACAAATGCGTCTACGAAGTTGGATGCAATGGCAATCCAGTAGGATGCACATCTTATAAGAGAGATGCACCAGATGGAGGATGTTATTAAAATGAGTTTTGATAATCGGGTTGCTATTGTAAGTAATTATGCAACTGAAGCACTTGATAATGAACTGAACTATTGGGGTGAGCGTGGATATAGGCTAGTTTCTACTGAAATGGCAGAGAACACATATGGTGCTACAGTTATGTATCTATTTTTTACAAAAGAGGTGTAAGATAAATGGATAAATGCGGAACCTGCAAACATTATATTGGCTGTGGGGATTGGAATCTATGCTGTGATATCCCACATCCAACTCCTAAAGAGAAAGAAATGGGTATGACTTTTATATTTGGGCATTTGTGTTATGAGGACACGGGTGCTTGTGACATGTACGAGCCGAAAGGAGAAATATTATGTTAATGAAGATTGCGCATCACAATGATGGAAAGGAAAAGTGTCAGTCACATACTTGTTATTTATTTAATGATGTTGATGGATATCATGATTGTGATTTAACAAATATCTATGGATATGGCGAAACAAAAGAAGAAGCTATAGAAAACCTAAAGAAAGAACTTGCATATTATTTTGATGAGCTTCATGCACTAGAAGAGATGCTTTATGAAACAGATGCGCTCGACAATGATATTGTTGAAGTTGATTGTTTAGGAAGAAAGATTTGAGGAGGATTAAATAAATGAGGCCAATTGATGCTGATAGGGCCAATGAAGTAATCATCTTTGACAAAGACAATGAAAATATCAACGTTGCTGCTATCAGAGAATACTGTCTCCAGCAGAAAACGTTTCTTGATAAGTTTCCTACAATAAAGGCCATTCCTGTCGCTGAACTTAAAGCACTACGTGACTACCTTTATGAAAACGATTTAATTTTTATGAAGGGATTAAGTAAATTAAACGAACTAATAGGAAAGTATGAGATAAAAGGAGAATAATAAAAATGATGATATGCAGCGAAGATAGACATTGCCCACTATGTGATGATAGTTGTCCTTCATATATTGAGGTAGTTCCAGTAAAAGAACTTGAAAAAACTAAAGAAGAAATATCCAATTTGATTTACGAATACATTGATTATATGTATTGTGATAATTGTCGATATAATTTTGAAATCCCTGATACTTGTAATTGCGATGATTGTCATAGGAAATATGTTAATTGGGCTGTGTCGCGTTATGATTGTAATTTGCTTGCCGAAAGGATTTTAAGTGAATAAAATGAAATATTGGATTGATGAACAGACAGGTTGTAAAATGTGTGAGCCAAATTGCGTAGATGAATGGCTACAATTTATATGGGAAATTGGTTGCGATTATGATGGGTATAATGATGCGAATAACCTAAAGCAGCTTATTGATGAATTGGTCGATGCATCTGTTCAAGCGAGAGAATGTTTGCATAAAGGAGAATTGTTTGCTAAAGAAATGATGACTGAACATGTTAATAAAGAAAGATGCACCAAATGCACACATCATGATGTTTTTTGGGATGGTTCAGGATGTAACTTGTTAAATCATATGGAGGCTTGTAAGTTTGAACACAAGGATCATTCAGATGGATCATTACTATTTGCAAGTTTGGAGGAGATTATAGATGCGGCTGATTGATGCGGACGAGACTCTAAGTAGTTTATCGAATGATCTGCCATACAAAGGCAGTGTCAGGCGAGTGTTGATGCAAGCGCCAACTGTAGATGGAGTGCATGCACATTGGATTCATCACCCGGACAATCTATTTCCGACAGAAAGTACAATGGAATGTTCACATTGTCATGAAGAGGAAACTGTTTTTATCTCGAATGATAATTATTGTCCAAATTGTGGAGCCAAGATGGATGAATTTGATACTTGACAAACAGCAATTCTTGTGATATAATCCAAGCATAGTTGAAAGAAGTCAATATGTGATTCAAAAAAACGAAAAAAGCTATTGACAAACAGAAAAACATATGGTATAATTCAAGCATAAGTCAAAAGACAATACAAAATTATTTAAAAAAGAAAGGACAAAAGAAAAAATGGCTATTCAGTATTATAGCAACCCAAACACGAAGGAAACGTTCGCCGTTCTAAGAGGAACTGAGCTTGATGCAATTAATAAGATTGATAAGTTTCTCAATGAGTTTGACTGTTATATGATTCGTGAGAAGTACATGATGCCTAAGCAGTTTAAGGTTAAGGTCAAGCTTGCGAAAGGTGATGTGTACGACGAGGAGAAGGGCAAGATGCTTGCAAAGGAAAAGCTTATGAAGAAGTATTATAGTGCTTTTGATAAGCGAATTGATATGTTTAGAGCAGATCTGATTGCACTAAACAGTCGTGTATTTGAAACTCCAGTAGAAATTCTTGAAAATACCCCTTGACAATATGAAATTATTGTGGTATAATCCAGAATGTAGTCAAGAGAGAGCCAACTTGATTGATTGAGCCGATTGAATACATAAAAAGAAAAAACCACAAGATGCACTTGACATATGACAAGTAATGTGGTAATATGTAAGCACGCTAGACAGTACAAAATTATAGTTAATAATTAAAAATCACTAAAAGGAGATTATGAATTATGGCAACGAAGGAACAGATGACAGTCCACAAGGCGCTTGCAGAGCTTAAGGTTATTGATTCACGTATCAATAATGCGATTTGTTCTGGTGCGTTTGTGATTGCGAATAAGCATTCCAATGAGAAGATTCATGGCGTGACTATTAATGAGTTCAAGAACAGCATGAAGTCAGATTTCCAGAAGGTGTCTGATCTGATTGCAAGACGTAATGCAATCAAGAAGGCGGTTGTTGCATCTAATGCAGTAACGAAGGTTAAGGTTGGTGACAACGAATACACAGTTGCTACTGCAATTGAGATGAAGAACCATGGGATGGAGTTTAAGAACACATTCAAGAAGCGTCTTGAATCTCAGTATGCTGTAGCAAAGAATGAGCTTGATAAGAACAGTGGTGATCCTCTTGAGAAGAGAGCAGAGAATTATGTTCTTAGTGTCATTCAGGCACAGCCGAAGGATTCTAAGATGGCTGTTGATTCGGAAGCGATGAAGAATCTTCGCGTTCAGTACATCAAGGATAACACTTATGACATCATTGATCCTATTGGCGTCAAGGATGCCATTGAGCAGCTTGACAATGAGATTTCTAGTTTCATTACTGAAGTTGATGCTGCACTTTCGGTTAGTAACGCACTGACTGTGCTCGATATCGAGTATTAAGCAGCTAACTTGCTGCCATTCGAAAACCTAGAACGGACTTGCTTCGATGGTTTTGACCGATACATTGATGTGAAATAATAAAAAAATTGGTCTTCAACAATATTTTTACTAATGCTAATAATACAGTAAAAGATCTAATATATGGATTGACTTAAAATTGATTAAAATTAAGACGTACATATATTTTTTAACTGTAAAGCTTAAAGTTTAAATATCAATGTTCAGAGATCAATGCTCAAAGATTATTTTTTCGTCAAAGTTTAAGTCTTAAAGTTGTAAAGAGGGCTTTTAGATAATTATTAATTAAAATTGTGTGCCCACAAAGTTTTACAAAATCCTTGAGCAATGGTTTGGTTTCAAGTTCAATGGCCATAGGTTATCCACAAGGCTGAATGGTAGCAATACTTGTACGAAAATAGGCTAATGTGAAATAGACAGACTTTTGAGTACTAGCAGAGCTGGGTATCTCTGAAAACTGCCTGTAAATATGGCGGAGTATCCGAATGGCACAGGAAATTGACTTAAAATCAATCGGCAATTAAGTTTGCTTGCGAGTTCAAATCTCGTCTCCGCTACCAACTCGCTAACGTTTCTTTTGTATTTCTTTCATTCAGAGTACAACGAAGACAAGAAATATAGATAAAATGGTTTTATAATATGTCCAAGTAACTCAGCGCATAGAGTATGCGGCTACGAACCACAAAGTCGGGAGTTGGAATCTCCCCTTGGATGCCAACACATTAATGAATAACACTATTTATCAATTGAGATGATGCCAAATATGTATAGAAGAGAAAAGATTAAAGGGTATGAGCGCTATGAAGTTGATACTAATGGCGTTGTATATAGTCAAAAAGGAAATCCTTTAAAATTTCACGTCAACCATAATGGATATTGTATGGTATGTCTGTGCACGAATGGAGAAACAAAAGGATTTGGAATACATCAGCTTGTAGCAAGACAATTTATTGAGAATGATGATCCTTTGAATAAAACGCAAGTTAATCATAAAGATGGCAATAAACAGAACAATCATGTTGAAAATTTAGAATGGGCAACAGCAAAAGAGAATATGCGCCATTCTGTTGATATCCTCGGCAATTATTTAGAAGACAAAAATGCCAATGCTCGTACTATTTACGGAGTTGATATAAAAACCCATGAGGTTAAATATAGATTCACAAGTTTGATTGGCGCAGCTAGGTTTTTTGCTGATGATAAAAATAAAGAAAGACATATACAAGCAACGTTATGGAGAGTCTTAAATCATTATGAAGCGTCACGTTCATATAGAAGTTGTTTATGGTTTTATGAAGACGAATGCCCTTATGAAATAAATGATGTAGTTAATTTGTCAGATAACTATATCCCAGATCGTGGGTTCAGAAAACTTTCAGACGATGATGTTAAATGGATTCGCACACATTATATTCCATACGATAATGAGTTTGGAACACGAGGAGTTGCTAGAAGATTTCACATAGATAATAGCACAGTATCAGATATTGTAAATTATAAAACATATACAGATATATGCTAACACCATTGACCTTGGCAAGTCATTAAACTACCATCTATATGGGGGTATGGCGTAACTAGCAACCGCGCAAGTCTCAAAAACTTGTGGAGAAATCCGTCCGGGCGCACATCCCGGTACCCCTACCACATCCTCCTTTAGTGTAATGGTAGCACGGCGCACGCAAGGCGCTAGAGCGGTTCAACTCCGTAATGTGTTAGAGCGGTTCAATTCCGCAAGGAGGTCGTCTGGCACGGACGAAGTGCGCTGTGGTCATACAGTAAAATGACAAAGCTCATGGCCGATATGGATGGCGACAAATATGAGCGAGGCAGAACAATTAAATCTTGGGTCTGCAAGTAAGCCTGTCGGCAACAGAGGAGAGCCTTATGCTTGCTAGGTGTTCTAGATGCCTTTCTCCTCATAAATGGGAACTTGGTCAAGTGGCTAAGACACTGGCGGTGACAGAATAGTGCAAACATTAAGAGCACACTGCCGGAGACACGAGTTCGAATCTCGTAGTTCCCAACTTAATATGGGTCAGTAGCGAATCGGCAAACGCAGCAGACTGTAAATCTGCCTCCTTCGGGAATAGGTGGATCGACACCACCCTGACCCACCAAATGGTAGTAAGTAGTGCAAATTTTATATCAGATAACCAGTAAGGATAAAAGCCGTTGCAGGATTTGCTCCCTGTATCGAGAAAGATTAAATTTGAACTCGCTGAAAGTAGCTGGTGAATGGGTATAAAATGAAGTCATGCACGGCTTCGCTTGCTATCATTACCAAGGGATAAGTTGCTTAAACTGTTCGAACGAACCCTACAAATCGGCAGAAACGGTGACAGCTCGGAAAGACGGCAAATTAATATGCTCCGCTAGCTCAATTGGTCAGAGCACCCGACTTCGCTGCATGGTGTAATAGTAACACTGCTTAACCGCGGATTAAGAGATGTAAGGGCAGGACTTACTGCAGCGGCCAATAATCGGGAGGTTCCAAGTTCGATGCTTGGGCGGAGCACCAAATATTATCGTATAGCTTAATGGGAAAGCGCCCTCACTATCAGAGGGAGATACTTGTTCGATTCAAGTTGCGTTAGACAAATGTGGATGCTATGCACGTCGCGCGCCGCCACCAAACAAAGCATAGCTGGCGCTGTGGAAAGACACAGAGATCTGCTGGATTAGCTCAGAGGCAGAGCAGTGCTCTTGTAAAGCACAGGTCGGGATCTCGGAATTCCCATCCAGCTCCAGCGAGGTAACGTCACTTCCATCACGTAGCACAGCGGATAGCAAATAGTGAAAGAGATATGTGCACCTAGGCTCTTGTTTGAATTATTTGGTTATGATAAAGAAGGATTGGAAACCTCGCTTTATGAGAGCGTAACTCAGTTGGTAGAGTTTTATAGCGTGAAGGGATATGCTATTGAATACCCTTAGTCGCCAGTTCGAGTCTGGCCGCTCTCATTAAAATATATATTAAGAGGGATAGTTATGGCAATTAAAATAATTAGTAAAGGAAAAAATTTCGATAATCCTATATTTACCCAGCGATGTCCTAAATGCGATTGCGTATTTACATATCAGAATGAAGATGCTCACAGGGAGCCTACTGGCAGGTATTACAAAGATTTTGAAGATTATTTTATTAAAATGGACGATTGCGACAGACAAGAAATTGCAGTATCTGTTGAATGTCCTTGGTGTCATAAAAAGATTCATATAAAGGATGAATATAAAAAGATATGAAAGATTACAGTGTAATTGCTCAATTTTAATGGAGTATTATGAATTAGCATGCAATAAAATTTATGGATGAATGTTATCGTCCGACAAGTTAATGGGTTCTTGTCGAAGTTAAAAACCCTTATTTGATATAACTAGTATGGGTCTGTAATTCAATAGTAGAATATACGCCTTTTAAGCGTACTACGGACGGAGCGTAACCGCCCAGACCCACCATTTATTCTCTTTAATTTAGTCCACTTGACTCCGGTATAATCTTCTGCTCTGTTACCTGTTTATGCAGGTTAGATGAATAAAGACAGGGCTATTTATGGCTGGCGGGAGGTTGGCATCTCAACTTGGCTCATAACCAAGCTCAATTCAGTTCGATTCTGAAGCTCAGCAACCAAATAGCGGATTGGTGTAGTAGTAGCACGACAGACTTTGGATCTGTAGACAGGGGAGCGTAACCTCTATCCGCTGCCATGAAAACATTATTTTTTAGGAGGAACATACTATGGATACAAGAACTGTACTACATTACGAAAATCGCATTGCGAAGCTAAAGGCCAAGAGCGAAGTTGCAAATGCAAACTTGATCAATAAGGCACAGAGGGAGCTTAACAAGCTGACACAGAAGTAAGAACATGCGGTAGTAGCTCAATGGTAGAGCCTCAGATTTCCAATCTGATTGTTGCGAGATCGTGCCTCGTCTACCGCTCCATTGGCGTTGACCATTATTGGCAGCGACCACAGGGGGCCTAGAGCTTTCTAGGCTCCCATTTTTTTGTGCAATTTACACAATTGACAAAACGAAAATATATGGTATGATAACGATAGATTGAACAATACAAAATTATTGAGAGGTAAGAAATGAATAAGATTAAAAAACTACTTATCATTGTTAGTCTTATTATTTTAATTTTATTTTCAATTTCGATTAATGATGATGATAAAAACATGGACAGTGAACAACCTTTGGAAGAAATGACAATAGAATGCACAGCAACTCCAGCACCAGAAGAAATGCTTATCATGGAGCCAGAGGATGAAATTATTACATATGAAGAAATTGCAGAAGTGATTATTGAAGATCAACCAGATATGTTCTCAGCACCACAGCCACAATATTCTGACAGTGACTTAATGCTTTTGGCAAAAGTAATATATGCAGAGGCAGGAAGTGATTTTCTGTCAGATGAGTGGAAGATGTGTGTTGGCGAGGTTGTGTTAAATCGTGTCGCATCTCCTGAGTTTCCTAATACGATTCCTGATGTTGTTTATCAGCCCGGACAATATCATGGAGCACGAAGTGGATATATTGCAAGCCTAATTCCTAGTGAGCGATGCATTGAAATTGCAAGAAGACTATTGGATGGAGAAAGAATCATGGAGCCTTCTGTTGTTTTTCAAGCGAATTTCAAACAGGGTAGTGGAGTTTATAAAGCCTTATATGATAGCCATCTTGGATGGACATATTTTTGTTATTCCACAAACATGAGTCTTTATTGAGGTAAGTATTATGAGATATATGAAAATGAGTACTTTGGCTGAAAAGCTAAATGCACGAAATGGTGATCAAATTAGTAAAAATCTGATTGATTTTTGGTTTAATACGTGTGGATATGATATTAACCCTAAACCAACAGATGAAGATAAAAATGCTAAAAACAAAAATAATAATGAAGGAGAAAATGAAAATGGCTAACATTGTAACGGATCTTATTGAACAGGCAGAAGACATCAAGCGTAGAAAGTGGTGCTCTGATAAGGATTGCGCAAAGGGCAAAAAGTCTTGGTGCAAACTGTGTCATACACTGAGAACAGCGGCAGAGCAGCTTACTGTAGCAGACCAAAGATTTGCCTATGCTTATAACGAGTTTAACAAGAGAATCTACGAAGAGAGTAAAATTGCAGATGCCCTTAGAGAAGACATTGCAGACCTTTCATATGACCTACAGCTTGGACATGTTTGTGAAACATGTAGTCGAAATGGCAAGTGTCTCAAGGGGTCTACTGGATGGATGGCAAACAAGCAGTGCGTTGATTGGGAATATAAGAAGTTTGTTATTGATGTGGTGGACAATTGAGATGGATGAACTAAAACCCTGTCCTTTTTGTGGGAATGCTCCCAATATGCGAATTACTGGATATGGAGCAGTATATGTGAGATGTCCTAACTGCGGAATTGAAACACCTTATTATCAGAATGTCGAACTCGCAACACTTAAATGGAATATGAGAATTGAGTGTTGACAATACGAAATTATAGTGTTACAATTGCTTATGATAAAACAAGTAAGGAGTTGTAGCACTATGAAAATGAAAAAATACATAATTATATACAAGGATAGAGGAAAACACAAATGGGCTGAATCAGACAGCTTAGAGATACTACAAAGTATTTTTAGTAAATGTAGTTGGATTAAAGAATACAAAATTATTGACACATCAAATTTTAAGGAGGTAATGGATGAAAAATGGATTACAACAATCTAGATAAGCAGTCCTATGAAAAGGGCTATAAAGATGGTAAGCAAGATGCAGCATATGAAATTATTACTCAAATGAGATATATTAATTGCAATATTATTGGCTCACTTGGATATGAAAATGTAGAGGATTATCCTGATTATTTGACGGTATTTCTTGACAGTATTGCAAAGAAATATAATGTAGAAGAAGACGAGGTGTATGAACTATGATTTACTTAGATAACGCTGCCACATCTCCAATTTGTGAAGCAGCAAAGAATATTATTCTTGACAATCTTGATGAATATTACAATCCAAATAGTTCATATGAGGATGCTCGTGAAGTAAAGATTAAGGTTGAGGAAGCACGTGAAAAGATTGCGGCACTAATTGGAGCGCAACCTGACGAAATTTACTTTACTTCTGGTGGATCTGAAGCAAATTCATGGGTTTTAAATCATGATTTTACACTAGCGTCTAATATTGAACATCATTCTATTGATCCAGACTATAACTTCAAGGTTGATTATAGAGGAATGGTTGACGCAGAGAAGTTTGAAAAAAGAGTGCATGAATTGCTGAATAATGATTTCGGTATTAATCCGGGCATTGTTTCATGCATGATGGTAAATAATGAACTTGGAGTTATTGAGCCAATTAAAGAGCTAGCAAAGATTACTCATGACAATCATATGTTGTTCCATACAGATGCAGTTCAGGCATTCCCTCATATGAAAATTAATGTAGAAGAGCTCGGCGTAGATATGCTATCATGCTCTGCTCATAAGTTTGGCGGGATTAAAGGATGCGGCTTCCTTTATATCAGGGATGGTATTAATATTCATCCTTTGATTAATGGTGGAAGCCAAGAAAGAGGAATCAGAGGTGGCACAACTAATGTCCTTGGTGTCTTGGCCATGGCTGCTGCACTAGAAGATACGGTGAATCACATGGATGAAAATAACGCAAAAATTGCACATTTATCCAAGAAGATCAAGGATAATTTATTGAATGTAAAAGGTGTCACAATGAATGGGGCAACCGATAAGAAGAAACATTTAGACAGCATTTTGAACTTCAGAATTGATGGCGTGCATGGCTCAGATGTTGTTGCGATGGCTGACGAATTTGGAATTGCTATTAGTGCGGGTTCGGCTTGCAATGAAGGAAATGCCGTCCCATCTCATGTGCTAAAAGCAATTGGCTTGTCAGACGAAGAGGCACTAAGTAGCATTCGTGTATCTCTTGGAAGATATAATACAGAAGAAGAAATTGATTATGCTTGTGTGATTCTTCCAAAGGTCATTGAAAGATTGAGATCACTTAATTGATAGTACAAAATTATAGAAAGGATTTAATAAATGATTATCAATAATAAAAGAGCGCTTGCATACATCCAGCATGTAACCAACATTCGTCCTATTGATGGTGCAGATAATATTGAACAGTGTAATGTACTTGGATGGAATCTCATTTGTAAGAAGGGTGAATTCCATGAAGGCGATCCTTGTGTTTATATTGAGATTGACTCAAAAGTCCCTGAGAGAGAGGAATTTGAATTCCTTCGTGCAAAAGGTTTTAAGGTCAAGACAATGAAGCTTGGTAAGTTTAATTGTATCAGTCAGGGCCTTGCCATGCCACAGTCTGCATTTAAAGAGTTGGCAGGGCTTTCAGAGGGGACGGATGTAACCGACATTCTTGGAATTAAGTATTCCGTACAAGAGGACAATGCTCGTAAGAGCAATGGCGATCCTAATGCAAAATATAAATCTATGGCCGCTCGTCACCAGAAAATCTTTAAAAAGAAGTGGGCACGTTGGATGATGCGTCGTTCTTGGGGGCGTAAGGTTATGTTTTTCTTCTTCGGCAAGAAGAAGGATAACCCTCGTGGTTTTCCTTCATTTGTTTCAAAGACAGATGAAGAGCGTGTAGAAAATCAGCCTTGGCGTATTAGTGATGGCAAGACTTATATTGCTACAGAAAAGCTAGATGGCACTTCTTGTACTTATGCACTTGAACGAAAAGGGCGTAATAAGTTTGAATTTTATGTTTGTTCTCGTAATGTAAGACAGCAGGACGAGAAGCAAGAGTGTTACCATGACCATAACATCTATTGGGATTTGGCGTTCAAGTACAATATCGAACAGCATTTGAAGGATATCCTGAATCAATTTCCTAAGCTTAAATGGGTATGCATTCAAGGCGAGGGCGTAGGCTCTGTTCAGGGCAATCCACTGAAGCTCAAGGAAGATGATTTATATGTTTTTAACTTTAAAGATTCTGAAAGGGGAAGATATAATTCTATTATTGGTAGAGCTATTATTGAAAAGATGGGCATGAAATGGGTTCCCATTCTTGGAAAAGTTCAAATGCCAAACACTATGGAGGAACTTAAGGCGCTTGCAACTGGCAAGTCCAAGGTGAATCCAGATGTAATGCGTGAAGGTATTGTGTACCGTTCTTTGGATGGTAGTGATAGTTTCAAAAATGTCAGCCGCGAGTATTTGCTAAAACATAATAATTAAAGGAGAATGAGATGAAAGATTGTATTGAATTAATTGTTGGATTTATCATCTGGTGCATTATTAAACCTATCATTATTTTCGGTGCTGGTTGGTTTGGCGGTTGGATCCTGATGAATATTGTTGGTGGCGCAGTTGCAACTGGACTGAATACTTTGTTTGAAACTACTAGATTTATGCCAGACATAATTCCTGTTGTGTGCGGTACATTAGCGGTTATTGGAAATTTTTTTAAGACGACTGTAAGTAAAGAGTGAGAATATAATGAACTATCATTCAGATAATTGGATAATGGACGGCGTTCGAGAGCATTATAACGAAGCTCTCGAATACTTTCCAGAGGATAGAATTGTGGGAATCTTCTATCAAGGTAGTGGCAATTATGGACTTGACTATGAAGAGTCAGACGTTGATACTAAACTTATTGTAGCGCCGACATTTAAGGATATTGCAATGAACAAAAATCCGGTTAGTACAACTCATATTCGAGTTAATGATGAGCATACAGATTGGAAGGATATTAGACTTTATATCCAAACATTTAGGAAGCAAAATTTGAACTTCTTAGAAATCTTGTTCACTCCTTACAAAATCATCAATCCAATGTATGAGGATCAATGGAATAGACTTATTGACGCTAGAGAAGATATTGCACATTATTCTCCAGTTCAAGCAATTAAGTCTATGCGAGGTATTGCTAAAGAAAAGTATTTTGCGATGGAGCACCATTATCCATCTCGTATGGAATGGATTAATAAGTTTGGATATGATCCGAAACAACTACATCATCTATTGCGAGTAGAGGAGTATATTACAAGATATATCAACCATGTATCATATGAAAAATGTTTGATTTCTGAATGCCCAGAATATTTAGTAGAGGTCAAGAAAGGATTATATAATCTAGAAGACGCACGAGCACACGCTAATGACGCGATCGACCATATTGATTTACTATGTAATGATTTTTTAAAAAACGAATACACAGTTAATGCAAAAATTGATGAGCTGTTAAATAGCGTACAGTACGAGATTATGAAGATTGCAATTAAGAAAGAGATTGGTGATTAAAACGACAGGAAAAGTTTTAGGTAAAATTACTTCTGCAGAATATGGAATGGTTAGCGATTATCCGTTTCTTTTTGGGCTACAGCTACGTTTTAAACTTAGCGATGGAACTTCTATTGGATGCGGGTCTAGATATACAGAAAACATCAGTGAATCATGTAAGTGGACAACTGCAGAAAGACAGTATGGTATTACAATGTGTGTTGATAAAATATATCAAATACTCCAAGATGCAAAAGTTAATTATGTGTCACAACTTGTTAATAAGCCCGTTGAAGTTGTAATCGAAAAGAATACGTTTAAAGACTTTAGAATTTTGACTGAGGTGCTTTAATATAGGTATAGAATTTAATGCAGGAATTTTATTTATTAAGGAGTACGAATGAATAAACCTATTTTTATAATGATGATCGGTTTGCCAGCAAGCGGCAAGAGTGAACAAGCCAAAAAACTTGCAGCAAAATATGATGCAGAAATTTTTTCTAGTGACGCACTTCGAGAGGAAATGTTCGGAGATGTAAACCATCAGACAAACAATGATGTTTTATTTAAAGAGCTCCACAAGCGTATTCGAGGATGCCTTACTTATGGAAAAAGCGCCATTTATGACGCTTGTAATATCAGCTATAAGCATCGCATGGAGTTTCTTAAGTCTCTTAATAGAATCCATTGTGAGAAGATTGCAGTTCTTATGGCAACGCCTTATGAAGTTTGTCTTGAACGCAATGCACAGCGAGAACGGGAAGTACCAGAGCATGTAATTAAACGTATGTATATGAACTTTAACGTACCTTTTTGGTACGAAGGGTGGAATGCTATTGATGTTGTTTATGCTGAAAATGCGATGGACTATAAAGGATGGGATAGAGAGTGGATCGAATCAGTGAAAGATTTTAACCAAGACAATTCTCATCATGCCTTATCTCTTGGAGACCATTGTTGGAATGCTGTAAAATATATTGATAGTAACACACCATCTTTTCATTCAACGTCCACTGAACTTAGACATGCAGCAATGCTACATGACGAGGGGAAAATCTTTACGAAAAGCTTTTATGATGCAAGGGGGAATCCTTCAGAAGACGCGCATTATTATTCCCATGAGCGTTGTGGGGCATACAATAGCTTATTCTACGAAATGCCTTGCGAACATCTTTATGTAGCACAGCTTATTCAGTGGCATATGCGACCTTATCTTGCATGGGAGCAATCTGACAAAGCTATGCAGAAAGATAGGAAGCTTCTTGGGGAATGCTTATTTAACGATATTTGTTTATTACATGCTGCCGATGTATCAGCGCATTGATAAAATATTCAATTAACCTCTTGACAATACGAAATTATTGACATATAATGTCCATATAGAAAGGAGAGTGAATACTTGTGGATGTACAATCTTTAAAAGAATACATATTAGACAATGAAAAATTGCCAGAGATTCTTCAGGAGATTGGATGCCATAGTATTCACGATCATGGTGGATATATTACATGTGGGAATAAAACTGGAGATAACAAATCAGCAATTGTTATTTATTTAAATGAAAATTTAACTGTTGTAAATTACACTCGTACAATGACGAGTAGTAAAAGAACAACAGACATCTTTGATTTGATTTGTTATAACGAAGACTATTCTTTTCCTGAAGCACTTAAGTTCTGTTGTAATTTATTTGGATTAGATTATTATCAAGAGCCAGAAGAAGTCCCAGAATCTCTTCAAATACTTAAAATGTTACAGCAAATGGCGACAGAAGAAGAGGACTTTGATGACACTCCACTAAAACCTATTCCAGAAAAAATTCTATCTTATTATCTCCCATACGGCAATAAACTATGGGAGGATGATGGGATTAGTCTAAGCACTCAAAAGCTATTTGAAGTTTCTTTTGATCCAATGACAAACTCAATTGCGATTCCAATTAGAGATGAGATTGGGACATTGATTGGAATTAAAGCAAGAAGAATGGAATATGACCCGAACAGCGGAATATCTAAATATTTTTTTCTCGAACCATGTGCAAAGTCAAGAATCTTGTATGGTCTATTCCAAAATATAAAATTAATTCAACATACAGGGACGGTATGGGTTGGTGAAAGTGAAAAATTTGTGCAGCAATTGTATAATATGGGGTATTATGGTGTAAGTACTGGTGGCACAAAGATTTCAAAAACTCAAGTTGAGATGCTAACAAGATTAAATGCAAAGATTGTTTTTTGTTATGATGAAGATGTCGATGAAGAACAATTAAAAAACATTTCAGATATGTTCTTAAATGGGATTCCAGTATATGCAATTATTGATAAAGATCATATTCTTGACAATAAAGAATCTCCTAGCGACAATCCCGAAAAATTTAAATATCTAATTAAAAATAATATATATAGTTTGCGTGAGGACAATGACGAATAAACAGAGAAAATTTTTTAAACATGCAAAAGCTGCTTCTGAAATGAGCAGTTTTCCAAGAGTACATATTGGTGCAATTGTCACATGTGGCAATAAAGTTGTAGGTGTAGGCTTCAATAGCAGAAAGAGTTCACCGATTCAAAAGAAATATAATAAGTATAGAAATTTTGATTGTTCTGCCACAAATACAGAGCCTCTTCATTTGACACATGCAGAAGTGGCCGCACTTGGGCAGTTGAAATATATGGACATTGATGTTAGCAAATGTGAAGTATGGACATATAGAGAGAATCTCAATCATGAGCTTTCACCATCTCGTCCATGCGCTGCATGCATGAATTATCTCAAAGACCTTGGTATTAAAAAAATACATTATACAACTGATGGCGGATACGCCGACGAAGAAATTGTGATTAAGGAGAGTTAAAAGTGTATAAGAGAAATTGTGTTGAAGTTAGTGAGGATCTCTGTAAAAAATGTTTTATTAAGATCGCCAAGCCAAGCAAAAAAGAGATTAAGCATATTGTACTAACAGACTATAATGCGACATGTGACAATTGTGGGCGAAAAGGGCCAATTGTTGATTATATTAATGATGAAGATTATTAATTTGGAGGAAATGAAATAATGACAAACGATCAGAAAGAATTGGTTCAGCCGATTTTAAATACGATTACGAACTCAGATATTAAAGAATTTGCCATGGTGCTACTTGAAGATATGCCAGATTACATATGGCACATTGGTGCTTCAAGTACCGGAAAATATCATCCCACTTATAGTCTTGGAGAAGGCGGGCTTATGCGTCATCAAATTGCGGTTGTAAGATTCTTAAATTTCTTTTTTGAACTTGAGCAGTACAACAGTAAGCTTACTTCGAGACAGATGGATTTAATGCGTGTAGCTGGATTGTTGCACGATGGTCGCAAAAGTGGTTCTCAGCAAGATTATGAAGCGTCTAAATATACAAGATTTAATCATCCACTACTGATGGCAGATGAAATTAGAAAATATGATGGGAAATACTTAGATCATGAGGAAATTGAATTTATCGCTGATGTAGTCTCTAAACACATGGGGCAGTGGTCAGAGGATAGGAAAAGCAATGTTGTTCTTCCGAAACCTAACGATAGATTCTCTAGGATGCTACATGTTGCCGATTACCTTGCAAGTCGCAAATGCCTTACAATGGATTTTACAGGATATATTGAACCAAAAAGTACAACTATTAACCCAGAAGAATATGTGTTACCCTTCGGGAAATATAGTGGGCAGAAGCTCATAGACATCTATAAAGCACATCCTGATTATTGTGATTGGATGGAAAATAATATTCATAAGCGTGATGTTCTAGCTGTTCTAAAAATGGTAAAGGAGAAATGTAAAAATGAAGATTGAGATCCTTGCTGGTGGCAATATTGAAAAAGCATTTAAAGAACTTAATGTCGATTTTGTTACAACATATTCTGGCGATCAATATAAAGTATGTGAAATTGATAAGAAAGACATGAAGCGCATGGAAGATTATGAAGGAGAATGGCCTGACGATTGGGGCTGGTGGAGCTTTACTAAAGGATCAAACATGGGAACTCCTTATAATTTTGTTAAGATTAATGGCCGTGATATTATTTGTTGGGAGGGCGATGGCCATTGTAACGATGAATACAATACTCTTCTAGACTATATGAGTAAAGTAATTGGGGCGTCACAGCCAAGAAATGTATGTGCTCTGGCAGTTGATCTTGCTCGTGCAAATGGCATGTCTATGTCAGAACTGTTTAAAATCTATCAAAGATAATGCATTTCATATAAAAACACAATAGCATATCAAAAAAAATATGGCTCCTAGGCAACTGGGAGCCATTTTGTTACTTGACAATACCAAATTATTGTGATATAGTGGTATCACAAAGAAAGGGTGCATGCATTTGAAATATAAATTAACAGGAAATAATGATACTACAAATATTTTAAAAACAGTATTAAATAATAGAGGAATTGAAAATTATAATAAATACCTAGCATTGTGTGACAATTGCTCCGACGATTGGAATAATTTAGATAATGTAGATGATGCAGTGACATATTTCAATTACCACCTCTCTAATCATCACTCTATTGCAATCTTACAGGACACAGATCCAGATGGAGTATGTAGTTCGACAATTATGTATCAATATATTAAACTAATGGATGCAAACTATCCAGTATCAATTGTTGTGCATAAGCAGAACAAGTCACACGGCCTAGCATTTTGGGACTTTGATATTCCAGACAACACAAAATTATTGATTATTCCCGATGCAGGAAGTAATGATGTGGATGAATGTAAAAAGTTAATCAACGATGGTATTGGAGTAATTGTTCTTGATCACCATCAGGTGTCAACAGACAAATTAAATCCCGCTGTTGTAGTAAATAACCAAACATCTAATGAGTATCCAAATAAGGAAGCATGTGGCGCTCATGTTACATATAATTTTCTGCAAGCATTAGATGATTATTATTGGAATGATTTTTGTGAAGAGTATTTTACTGATCTAGTAGCATTAGCAGACATTTCAGATGTAATGTCAATGAAATCATTTAATACTCGTGCGATGGTTAATTATGGGATAGATAATATCAACAATAAAATGTTTAAAGAGATTCTTAATGCTCAGGAATTTTCTACAAAAGGTATCGTGTCTCCATTTACAATTTCATTCTACGTTACTCCTTTGATTAATGCATTTTTAAGAAGTGCAACTTATGAAGAGCGTCAAATTCTTGCAAGAGCTTTTTATGGGGACGAATCTGAATTTTTTGAATATACAAAACGTGGTGATGATTTTCCGACAGCAGAAAATATCTATCAGCATTGTGTTAGACTTATGAAATCCTATAAGGGCAAACAAGACCGCGCTAGAGACAAAGCATATAAAACATTTATAAGTCAAAATAGTGATTCAGATGATAAAATAGCAATTATTGATGCGACTGGAGTGCTAGATTCTGCATATACAGGGCTTGTGGCGATCAAGCTCTCAGAAGCGCTTAATAAGCCTGTACTCCTTGTGAGAAAAGTGGATGATGGATTCGCTGGTAGTGGTAGATCATTTGATTATTGCCCAATTGAAGACTTTAGAGCGATGGCAGAAGCATGCCCTGAAACAGTATTTGCACAAGGACATCCTAGTGCCTATGGCGTTGAATTAAAGGACATTAATAAGGCACGAGAATGGTTTAATGAAAATCTCAAAGACGTATCTTTTGAAAAAATATATGTAGTAGACTTCATTGTTGATGCAGAAGATGTATCAATTTCGTGGTGCCAAGAACTTGATAAATATAAATCAACTTTTGCACATGGAGTAGACGAACCATTGTGGTTGATTAAAGATTTATATATATCTAATGACAATGCTAAAATTGTCGGCAAGAACGATGATACAATTCAAATTTATGACGAGGATACGAATATCAAATATGTGATGTTCAAATGCGATGAATCAAATGAAGTGTTTAATTGGATGAATAATAATTTTGCAGGAGAAGAGACATATATTAATGTGATTGGTACATTGGGTATTAACGTATATAATGGACAAGTTTCTCCACAAGTATTAATTAAAGAATGTGAGATCAGAAAGGATTAATCGCAATGGGATGGAATAGTACAAAAGATAAACTCCCTCCAGACATGGTAGATGTTCTTGGCTATACAGATGCAGATAAATTCAAAGTCGTATCCATTAAGAATGGAGTTTGGAACACTTATATGAATGTACTTTATTGGATGTGGCTTCCTGATAAACCAGATATTAAGTCAGAAGAGCCAACAAAAAGACGTGGTAGAAAGAAGGCGACAGATAAAACATGACCAAAGTTGATCAATATAAATGTGATTATTGTGGAGAGGTATTCAATGATTATGACAAGTGCCTTGCACATGAATATGAGCATCAGAATGATGACGTGTCTAGAGCAAAATATTTAATCAAATACAATCTAAGAAAAGATCTTTGTGACTATTGTGAGCATAGCTACTTTGTATATGGGTGCGAGATTGATTGCCAGTTTAAGAAAAACTGCAATTACAAAAACAATTATGAATTATTTGCGCCAGTTAAACCATTCCATGACAAAAGTATTCAAGGTTATTAAGAAAGGATAATTAAATGAGTTATTGGGATTATGAAGAGCCTATGTGGGAACCGTCTGAAGCAGATGAATTATTTGATGAAATAAAATCAAAGCTTATTGATGCAGCTAAAGACTCTTTGAAGAGTGACATGGAAGCGCTTAAAAGACGCAATGAGTATCTTGAGAAGCGCAATAAAGAGCTTGAGGATAAATCCCTAGAAGTGTCAAGAAAAGAAAGTGATTTGGAATATAAATCACGAAATCTTCGTAGAGAAGTAGAAAAAGAATTTTATAAGACTGCTATTGACGATATCTTTAAGGATGCGCTTGAAAAATCTCAGCTTTGGATGGCATATAATAAACCACATGAAAAGCCCAAGTGCGACAAATGCGGCAAGCATAGTGAATATGCAGATAGCTACGATGCAGCATTAGACAAGGCGAAGAAAGCAGGATGGATTCATTATGCAGATGGCAATAAAGATTATTGCCCAGAATGTAGGGACAAATTAGACGAATAAGGAGTAACTTATGGATCTTAAAAATTATTTTGTGAAAGCAGTTGAAGAGTGTAATATGACCACACCTTTAGAAATTCTCAATTGGTATCGTAACCTTTATTATAAAGAAGAAGTACATACCGAGCACAGAATCATGGCAGAGGCCATCAATGATTTGTTTATGGAATATAAGGACGTATTTTGCAACGATGAGGAGTAAAGCTATGACAGACAATAAAGAATTTGCAACATGTAGCTGTTGTGGAAAAACTGTTAAAAAAGGTGATATGTATTTCGAGGCAGGGTTTTTTGACAGATATGAAATTGTAGATGGCGAATATGTATATAAAGGATACGCGGTTTGTGAAGATTGCCATAATAACGGCAAGTAAAAAATAGAATTTATGGAGAAAAAATTATATGGATTATGAATTTCATGTAGGAGATTATATTGAAACAAAGGATGGCACTATTGGTTATATCAGCTCTGTACGTGCCACTGGTGATGTATTATGGATGTGTACTAGCGATGGCCATGGTTATCATGCAGGTCAAGAATATGGGATTATGCATAATGTTGATTTTCCTTATCTCTATAACCGTATTGGCCAGTACACTTTTACATACCAAGACAAAAAGCTTAAAAAGTTGACAAGTTATGGTTGGAATATGGGCGTATCTGGCGATGATCTTATTTTAAAAATCAACGAACTTATAGATGCTGTAAATGAATTGAGGGATAAAAATGACAGGCAAGCAAAATAAGTTTAATAGATATGCACTTATATACTGTCGAATACGCGCCAAGCATCCGAATTGGAGCCATGGACAGATTAAATATTGTACTATATATGCTTGGAGAAGAACACAACATGGCAAGCAGTGAATATGATCAGCTTCATAAACTGTTGCACAAATTGCAGACAGAAGCGCCTTGTCATAATAGAGCTTGTAAATACTGTAAATAAATGGAGGAATAAATGATGGGTATTTATTATTTTGCAAGACCTAATCAGATGATTGGGCATAAGTTTACTGATGATGTCGCAGTTGTATATGCAATGAGCAAGGGATCTGCAATTAAGAAGTTCTCTGTATTATATAAAGATGTGCAGGAGAATGAAGTCAAGAAGATTAGTTTCTGGAATAGAGCCATAGTTTTAACAGACTATTAAAATAAGCAAAAAATAAGTTAGGAGATCAAATATGGAATCGGTATGCATAAATTGTGACTTAGGATTAAAGCGTTCAGAATGTACTGATAAAGAATATACTGAATGTGAATGCCGCAAATGGATGATTGAAGAAATGAATCAAACTACTTTGTTAGGTTTTATGCATCTTTTAGATGAAGTTCTTGAAACAGTTTCTGAGAACAAAAATGATTTACGAAACAATAAAGCTAGGATGATTGAATTTTTGAGTAGAGGGATGATTGAGTGAATAAAATTGAAACCATTAAAAATTTAACGGCAAAACTTTTGCAGTATTGCGATGAATATTATAATTTAGACCGTCCGACTATCTCTGACACAGAATATGATAAGAAGTTTGACGAACTTAAATCACTTGAGGATCAAACAGGATTTTGGCTTGCCAATTCTCCTACTCGTAAGGTGCAGGGGCAAGTGCTTGATTGTTTTACGAAAGTTAAGCATAGTAAACCAATGCTTTCTGCAGCAAAGACTAAAGATATTAATGAGATTAAAAGATTTATTGGCGATCAACCATTTTATTGTAGCTACAAGTTGGATGGGCTTACACTTGTAGTTCGCTACGAAAATGGGGAATTTGTTCAAGCTGTGACTCGTGGCAATGGTGAAATTGGCGAAGATGTAACCGCTCAAGCAAGGATGATTTCAAATCTTCCAATGCATATTGATTATAAGGACAAACTTGAACTTCGTGGGGAATGTGTGATTTCTTGGAAGAATTTTCACAAGATTAATGAGTCTCTTGATGATCCTTATAGTCATCCTCGCAACTTAGCAGCGGGGAGTCTCCGTCAGCTTGATACAAATATTACAAAGCAGCGTAATCTTTCTTATGTGGTTTTTGAGTGTGTATCAGATCTATATGATAACAATGCACTATTGGATTCTAAATGGGACGAACTCGGATATCTAGATTATCTTGGATTTGAAACGGTTGGGCGCTGTACTGGCAATATTGATGATTGTACCGAAGGTATGCAACCAGAGTGGTACCAATATCCTTGTGATGGATTAATCTTTGAAATGTGTATGAAGTCATATTCCAAGACACTACCAGTTACCGCACATCATGAGGGATGTCGTATGGCTCTTAAGTGGGCTGATGAAATGTATGAGACAACTCTTCGAGATGTAGAGTGGAATCCAACAAGAAGCGGATTAATCGCACCTGTCGCAATCTTTGATGAAATAGATTTAGATGGAGCATTAACTACAAGAGCAACACTCCATAATCTTTCTATCATTGAGCAGCTTGAACTTGGGATTGGTGATACTATTACGGTATACCGCAGCAATATGGTGATCCCTAAAGTTTATGACAATCTAACTCGTAGCAATACACTAACAATTCCAACTACGTGTCCTTGTTGCGGAGATCCTACTGAAATTAAATATACGGATAATAGTAAAGTTCTCATGTGTACTAATCTAAATTGTGCAGCAAAGAAGTTGGCACAGTTTACGCATTTTGTAAGTCGTAAAGCAATGAGCATTGATGGTCTATCAGAGAAGACACTTGAGCTGCTAATTTCCCATGGATTTTTGCATAATTATAAGGACATTTATCGTTTGAAAGAACATAAGAATGAAATTACACAACTGCCGGGGATGGGGGTAAAATCTGTAGATAAACTGCTAGATTCTATTGAAAAATCAAGGACAGTAACGCTTGATAGATTTATTACTGCGCTTGGTATTCCTAATATTGGCTCTTCTGCGGCAAAAGCTATTAGTAAGCAATTTAATGGAGACCATTATGATTTTGTACAAGCATTAGCTAATGGATATGATTTTTCGCAAATTGATGATTTCGGAGAAATTACAAATAAGTCAATTCATGATTGGTGGAATAGCAAAGATCCAATGGTTGAATTGCTTCCTGTTGAGATGACCTTTGTCGTTGAAAATGATGTTAGTTCTAGTTCCAGTCTTAATGGTAAAAGTTTCTGCATTACAGGAAGTCTTACACATTATGCCAATAGAGATGCACTTGTTAAAGCCATTGAAGACAATGGCGGCAAATATGTATCTGGAGTGAGCAAGAAGACTGACTATCTTATTAATAATGATACCACAAGCACAAGCGGCAAGAATAAGAAGGCTATTGAATTAAATATTCCAATTATTAGCGAGGACGATTTTCTTAAAATGCTATCAGAATAAAATTTAGGGGAGAACTTATCTCCCCATTTTTTATGCATTTAACTACTTGACAAATCAAAATTTTGTGATATTATATGTATAGTTTAACAATACAAAATTATAGTTAAGGAGTTGATGCATGATATGATTGAATATAATAACTGTTGTGTCGCATGTGGTGAAATTATTCCTGAAGGAAGACAGGTTTGCTCACAGTGTGAAAAGAAGTATGACAAAGAAGATGAGAAACGTGAAGAGCCACCTATCACAAATTGCAAGAAGGACGGCTTTGTTTATAAATTTAAACAATTTTTTATATTTTGTCTATAAATTTAAACAATATTTTATTAAGGAGTGATTTTTAATGAATACGAATGCACAGAATGCCACACTAATGATTACTACTGTAGGCGATGAATCTGAAGGCTATCATCTGACATATGTGCCGCTACATATTGATAGTGACACCCTAGAATATATCCTCAACCATGGTCTAAGTAACAACATGGAAGCAGTAACTTTTGATATTGATTGTGATCATGAAACATATTGGAATGATATGTGGAATCAGCTAAAGGGAGAGACTGATAATGCATAAACTTTACTTTTATAATAGTTATGGCAATGGTCGTGAAATTGCAACACTTGAAGGCAATATGACCGACGAAGAAGTCTACGATGCGGCTTTTAATGAAATTAAGAAGTTCTGTGATGATCGCAATTTTACAGTTTATTATTTGAGACTGTGGAATACTAATGAAGATACCATTATTGATGTTGGTAGTCACACTGAGTTTTTCCACATCAATCCTAAAATTGACATCACTGGATGATGTGCAACACAAAATTATAGAAAGGAGGAATATTTAATTGGAACTCACAAAAGGGCAACAAGATGGCCTTGAGATTGCTTGTAGCCGATACAAAGAAAAGGCCCCATATACTGTTATTGCTGGATATGCTGGAACAGGAAAAACTACTTTAGTTCATTTTATTATTCAAGAACTAGGATTGCATGAAAACCAAGTTGTTTTTGTGGCATACACTGGTAAAGCCGCTCTTGTGCTTAAACAAAAGGGGAACAAGAATGCAATGACTGCACATAAGTTGCTTTATCATTCTGAAGAGTTACCAGATGGCACATATAGACACACTCCTAGAGTAAAATTAGAGAAGAAATATAGTCTTGTTGTTGTTGATGAAGCAAGTATGTTGCCACAAGAAATGATTGATTTGCTATTGTCTCATCATGTACACACTATATTCCTTGGGGATCCAATGCAATTGCCACCAATTGATAGTGAACAAACTATTTTAGATCATCCACACGTATTCCTTGATGAGATTGTGCGGCAAGCACTTGAAAATCCTATCATTAAACTGTCAATGGATATTCGAAATGGCAAGAGACTTGCATATAGCACTGATGATAAAAGATGTAGGATTATTCCTAGAGAAAAAGCATCAGACAAATTGTTGCTTGGTGCAGACCAGATTCTATGTGGCAAGAATAAAACTCGTCATGAATTAAATGAATATATGCGCAGATTAATTCTTGGAAATAATTATGGCAACGAGCCAGTTAATGGTGACAAGGTTATTTGTCTCAAGAATCATTGGAATACTGTAAATAGCATTGGTAATGAGCTTGTTAATGGGACAATTGGAGAATTGTATAATATTTCTATAAAAGAGGTTCCTCCTTATGGTCAAGTCATTTATGCTAATTTTATTTCAGATGATGGTGGAATCTATAGAAATTTAATGATTGATTATAATTTAATAGTCAATGGGCAACCAACAATTAATTCAGAAAATTGGAAAAAGTTTTCTGGATATCCAAAACCATTTGAATTTGCTTTTGGGTATGTAATTACTTGTCACAAAGCAGAAGGATCACAATATGATAAAGTTGTGGTGTTTGATGAGGCGTTTGGGGACAACGATATGAAAAGACGATGGAGATATACGGCATACACAAGATCAGCAAAACAACTCGTTGTTATTATGTGATATTTGACGATTGAGGAGTAAATGAATGGCAAATTTTATAGATATGACTGGATGGAAAATGTGGGAACATGGAGTGCCAGATAGTAGATTGACAGTAATTGAAAGGACAAATGATTATATAAGTCCTCAAGGAAGGCATCGCATAATGTGGAAGTGTGAATGCAACTGTCAAGAACATGGAGTAGTAATTACTTCTACAGATCAAATAAAGTCTGGACGCACGAAATCATGTGGATGCCTGCAAAGAGAATCTTTAAAATATGTACACGAAAATAATAAAAAGCGATGTAAGTATGATGTTACTTCTTTTAACTATGGTGTTGGATGGACTATAAATACTAATCGTGAATTTTATTTTGATTTAGAAGATTATGACAAAATAAAAGATTATTGCTGGAGAGAAGAAATAGATCATACTAACTATCATTTTTTAGGGACAAATATTAATCATAAACATACCATCATGTCGTGGTTAATTGTAGGAAAGTTTTATGATCATATAGACAGAAATCCTTTTAACAATAAAAAAGATAATTTACGGAAATCTAACTCATCTGAAAATGCAAGAAATAGAACCGTCCCTAGTAATAATACATCTGGAATTATAGGTGTACATTGGAGCAAATATTACAATGCTTGGGTTGCACAAATTGGCTTTGAAGGAAGAAGAATATGGCTTGGAAAATTTACAGAGAAAGAAGAAGCTATTCGGACACGTCTAAAAGCAGAATTAAAATATTTTGGAAACGAATTTGCACCGCAACGTCATTTGTTTAAAAAATATGGTATTGAATAAATAATACAAAATTGTTATGAAAGGAGGAGGATGTAATGTTTATTAATTTACATGTCCACAGTGCGATTGGTTCTCTTCTGGATTCAATTCTTACAGTAGAACAAGCTGTAAAATATGCAGCAGATAATGGTCAAAGTCATATTGCTCTAACAGACCATGGGACAATGCATGGATTTGTTGAACAGGTTAAACTATGCAAGAAATATGGAGTAAAACCGATTGTTGGTTGTGAAATTTATGAAGTTGACAATTATCTTGAAAAGAATGATTCAAAAGAATATACTCAGCCAAGATATCATTTAGTTCTTCTCGCATCAAAGCAAGTAGGGCTTCAGAACCTATTTAAAATTGTTAGTGAAGCTGCAACAACAGGCATGTATAAAAAGCCACGTATATCTATTAATTGGATTAAAGAGCACAATCTTGGCGAAGGGATTATTTGTTTAACTGCATGTCAAGTTGGCCGTCTTAGTAGATATCTTGAAAATGAAATGTATGATGAAGCAGAAGAATTTGTAAATCTTTTAAAAGACACATTTGATTATGTTGCATGTGAAATTCAATCACATAAAACTGAACAGCAATTAAAGTGCAATACATTAATTTATAAGTTTGCAAGACATATGAATATGCCATATGTTATTACTACTGATGCGCATATGTTAAGTGCAAATCAAATTGATACACATTCCATTTTTGTCTCTATTGGTGAAGGTCGAGAAACAGGAGAAACGTATGTTGGATGTCATTTGCAAAATGAGCAAGATGTTTTTCAGTATCTCGGAGATTGGATGCTTGAACGAGTAGTCCAACAAGGTATTGATGAGACAGTACATATTGCAAATATGATTGATGATGATATTGACTATGGTCTTGACCATGGGAATATTATGCCAACAATTAATGTTCCAGAAGAGTTTTCTTCTCATGAAGACTATCTTCATTATCTTGTCTTTGAAAAGTTTGATAACAAATTCGGATGGATGAACGAAGAAGATCAAAAGATAAGACGAGAAAGACTTGAAAAAGAATTACCTGTCATTAATGCGCTCGATTACACAGATTATTTTATTATGCTTCATATGATTGCAGAGGCGGCAGACGCAAGACAACTACCAAGAGGATATAGTCGCGGCTCTGGTGCAAATTGTTTATGTTTATTTATGCTTGGTGTTACTCAGATAGATTCAATACGTTGGGATTTGGATTTTTCACGTTTTGCAAATCTTGGAAGAAAAGGTAGCCTTGCAGACTTCGATTGGGATATTAGTAAACGTAGACGAAAAGAAATCATAGAGATCTCAGAGGAGCTTTTTGGAAAAGAAAATGTTGCGCCAATTGCTACTTTTAATACACTAGCTACAAAAGTGGCAATTCGTGATATTGGAAAAGTGCTTAATGAAAGACAAGATTCTCCATACTTTGGACAAATTCCTTATAGCCTTCGTGATGAAGTCACTAAAATGATTCCTACTGTTAAGACACTAAGTGACCTAGGTGAAGAAGTAGAAAAGGACGTATTACTTAAAGAACTTGTTGGCAAAGACGAGAAACTAAATGAAGTTTATAAAAAGTTCCCATTATGGTTTAAGTATGTAATGGAGCTAGAGGGACTTCCTAAGAGCAGAGGTCGTCACGCCGCAGGAACATTGATTACTCCACATCCTGTTATCAATTATTGTCCATTGTGCCTAGACAATGAGAAAAATCCTATGATTCAATTAGAGATGCATGCAGCAATGGATGATCTCGGATTGGTTAAAATGGACTATCTAGGACTAGAAACACTAGATGTCATAGATGACGCATTAAAAATGGCGCATTTAACATGGGAAGATGTAGATATTAATCACCTCAACTTGGAAGAACAAAGAGTTTATGATGAAATCTATAAGAGTGGAAATACTGTAGGAGTATTCCAATTTGAATCTGCTGAAGCAAAAAAGATGTGCATTGATGCACAAGCAGACAACATAGAAGACATTATTGCAATTAATGCAAGCAATCGTCCCGGAACAAAAAACAGTTTTCCTGATTATTGCAAAAACAAATTATATCCAGATGAAACAGTAGTTATACATCCAGACTTAAAAACTCTATTTTCAAAGACACATTCTATTCTTTTATATCAGGAAGACGCTCTGCATTTGCTTGCATATGCTGGATTCTCTGAGGAAGCACAAGACACTGGACGAAGAGCAATTGGAAAGAAGAAAAAAGATGTGATGGCGTCTTTGTATACTCAATTCCATGAAGGATTAATTAAAAAACAATGGACAGAACAACAGATTAAAGATATGTGGGCGTTACTTGCTAAACAAGCAGAGTATAGCTTTAACCGTGGGCATGCGGTTGCTTATTCATTATTAGCATATCTTACATCTTGGCTAAAAACATTTTATCCAGTTGAATTTCTCACAGCGGTTCTAACAGCGAAATCAGGCAATACGGCAAAATTAAGTGTAATCATTAATGAGTGTCATAGACTTAATATTAAAGTTCTTCCACCAAAAATTAATGAATCAACACTTACATTTAAGGCTAAGCCTGAATCAAAAGAAATACTTTTTGGATTTGGAGCAGTAAAAGGCATTGGCGAATCAGTCATCACTAAAATTATTGAGAATCAACCATATAGCAGCTTTAATGATTATATATCAAAAATTTCCGATAAGTCTGCTACAATTGCTTTGATAAAAGCGGGAGCCTTCCCAACTTCTAATAAAATGAAGTTAATGAAAAGATATGCGTCTTTATCATATGAGAGAAAAGAATATAAACCAGTTCAATCATATGGGACGAAAGCAAAACTTTTGATTGAATGGGACATTAACGTAGATGATTATAAGGTGGGCAAAAAAGTAGATAAAGAGACTGTATTGCAATTGTATAATGAGAAGCGCAAAGAAAAGTTTGATAAAGAGCAAGAGCAAAAATATAAAGCTTATATGGAAGACTTCAAACAAAAATATGCAAAAGATCCATTCCTATGGGAATATGAAAGTCTATCAATGTTTTTGACAGACAACCCACTACAAGAAGGAGTAGATTTAATTAATGCCAACTGGGATGATGCTCCAAATGGAGAAAAAACAGTTGTATTGTGTGTAATATCAGATATTAAACGTAAGAAAGATAAAAACAATAATCAATTTGCATATTTAGACTTAATTACTTCTGACAGGATTATTGAAGCAACTATTTGGAGCAAACAGTTAAAAGAATATTTCGGCCTCATTGCAAAGGGCAAGTGCCTTGCGATCCTTGGAAGAAAAGAAGACGATCATTTGTTTGTTGAACGAGTAAAACCATATACAGTATGGCTAGAAAAAATTAAACGAACAAAATCAGTCTATTGACAATACTAAATTATTGTGGTATAATTGGCACGTAATTAAAAGAAAGGAAGTGCGCATATGGACGAGAACAACAATTACGAACAGACTAATAGCATGGAGGAGCAGAGCCCTCCAGCGGCAGAAATGACAGACGATGCTCTTAAAGAAGCGATTAAAACACAGATGGAGAAGGTACAAATGGCAGCTTTGCTCAATGGCTCGAAAGCAATCTGTGGCGTTGTACTTCAATACATTACAGAGTTCCAGAAGCAACCGGGCAAGAAGTCAGCAAATGATTATAAGAGACTAATTAAAAAAATTAGCAATTTCTGTGCGGTCAGCCTTAACAAGACTGTAGATGATAACGGAAATATCGTTGATGTAAAAAAGGAAGAAGAATAAGTAATACAAAATTATAGGAGGAAACTATGCATAAGTTTACTGTAGCTCTAGATTGTGATGAGGTGTTGAATAACCTCATCGAGAAAACACTTGAGCTTTATAACGCGCAACATGGCACTCAATTAGCATTGGATTCTTTTACTGACTATGATTTCTATAAGTGTCTTCCATTTGAAGATGCAGAAAATTTAACTGCTATGTTTCTGAAAAAAGAGCTGTGGGACTCTCTGTCTCCCGCCCAAGATTCGCAATGGGGAGTGAAAAAACTTATTGATAGTGGGTATGATATTTATGTAGCAACAGCAACGCATCATACCAATTTTAACTGGAAGATTGACTGGTTTATGAAAAACTTTCCGTTTATTGACGAAAAGCGTATCATTTGTATTCATAACAAGTCATTGCTACATGTTGATGTCCTTGTAGATGATTGCGCAGAAAATCTCATCTCTACAAACCCTCTTGTGGATCGAGTACTATTAGATAGACCTTGGAATCAGGGTATTCACGATGATGCTTATGGGATTTATAGAGTTCACAATTGGGAAGAGATTGTTGCACAGGTTGATGCCATTTATAAGGATAATCATGGGATTTACTAAAGGAGGAAGGTTAATTGGTTGTAATTAAACGTGATGGAAGAAAAGTAGAATTCGATAAAACCAAGATCGAGAATGCAATTTTAAAGGCACACAAAAGCATCTACAATGGTGAGAACTTCGATGATATTAAAGATTTTGCTTCCAAGGTCGCTTTGGACATTGGATCCAATAATACTACATCTGAACTTTCTGTTGAAGACATTCAGGACATGGTTGAACGAAAACTAATGGCTTCTCGATTTAAGGCAACTGCACGAGCATATGTAAATTATCGCTTTTTGCATGAAATGGCAAGAAGTCAATACCAAGAACTTATGCAAGCAGTTTCTGAAAAACTAACGGCAAATAATATTCAAAATCAAAACGCTAATGTTGACGAGGCTTCATTTGGTGGTCGTATTGGCGAGGCAAGCGATGTTGTAACTAAAAGATATGCTCTAGAATATCTTGTATCGCCTATGGCAAAAGCGAATCATGAAAATAATGAAGTTTATATCCATGACCTTAATGCTTATGCTGTCGGCAGTCATAATTGCCTAAGCATTCCATTTGATCATTTGCTTGCCAATGGATTTAATACGAGGCAGACTGATGTTAGACCAGCACAAAGTGTTAATACCGCTTTTCAGCTTGTAGCGGTAATTTTCCAACTACAGAGCCTACAGCAGTTTGGTAGATAATACTGCCTGTTAAACCTTTTCCGTTTATCAGCGGGGTATGTGTGTTAATAAAAAAGCATATATGCTAACGGGGAAGCCTAAACTTTTTTGAGCATGGTAATCCCGTGGGAAAATAATTGTTTAAAATCAATAATCTCTTGATTGGAGATGAATTGATTGATAGTTTATAAAATTACCAATAATATAAATGGCAAGGTATATATTGGAATTACAACATGCTCGCTGGAGTATAGATGGTCTAGGCATCTTACAGAGGGACGTAATGAAAATAATACAAAACATTTATATAAAGCCATGAGAAAATATGGGTTAGACAATTTCTCTATAAAACAAATTGATTCAACAGATGATTTTGAGGAACTTGGAAGATTAGAAAGATATTATATAAAAAAGTATAATTCTCAAAGTCCAGAAAAAGGATATAATCTTACTGCTGGTGGAGAATCAAATCAATGGGACGCAAATCCTGCGGCAAAACTATCTCACGAAGATGTCGTTCAAATTAGAGAAATATATGCTATGTGTGAATTAAAGTTAGAAGAGTGTTGGAAACTTTTTAAGGACAAAATATCTTACTCAGCTTTCCAAAAAGTATGGGATGGTACAACATGGCAAGGTATTATGAGCGAAGTATATACAAAAGAAAATATACAATCACATAATGCACAAAAGTCTAATCCGGGAAGTCAAAACGGTAACGCAAAAATGACCGACGAAGACGTTGTTCAAGTTAGAAAGTATTACGTTGATCATACATTGCAAGAAACATATGATAAATATGGGCAAGGATATTCTAAAGATGGATTTAGAGGAACACTAAATAAAACATATTCTTATTTGCCAATTTATCATAAAATGAAAAAATATTGGACATTAAATGGCGAGATTATTGATATAAACAATTATAATCCTGTATCGACTATCCTCGAATCGGGGGAGTAGGGTTGCTATTGATACGCAACTCGAAATGGGTTTTGCGAGCGATACGCTCGTTAAGATATAGTCAGTCCCCATAGAAATATGGGACAAGACGGGTGTCTCGGCTACTCATATTGACTGGACAATGGTTCCGTATGTGCGAAAGAGCTTTTATAAACATTTTAAGGATGGTATCAAATATTGTTTGCATGATGAGTGGGATGAACATTGGGATTGCGACTTTAATGATTCCCGCTCAATCGACTGGGATGAATACAAGAACTATCCAGAAGCTTATGAATATGCTCTTGACATGACACAGCGCGAATGTTATCAGGCCGTTGAGGGCATGTACCACAATTTAAATACACTTCAAAGTCGTTCTGGAAATCAGCTCCCATTTACATCAATTAATTATGGTACTTGTACGCTTCCAGAAGGACGTATGGTAACTAAAGCACTACTTGATGTTTCTATTAAAGGTATTGGCAAACTTCATCGCACTAGTATTTTCCCGTGTGGAATTTTTCAGTGCATGAAGGGAGTAAACCGCAAGCCAGAAGATCCAAATTATGACCTATTCAAGTTGGCTTTAAAGTCTACAAGTCTTAGACTTTATCCTAATTATGCCAATGTAGATTGGAGTAATAATGCTGGTTATGACATTAATGATCCGAGAACGTATTTCAGCACAATGGGATGTAGAACAGCAAATGGATATGACATTAATGGTTTTGGCCAGCTAAAGGATGGTAGAGGAAATATCTGCCCTGTGACAATCATTATGCCAACGTTGGCTATGGAGGCAAAAGAAGCTGCTCTCAAAAATTCAGAGTCTTTTGAAGAAGATTTAGAAGGATTGGCCGTTGATAATTTCATGAACCTTTTGAATGAAAAAATCAATGAAGCAAAAGATATGCTTCTGGAGCGCTTTAATTGGATTTGTTCTCAATCCCCAGAAGCGGCAAAGTTTATGTATGAAAATAATGTCATGGCTGGATATGTACCAGAAGAAGGTATTCGTTCTGCTTTAAAACATGGAACTTTAGCACTAGGCCAATTAGGTTTAGCCGAAACGCTGCAAATTCTCATTGGTTGTGATCATACAGATCCAGAAGGCATGGAATTAGCAAAGCACATTGAGCAACTATTCAAGGATAGATGTGCAGAGTTTAAGCAAGAGTATCATCTCAACTTTGGTGTATATTATACACCTGCAGAGAATCTTTGTTACACTGCTATGCAGAAATTCAAAATGAAATATGGGGAAATTCCTAATGTGTCTGACAAAGATTTCTTTACGAATTCAATTCATGTTCCTGTCTGGAAAGAAGTAAATCCTTTTGAGAAAATTGATATTGAATCACAGCTAACAGGGTATTCGAATGCAGGATGCATCACTTATGTCGAATTAGATGCTGGAGCAAAAAACAATGTTCAAGCTCTTGAAACCATTGTAAATTATGCGATGGATAAAGATATCCCTTATTTTGCTTTGAATGTCCCAAACGACCAGTGCATGAACTGTGGATATTGCGATGAAATGAACGATGTTTGTCCAATGTGCAATAGTAATGATATTAAAAGATTGCGTCGTGTGACTGGATATTTAACAAATGATTACAAAACTGCATTTAATAAAGGCAAGCAACAAGAAGTTGAAATGCGTGTTAAACACGACAAAATTATTAGTAGGTGATTCATATGAATTATTTAGGAATCAATAAATGCTCAATCGCAGACGGCCCCGGAGTACGAGTAGTACTCTGGGTGTCTGGATGTAATGTACATTGTAATAATTGTCAAAATCCTCAGTCATGGGATTTTAATGCAGGAGAACAATTTGATGATCTTGCGAAGCAAAAGCTGTTTGATGCATTAAATAAGCCATGGGTACAAGGTTTAACATTATCTGGTGGCCATCCTTTAGAATATGAAAATCTGCCAGAAGTATATCAGATCATTAATGAATTTAGAGAAAAATTTCACGACAAAGACATCTGGCTATATACTGGATACACATTAACAATCAACGACTTTGATACATCGGTTGATGTTTGTTTTGACAATGGCCTATTGACAAATTACATTCTTGCAATGTGCGATGTTGTAGTTGATGGCCCATATATAGATTCTATGCGAGATATTACATTACCATTTCGTGGGAGCACAAACCAGCGTCTCATTGATGTTCATGAGACAATTAAACAACAAGAGATTGTTTTATACAATACAAAACTATAATAAAGGAGTAATGAATAATGATTGATATTACAAGCGATATGACAATTGAAGAACTAGAAGAGGATCTTAAGGCGGCATCTGAAGAATACAAGAGACTTAGCTCAATCGTTAAGCAGAGAAAGGATGCTGAAAAGGAAGAGAGAAATAAAAAGATCGAGGCTGTAAAGAAGAATCGTGAAGCAACTATTGAAAAAATGCTAACAGATGTAGACAATGAGATCAAGAAATATCTTGAGGATTATGGAACTTTCCGCATCAATAAGAGCTTCTATTATCTAAATTATATCTTTAACGGCAAGAGCCCAATCTGGTTTTGGTAATGGAGGATTTGCTGATGAACGCACACATTAAGTTTGCAAAGACAAGACATGGCGCAAAGATTCCTAGTAAACGACAGGGGGATGGATGCTATGACCTTTATGTTTGTTTCGATGAAGAATCTGTTGCGATTCAGCCTCATACAGTCAAGCTAGTTCCAACAGGAATCTGTAGTACTTTTGATAGCAATTACCGCATTGGGTTTAGAGAACGCGGAAGTAATACAAAGTCCGCAATGTTCGTTATGGCTGGACAGATTGATTCTAACTTTACAGGAGAATGGTTTGTGGCGCTCTATAATGGTAATGACATTCCTATCGAAATTACCAAAAATGTTTCAGAAGTTACAAAGGAAGAAAATTTCATTCGTGTTCCATACTGCAAGGCTGTTGCACAATTCGCTGTAGAAGAAATCCCTCAAGTAGAGATCGAAGAAGTCGATGTAGACGATATTACAAATCTCAAGACTGAGCGCGGCGCAGGAATGCTTGGGAGTAGTAATAAGTGAATATTGGACAAATAATGACCGAGAAGATAAGGAGAGGTAATATGAAGAAAAAGCCACTAGGATATCTTGGAGGAGATATAATGAGCTTCGGCTCAAATCTTGCAAGGCAGTATGAATATGATAAGTTTCTTAAAATGGGTCTGCCTGTGGAAGTGTACAGCCCTGTAATGAATAAATCTATTAATGATAAATCTAATATGACAGAAGAAGAAAACAATCACCTTGCAGAAAAGATTACAGAAGCAGATATTGAACGTCTTTGGAATAGTGATTTTGTCGTTATGTGCCCTGAACAAAGTGCAATTGGATCAATGTGTGAGACTGGTTGCTTATTCGGTTGGAAGTATATGGCAGAAAAGCTTACAGAAATCATCACAGAATGCGAAAATAATCATGCTCCATCTGACGGTACACTAGCTTGTCTAAAGAGAGAAATTAATCGTATTGCTGATAAACAAAATTATTTTCATTACTTTGATATTCGCACAAATCATCTTAATGAGAAGGATTGGCGTAGAAGTTTCAGTATTAATCAATTGCTATATGGCATGATCCTTTATGCAGCTCAAAATGGTGATTTCGAAACATTTGATGAAATATTAGAGCATTTGGAGGGATTATATGGGAACAAGTAATATGATTTATGGAATTGGCGACAAGCCGCCGTTTGGGAAAATGATACTCTTTGGAGTACAAATGGTATTGTCTGTGTTTGTTGCCACAGTGCTTATTGCAAACCTTTGTGGAGTTGCTACGTCGGGAGCACTTATAGGTGCAGCACTTTCAACCTTTATTTACATCTTTATAACTAAAGGCCAATCTCCTATGTTCCTCAGCAACAGCGGAGCCTTCGTCGCACCAGTATTATTTGCACTTAGTGTAGGTGGTTATACAGGTATAGCAATTGGAGGTTTAACAGCATGTCTTGTATATTGTATTTTGGGATTCATCTTCACTAAAATTCCATACCAATCAATTTACAAGGTGTTCCCTCCAGCTCTTATTGGCGCTGTCACAACAGTAATTGGAGTGAATCTAATGGGATTCATTTCTGGCTATGTTGGAGAAACTGGACAGTGGGGAATCCTTGTGGCACTAATTACAACATTCTCTATTGCACTTATTTCTCATTATGCTAAAGGTATTGTGAGAATACTACCATTTTTGCTTGGTATATTAATTGGATATGCAATCGCCGTACTCCTTACAGTTGCAGGAGTGTGCGCTCTTGTAGACTTTTCCGTATTTAATAATCTTAAATTTGTACAAATGCCAGATTTTGCTTTTACCCATTGGGGAGCAATTGAATGGAGCACTATTATCCCTATAATTGTTATGTTCGTAGCATATACTGTATCTGCTTGTATGGAAGCTCTCAGTGACCATGCAGCACTAGGCGGAATCATTGGAGTAGATCTTTATTCAAAGCCCGGACTTGGCAGAATCTTCTTTGGTGAAGGATTAGGAAATTTAATTAGTGCATGCTTTGGTGGTCTTGGCTCATGTAGTTACGGAGAAAGCGTAGCGACGATTGGATTCAGTCGTGTAGCATCTGTATGTGTGACAGCAACAGCAGCAGTTCTACTCGGACTACTTGGTTTTGTTGCTCCAGTTCAAGCATTTATAGCTTCAATTCCAAGCTGTGTATTTGCAGGAGCGGCTATTATTCTTTATGGTTTTATCGCATGCTCTGGTGTTAGGATGCTACAGAAAGTAGATCTTAATGTACAAAAGAATCTGATTATAGTATCTGCAGTTTTGTCTCTTGGTATCAGTGGACTAGTTGTTGGTGGTCAAATAATATCATTCTCTGCAACTGCACTAGCTTTGATTATCGGCGTAATTCTTAATCTAATTCTTCGTGACAAGGAGTGATAAATATGCACACAATTTTCCTAATTGTTGGCAAGAGTGGGTCTGGAAAAGACTCACTCGTTAACCAGCTATGCAAAGAACATGGATATAGACAGCTTAAATCATATGCGACCCGTGCTCGTAGAGATGGAGAGGGAGATACTCATACATTTATTACACCAGAGGAAGTAGATCAGTATAAAGATCAAATGATTGCTTATACGTGCATATCTGGTTATGAATATTTCTCAACGAAGCAGCAATTACTAGATTCAGATTTTTATGTGATCGACTATAGAGGGATCGAGTATATGCACAATCTCTCACTTGATCTTTCTGATGTTCGCTTCGTAACTATCTATATTCACGTACCAGATGAAGTTCGTGAAAGACGAGCCATTAATGGACGAAAAGATGATGCACTAACATTCTATAAACGTTGTTTTAATGAGAATGAACAGTTCACAGAAATGATAATGCGAGATGATTTTGATTACGCGATTTCAAATATTAATTTTGATAAAGCATACAAAGTTCTTAAAACAATTGTAGAGGAGGAGCTAAAAAATGATTGAACGCAATATTGTAGAAACTGTTTATGAATATGACAAAGACGGCAAGTTGACGAGAAAGTCAGTCACAGAAACGCATGAGACAGATGACGAAACGAGATATCCTCTTACAGATTCTGTGCTCACAACTTTATACAACAATTGCACCACAACTACTTCGTGTGAGTATCAAGATAAGTGTGTCTCTTGTAATGATGATTTCTAATCGTAAAGTGCATATAAATGTACAAAATTAAATAACAACATGTCGGTAGTGTAATCTTACATTACCGACATATTTATTTATCAAAATTCAATTATATACTATGAAATATAGCAGGAGAGTGATAATATGAATTATATAACAGTGAAACAACTATATGAAAAACTAAATACACAACATCCGGGGTTAATTGGTATTAATGCTGTTTATGAACTTGTTAAACGTAAAGATTTCCCATCAGTAAGAATTGGTAATAAATTTCTGATCATTGAAGATAAAGTTGATGCATGGTTTGAGAAAAAATCTTTAGCATATAAAAGATAATTGCATGTTGTGGTACAATAAAATTGTGGTAAATGATGTGGTCAAATACAAAATTACAATGGAGGAAACACGGATGGTTACTAGGAAAGAGCTTCTTGATAATATAATAACTTGGGACATAATAATCCATTTTTAAGCTTTTTTATAGAAGCCCTCTAAATTATTGCTATAAGCCATTTCACAGCATTTTTCTCTTCATGAATAATCACTTATTTTTATGCGTTTTCACTACTAATTATGGCATAATTGTGGTATTTTTGTGGTACGAATTTTATAGTTGACCATATCATTAACCAGCGATTATAATATAAATACAAAATAATTTTGTATTGTTGGAGGGATGTTTATGGCAAAGAAAAGAATGAATGGGGAAGGTTCTTGGACACAACGTGATAATGGCACTTGGAAATTATCTGTATCATATAAAGGCATTGGAAGAAAATATTTTTATGGAGACAAACAAACTTGTTTACAGAAAAAATTAGAATTTGAATCATTGTTGAGTAAAGGGATAGTAGGAGAAAAAGATATTCTTTTTAAAGATTTCGTAGAATCATGGCTTAAGACTGTGAAAAAACCAACAGTTAAACAACACACTTATGACAACTTAGAATTTGTAGTAAAACAATATATGATTAAGCCATTAGGAAACTTAGAATTAAAACAAATAGATGGTCATTTAATCCAAACATTTGTTATAAACAAACTTAAAGAAGAGGGATATTCATATCAAACAGTTAAACATGTTTACGCACAACTTGGCTCTATATTTAAATATGCAATGTTAAGAGGTAAAGTTAATACAAACCCAATTGTAGAAGTTGTATTACCAAAAAAGACTTTATTCAAGAATAAAGAAATAAGATATTTGTCAGAGAATGAGCGTAAAGCACTTATAGACACCTGTTATATGAAAAATAAGAACGGTTCATTTTTCTTTAAAAATGGCCCATTCTATGTGTTTATTTTATACACTGGTTGTCGTATTGGAGAAGCTCTTGCACTAAAATGGAGTGATATTGATTTAGAAAACAGGACTGTAACTATTGCCAGAACCATGGTCACAGTAAGAAATACAAGCAAGCATACTAGCACACGTCGTGATCAAAATTCCACAAAGAATGGAATTACTCGTACAGTTTATTTATCCGACATGGCATTACAAGCACTATTGGACATCAAAGAAACACATAAATATAATCCAAATGGATATATACTACCGGGGACTCATGTAGACAAACCAATAACATATGTAACTGCACATGGAGGATTTAAACGTATTATTAAACAAGCAGGGATTAAGAATTGTAGTATACATTCTTTGCGCCATACGTTCGTTAGTTTAATGATAGGGAATAATATACCTCTTCCTATGGTGGCAGATATGGTTGGACATATAAACACATTAACAACAATAAGAACCTATACACATTTATTAAAAGAAACGCAACTGGAAGCAATGAAAGTTATTAAAGATTTAAGATAAAGAGTGGTTTATACCACTCTTTTTATTTTTGCATTGCAAATGACGCGAGGATGAAGTAAAATTATATGAGAGGGGAGTGATAAATTTGGAAATAAAATCAACAGAGACTATAAATTTTACATTAAGAATGCCTGCTTCACAACGTTTTCAACTTGAGCAAATAGCTGCGAAAGAGTCAAGAACTGTGACTAATTTGATTAATATGGTATTAAAAAAATATATAGACGAGTACAATGTGGCAAAAAAATAAGGACTGAGAAATTAATCTCAGTCCTTAAATATTTATTAGGCTTTTAGCCAATCTTGATTTTTATAATAGTTTGCTATTATATTATAATTCTGCGTCCCTGTATGATTACAGTGAAGCTGATTGCTATATTTCGCATACATTTCCTCTATGTGCACCATTTCCTCTGGATATATCTTCATGCCACGAGCACATCTAGAAGCGTATTCTGACAGTTCAGATTTGATCCTATCTCTCTCATTTTCTAAAACTCTCTGGTCTAATCTGTCAAGTCTTGTATCTATACCTTGCATATGAGAAAGAATTTGTTTATCCGCTGCGTCGCTCTTTTCCTCTTGAATGTCCAACTTCTTCTCCTGAGTATCAAGTTTTTTCGATAGCTGATGAAGCTGATTTGTATGTTCATCCATTGTAGATACCAACTCGTCTGATTTCATCACTTTGCGGATCCAAATTTCTATTCTCTTTCTTGTCGGTTTTAACACTAAACCTAAAAATGTAATAATTACTGTAATACAGCTTAAAAAGCCCGCAATATCTCTAATTATTTCAAACATTGTTTATTTCACTCCAAACAACATAATATTATTTTCCTTTTAATATATCAATCTCTTGCTGAAGTTCTTGGCACTTTTTAACTAACAATGGGATAATCTCGTCATAGGCTAATGAATAGTTTGTCCTTTCCTTTGTTTCCATATCTTCATCATAATGAACAATACCTATTTTCTGTTCTGCCTCTTTTGATTGCAATAAAGCTTGTTCTACATCTTGTGCAACGAAACCATAATGTATAGTATCTGAATCTTCATTTTTTAATCTATATTGAACTGGTTTTAAGTCATCTATTATGTCAATATCAATATTTGAAATGTCTCGTTTCAAATTCCTATCAGAATCAACTTGTGGCGCAGATGTGAAATGCGCTTCCCAAGCACAATCAAATCTACCAATATTGTTTGTTGCCTTTTGTGCAAAACAGCCAATAGCAATAGAGTTATTATCACTGGCGATATTTATTGGAACATTCTTTGTGCCAACATGTGTATAAACTGTTGCAGATTGCCCAATACTATCTGAAATCACAATTTTAAAATCATATTTGGTATCTGCTTTGAAGGAACTATTAGGATAAGTATAGGTATAATTAACAGTATCATCTTTTGAATCGTTTTTTATTATAACACTATTCGAATACGTGGCATCTGAACTCTTTTTACTAAATGCCTCGATTTTAATATTATTTTTACCATTTAACGTATAAAACGAAGATGTTAATTTATGAGTAACATATTCTCCAGATCCATTTAATGTACCATTTGCATCACTCCTGAATGAGTTAGCTGAAGTAATGACTGGAGGATTATAATCACTAACATAAATACTTTGAGTCTTAGTCGCAGTTCTACCACGACTATCTGTTATTGTGACAGTGTATATTTTAGTTCCACAAGTTGTTAAAGTAGCACTTTTTGCTCTATAAGATCTAGATGAAATTGTAGACGTATAAGACAAATTTGGACCACTAATTACACATTTACGTATTGTTGAACCGTATATTCCAGAAGCAGATACGGCCCACTGTACAGTTGAATTATTTTTAACATATAACCCACATCCAGAAGGCTTAGTACTTGCAATAGACGATGTAAAAGCACTTATAGAAGGTCTCACATCAGAATGGACTTTTAAAGTAAAATTAATAGATTTTCTTCCAACCTCTGTATTCCCATTATATGTTATACATGTTAATGTTCCTGTGCCTGATTCAGAATTAGGGATTTGGGATGCTAATTGCTCAGAAAGAGGAGTCCATGTTACAGATGAATTTGAAGTTTGCGAAACAATTGTTCCATTTTTATTTCCGAAATACCAAACTAATGTGTGAGTAAAAGAAGATACTGCTTTTGATATTTGGATAGTTATTGGAGAATCCATTGTACTCCCACTTGCACTAATACTTGAAGCTCTTGGAATTTGAGGCAAGTCAATATAATAGTCATATCTCGTACTGCTGATCGCATATGTATAAAGAGCTGCCTCAGCCCATGCGGAAAATGATTGTGTTCCGTCAGCATTGTGAGTTAAAGTGAAGCTTCCTGAACCTAACGTTTGGCCTACATACATTTTAAACCTGTCAGCTCGACTCACAACAGTAACTCCTGCAATACTAACAGTTATTGGGCCAGCCATAACCCAGTGACCACCATATCCACCAGCAGATGTAACAGTCCAATATATGGTTGATGTATTATTTGCAACACTTTGAGAAGAAGACCATTCTACTCTAATTCTATTTGGGAATGCATCACCAACATCATATACACTTGTCTCAAACGCGCCACTTAATGCAGTCGCCATAACATATCACCTCCATATTATTGTATTGCCACAATAGATAAGCTTCCATTGCTTTCTATTTGAAGTTTAAATTTACCTAAAGAAATAGATGGAGTTGTTTCTTCCGTTCCAACTTTTAAATTTCCTTCTATCTCTGCTTGCTTCATATATGCAGTGTCATTTGCAAAATATGTAATTGGAATTCCAAATGTAATTTCTGGATCAACAAAATCTTCATTGATCGCTCGTGTAATTGCATCTTGATTATACAAAAAATCTGGATTTTTATAATAGTCGTAATATGTTACCTCATTATCTGTATGCTGATACAATATATAATCGCAATTGTCCACCTTGTGCGTCGGTTCTGATGAAGTAGTTACTATTCTTGCCTTACGACAAAACTCAATTCTTTGCGCAGATACTCTTGAAAAATATTCACCTGCACCTTTATTCTCACCAACAACCAAACCATTGTCTCCATCAAAACTGAAGTATGATAGCTTGTCTGCCGCATCACCTTTATTCATAGTGACTGTTCCATCTTCTGCCACTTTAAAAGCGTATGTGCCATCTCCTTGCTCTCCGATACAAATTTCTCCGCCAATTATGTGGCTACCTTCAATTAACCCTGCACTAACACAACCAGCGAGAATACCCCAGAATGACTCTCCATTGATAGTATAATTGCCAAATACTGATTTTGTAGTTTCAAAATTATCATCAGAATATAAAAACTTATTATTTGTTATCCAGCCCTCATGTTTATCTAATACTCCGTCAACAACTTTACGAAGATGGATGCCATAATTGTCCCAAGATATATCCTGACCAGCAGAATTAGACTTAATAGAAGTCGTCGCATCAATTAAACCTTGTCTGATTTTTGCTTCAATCGCAGTAGCAACATCATATCCTTTCTGCCAATAAGAAGATCCACTTGCTACAGCCTTTCCAGCACTAACTGCTTGTGATAGCAAATCAGCGTGAATATCTCCTTGGTCTTTTGCAGACAATAAATCTCCAAACGTACATGAGAAATTACTTAAATCAGAAAAGTTTAATTGCACTTCAAGCAATCTTGCCTTCTTAATAAAATCGGATCTCATTTTAATTTTTATAAAATTCCCAAGAGCAAATTGATGTAATATTGGAGCAAACTCTGGCATTGCATAAATGTTTTTCATCGAAGCAGAAAAAGACAATTTTGGCTGGGACATTTTTCTTAATTCTTTTTTCCCAGCAACCAATAATTCTTTTTGTGTGTTTATTTTATCTATATCAGTATCAATTTCTGTAACACAGAAACAATCATCAGAATATTCATCTTCTCTTAAAAACAGAGACAATCTATCTAAACTTTCTGGCAAGAAATTCTTATTAACATCAAGGTCTTTAGAAATAGCCTCTTTCTCTTTATATAATTTTTCAATATCTTTTTTAATGTTATTAACATCG
>OMNP01000051.1_pt1 | contig 68962 bp, 56 predicted proteins | sample 1673811 | NCBI WGS metagenome assembly OMNP01 (sample SAMEA103958127, study PRJEB25191) | human gut metagenome | biome: human-associated habitat [ENVO:00009003]; feature: intestine environment [ENVO:2100002]; material: feces | place: Germany | collected 2013/2015
ACTGTGAAACTGGCTAACTTTTCCATATTCTATAACATAAGCCTGCTTTTCTTTGCCGCAAAAAGGTCTTAATTATTTTTAAATATAAAAATTCTTAAAATGTATTTTATCATAACACGGGTATGCAAAGCAGCTTTACAAAAATTACTCACAAAACGTCAAGCAGGTTGAAAAAAACCAACAACAGTGGTATAATATGTTTAGTTAAAGCGGCGGCATTCTGTTAATGCTGCGTTGCTTTTTGCTGACCGTAGCAGCAGAAAACTATAAATTCTTTTAGGAGGAATACCCTATGAAATCAATTGTTACAAAAATCGGTCTATTTGTCGGCGGCGTTCTGTTCGGTACAGCCGGTATTAAAATTCTAAGCAGTAAGGATGCAAAAAAGGTTTATACTCACACAACAGCCGCTGCACTGCGTGCAAAAGAGAGTGTAATGTCTACAGTTACTACAGTTAAGGAAAATGCCGGTGACATTTTGGCTGACGCAAAGGAAATTAATGAAAAGCGTGCAGCCGCCGAAAATCAGGTTATAGAGGACTGCTGTTGCTGTGCTGCAGAGCAGACCGAAAGCACAGAGGAGCCTGCACAGACAGCCGAAGAGAATAATCAGTAATTTTTTGTAAATTTTGTTGGTAAGAGAGCCGCCTTATACTAGGTATTATTTTTAAAGCTTATGCTTCTGAAACATATTTTTATACTCCGCAGGAAATTTACGGCATTGCAGACTGTTGCGGAGGTGTTTCTGTTAATTGTGCTTGGTGTATAGGCGGCTTTTTCGTTGGAGGATTTATATTATGAAATGTAAAATTCTGCATGAGTCAAAGGGAAGAATGCGTGTACATTTAATGTGCGGCAAAATGAATCTTGATGACGCGGATGTTTTGGAATATTATCTAAAAAATATAGATTGTGTAACTGATGTTAAGGTGTATGACCGAACTCAGGACGCTGTAATTTTTTACTCCTCAAACCGTCCGAAGGTAATTAAATATCTTGCTCAATTTTCTTTTGCAGAAGCTAGAAAATTGGACTTGGTTCCAACACATACCTCCAGAGGCCTTAACCGTGAGTTTGAAGATAAGCTGGTGTTTTCTGTTATTGGCAGGGCCTTTACAAAGCTGTTTTTACCTGCACCGGTGAGAATGGTGATTACACTGTTTCGTGCAATTAAATATATTAAGGCGGGTATTAAGGCACTTATAAAGGGTACGCTTTCGGTTTCGGTGCTGGATGCCACAGCGGTTGCGGTTTCTCTTATACGCAGAGATTTCAATACAGCAGCCTCTGTAATGTTTATGCTGCATATAGGTGAGATTTTGGAGGAATGGACGCATAAAAAATCAGTTGCAGACCTAGCCGGTGCAATGTCACTAAATGTTGACAAGGTATGGCTAAAGGTAGGCGAACAGGAGGTGCTTTCCCCTATTGGCAAGGTTGCTGAGGGCGACCTGATTATAGTTCGCACAGGCAATATGATTCCGCTTGACGGCAAGGTCGTTTCGGGAGAGGCCTCTGTTAATCAGTCCTCAATAACAGGCGAGTCACTGCCGTTGAGAAAGGGCGAGGGCAGCTATGTATATGCCGGAACTGTTGTTGAAGAGGGCGAATGCATAGTTTCTGTTGACAAGGTGTCCGGCAGCGGGCAGTATGACCGTGTAGTGCGTATGATTGAGGAATCCGAAAAGCTTAAGTCTACAACCGAGAGCAGGGCGTCACGCCTTGCCGACAAGCTTGTACCGTACACACTGGGCGGCACTGTACTTACCTATTTGCTTACACGAAATGTAACAAAAATGCTTGCCGTACTTATGGTTGACTTTTCCTGTGCATTAAAGCTTTCAATGCCGATTACGGTATTGTCTGCAATGCGAGAGTGCAACGACTTCAATATTTCAGTAAAGGGCGGTAAATTTCTGGAAGCTGTCGCAAAGGCAGATACCATAGTATTTGATAAAACAGGTACTCTTACATATGCCACCCCTACTGTAGCAGAGGTAGTAACCTTTAACAACCACAGGGAGGACGATATGCTAAGGCTTGCGGCCTGCCTTGAGGAGCATTATCCTCATTCTATAGCCAACGCTGTAGTAGAGGCTGCCAAGGAGCGTGGACTTGACCACGAGGAGTACCATTCCAGCGTTGAATATGTTGTTGCACATGGTATTTCGAGTACAGTTGAAAACGAAAAGGTAGTTATAGGCAGCTATCACTTTGTTTTTGAAGACGAGGGCTGTTGTATCCCGAACGGTGAGGAGGAAAAGTTTAAAAGCCTTTCCAAAGAGTATTCTCACCTGTATCTTGCTATTTCGGGTAAGCTTTCGGCGGTTATATGCATATATGACCCATTAAGAAAGGAAGCAAAGCAGGCTATACAGGCACTGCACGACTGTGGAATAAGCAAGGTAGTAATGATGACAGGCGATAACAGAAAAACTGCCGCCGCTGTTGCTGCCGAGGTTGGTATTGACGAATTCTACGCCGAGGTTTTGCCGGAGGATAAGGCTAACTTTGTCCGCTCACAGCGTCAAGCAGGCAGATGCGTAATAATGATAGGCGACGGTGTAAATGATTCTCCGGCTTTGTCAGAGGCCGACACAGGCATAGCTATAAATACAGGTGCCGCCATTGCCAAGGAGATTGCGGATATAACAATTTCTTCTGAAAATCTGTTTCAGCTTGTTACCTTACGCAAGCTAAGTCAGGCGTTAATGTCACGCATACACAGAAATTACAGATTTATTGTGGGCTTTAACCTTATGCTTATAATCTGTGGCGTTGCGGGATTTATACAGCCAACGGTTTCTGCACTGCTTCACAATATGTCTACACTGGGCATCAGCTTAAAGAGTATGACTAACTTACTTGAGCCGCCAAAAAATAACGAAGAATAATAAAAAATAAAGGCATTGCCTTAGATAAAAGTTTACCCCTGCCGTAAAAAATGCGGCAGGGGTAATTCATTATATAAATGTGTATTAAGTTTTATTCAATTTTGTAACTAATAAGGCTCTGTGTCAATAGTCGGAGTAAAACCTTAAAAAGAAAAAGGCTCTCTTCCTTACCCCAACTTTTATTACAGAGCCTTATAAATTTAACCTAATTCTGCATATTAATCTGCTCGCCCTTGATTGGTGCATAGGCAATCAGCTTATCTCCGTTTAGGTCTTCCTTATGCATATCTACTCCGCTGATTTGGTGATTTTCGTAGGTATTGTAATAATAAATTCCCTTGTCTGTATTGCAGCAGGAGGTGTACAAAGTAATCTCGTACTTGTCTTTTTCAAGCTTGCAGCATCCCCTTTGTTGGTCTACACTGCCGAGAATATGGAAAAACTGGCTTACACTTTCTTTCTCGGAATCTCCGGAAATAGAATTCATCTTTACAAAGGCTGCACGCACAAACCTAGACTGGGAGGACAGATCTCCGGGAAGGCCAATAGCACCCATTCCGCGACTGTACCGGTTCAGCTCTAAGTCCCTTGAGAAGGTATTGCTTTTGTTTTCTGCCGAAAGCTGCATATAGTTGTTCAGATTAAACATTTGATAGTTAAAGGGTGGATTATTGGTAAGGATTCCTACAGGGTTATCATAGATTTTTAGCCCCTCCTCCACCGATTCTAAAGTAATGCATTCGTTTTTGTCTGCAATAATCCAATGAAGCTGAGCCGTAGGCAGATTTTCCGTAAACGGTGTATCAATCAAATTGATACGCTCTAAAATCTGCCGTGCCTCCTTTACTGTGGAGCATTTTCCCAAAATTAAAGGAATCAGCTCAAACTGGGTAATATTGTCCTTTTCCCCCGTCGGCTTTTTGTAATGGGCATTTCCCACAAAATTTAGCCCTGCTATTCCAAGTCCCTTCTCATTAACTGCATCATAATATAAAGGATAGTCCTGCATAACACACGCCATTCCAATCATTGCATAATGGTTTTTTATCTGACCGCCGTTTCGCAGGTTAAGCACATAGCCTCTTGGCGTAATTACTATCTTATCTCCATAAGAAATTTCATAGTCTAAGGTTCTTCCAAAATAAAAATCCTTTGTTTTATAGGTTGCGGCCGTACACATAATTTCTCCCTCCGATAATTCACTTTTATTGCTTAATGGCAGGTTTGAACAACTGCTGTTTTAAATAGCTTGCCACATATTATATTTACCATACATATGTCACTCTATTTAATATGAAAACCACAGATATTCCTATTAATACCAGCCAGCCTCACGCACAAGCACCTTTTCTGTCCATGCGTTTTTAACTACCTTTACCTCAAAGTGACCTTTTTCCTCAACCTTTATTGTTTTTGTGCCTGTCTGCACCTTTTCTGTTTCTATACTAAATTTACCTGTATGGCCTTTGGAAATTTCTATGCTGCTGTGGTCGTGGTCAAAGGTAATATCTTTGCCGCAGTCACTGCATATTGTAACCTTTTTAATACTGTATATAGGCCTTTCGTATGTAAATCCGGCTTGGTCTACTACCCAAACCTTTTTTGTTTCTGCGTCGTGCTTAACATACTTATACTCTGCATTATGCCATGCTTTGCCTGCATGGCTATTTTTAGGGGCTGTGCCTGAATTTGATGAGCTTTGTGAACGGCTTTGACTGCTGCTTGTTGAGGAGCTGTATGAGTAACTGTAAGTGGTTTGCGAATCGGTGCTTTTGCTGTCATTTTCATTGTCGTTTTTATCAGCTTTAGACGAACTGCCGGATTGGCTTTTGTCCTTACTCTCTTCTCGGGAGCTGTTTTTGCTGTCATCCTTATCCTTCAGCTTTTCCTTCAGTATTTCAAAAATATCATTTTCGGTGCTTTCATCGTCAGTCTGTTCCTTGGTGCTTGCTTGCTGTACCTGACTTGAGCTTGAAGATGAGCTGCTTGAAGAGGATGAATCATTGTCAGAGCTTCCGCAGGCAGTAGCAGCTACTGCTACCGAGGCTATAATTATAGCCACTAATACTTTCTTTAATGTTTTCATAATATTTCTCCTTTCAACTAAATGAAACATATTAATATTTTATATATAATTAACTATGCCCTACACAAAAAGCAGTGCCTTTCGGTGTGAATTAGATACTTTTCAGCACTATTGCACACATCGTATCAAACATTGCACAATAAAGGGTGACATAATGAAAAATATATGGTATAATGTGTGCAAGTGCTGATAGTTCTAAAATAATAACCGTTGGTTTATTGTGTATAAACAGTGCAAAATAATTTATGGAGGCATAATATAATGAACGAAAAGAAAATCCCTTACAAAATCTATCTTGATGAAAGCGAGATTCCTACACAGTGGTACAATGTGCGTGCTGATATGAAAAATAAGCCGGCACCACTGCTAAATCCGGCTACACTAAAGCCGATGACTGCACAGGAATTAAGTCCTGTATTCTGCGACGAGCTTGTACAGCAGGAGCTTAACGACACTGACCCATACATTGACATTCCAGAAGAAATTCAGAATTTCTACAAAATGTACAGACCGTCACCGCTAATAAGAGCTTATTTCTTGGAGAAGGCTCTTGGCACACCTGCAAAAATTTACTACAAGTTTGAAGGTAACAACACCAGCGGAAGCCACAAGCTAAACAGTGCTATTGCACAGGCTTATTACGCTAAAAAGCAGGGCTTAAAGGGTGTTACAACCGAAACAGGTGCCGGTCAGTGGGGTACTGCACTGTCTATGGCGTGCTCTTACTTCGGACTGGACTGCAAGGTTTATATGGTAAAGGTTTCCTACGAGCAAAAGCCTTTTAGGCGTGAGGTTATGCGTACCTACGGCGCAAGCGTAACTCCGTCACCGTCAACCGAAACAGCTGTGGGAAGAAAAATCCTTAAGGAGCACCCGGGCACAACAGGCAGCCTTGGCTGTGCAATTTCTGAAGCCGTAGAAGTGGCAACCTCTACACCTGGCTACCGTTATGTACTTGGCAGTGTGCTTAACCAGGTACTTCTTCACCAGTCTGTTATTGGTATAGAAGCAAAGGCCGCACTTGAAAAATACGGTGTTAAGCCTGATATTATTATAGGCTGTGCCGGCGGCGGTTCTAACCTGGGCGGTCTGATTTCTCCGTTTATGGGTGAAAAGCTGAGAGGTGAAAAGGACTACAGAATTATAGCTGTTGAGCCTGCCTCCTGCCCTAGCCTTACAAGAGGTAAATTTGCTTACGATTTCTGCGACACAGGTATGGTGTGTCCTCTTGCAAAGATGTATACACTAGGCAGCGGCTTTATTCCGTCTGCTAACCATGCCGGCGGCTTGCGCTACCACGGTATGAGCTCTACCCTTTCACAGCTTTACCACGATGGACTAATGGAAGCAACCTCGGTTGAACAAACCTCAGTATTTGCTGCAGCAGAGCAGTTTGCAAGAGTTGAGGGCATTTTACCTGCACCTGAAAGCAGCCACGCAATAAGAGTTGCTATTGACGAAGCACTAAAGTGCAAAGAAACAGGCGAAGAAAAAACTATTCTGTTTGGCTTAACCGGTACAGGCTACTTTGATATGTTGGCTTACGAAAAGTTTAACGACGGCGTTATGACCGACTATATACCAACTGATGATGACCTTAAGCCGGGCTTTGAGGGTATTCCAAAATTCCCGGGTAATGAATTTTAATTTGAACTAAAAAGTTAAAAGTTAAATTTTACAGCACATTATGTGCATTACTTTCTAAAACAGGTGTTGGCGTACAGCCTCACCTGTTTTTAATTCATTGATTTTTTAGGGGCAGACATAAGTGTTGCCGGCAGTGACGAACGAATCATAATTACAAAGTAATTAATAAATGTTTCTCTTGGGCGTTTATCCCTTTCGGCAAACCAATCTACAATAGCCCCTGCTATTGCCTCGGCATACAGGTTAGCTAAAAAATCCTTAAAATCGTCTGTTACGCTTAGCCCGTACTCCTGTTCCACACCGTCTATAAGACTGCGTGTAATTTCAAGAAAATCGTCGTCCAAAAATCGTTTCATTTGAACCATTCCCAGACTGTCAAAGGCACAATTAAGAATATGTGTATTCTTGTCAATATAATCTATTACAAAGTTAATTGCGTCTTCATAATCAACCAACAGGTCAAACTGCTTTACAACCTCTATAGCCTCTTGCTCAAACATCCACTTAAGCAGTGCATATATATCCTCAAAATGATAATAAAAGGTTTTACGGTTCAGCTTGCAGTCCTCTATAATCTCACTGACTGTTATTTTTCCAAAAGGCTTTTTCAGCATAAATTTTTTCAGCGAAGCCGCCAAAGCCTGTTTTGTTTTTAATGTTGCCTCCCGATGCTTCATAAACCATCCCCCTTTGTTTAGTAATTATACACTTACACCCTGCCCTTGACAACGGACATTTACGGACATTTGTCCGTAAAACCTAACTTTTTGCTGTAAAAAAGAAATTAATCCACACAAACCACAGCAATTTGTTGGTTTTATAATTAATATTTTTGCTGTATACTATATTCAAGTTAAAGATATACGCAGATATTCGGGAAGGAGTCGCTTATGATTACTAGGCAGTACAAGATTGTTATGAGCGTACCCTTGGGCAAAAGGTACGGTACTCTTGCATTTACCGAAAACAACGGGGCAATTAAGGGTACCATGTCACTTTTTGGCAAAACAGAGCCTGTCGAGGGTACGCTAAGTAATGACGGCAAAGTGGAGCTCAGCGGCATTTTTTGTACGCTAATCAGAAATATCCCCTTTAAGGCTGTGGGAACAGTTGCCGAAAACAAAATTTCACTCAATGTACAAGGGCAACGAAGCCACTTTAGAATAAACGGTACAGAGGTGTAAAAAACACCGCTTCGTACTTTTAGCCTTTTCTTACTTTATATATTGAGTAAATATATCCATAACTAATACATTCTCTAAAACAAACAAGGCGGCTTACAGCCGCCTTGTTTGTTGTTTGCCGAAAAAACTATTTTCCCCCTTGCCATTGGTGACAGGGTTTGTCAGCTTAATATTTGTACCAAAGGCTATTACTCCTGTAGCTGAAGCTTAAAATAATAGTAAGCTGCCTCCTGAATTTATATTTTCCTCTACCGCATAGCATATCATCACTGCCCTTGCAGTCATCTGTCTGTACTGCTCTTTTAAGCTTTTCGGCTTTTGATTTTTAATTACAGAGTAAAAATAAGCTCAAGAACATTTTCACCGTTTATATAGTTATACACTATGTCGGTGCAAAGCTTTTTTACAATAATTATTCCCATTCCGCCCTTGTCAAAATCGTCAAAATCCTTTTTTGGCATAGCCTTAAGACAGTCAAATTTCTTACCGTTGTCTTTGAAAATAATGCTTATCTTATCATCGTTTTTATTGTACAAAACCGATATTAAATCAGCACCGGAATAATTTACAATATTTGAGAAAACCTCATCACAGGCAAGAAAAATCTTCCTTTTCAGCTTATCCTCTAAATCCGTCTTAAAAATATATTCCCGTATTTTTTCCAATTCCGAGAGTCGGCAGTTCAGCTTTAAAGTACTGTCTTGGCGCTGTACTGCAAGCATTGTTATATCGTCAAATTGCTCACCTGCGTTTATAAATTCTATCAATGAGCTGCTTATACTTTGGCATAAGCCTTTGGCAGTATATTGTGTACCGGTGCAGGCATCTAAAAGTCTTTTTTCACCGAAAAACTCTTTATTCTCGTTGACAGCCTCGGTTACACCGTCAGTATAAAGGTAAAGAATATCTCCGTTTGAAAAATCGGCGGTACACTGCTTATATTCAGAATCATCAAATACACCCAAAGCCATACACGGAGGGCAATTAAGAAATTCCGCTTTCCCGTTTCTGATTATAACCGGTTTATTATGGCCGGCGTTTACATAACAGAATTTGCCCGATGCTTTGTCAAAAATCGCAATAAACGCCGTTACAAACATCTCCTCCGGATTAGACCGGCAAATATCAAGATTTATTGATTTAACGGTTTCTGCAATATCTGAAATATCCGTAAGCTTTTCCCTTATAAGGGTTTTTACAAAAACCATAAACAATGACGCCGCTACGCCTTTTCCGGAAACATCTCCGATAACGGTACATACATTTCCGTTTTTAAGAGGAAAGCTGTCGTAGAAATCACCGCCAACCTGTCTGGCAGATTTCATTCTTGCCGATATCATAAAGCTGTCGGACATACAGATGTTTTTTTCCTTGGATATAATGCCGTACTGTATCCGCCGTGCAACCTCCAGCTCTGTTTCTGCTTTTGCCCTTTCCCCTGCAAGTGCTTCTATTTTATCAACATAGCTGTCAATATCCGCAGCCATTTCATTAAAAAAGCTTGCTATAAGCTGTATTTCGTCATTTGTTCCCAGGTCTATAGGCTGAAAGGTCTTTTTGCCGACTTTTTTATCGGTTATGTAATCTTTCATACCGGTAAAAACCATAGTTATAGGATTGTATACTTTCTTTTTGATAAATAATGCCATTAGTGCAAACAATAAAAAAAGTACAATAATAACAATAGACATCTTCAGAACTGTTTGGGATATAATTTCAGTGTAGATTTTTTCAAGAGAATAATCCGCACACACTAAGGCTGCGGGATTATTATTTTTGTCGTAAATACAGTTAAACGATGATGAAAATCTTCCATATGTTTCGTTGCTGTACTCATATACGGTTGATTCTCCGCTGTTCCATGTTTTTACCTCTGCATCAAAAAGCTTATGCTCTACAATCGTGCCGGCTTTTCTGTCTGACAACACCTCTCTGTTTTTCTCCTCGTCGGCTGCAACCACCATAACATATTTTATTTGATTATTTTCCGTATCCGGAATATATATAAATATATACTCTAAGCCCTCGCCTATACATATGCTTCTAAGGCTTGACTGTAGATAACTATACCTTTTGGATGACGGATTATTTAGCAGACCCTCCATATCATAGTCACTTGCAATTTGGGATACAATATACGACGCACTTTTGGCAATATTTGTTGTGAGTCTTGTGGTTCGCTGAATGTTGTCAATACAGCTAAGCGAACCAAAGACCACAATAGCCGCCAAAAACACCGCACAAATATAAACAACTATCCTCTTTAACAAAGAATTTTTCATTTTTCTATATTAATTTTTTGGTCAAAGCCTGTTAATTTAAAAACATCGTACACCTCGTCGGATACATTTATAATTTTAAATTCACCCTTGCCCGACATTTTTTTATAGGCAGAAACCACCTGACGCAGGCCGGCCGAGGAAATATACTCAAGCTTTGCAAAATCAAAGACAAGGCTTGTAATGTCACCACCCAGCTTAGATAGAGCCTCCTCAAGCTGAGGTGCTGTCTGCGTATCCAGCCAGCCGATAATTTCCAGCTCCGCCTTATTTCCGTCTGTTTTATTAATAATATCCATTTTAATAACCTCCAAAAATCAATCAAAAAATGCAAGCTTGTCGAGTGCTTCTATTGCACTTGCAAGATATTTGTCGTCAGTAACAGGCCACTTATAGTCCAATCGGTAAAGAGCCTGAGAAGTAAAGCTGTTGCTGTAGTCCAGTATGTAAATATCATTTTCATTATGAGATGTATAAGCGATAAGTCCTGAAACAGCGTCGGAATTGTTACTGCTCTTTGCAAAATTCTTCACAGCGGCTTCAAAGTCCTCATCTCTTACAATATCAATTTTAAAGCCATAGTCACGCATTGCGTAAATTAAATCCGACATAAATATGCGGTGGCTGTTGCATGCATGGAATACTGTAAATCTTCTGTCAGTCTGTGCAAGCTTCAAAACAGAAAGTGCTGTAGAATCAATAGGCGAGAATTCCGTGCTTTCGTGCATACTGCCCATTGGGAATTTACCGACAGCCTTGTAGCCCTTTAGGCTTCTTAGGAAACCGTTTGTAATAAAGTTAATCTGGAATTCTCCGTCAGAATTTCTGCTCATAAGGTTGCCTACACGAATAATCTTTCCGTCAAGGCCTTCTGAAACAGCCTCAAGCACTGCCCTTTCGGCAAGGAATTTTGTTCGGATATATTCGTTTGTGATGCTCTGACCAATGTACAAATCATTCTCACAGAAAAGCCTTGACACTGGCGGGACTCCGTCCGAGCCCTCTCCGCCCACAGATACAGTAGAAATTTGAATTAATCTGCGTCCGTTATTTTTGCAAAGCTCTATAAGATTTTCAACGCCCTTTACATTTATTTTTTCAAGAACATCATCAGCCGCAAAATGCTTAACACAGGCCGCACAGTTAATAAGGGCGTCAAATTTATATTGGGCAAGAGAGTCAACCTGCTCTTTTGATGTTATATCTCCGTCTATACATACTATACGCTCCTTGAACATCTCCCTGCAAGGATTATCAAAGTAATACATCAGCATATTCATCATGCGTTTTTCAGGGGATTCATAGCTTCCCTTTCTTACAAGGCAATATACCTTACCGTCATAATTGTCAAGGTATGCTTTAAGAATATGTATTCCCAAAAAGCCTGTTGCACCTGTAAGCATTATGTCGCCGAGCCTCTCCTTTGTTATCATATTCACATTATCAACGGTGTTGCCGCTTATAACGCTCTGTATTCTGTTGTAATTATAGCTTGAAAATTCGTTATCGCCTGCTGCTTCCTCTGACGGCTCGCTGTCATCGGCAAGCTCTGCAAGCTCCCTTACAGTAGGGTACTTAAATATGTCGGCATATACAACAGAAATATTCTTTGAAAGGCACATTACAGCAACCTTTGAGGCTGTTAATGATGAGCCGCCTAAGTCAAAGAAGCTGTCGTTTATGCCTACACCCTCAACGCCCAAGGCTTTTTCAAAAATTTTGCAAAGCTCTGTCTGCAAAGCGGTTACAGGTGCTTCGTAATTATCGCCTACTATATTTACATCAGGTGACGGCAAAGCCTTTTTGTCTATCTTGCCGCCCGGAGTTATAGGCATACTGTCAATATGCACAAGGAATGTCGGCATCATATAATCAGGAATTAACGGCTCCAGGAATTTCTTAAAGTCGTCGTCAGGTATACTTTCACCTGTATAGTAAGCGGCAATATATTTATTTCCGCCCTTTTCAATAACCTTAACCGCCGAGCTTTTTACAAGCTCATTTTTAAGCATTGCACCCTCAATTTCACCAAGCTCTATACGATAGCCTCTGATTTTTACCTGGGAATCAATTCTGCCGATATACTCAATATTTCCGTCGCCCTTCATACGAACCATATCGCCCGTTCTGTAAAGCCGCTTATCGTCATTGCATACAGAGTACGGATTTTCTACAAAAACAGCGGCTGTTTTTTCAGGTAAATTATGATAGCCCCTTGAAATCTGGCGGCCTGCATGGCAAAGCTCGCCGGAAGCCCCTACAGGCAGTCTGTTTAGCTCTTTGTCAAGAATATAGCTGCGAACATTAAGCTGTGATTTTCCTATTGGTATATTATCATACTGCTTATCAACGAAAAATTCAGTTGACGAAACTGTATTTTCGGTTGGGCCATATCCGTTTACCATTTGATAGGTACGGTTACGGTAATATTTAAACTTTTCGCCGCCAAGGGTTGCAAATCTAAGGCTTGGAGCGTCGTCCAACAATTCTGCCACCAGTTCGCCCATTTGTGTTGGGAATGTAACGGTTGTCAGCTTTTCGTCCTTTATGCACCTGCAAACTGCCACAGCATCCTTTCTTATATTTTCAGGGAATATATACAGAACCGCACCAACGGTAAGCGGAGCAAATAAATCAAATACAGACGCATCGAAGCAGAAGCTTGCAAATTCAGAAGCAACATCGTCAGCGGTTAATTTTCTTGCAGAAGTAATATACTCAATTAAATTCATTAAATTTCTGTGTTCAAGCATAACTCCCTTTGGCTTGCCTGTTGAGCCTGATGTATAAATCATATAAGCAAGATTTTCAGGGGCAGGCGGCGTAAGCTTAGCAGAAAGCTTAAAGTTTTGTGACTCCTTAGCTACATCGTCAAGACAAATTACATTTTTATCGTAGAAGCCTACAAGCTCACGGTACTTGCTTACTACAATAAGATTTTCTGCTCCGGAATCCTTAAGCATATATTCAATTCTGCTTTGCGGATATTCCGGATCAAGAGGAACATATGCTCCGCCGGCCTTCATTGCACCAATATATCCAACAGTGAAATCCTTTGTTCTTCCGCAAAGAATACCTGCTACCTTTTCCCTGCCAAAGCCCTTTTCCGTAAGCCTTTGTGCAACATAGTCCGACATTCTGTCAAGCTCCTTGTAGGTAAGCTCCCCAAATTCATCTCTTACAGCAGGTCTGTCAGGATATTTTGCCACTGTTTCTCTGAACAAATCAACAAAGGTTTTGCCTATATGCTCAGGATTATCAATCATCTTTGTTTCTTCTTCAAACATAAGCCTTATATCCGTTGGCTTAGCGGCACTTAGAAGACCCTTTGCCGAAGTTACAAGGTTGTCTGCAAGATATTTGACAGTTTCCTCACGGTACATATCGCTTCTGTATTCAATCTCAAAGACAAATTTATTTCTTTCAATAGAAATACTTACAGAAACAGGTGCCTTTGCCGCATTAAGCTGAACAGGCTCCTCACTTGCAAACTCTCCGCCTATTGTATCGAACTCAAAGTTATCTCCCTGATAAACAACCATTGCGTCAGCCTTAATATTAAATTCTCGGCTTATTTGTGCAAAGGAGTATATGTCGTTATTCATTGAGCCAATAAGCTGCTCCTGAACGCCTGCAAGATAATCCTTTGTACTTCCGGAAAAATCACAGTAAACAGGCAGTGTCTTTACAAGCATACCCACCGTTTCGGAAAGCCTTGAATCATTTCTGCCGTGATAAATTGTAGTGAAAACAGCTTTATCCTTAAAATTGTATTTACCAAGTGTAAGACCAAAGGCAGAAATAAAGAATACATTTTCGGTAATTCCGCTCTTTTTGCAGAAATCCCTTACTGCCTGAACTGAAATTTCAGAAATTTCCTTTCTGAAATTCTCCGCCGCAGGGGCAGAGCCCTCTTTATCAGGATAGAAATTATTACTGCCGCCTGCGTTTTCAAATACGGATTTATAATAGCTTTCTGCATTTTTATATATATCACTTTTTAGAGCGTCACTGTTGTCAAGGGCAAGGTCATAGGAGGTATATTCCTCTGCCTCTAGATTTTCGCCTGCGTAGGCTCTGTTTATATCGTTGATAATAATTGCAAGGGAAGTACCGTCGGCAATTATATGGTGAATATCAAGGAACAGATAATTTCCGCTGACTGTCCTGTAAAGCTCAAACCTGAAAAGCTGTTCATTAAAGAGCATATACGGACGAACAAGGGTTGCTCTGTTCATTTCGTCAATTATCGGAGTTTTATAGCTAAGGCTGTCGTTCCGCCTTTGCATAACATTTCCGTCGTCGTCCATAAACAGACGGGTTTTCAAATATGGGTGGGCCACAACTGTTTTATCAATAGCCTCTGCAAGTTTTTCAAGGTCAACACCCTTGCCCAGCTTCAACAGATATGGAATATTATAAATTGTTGTACCCATATTTGCGGTACACTCAATGAAAATACCCTCTTGGGTATTCGTCAGCGGATAAATTTCACGAACCTCTCTCTTTTGGCTCTTTCCTGCACCGGCAATAAACCTTTCAAGCTTTTGAACGGTAGGATTATTCTTTATATCCGAGGTTTTGATTACTATATCAAACGCCTTTGAAAGCAATATGTTCAGTCTTATTGCACTGATTGAAGTAAGTCCCGAGCAGTAAATATCCGAGGTTATACCAAACTCTGTGTGACCAAGTGCGTCGGCAACACAGTCAAATATTTTTTGCTGAACCTCATTTTCAGGCTTAATAATTTCCTCTGCCTTTTTCTCCGGCTTTGGAAGCTCCTTTTTATTTACCTTTTGGTTTTGGTTAAGAGGTATTTTGTCAATTTGCATTGTTACGGCAGGCACCATATAAGGCGGTTTTGTTTCTCTTATAAAATCATTAAGAGAATTTATATCTACCCTGCTGTCAGACACAATATATGCGGCAATGTATTTTCCGCCTGTCGGCTCATCGAAGGCAACTACCGTTGCATCCTTTATGCCCGTATATCTTCTTATAACCTCTTCAACCTCAGAAAGCTCTATTCTAAAGCCTCTTATTTTAACCTGTGCGTCTTTTCTGCCGATTATCTGAATATTGCCGTCTGTAAGGTATCTTACAATATCTCCCGAATGATACATAGTTTCATAGCCCTCTGTATCATCATAAATATTTTTCGTATAAACCTCGGCAGTTTTTTCAGGCTTATTCAAGTAACCTCTTGAAACCTGATAACCGGCTATCATCAGCTCTCCGCAAGCACCGCAAGGCAGAATATGACCGAATTTATCGGCTACATAAAGCTTCACATTGTCAAGTGCTTTGCCTATAGGTATGTTATTGTAATATTTATCAACCTCAAAAACAGTTGTAAAGATTGTATTTTCTGTTGGGCCGTAGCCGTTTATAAGCTTAAAATTCATCGGCGGTTGGCAAGGTACAAGCTTTTCGCCGCCTACTGACAGATATTTAAGGCTCTTGCAGTCAATTCCCATAGCAAACTGTCTGCCCACCTGGGTTGTCATAAAGGCATGTGTAATACCGTTGGATTCAAAATAATTATTAAGTGCAATAAGGTCAAGACGGATTTCTTCAGGAATAATATGAAGCTCTGCACCGTTTGCCAAAGCACCGTAAATATCCATCATAGATGCGTCAAAGCCAAAGGAGGCATACGCCGCTATCTTGGCATTGCAATTAACATCATAATATTTCTTATACCAATGGCAGAAAGCCGTAATATTGCCATATTCAAGCATACAGCCCTTTGGTACGCCTGTTGAACCCGATGTGTACAAAAGGATAAATAAATCGTGCAGACCGGGCTTTTTTAACTCAATATTTTTGTCCTCAAGCTGCATAATTTCATCAGTAAACAGCACCTTGCCCTTAAAGCCGTCAACCAATGGCAAAAGCTCTCTGTCTGCAATAAGAAGCTTTGCGGAGGAATCCTCAAGCATATACATAAGTCTGTCCTTAGGGTATGTTGGGTCAAGGGGCTGATATGCCGCCCCGGCTTTAATTACGCCAAAAGGTGCAATAGCCATAAACTCGCACCTAGGAATAAGAATTGCTACAACATCTTCTTTACCAATACCCATTGACAATATATGCTTTCCAAGCCTGTCGCTTATTTCGTCAAGCTCTTTATATGTATATTTCCTGTCTTTAAATACAACTGCTGTATTGTCAGGCTCTGCCTTAACAATATCAGCAAATGCATCTGATATTGTCTTTTGTCTGTCGTACTCACTTTCTGTACTGTTAAATTGGGCTATTTTATTAAGTGCATTTTCTGAAATAATTGAAATTTCTGAAATATACTTTGATTTCAGCATTGAGGACATTGCCGCCTCGTATGCTTCAAGAATTTCGTCTACGAAAGCCTTGCTGTACATATCACTGCGATATTCGGCTGTAAGTACATACTCGTTGTTATAATCCCTTACCTGAATAAGCAGCGGCATTTTCGGCATATCCAGTGAAAGGTCAATGCCGTTAGCTACAGTATCGCCTATTGGGTAATCGTCACTAAGCTCTGCCTGATATGCAAAAACAAGGTCAGAATTAAGCCCGTATTTAGCACAAATATCTGAAAATGGGAAAATATCATTAGCCATTGACGATACAAGCTGTTGAGATAGCTTGCTCATATATGCTTGTATAGTCGTTTTATTCTCAAACGAACAATAAACCGGAAGCGTTTTAACAAGCATACACACTGTATTTTCAAGCCTTGAATCATTTCTGCCGTTATAAATTGTAGCAAAAAGGCTGTCGTCGGAATTTGAATATTTGGTCATAAGAATACCAAACAGACCTGTAAACAGGGTATTTGGTGTAACACCGAGCTTGTCACAGTAGGAAAGAATTTTATTTTCCGAAATTCTTATATGCTTCTCTGTATAACCCTTTTCAGGTTTATCCCCTGAATTATCAGGAAGCGGAAGCGACTCCGTTTCAAGCCCGTCAAATATGCTGTCAAAATATTTTTCGGCTTTTTTATACTTGCCGTCCTTAATCTGCTGTTCCTCGTCAAGTGCGGCATCAAAGCCTGTATAGGCTTCCTTTTCAAGCTCTTCTCCTAAATAGGATTTATTTATATCTGCAAAAATTATATCATAGGAGTTTCCGTCTGCAATAATATGATGGAAATCTGTAAGAAGATATTTTTTGTCCTCGGTTACATAAATCTCGGCACGGAACAGGCGGCTTTTTTCAAGCTTAAAAGGACGAACAAGATTATTTTTGGCAGAATTAAATTCTTCGTTTGTAAGCCTTATAATTTTCGGTATAAACTCCTCATTACAAGGGCTTTGCACCATTTCGCCGTTATCATCCAAAAATACCCTTGTAAGCAGGTAAGAGTGTGCCTTTACTGTATTGGTAATGGCATTAGAAAGCTTTTCTGTATCTATATTTGAATCCAGCTTAAACAGGAAAGGAATATTGTATACGGTGCTGTCCGGATTTTTACTGCACTCTGCAAATATACCCTTTTGCGAGCCTGTAAGAGGATATACATCTCGTTTTTCATATGTTCTGATTTTCGGTGCAAGCTTTATGTAATTCTCCAACTTTTCAACCGTATTATTATCGTGAATGTCCCCTGTTTTAATTGTTACACCAAATTCATCGGAAAGAATAATACAAAGCTTCATTGCACTTACGGAGGACAAGCCTGCCCTGTAAAGCTCGGTATCAATTCCGAAAAAGTCATTGCCCACAACCTTTGCAACAATATCAAAAATCTTTTTCTGCATCTGTGTTTTTGGCTCTTTAAGATTTTCAGGCTGTACAACAGGCTTTGGCAGTGCCTTTTTGTCGATTTTTCCGTTTTGCGTCATTGGCATTTTTTCAAGCTGAATAAATACCTCCGGTACCATATAATGTGCAAGTGATTTTGAAGCGTAATCAATAATTTCATCAGGGCTGATTTCACGGTCAGCCGTAAAATAACAGCAAAGATATTTGTTATCAACAGGCACTGTAACGCTTGTCAGCACGCCGTCAAGGCTGTTTATTACCTCTTCAATTTCACCTAATTCTATTCTAAGACCACGCAGCTTAATCTGGTTGTCTATTCTGCCAAAAAATTCTATTTCGCCGTCTTCATTTATTTTTGCAAGGTCGCCTGTTTTATATGCTCTCTCTCCGTTAAGCTCTATAAATACGGCGGCGGTTTTCTCAGGAAGATTAACATATCCTCTGCCTACGCCTAAACCTGCAATAACAAGCTCGCCGCTTTCGCCGTCAGGCAAAAGCTTGTTATCCTTATCAACAATATAAACTTTTACATTTGAATTAGGCACGCCTATAGTGATTTTGCTATTGCTGTCAATTACCTTCATTGTACAGCTTATAGTTGCTTCGGTAGGGCCGTAGCCGTTCATAATATAGGCGTTAGGGTTTACCGAACGAAGCTTATCGTAAAGTGCCGGCGGAAATGCCTCTGCGCCAAAGTCGAACACCTTTATTTGCGATATAGCAGCCCTTAGCTGTGGCAAATCCACTATATTTGAAACATATGTAGGGGTTGTTGTCATTACATCCACATTGTTTTTTATAATAAGCTCGCCAAGCATAAGCGGGTTTAGAATTTCTTCGTCACTTGCTATAACTGCTGTAAGACCGTTTGTCAGCGGAATAAATTCCTCCATGATAGATACATCAAAGGTCATTGCCGCCATTGCAAGAACCACTGTTCCTCGCTCTGTAAACCCTAAAAGCTCACCGTTTTTAGGGTTTGGGTTTACAAAATTGGCAAGATTAATATGCTCAATAATAACTCCCTTTGGCTTTCCTGTTGAGCCTGATGTATATATGCAATAGCAAAGGTCATGCTCCTTTATTTCTACATTCGGGTTTGCCGTGTTCTTATTTTCAAGAAGCTTATCCAGAAGAAGCACTTCACATTTCAGCTTAGAAAAAAGCTCCTTGCGTTTTTCTGCAATATCGCTTGTTGTAATAACAAGCATTGCCTGCGAATCTTCAAAAATATACTCCACTCTGTCATCAGGGTAATCCGGAGCCGCTACTACAAAGGCACTGCCGGACTTTAAAATGCCCTGTCTTACAGAGTAGAAATCGCAGCAGCGTTCCAGCATAACCCCTACAAGCTTTTCACGGCCTGCACCCTTTTCAATTAACGAATTTGCAATCTTGTTTGCTCTTTCGTTAAGCTGTGTATATGTTAGGCTTTCGCCGCCGGATATAACGGCAGTTTTGTGGGGATTAAGGCTTACCTGCTCCTCAAAAAGCTTAGTTACCGGTCGAAAGTCAAAGTCAAACCGTGTATCATTTATTGCTGACATTTTTAATCACTCCTAAAAAGTTATTATTGTGTTGTTCATATCTATAGCACGAATATAACTCATAGATTTAGATATTTTCTTAACAAGCTCTATACCGTGTATATCAAATTCATTGCTGTCATTTTCATAGTCAAGCGGATTAAAGTTGATACCGTTATCCCTTATTCTAAGACGAAGTAAATCACCCTCTAGGCAAAGGCTGATATCAATCCAGTTTGAGGACTTACCTCCAAACTTAATAATATTCACTGTCATTTCTTCGGCACAAACAGCAGCAAGGTTTGCCTTGCTGTTAGGAATATTATTTTCTGCACAGAAGCTTATAATTTCCTTATGCACCCTTTGTGCTTCGTCCATTGTACTCTGAATTGAAAAATCAAGGTTTATGCCCGGATTTTCCTTTGGGACAATATAGAAGGATGAATGCTTGTATTTTATCTTTCTGAAAATATAGGCCGCAAGTACGGTTATTGCTTCGGAAGCAACAAAACCAACGGCAATACCGTCTATACCGATTCCGTCAAACTGCTTCCATATAAGTATTCCCACAAGTGTTGCAGGCAAAACCACAAGTGCATTCTCCAAAAAAGTAACAAGGCTTGCAATTGTTGTTTTTTCAATAGACTCATAATAACTGATTATAAATTTATTCCAAAGATACGGAGCAACGCAGAACGCAAATATACGCAGTGAATTTACCATTTGTACGCCAAGCTCGCCGCCGTCACTGCCAAACATTATGGCTATCTGCTCTGTAAATGTCATCATAAGCACAAACAGCACAGCAAGAACTATGTAGCTGTATTTAAGCATCTTGTTGCACAAAACACGAAGTCCCACATAATCCTTTTCGCCATAAAGTACACCGGCTACATTCGGAATAACGCCTATAATGCCTCCTACAAACATTTCCACTATCATAAGAACATTATCGCAGACGGTAAATACCGCCAGACCGTCATCACCAATAAGATTTATTATAATCATATTTATTCCCAGTGCTTTTACAAAGTTAGTCGCCATAAAAACAAGCATTGGCACGCCTGTAACAACTGCCTCCTTTATAATTGCAAAATCCTTTAGCTTAAGCCGAACAAAGCTAATATTTCGCTTATCCGAACGAACATAAAAAACAAATACAACCATTGCAATAAGGAAGCCCAGAACTGTAGAAAGCGACGCACCGGCTATGCCCATTGGAGTGAAATTAAGAAATATATAATCCAATACAAGGTTTATAACATTGGCGGCTATTAAATAAGCAGACGCAAGCTCGGGATGATTTTCTGCACCAAGGTAGCTTATCATCATTAAGCCCACGCCAATAACCGGAGCACCAAGCAGGCTTATAAAAATATAGTCCCTTGTATAGTGAAATAAACCACTGCCGGAAACAAGCATTTTCGCTGCAGGCTCGGCAATGAAGAACGACAGGGCAGAAAAAATCAATCCAACTAAAACAGTAACAACAAGGGTTGCCGAAAAAAGCTTTGACGCATTTTCTATATCTCGCTTGCCAAGCATTATGCCTACAGCTATTGAACCGCCTATGCCAAGGCAGTACCCCGCCAGCTGGATTATTGTTTCAACCGGCAGGCTTGCCGTAATAGCCGACATAGCGTCAACACCGATAAAATTACTTACAAAAATAGTATCAACAATATTCCCAAGCTGCAACGCAAGGGACATCATTATTCCGGGGACAATGTATTTATTAAGCTTTGAGCTTAACAGCCTTCGGTTTCTTTTTTGCATATCATCTAAACTCCTTATTAAATACCCACCAAATAAATTTACCTGTATTTTGCTCATTACTGCACAACAAATAATTAATTATTCATTATATTTTGTATTCTATCACAAATAGCCGTCTGTGTCTATAATATACATAGATATTGCAATATTTAAAATTTGTTGAGCTGCCGCTGCTTCTTTGCACCGTATATATAAGCTTTTATAGCAGAACAGCGATAAGCCTATGAATATATCTAGCTGACCGAGAACATAATTTTTTGGAAGGCTGAAAGCCCTTATAAGCAAAAAAGCTCACCGGCTATAAATAGTTGCCGCCCCTTCCGCTAAAGCTAACAATACCATAACACCGCCTAATACAGTTATCGGTCATAGGCATTTTTAGTCGGCCTTCTGTAGTCGTAAATTATTTCTTTTTGGCTGTGCTTGCCTGTGTTGTCATTATTCATAAAATATTTTTACCTCCGTTAGTCAGCAAAGGTCATTCCCCCCTACTTTCCCATAGGTCGGGGGTTTTCAGGCTCTTTTTAGCCCTAATTTCTGCGATAAACAAGCCAAAAATCAGGGTTTTCATACTGCACCATTTTGTCGTTTTTGAAAAGGCAGAAATGGTGCAGTTGAGGTGCTGCCTTTTTTAGAATGATTCTCTTTATTCTAAATATATGCTGCTATAACCTTAAAAGAATAATAGGCGTTTTTTCTTACATTATTTATAAGAAATAAATAGTATTATCTGCACTGCTCTTAGTCGGCACTCTCTGCCTAAGCATGCGGAAATTTGCACAAAGGGAGCCGTCTGTTTTAAGAAAAAACAACGCAAATGCTTTGGCACCATCTTTCGACATCCTCCCTCACAGAAAAAACAGCAGAGGTTTTTTTCCCACAGAATGCCATACCCTTTGATTCAAAGAAAGGAGGGTGTACTATTTACGCAAGGTATATTGAAATTCACACGAAGTAATGCTAAACTGTACAATACAAATAAAAGCAGGAAAGAATAGCGGACAGAAGTGCTCCTTGTTATCTATTCATTCAAGGCACTGAGTTGTAGACATAAAAGTATTGCGTTTGCAGTACTTTTATGATATAATCACAACATATAAAGGAGTGATGGATTTGTCTTTTACATATAAGCCATTATGGAAGTTGTTAATTGATAAGGAAATGACCAAAAAACAACTGATGGAAGAAACCAACATATCAAAATCCACAATGGATAAAATGGGAAGAAACGAGAAAGTGTCAATGGAAATATTAGATAGATTGTGTTCTCATTTTTCATGCGATGTTTCCGATATTATTGAACATATTGACGAGGTTGAAAAACAATGAACTACATAGGATCCAAATATTCACTTCTTGATTTTATTCATAGAACGATATCGGATGTTACCGGCTACAGGCCAGGGGACAATTATGTTTTTGCTGATTTATTTGCTGGAACCGGTGTTGTTGGAGCAAGTTATAGAAAAGAAGGTTGTAGGGTTATTTCAAATGATATTCAATATTATAGCTATGTAATTAATAAATATTTTATTGAGTCATCAGAAAAAATAAATGAATCGTTGATACGCAGTTTAAATTTATTGGAAGATGTTGACGGTTTTATATTCGAAAACTACTGTGCAGGTTCGGGCAGTGGTAGAAATTATTTTACAGATAGCAACGGCAAAAAATGTGATGCCATAAGGATAAAAATCGAAAGACTTTTTAGTCAAAATTTGATATCTGAAGAAACATATTTTGGGCTTTTGGCAGGTCTTGTGAATTCGATAGATAAGTACGCAAATACGGCATCGGTATACGGAGCCTTTCTTAAGCACATAAAAAAATCGGCTCAAAAACAATTTAAGTTAGAGTTACTGCCAAGAATTCAGGGACCAAAAGGAGAAGCTTATAATGAGGATGTTAATAAACTGATAACGAGAATTCACGGGGATGTTTTATATCTTGATCCGCCATATAATGCTAGACAATATTGCTCAAATTATCACGTCCTTGAAACTATTGCACGATATGATTATCCGGAGTTGAAAGGCAAAACCGGTTTGAGAGAGCCCAATGGACAGAAAAGTAAATATTGCTCTAAGAAAACATTGGAAAGTGAATTTGAAAATTTGATTGCTAATGCGAATTTTAGATACATCTTTTTAAGCTATAATAATGAAGGCTTAATGAATGTAGATGCAATAAAAAATATAATGTCGAGATACGGAACATATAGATGTTTCACTCAATCTTATAGGCGATTTAAGGCAGATAAAGACAAAAACAGAAATATTTCGGGAAAAGAAACGACTGAGTATTTGCATTGTTTAATAAAAGAGGAATGAAATGGGAAAATATAATGATTTAGACTTATCTCAATGGAGAGAATACACGGACATCGAAACGGATTCTTTATGGATAATCGACAAAAGAGATAATAGCGGTGCGCATAGTGGACATTATCATGGAAATTTTGTTCCACAAATTCCGCACCAGTTATTTTCTAGGTATACCAAAAAAGGGGATTGGATTTTAGACCCATTTATGGGAAGCGGAACATCATTAATAGAAGCACAACGCATGGGTAGAAATTCAATTGGAATAGAAATTCAACATGATGTTGCGAAAGAAGCTTATGACAGAATTAACACTGAAAAAAATGATGTTGTAAGAACAAAGGTTGTGGTTGCTGATAGTCAAACATGTGATATGAATAAGATATTACTATCAGAAGGCATAAATAAAGTACAGTTTGTAATAATGCATCCTCCATATTGGGATATTGTGAAGTTTTCTGAAAATCCCAATGATTTGTCAAATTGCGTCAGCATTAATGAGTTTTTGGATTCTTTTGGCAAAGTAATCGATAACTCGTTAAGTGTTTTGGAAAAAAATAAATATTGTGCAGTCATTATCGGCGATAAGTATGCTAACCGTCAAGTGATTCCACTTGGGTTCTATTGTATGAATTTGATGATGAAAAAAGGTTTGCTTTTGAAAGCTATTTTAGTTAAAAACTTTGGTGAAACAAAAGGCAAATCAAACAAACAGGGTATTTGGCGCTATCGTGCCTTAGCTAGTGATTTCTACATATTTAAACACGAATATATTTTTGTATTTAAAAAGGTAAAGTGATTAAAATCACTTTACCTATAACAAATCGATTATACAATTTTCTCAAAGTCAATATCATCTTTGCTTATATTAAAAGCATAATACTCGGTCTTATGAATAGATGCATATGAATACGGATTGTTAAACTTTTTTCCAGCAATATATTTTATCAATCCCATATCATTTGTTTTAGCAGCAACAATGCAAGGAGTTATTTCTACTGCTTTTCTATCATAGTTCGGAATAATATAATCAAATAGCCATTTTATATACCAGTTAAGTTGATAATCCACAATATTCGCTGTAGGCTGTTCGTCTTTTAATTCAATTATTTTAAAGTGAATATTATCGTCGCTTTCTTGCATTATCAATATATCTATTCGCTGCATACCTACTCCGCAAGAAACCTCATTGCCTACCCAAAAATCCTTTTCTGGAAATTCAAGTAAATTTAGCGAGCGTATATTTTGTAAAATAAAAGCTTGTAAATGTGTTTCAAACGCATTTTGTCTGTTTGCTTTATATAGCAATCTTTCTTTTATAGATAGCGAATTTTGTCTACCGCCATAAATTGCGACATTATTATATTCTGATATTTTGTTTGATGAAAAATCATATGTATAGTTATCAGATACTGTTAGGCATTTGCTTTTATTTTGTAATTTTGATAATAAGTCGTTGAATTCAAAATCAGTAATCATAGTGCATCCGCGATTACCTTTTAATTTTCTATATATTAAACTCCAACATAATTCATAAGGATAATTTTTACCTTCTAAGGAATCTAAATATTCGTGTTCTGTTATGCCTATTGGGTATACGCCATAATCAGATGCCTCAATGAGTATGCGGTATGACAATCCTTTCCCAAGTTTAATTTTTAAGTAATTATCAGTATCATTTTCATCGAAAAAAGCTCTAGATTTTGCTCTGAATATTCCAAAGAACTGTCCTTGATTACCATTGGTCGCTTGTAAGTAAAAAATAATATTGTCGCCAATCTGAATGCGAGAAATGTCGGCTATCATTCCCATTAAGTTGCGCTCTGCAGTTGCGTTATATTGAATAGTAGGATTATTCAAAAATGGTGATTTTTTTTCGCTTGCACCAGTGCCTGCGAACATATATTCTAAGTGGTATTTAAATGTTTGTCCATTTACAATAAAAACGTGTGTATTCATATTATTTTTCCTTCAAATGTTTTCTAAATTCTAATGGGTCATACCAAAAACAGCCCTCGCAGGCATTTTCCTCCCCGTTATGGTGATTTCCGCCTTTGTAATAGGACATAGGGTAGCCTAGATTCTTGGCATCGTATCTAATTCCTGTTCGAATGCATTCTTTACAGAATTGGCGTTTTGCATCATTTGCGGCTTTGCTTAATGGCTGAAAATCAGATAATTTTTGATCTTCATTTCGCATAACACGATCTTCATTTTTCATGCCATTTTTATGGTCTACCTCTGGATTTGACGTCCCTAATATTACACAACGCTGACTTTGGATTTGCCTTTTTATATCTGCTCTAATATGTTGTGAATAATCACCATTATTGAACCCTACAGTTCTTATTGCATCAGTTCTGTTTCCCGGAGTACGAGTTTTATCTCTTTCAACAATGTACTTTCTTCCAAATGGTCCGTCATCTCTTGACCATCCAGCACCATTTAAGAGTTGGAGACCTTGGTATTCTCCCACAAATTCATCAACAGATACCCATCTGCTGAAACCGTTCTCATCTATTCCGGCCAATTCTTCAAATAATTCGATTTTTGTTTTCTTTTTTGGCATTTTTATCTTCCTCCAAAAACAATTTATAGGTTTCAATTCCGAGTGCATCAGCTATACGCTGTATATTTTCAAGCGAAATGCTGCGGCGGTAACACTCAATAGCACTTATGTAGGTACGGTGCATACCGCACTTTTCGGCGAATGCTTCTTGAGATATTCCCATAGCTGTACGATATTTTTTTAGGTTGTTCCCAAATACTTTTATAATATCCATAGTTACAATCCTCCACGGTACATAGTATAATAAAAGTGAATACAAAAAGTCTACATACAATAAGTATATTAAAAACAAAAGTTGGCAACTATGAATTTACAAGTCTCCTCCCACCGCCTAAAGGTAATGGATTTTATACTACGAAAAACGATAGGTTTTATTATAGGCTCTATAATCTTAGCTTTCATAAACTACTTGGCGTTGAACTTCTAACTGCTTTTTCACTCCTTCAATTTTTGAAGAAGAATAGCTGAACGATCAAGAATTATACCAGAACCGTTGCTGCCCTATATTTTCCCCATTTGAATCTATAGTATAAGATATTGTAACACTAACCAACAGGCTGTGCTTTATGGGTAAAATTATTTAATAAGCGGATTATTTACAGCCCAATTGTCAGTATGTGTATACACATACTGTATGCTAATGAATTAACTCCGGTAATTATTTCCATATTAAATAAATTATTTATTTTTATTGTTGTACAATGTATGTTTTTATGGTAATATTAACACGATATGAAGAAACTATTTATAAAAAATTAATGAGCAAATTCCTATTCTTTTTGTCGGTTTATGCTCTAACACAAGGAGGAAAAAATGGAAAAACATCTGAAACGAAACTCTTTTAAGGGCTCATTTGGCTTTGTTTTGGCAGCGGCCGGCAGTGCAGTGGGCTTGGGAAATATATGGAGGTTCCCTTATCTTGCGTCTAAGGACGGCGGAGGTCTGTTCCTGGTGCTGTATATTATACTGGCACTAACCTTTGGCTTTACACTGCTGACAACTGAAATTGCAATAGGCAGAAAAACTAAGCAAAGTCCCCTTACGGCTTATGGTCAGCTCAAGAAAAAGTGGAAATGGCTTGGCGTAGTCGCCTGCTTAGTACCTGTTATTATAATGCCATATTACTGTGTAATAGGCGGTTGGGTACTGAAATACTTCTTAGCGTATTTAACAGGCCAAGGCACAGCAGTGGCAGCCGACAACTACTTTACCTCGTTTATTACAAGCGATATTGAGCCTATAGTAATGTTAATATTATTTTTGGGTGCGTCTGCCTTTGTAGTATTCCGTGGAGTAAACAAGGGTATAGAATCTTTTTCAAAGGTTATTATGCCGGCTTTGCTGCTACTGGTAGTGGCAATAGCTGTATTCTCGCTTACACTTAGCCATACTGATTCAAACGGTGCTACACGAACAGGTCTTGAGGGTTTAAAGGTTTATGTTATTCCTAACCTTTCGGGCCTTACCGTTAAAAGCTTTTTCTCAACACTGCTTGACGCAATGGGACAGCTTTTCTTTAGCTTAAGCGTCGCTATGGGTATTATGATTGCCTACGGCTCATATGTGCGTGACGATGCTAACCTTAATAAATCAATTAACCAAATAGAAATATTTGACACAGTTGTTGCATTTTTAGCCGGAGTTATGATTATTCCTGCTGTGTACACATTCTCGGGCATTGAGGGTATGGACGCATCAGGTCCAAGCCTGATGTTTATATCTCTGCCAAAGGTATTTGCCGCAATGGGCTTTGTCGGCAACATTATTGGCTGTTTGTTCTTTGCAATGGTGTTATTTGCAGCCCTAACAAGTGCTGTATCTGTTATGGAGGCTGTAGTGTCAAGCCTAATGGATAACTTTAAGCTGTCCAGAGTAAAGTCGGCAAGTATAGAGGGCATAATTGCCTTGGTTGTTGGAATTTTGGTATGCTTAGGCTACAATATAATGTATTTTGAGGCGTCGCTGCCAAACGGAGCAACCGGTCAGTTGTTGGATATAATGGACTATGTAAGCAACAACATTCTTATGCCAATAGTAGCTATAGGCACCTGCGTATTAATCGGTTGGATAGTTAAGCCTAAAACCGTTATTGACGAGGTGGAAAAAAGCGGCAATAAAATGGGCAGGAAAAGGCTCTATACTATAATGATTAAATTTGTTGCTCCGGCAATGCTTGTGTTGCTTTTCTTAAAATCAGTAGGAATATTAACAGTAATATAAAATGGAAGATTTTAAAAACGGACTAAAAAACGGTATCCCCATTGCGTTGGGGTACCTGTCGGTATCATTTACCTTTGGACTACAGGCTGTAAACGGCGGCATGAGTTGGTGGCAGGCTGTATTAATTTCCCTTACAAATGTTACCTCGGCAGGTCAGTTTGCAGGACTAGACATAATGACGGCAGGGGCAGGACTTTGGTTTGAAATGGCATGCACACAATTTATAATCAATATACGCTATTCCCTTATGTCCCTCTCCCTTTCACAAAAGACCGACCCCTCAATTAGAGGGATACATAGATTTTTAATTGCCTTTGGCATAACAGATGAAATTTTTGCAGTAGCTATGGGCTCACCAAATGATGTAAGCAATACATATATGTACGGCTTAATAAGCCTGCCGGTGCTTGGCTGGTGCAGCGGTACACTGCTTGGCGCTGCGGCAGGTCAGCTGCTGCCCGAAATTATACGCAGTGCACTTAATATAGCAATATATGGTATGTTTATAGCTATAATACTTCCACCGGCACGAAAAAACAAAGCAATTATGGCTGTGGTAATTATTTCTGTTTTGCTAAGCTGCTGCTTCAAGTGGCTGCCTCTTTTAAACAGTGTTTCAGGCGGCTTTGTTATAATAATATGTGCAGTTATAGCCGCAGTGGCAGGGGCAATATTCTTCCCTGTTAAGGAGGAGAAAGCCGATGGAAATTAAAAGCTTTTTTATCTACCTTATAATTATGGCCGGCGTTACATACCTCATAAGAATGCTGCCGTTTGTAATTTTTAAAGGTAAAATAACCAATACATTTATCAAAAGCTTTCTCTACTACATCCCCTATGCCGTACTGGGAGCAATGACCTTTCCGGCTATAATTTTTTCTACCGGAAATTATTCATCGGCTGTTGCCGGACTAATAGTTGCCTGCGTATTGGCATTCAGAGAAAAAAGCTTGCTTACCGTAGCGGTTTTTGCCTGCATAGCCGCACTTGCGGTGAATATTATATGCCTGTATATTTAGACTTTTTTGTAGTAAATTGTAGTAATAATTATTGTCAATGTTGAAGGCTGGTCCTTTACACCGGAGGCAGAAAAATGTACCGCTTCAATTTCTGAAACAAGAGATGGTCTGTATAAGGATTGTAACAGACTCAAAGGCAGATCTTGATTCTTATATGGTATGATTAGACACAGGCTCGGCGGATAAGGTTGGATAAAAATATAAATTTCTTATAATACATCAGACCAACAAAAAATGCAGAGTATACACTCCGGACTTTTAACTGTCTTACGAAAGTATGCTCTGCTTCATTGTTAAGGTGGTTACATTTTAGGTATTCGGATTAAGGGTTAAGCTACTTAAAAGTTCCAGTCATCCGGAGCTTTCAGATACTTGTTTATAGGTTCTTTTATTTCTACCATATCGGTTACCTCACTTTTAGGCACTTTGCCCTCAAACAAATATCTGTCCACTTGTTCAAATCCATTCTCCTCTGTAAACAACTGCTCACCCTCTGAAACAAATCCTGAAGTTATAACATACTCTGTATCCGTTTCACGAATTACGCCAACTTGCCGTCCCTTATACTTTCCAACATTATATATGTTACAAAACCACTCAACATCTTCTAAAGGTACTTCCTTAATATATCTTCCCAAATCACTAAATTTGTTTTTGCCAAAATAAGGATTTTTTTCAAAACCGTTTTTTTCTAAATCCTCTATGTCGTGTGACCGTAATAAAACAGTCGAATAATCTAAATCACACATGAAGACTTTATTTTTATATTTACAATAATATCCTTTTCTTATCATATTTATCAATCTCCTAACTTTTTAAAGCATACTGAAAATAAATATTACCGAACAGTAAATAGAATGCAATCTTTCGAGTAGATATACGGTGAAGCATTTAATAAACACCCCAAAACCAATGTAAAACTTTTTGGAATACAATCAAAACTTTATAGCGGTCGGGGTATGTTCTCTGAAAACTGTGTTCCGAACAAATAAATATTCATTAGTGATAACGGACAGTTATTCAAACCAAATTTCTCCCTTATCATTTTACAAAGGATAGAAATTTTCAAACAAACATTAAATGTAAGGCTATATGCTTGACAAAGGTTGTTACTTTTATATAAGGGATACCCGTTGACATTAATAAAATATATATTGTTATTCTTCTCCAGCGAAATACCCTCTAAATTGTTTTCAGCAAAAGAAATATCCATATCACCAAAGGCATTAATAATGAAATCCTTAATTTTATTCATATCACCGGCATTGTATAATTTTTGAATTTTTTCTTGACTTTTAGTTAAAAATTCAACGTTGGATGGTGTAAAAATTTTTATAGCAAAAAAGCGTAAACAAAAAATATATAATTTTATTATCGCTGCCTTTTCATCTGTATCTTTAGCTATTATAATTTTCCTTGATCTATGAACCTCATATATTATATATTCATCATTTTGCCAATCAAACTTCACACAATTCTCCGGATAGGTATTGTGGCTGTCATAAATTATGACAGCCTTTTTGTCTTCAAAATCACGAACTTTTAATCTGTAATTATCAAATACCTTTTTTAAATTATTAATCAAAAGACACACTTCCTCACTTGAATTGTTCTGTTACCTCAATTAATACGCCATTTGGGTTGTCAACAGGATTATATATCAGTTCGTTTATTTTATATCTTAATTTATTTCCATTTTTATCCTTCAATATGTTTCCTGCCGCAATTTAGAATGATGCAACCGCATAATTGCTTACAAGAGTGGCTGTTTTTGTATTGACATCAAATATATAGTCGGATGCACCGCTACCTGTATTTCCGTTTGCAACGGTATAAACTAAATAGCCGTTTTCAAGCTCAAATCTTTTTATACCTCCGTTCGGAGCGGAAACTGTAGAAAGCAGAGTATCCTCCCCTGTTTCGATATTGTACGAGCGTATATCGGAAGTATCTGCCAGTGAATAGCTTGAATTTGTTCTATACGGCGTGTAGTAAATTATATTATTCATTACCGCAAACATTCCCCTGCTGATGTTAAAGGTATCACTTTGACCATTACTTAGGTTAATTCTGCTTACAGCCCCTGTATCAGCATTGTAATATATATAACCGTTATCTATACATTTAATGCTGCCTGAAATATATCCAAAATTCGTTGCCTGTGCTGTTTTTGCATCAATCTCATACAAAGAATTGTTAGCGGTACCATAAAATTTACCGTCTGCGGCTGCCGATATAATGTAGGAGTCGCTAATAGTTTTCTCCTCCCCCGTTTTTAAGTTGAGAATGACCTTTTTGGAATCGTTTGTGCTTTCGTTATAATAACAATACAGCAAATATCCATTTGTATAATAACAGCATGGACTATAGCTGAAATAACCGGATACAAGCTGATCATCACTGCCGTCCTGCTTCATTTTTCTAAGCTCTACCGAAAAGCCGCCCGAGCCGACTACTATTGGAATATAGTATATGTAGTCGTCAATTAACATAAACTTGCCTACCTTGTCCTTTATATTATCCGGCAAAGGACTTGCAACATCATTTGCAACATACTCAAATTTATGATCTTGTGTGTAACAAAGCCTTCCGTTTACACAGCCAACGCTTTGCAGTACACAGCCATCTGTATTTTGTACCTCATTATTACTGCTGTCGCTTGAACTGTTATCTGTAGGCTTTTCCGTTGCTTTTTCGCTTTCATTCAAAGCACTGTTTCCAAAGCTCTTTAACACATCGGTAAAGTCTGTTACAGTGGCTATTTGCTGTGGATTTTTACCACTGGTAACATCGGCGTGTACAAAGAAAATGTTATCCGTTTTTGAGGTATCAATATAGCGTTCTCCTTTGAACACACCTACGCCAAAGCCTGTAAACGACAAGCCGTATTTTTCTATTTGCTCCTTAAAGCAGTTATCATATTCCTCTTTATATCGGTGTCTCAGTCGGAGCCTCTGTTGGTGCTTCGGGTTAAAGCAGTTATCATATTCCTCTTTATATCCGTCATTACCACTTGGATCCTCCATAGAAATTTGACGCTTTACAAGAGATACATAATTTGGCTGGTCTGAGTACAGCTTATTACAGTCATAATCATTTAATAAACAGTTTTCAGACTTTCCTAGGGTATAGCCTATACTATTCACAGGTGAAAATATCATATCCGCACTAACTTCCTTGCCATCATAAGTTATAAATAGCAATGTATCCTCATTGCCGAAATCGGCATGCATAGCACAGTCATTAAAGCAAAGATATTTTGTACCGTTATATTCATTAATAAATAGCTGCATATCCTGCCAGCTATAGTCAACCGTTTCTGACATTCGTACATCTGTAAGCTTTTCAATATTATTATTTTTAGTAGTATAAATACGGAGATACGGAACAGAACAGTTTTTGTCCTTTTTATATTTTAATTTTGAAATGTAATCACTTTTAAGATATGGGACAATCAGCTCCGGAATATCGTCACCGTTTAGATCGGTTATCTTTGCACTTATCATACCTGTTTCGGTACACCACGCACCCGGATTTAAATATGTACCGTCATTGCTGAAATATTCCTTTTTAATATCATAATCCGTGTACAAGCTAATCTCAGGTATAATAGTATCTTTTATATACTGATTATATTTGTCCTCATAGCTTAGCTCTGTGTTTTTTTCAGCAGAGCTATCTGTAGCCTTTTCTGATGTTGATGATTCAGAGGGACTGTTCTTTGACGAGCTCTTGTTTGTTACAGAACCACTGCCTCCTGTACAGGCACTCATTGCAATAACCAAGCACAGTACCGTAAATATACCAACTGCTTTTTTCATAAATTCTCTCCCCTTCTGCTGTTATATATAAATTTCTGTAATATTTCTTCATAAATCATTAAATATATACCCTTTAATTAAATACGAGGCTGTTTATTATACACAAATCTGCCCATATATTTAGAGCATTTGAAAAAACGCCGAGCCTCCGCTTCTGCCATTCTTCTACGGCCAAGCCCGACCGCAAGGCTGGGCTTGGCCGTATTAGAGGTGTGTATTAAAATTTCCTTGTAAGCGTATTTATTGTGCAAAATTATTGCGGTGTGCACATATATTCGGGTAATGTATTGATATTAGCTTGTTATAATTTACCTACAAGAACATTTTAGCAAATCATTTTATACAATTCAATATGTGACATACAGTGTGACACTAATTTTTTTGCTTTGTCAATTTACATATAAATTCGTCATTAAAAGACATTAAGTCGGTTATATTGCACCACTTCAATTTTTTAGTTCTAATTATTATAAAAACCTGTTTTTCTGTAACACAAGCCTAAAGTCAGAAAAAAACAAGTGGCAGCTTGTCCGTTGCCACTTGTTTTAATCAATTTTCTTTGTTGTGGTCAAGCTTTTTTGTAACACTTTGTTCGATAAATACCTACCTGTAACGAGCCTCCATTGGTGTTAAATAATTATTGTATGAATGAGGACGAACATAGTTATACCAATTTATGTATTTCATAGTTAGTTCATCCATCATCTCTACATTTGAAAATGAAGTTATGTTATAAAAGTTGCTTTTGAAAGTGTTATAAAATCTTTCCATGGGAGCATTATCATAAGGACAGCCGGCCTTACTCATACTTTGTGTTATATTATTCTCTTTGCAAAAATTTACAAACTCCCATAAAGTAAACTGTATCCCCTGGTCTGAATGCAAAATCACTTTATGGTAGTTTCCCTTTTCAAGGGCTGTCTTCAGAGTGCTTATTGCAAAATCAGTGTTGATATAATCACTGTTTAACGCAGCGACATTTATTTGCCGTTTTTTACGGCTTCGATACGGGCGCGAAGATTCTCTGTTATTTTGTTTTTCTCAAGAGCCTCCGCCTTGTCGACATATTCTTCAGCCTTTTGCACGTTGGGTTCATAACCCCAACCGTACAGATGCGCCAACGACAGGTAAGGTAAAATACCGGAATAATTTTTGTAATCCGGTTGTGCATTCAAAGCAAATTCATTGACCTCACGGTTAAAATCCGGATGGCGACGATAAATTTCACCCAGCAGATTTATTCCTTCTTCGGTTTCCTCAGCAGTATGACCTTCAAGTGACATTGTTACAAAACAAAACACAAAGTCAATTGTAGTATTGACGGATTCGTTACTTTTAAGTCCGCAAAGGTTACCAAGGCATGAATAAAGATTGCAAAGGTCATATCGATTTGTCTTACTGCCAAAATGAATCAAACTAACATCTGCGTTTTCAAGTGTCTTAATCGGTGCCGTTCCCTCCAACAAAATGTTAAGCGCCTCATCGTATGTCATATCTTGTTTTTTATTTTTTCCTTCAACCAGATCAAGCAGTCCTAAAACAATATTATCAAAAAGTCCCATAATTCATTCTCCTTTCGGTCTGTGTTTATTCTACAATTTCATATTCCGAATAATTCGGTAATTTGCCCATAGAGGATTCATAGTATTGCACCTTATAGCTGAGTCTTTCTTCGCCGCTTTCATCAAGGGCGTTGACGCGGTTGCCGTCCCCGGAGCAGCTGTGATACGGTTATATAAAGCTGTATAAATTCTTATTCGTTTCGCACCATTCCGATTAAATCCGTATCTTCTATACTTAGACTTGTTCTTTCAATACCGTTTGCCGCCCACGCTTTTAAAGCATAATTGCCGACAGGCATACCGTTTTCCCAGTCTGCAAGATATTTTTTTCCGTCTATTGCCGTATATATGCCCTTGCCATGATAAAGATTTTTCAGAAAGCCGCCTTTGTAACCGACAATTCCGTCGTCACAGATAAACAGTGCTTCGCCCTCACCGTTAAGATTTCCTTTTTCGTCAAAGTCGCCGTACAGTACAATATTATTGAAGAAAGACACTCCGTGTACAAGGGAACAGTTTTTAAACAGCCCCAGTTCATAGCCGCCGTTGGTATATCTCTCGCCGTAACCGACAGGACAATCTATAAGTCTGCCATTTATATACGCAGACCCCATCTGACCGTAATATCTCGTTGTGCCTTCATTTACTCTTTTGAATGAACTTTTATAACGAAAGACCTCTTTGTATGTCAGGTTTTCGTCATTTTTATATATTCCGGCGGATATACATCCGTCAGCGTAAATATAAATACCGAGACCCGTATATATATCATCAACCGCACCGCCGTAATATGCATCTCCGTTTTTATATAAGACGCTGAGAAGCCCGTTTGAAACACCTTTTCTCCATGAACCTCGTGTAATAGCGTTTGAATTTTTACGGATTCCAAAGCCGTCGTAGCAATCAAATCCGTCAAAGCCGCCCTCGTAGGTTCCGCCGGAAGGATAGGTTATCTTTCCGTATCCTTTTGGTTTGCCAAAGAAAAAATTGCCCTCATATACAAGACCGTCAGAAAATATATATTTGCCCTTACCGTGAAATTCATTGTTTACAACATAGCCTTTATATACACTTCCGCTCTCGAAGTGTAATTCTTGATATCCGTTGATTTTCTCATCCTTATATTCTTCAAACGGCTCTCCTGTCAGCTTCAGCCGCATATCGCTGTACATATTGACAAGTATACTGTTTTTCGGCGCACCTCCTACACCATTTTTAAACATATATATAACTTCGTCAATAGCTGTAATTTCGCCCATATCCGCCGCCTTGGTCAGCCAGTAAACAGCCTGTTTGCCGTCACTTCTGTAAATATTAAGACTTCCGTCTGCCGAAAAGGTGGGGCAAGGCTTATCTGTTTCTTTATAGCATAGACCGAGTACCGTTTGCGCTTTTGCGTAGCCTTGCTCTGCCGCCATTGTGATAAGTGCTATTCCTTTGTCGATATCCTGCGGTACGGAGTTTTTATCTTCGTCAAACCCGTTTATCAGCTCTACGCCTTCGGTAAACAGATCTTCCGGGTCATCGCAGTCAAAAAAGTCGTTCGGCAGTTTGTCGTCAAACAGCTTCGATACGGGCCTTCCATACAGCCGCCTTTTCATCTCCGAGCGCTTCGGATTTTTCGGCATATTCTTCTGCTTTCTCGATATTAGGTTCAAAACCGCAACCATACAAATACGCAAAAATCAGATAAACGGTCGCGTATTTGTAATCCTTATTATCGGGCTGCATATTCAAAGCCGTTTCATTCACCTGACGGTTAAAATCGGGGTTGCTTGTCAAAAACCTTTTAACCAATTGCAGGTTATCATCGTCAAAATCACCTTTATAGTCCACCGATAGCCACACTGAACCGAAAATTCTTTTCTCTGCGGAGCCTTCAAGTTTTTCAATACCGTAAAGCTGGCCGAAACAATAATGCAACTGCACTGTTCCCTGACTTTCGTTGTACGTATTCTTTTTTACCCGTTTATACGCCTTTTCCAAAACCGATTTTGAAGCGGCGCCTTCAATCAGTGTTTCCATTGCTTCGTCGTATGACATTATTCCAAACAGTCCCATAGTAACTCTCCTTTCGGTCTGTATTTACTCTACAATTTCATAATCCGAATAGTCCGGCAATTTGTCCATAAAGGATTCATAGTATTGCACCTTATAGCTGAGCCTTTCTTCGCCGCTTTCATCAAGGGCGTTGACGCGGTTGCCGTCCCCGGAGCAGCTTAAAGATACGCCGTCCTTTTTCAGGACATAATACTGCGAATTGATGCCGTATTCGCCGCCCGATACCTTTTCGGTAAGAGGTTTTAATACCGCAGCCGGATTAAACGCCTCCAATTTTTCGATATGTTTGCCGAAAAACTCCGAGCCTTCCATATACACCTTGCCTCGATTCTTATCAATGATCGCCCGTTTGCCGTTTATTTCCGTGAGATAAAACTCTCCGTCAAGTCCCGTGCCGAAATCATAACCGCTGAAATAATATTTGAGCACTTTTTTGCCGTCTACAGTAAAATTTGAGGCAGAGGCAAAGCCTTTTGACGAGCCGAAAAGGTTAGATACAAAGCCCTCTTTCTTTGGAGAAACGTTCAATTTGTAGATTTCATATGTATTGCTTCCCGAAAGCGCGGTGCTTATGACATTCGAACCATCGCCGGATTCCGTCTGCATAATTTCAAAAGGTGCGAGCAGGTTGCTTTCATTTTTAGAATAGGAATAATACTTTATTCCCACAAACACTCCCGCCGCTAAAAGGATCAGGATTATAATAGTTCGCCAAAAGCTGCGCTTGACCTGTTTTGGAGTATAGACTGTTTGTGTACCGTTGGCATATGTCTTTACTGTATTACCGTATTCATCGGAAGACAGGGTATATCCCGGTTGTGAAGGTGCCTGAGATCTGCCTGACGTTTTGTTTTCCCTGCTTCCGCTGCGTTGAGACGCCGTTTGCCGTTGACAGTTTAAGCAAACTGCTCCGGTTACATCTCCGGGCATAGGCATCCCACATCTTGCACATCGTCCCATAAATTAATTCTCTCCTTTTGAATAAATTTTGATTTTCACCGTTTCCGCCTCCGGTCGATTATCGGGAGCGGTAGCGGTATATTGTCTTGTTGTTTCATACGGCACATTGGTAATGCTTACAAAAATCTCGCCGTCTATGTCCGCTGTATCTTTGCTGATTTTTAAGCGCTTATATCGGCAAAGCGGGTATTCGAAACGGCTTAAATCGTATTCGCCGTCCTGAAAGGCAAATTCCGCCTTTGCCTTTCGGACAAGTCCGCCGCCCTCAGCCGTCATTTCGATGCAGATAACAATTTGAAACAGGTCTGCTAAATCCGGCTCTGTTGCGACCGTTCTGCCGCAGTCAAGGCAGATTGTTTTTTCTTTTCTGCGGTCAAAGGGATTGCCGGTGTATCCGCCGGTGGTTTTCAAACGGGATGAGCCGCAATAGGGGCAGGTCAACATCCGCTATCACCTTCTTTCTTTAACTCATCGAGCAGGTCAAAGAGTGCGTCGATTTTGTATTTGTTCTCGCAGTTTTTCCCCCAAAGGCGGGTTTCTTCATCTTCCTGCCCGCTCATCAGCTTGTTTGCCATGGCGTCGCCGTAGCCGGAATGACTCGCCACCCAATATGCGTCTGAGAGGCTTTTCAGCTTCTCCTCTAATGTCATTGAATCGTTTACAAGATAGGAAAGCTCTTTTTCAAGCTCAATGATTCGCTTTTTCTTTTGTTCTGTCATATTTTTGACCTCCTTATATGGCAGTCATTCTGCCGTTTGTCTCTCGTATCAGCCTTCTTGCCTCGTAGTCGGAGTAGCCCATAGACCTAAGCTCTTCATAGCTGTAGCCGGGATTCATAGCGCTAAATGTTCCGGCAACAAGCAGTATAACGACAACAGCGGCAAGCCATACAATAAAGATTGCGGCGGGCGCTATGCTGAATACAAGCACGGTTGAGAGTGCCGCCATCATCAGACAGCGCAGCGGCGCCGTGCCGTCCTTTGTCAGACAGAATTGGGCGACCATACCCAGCTTTTTACCAAAGGCGGTCTTAACACAAAGTATTCCGCCGAGCAGCATCGCCATAAGGAAGCACGCCTCAATGCCGAACATAAAAATCGGACTTGCACCCTCCACCGATGTGTCCCCGTCTCCGGTAGTGACGCTGAGTATAATGAGCATCGTTACAAAGGCTCCGCGCATAATGTCATATCCGCCGAAAATGCAGGCAAGCACCTTGGCAAGCCCCGGCTTAATAAAGGAATATTTTGCACTGTAAACCGTGAACAGCGGCAGGAAAACGAAGATAAAGACGATGCCGAACAGCGTACTGCCAAAGTCCTTGATTTGCATAACAATCGTGCCAAACACCGAGGCTTCATCCTTCGGCACGATCCACAGAGCGATCATCAGCGCAAAATTCAGTATTATAGCGATAACAGAAAGAATTTTTCCTATCACGCCGAAAAAGCCTTCCAGCCCGAAGCGGTCGATAAACCGCAGTGCCCCGAAGGCGGGGATCAGCACACAGAGCTTGTCGTAGGTGTCGAGGTCATCATAATCGCCGACATTCTCACTGATGCAGAATATGTAGGATAGGATAAGCAGCACAGCCGTGACGATCCACCAAACGCTGATCCCGCTGATAAATCCCAATACGACAAAGCCGATAAACCAGACTGCACCGAGGATTCGGCTCTGACAGGCGGCATAGCCCACCACAAAGCCGGGAACAAGCATCAGGCTGAACAGCCCTCCCACGGCGTACCAAATATCGGCATACATATATGCACCCATTGCACGAATGAAAAAATTTTCGGGAAGGAGATAGATTCCTCCTGCCGCAAGCATCAGCACTGCCATAAACGCTGTGCCGAATAATAGTGTAATGACTTTTTTGAACATACCCATCCTCCTTCTTATTACGGTATATGATTGCCTGCCCTTAAAGCGGCGGCTTTTTTTGCATTTCTTTTTCGATAGAGAGAATTTATGATAAATACGGCAATGATTATCACTGTTTGGTAGATCACAGTGCCTGTTATCATTCCGTAAAACAGGCGGACAACGCCGTTATAATCCGTCAGTATCATTTCATGCAGGGCGGATAATTCGCCGTTGTACCAAAGAACCCGTGACGATTTTTCATCCGGTGCTTCGGGCATTGTATCAAGGTCATAAAAGAAATAAAGAATTCCCGTTTTCCTCGATATGCGGCCATTCAAAGCCGTCCCACACATGGGATTGCCAAACAGCTTACTTGAACCTGCAGGAAGCTTATCCTTTGGTTTTGATATTTTCAGCTTAATACCGTTCACGTCGCCACCTCACTGTATCTTATTTCACCCATACAGCCTTCCATTCATCCACGCCCGTAAACCACGGGCCGTCGTATGACGCCTGAGACTTCCTTATTTCAAAAAGGACGTTGATCCCTTCGTGCAGGGTGTAGTCATTTCCGCCAAAGGTTATGCTCATGTTGTTCTGACCGATGCTGTTTATTTTCAGAACATACTTGGGATTCCAAAAATAGGGTGAAAAATCGAATGTGTATTCTCCGACCGCGGCAGGAAATGAAATGCTGTAGCGGTGCATTTCTCTCGGGCGGTCCTCGCCGATATTTCCCTCAAGTCGTATTGTCAGCGTGTCTTTTCCAAGCCCTTTATAAGGATCCACTTTGTCAAAATACTCGTCGTATTTTATTTTATACGCTTCATACATGTCTATATACATGTCTTTGTCCTCCTTTTTTGGCCTTTTTTCATTTTATCTGTTTAAATTATACTGATGTTGTGTTTTTTTCAACCCCCCCTTTTTTGCCTTTTTTCATTTTATCTGCCGCAGGTCAGCTTTCTGCCTGCACTATGGCACTGTCGTCAAAGGAATAGTCGTTTATCCACTCGACAGCCGGAGTATATCCTGCCTTTGCTGCAAAAGAGATAAGTAAAGCCGCAGTGTTTATGTCCGCCTATACCATCCGCCCGGTTTCAAAGCAGATTCCAAGGCGGTACAGGGCATAAGGCTTTCCCATTTTCGCCGCTTTGATCAGCTTCCTTAATTTCTTTGGTTTTCCCATAGCAATGCCGCCTCCTATTCTGAAATCCATTTTAAACTATTCCGTCTGTAATTTGGTCGCCGCAGCAGCGACATTTTTTGAAACTCAGCGATAGTCACACTTTTTCAAGTATCATTATACATTTTTTTGGCACTATTTGCAAGAGTTTTGCAAGATAAACTGCTTGTATATTTATTTCTAATAGGCGGTAAACAGTGCTTCTGCCTGCCACTGTTTGAAAAATAACCTTTCAGGATTTGCAGTTGTTGTGGTCAAGCTTTACTGTGCCGATTGCGGGAAAAAGCTGTGGTTTAATATTAAGCACGACAAAGAGGATATTCCGTTCTTTATGTGCGGAAATTATCACGGAAACCGCGGAACTTGTTCCTCCACGCATTATCTGAGAGCAGATGCTATTGAGCAGGTGGTAACATTAGAGCTTCGCAGGCTGTCTAAATGTCTTTGCGATGATGAGGAAAGCTTTGCAACACTGCTCGCCAACAAAACCAATGCAGATATTCTCAAAGAGAAAAAGCATCTTGAGAGCGAGCTGCAAAAATGTCATGTGCACAGTGAGCAGGTGTCGGAGCTGTGTATCAAGTGCTATGAGGATAATGTTTCGGGTAAGTTGAGCGATGAGATGTTTATGCGATTTTCTCAAAAGTACGAAGCCGAACGGTTAGAACTGAAAGAGAAAATCGGGGCATACCGCAAACGCTTGGCAGAGGTCGAGGAAATGCAGCTCGGAAAGGAGAAATTCATCGCCGCTGTTCGGAAATTTATGCAGATGGATAAACTCACAGCCCCTCTGTTGCAGGAACTCATCGACCGCATTGATGTATACGAAGTAACGGGTATAGGCAAAAATCGCAAACAACAGATAAAGATTCACTACAAGTTTGTGGAATATCTGGAACTGCCGAGTCTTGCAAGACAGCACAATTACCGCGAAGAAACCCGCAAGGGTGTTGCCGTAGAGTATGTTCCGAATGCGTTACCGGCATAACAAAAAGAGCAGGTTAATCCCTGCTCATACATACAAGAAGATGCAAAATGTAGGCAAAAAGAAATCGAGTATCCTCATCCAACTCTCAGGTTGGTTAAGAACACTCGATATGGTGCTGGTGACCGGACTTGAACCGTTTTAATACCTTATGAAATTACACTATTCTCAAACAAAACTTTAATTGCAAGTTTAAGTTAAAACGTTTCAATACCTTATGAAATTACACTATTCTCAAACATAATATTAGTATAATATTTACCGTCCTTTGTTTTAATACCTTATGAAATTACACTATTCTCAAACCAGTCAACTGCAACAGTGTATATATCTCATGTTTTAATACCTTATGAAATTACACTATTCTCAAACGGTGCAAATGGGCTTTTCACATTAACGCCGGTTTTAATACCTTATGAAATTACACTATTCTCAAACTCATAATAATATACTATACCACCACTAATCAGTTTTAATACCTTATGAAATTACACTATTCTCAAACGTCATTTTTGCAGTATTACTGCCTGTACTTGTTTTAATACCTTATGAAATTACACTATTCTCAAACGCCTTTTCTACAGCTGATTGCATATCTTCAGTTTTAATACCTTATGAAATTACACTATTCTCAAACTGCATCTATTAAATATATAAATGCAAATACAGTTTTAATACCTTATGAAATTACACTATTCTCAAACACAGCTATGTAGTGCCGGGAATACCACCTGGTTTTAATACCTTATGAAATTACACTATTCTCAAACAGAGCGAGCAATATTATAGCAAGTTAAATTGTTTTAATACCTTATGAAATTACACTATTCTCAAACAGGATGCAGACAAACAGCTCAAAGAAAAGAGTTTTAATACCTTATGAAATTACACTATTCTCAAACTGTTAAGCCATACGGAACATATGACAAGCCGTTTTAATACCTTATGAAATTACACTATTCTCAAACGATAATCCTAATATGGTGCTTGGCAGTATGGTTTTAATACCTTATGAAATTACACTATTCTCAAACCGTTTTATATCTGCTTATACATATGATATAGTTTTAATACCTTATGAAATTACACTATTCTCAAACGGCTGTGCGTGAGAGTAGCAAGGCTAATAGGTTTTAATACCTTATGAAATTACACTATTCTCAAACTTTGGTATTCAAAGCAATTGTAAAGCGTGCAGTTTTAATACCTTATGAAATTACACTATTCTCAAACTCAAAGGCAAAAAAATAACACGATTTCACGGTTTTAATACCTTATGAAATTACACTATTCTCAAACTTGATGTTACTGATGTGCTTCGTGATATGGGTTTTAATACCTTATGAAATTACACTATTCTCAAACAAGCAGTTCAAAACAAAAGCATAGTTAGCAGTTTTAATACCTTATGAAATTACACTATTCTCAAACGTCACATTTTGACCTTATCAGCCCTAGTATGTTTTAATACCTTATGAAATTACACTATTCTCAAACCCTGTTTCCGTGGTAGTATCGGTTAGGTCAGTTTTAATACCTTATGAAATTACACTATTCTCAAACAGATATGGCTGATGTCATCGTCGTCATCACGTTTTAATACCTTATGAAATTACACTATTCTCAAACGATATGCGTTTCTTAATATAGCTTGCTGTAGTTTTAATACCTTATGAAATTACACTATTCTCAAACCGTGCATCGACTAGGACTGAACCGCACAGTTGTTTTAATACCTTATGAAATTACACTATTCTCAAACTATATGAGCAATAATATCTATCGTCCAACCGTTTTAATACCTTATGAAATTACACTATTCTCAAACCAAAATATAAAACGCTTAATCATAGCTATCGTTTTAATACCTTATGAAATTACACTATTCTCAAACCATTTAGTATGCTTTAATTAAGCAGTATATGTTTTAATACCTTATGAAATTACACTATTCTCAAACGTATCAATGAATTTTTCTTTAAGTGTCATAGTTTTAATACCTTATGAAATTACACTATTCTCAAACTGTGGCATTGGTTTTGTTTGGCTTATTAAAGTTTTAATACCTTATGAAATTACACTATTCTCAAACGCCGAAAACACAGACGGCAGCGTAGAAATAGTTTTAATACCTTATGAAATTACACTATTCTCAAACGTTAGAAGATTCACTATTTAACGCAGATTTGTTTTAATACCTTATGAAATTACACTATTCTCAAACAAAACTCAGTGCAGTGGTGCTATAGTTGCAGTTTTAATACCTTATGAAATTACACTATTCTCAAACAGCATGTACCGCTTTATGATACTAAGACAAGTTTTAATACCTTATGAAATTACACTATTCTCAAACAAGCGTTGATAATAATATTATTACCTTTGGGTTTTAATACCTTATGAAATTACACTATTCTCAAACCTCAAATTTGAAATAAAATGCACCCACTACAATGTGCACGGCAACTTCACAAGATTATTTTATTACATAAGTTGATTTTTGTCAATAATTTCGCACAAATCCTTATCAATTATGACAAGATTTTCTAATTCTGAAATATTTTCAGGTATATGGTTTTCAATATCTACAATGCATATGTTGTGTATTTTTACAGACGATAAAAATTGGACAATTTCTGTATCGGTTAAATACAAGTGCATATTTTGGAGCATAAAACATTTAATTCCTAAATAACGATTTAGCAATTTAAAATACCTAACTAATCTTTCCATAATGCTTTCTGTATCATCACGAGGGACAAACGCAAAAAGCTTTATAAGAGATGCTGTTTCCAAATTGTTACAAAAGTCAAAATCAAAATCATATTCCTCTGCCAGCCTTTCGCACATACTATAACAGCTCTCTTTTAGCTGACTGATTTCATTAAAAAATTTAATATTACACATCGCTTCAAACGATGCATTAACCTTTGCCATAAGTTTTTTATCGGCAAACTCAAAGGTTAATATATCATCAATAAATTTTATCTTTTTAGAAAAGTCTATCGGTTTATAATCCTCTGAAAAAACAAATAATTCACTCTCATTATTATGATAATTTGATAAAATTGTTTTTCTGAAAAGCTGCTTATTCTCAATCACTAATAATACTATAGGGCTATTTTCAAAATCAATAGGCTCCGACATATATTTATACAACATTTTCACAGTATCAACAACCTTTCATCAGAAGCTACTGTATCCGAAGAATACTCTCCTGTTATTATCTCCATTTTTGAAAATTGCTTCTCTGTAACAGACAACATTTGCACTAATCCTTCCGGCGGTTTATTCTTTCTGACACCATCAACAATAGCGTTTGCCATATTTTGATTTAGTGCAAGCTTTACATATATTGATTCCTGCAACATAATAAAGCCGCTTTTAATTAAATATCTGCGGAATTTCCCATAATTATGGCGGTGCAAAGGAGTTCCCGTAGGTAAATCGAACATAATTATTATTCTCATAAATCTATAACTCATCTACAAGCAAACCTAATAAGCGATATATCATTTTCTTCTATTGCCGCAAATATACTCTTACAATATATTTTAATGGCGTTAATAAAAGTCTGTGTTCTTCCATCAATTCTAATTTCTTCACTGAGCATAGCATAAATTTGCAGTTTTTCCTCTTTGTCAAATTTCATCGGATTCATTTCCCTTACAGTAAGGTCAACAAACGGCCTAAAGGGCTCCATTAAATCACAACTTAAATTATACTGATTAAACATATTGTCGTGAAAAAGCCCGAGCTGAGTAAGGTAGCCGCTTGCTGCAACCTCCCTATTAAAAATAGAAAGTATAATACTATATCCATAATTAAGTGCAGCATTTACCGGGCAATCGTCACTGCGTGAAAAGCCTTTTCCAAATAACGCATTAAAATAAACCTTTGCAGCATGCCCTTCACGATTTGTTTTATCGTTAAGCTCTATCTCCTCTATATATTCCATAAGCTGACTGCTTTGTTCAAGCTTATAATAGTCTAATACTGCCGCTTGGTTTTTAATTTTTTCCACTACAATCTGAGTCCATACAAATTGTTTTACTGTTTTATTCCACGAAATCTGACGCTTTAGCTTTAAACTGCAATCGTGGCTGCCATAATAAGGAGTTAATTCAAAAGAAGGATTGTGTTTATCGTCACAAAACATTACTTTAACCTTTTTATTAATAAGCTCATTGAGGAGAGCTGCAGTGACTGATACTGCCGTACTTTCAACAACTAAAACAGAAATTTCGCTGATATGTATTTTTGCAGTGCTTTCCACATCACGCACTACCATATAGCCCATGCTATAATCAAGCTTTGCAGTTTTTGTAATTACAACAGTACGCCAACTCACCGCTGTTCTCCCCTTTTAAATTAAATATTTATTAGATCAATTTTTGTTTCAAATAAGCCTGTTACCGATTGATTTATAAGCATAATTGACGACACTTTTTTTATTTCTGATAAAGCTGAATTTGTTGATACAATTCCCGCTTTTTTTGCTGCACCAATTAAACTTAAATCGCCTGTAACAACATTACAATGCATTATTTTTAAAATCTCATTGATTACATAGCACTGCTTTTTAACATCCAGAGTAACAAATTTATCTCTGCCGGATTTGATTTTATTTCCAATATCTTCAAGCTTAATTTTGAATATTGTATTTGTCATTTTAGCTGTAAGAGCATCAAACAATTCAATATTTTCTTCTGCACTCACTCCGTCATAGCTTGTAATTTTCTGCTCCTCCGGTTTGGACAATACCTTGCTGATTTTCTTTACATAAGCCTCTTTTTCAGCACCTAAAACAAGCTGAACTGCCGGCTTATATACAATGGTTTTACCTTCATTTGATTTACAGCTTATATTCATTCTAAATCCATCAATCTCAATGCAGGAATTATATTTTATTACCGGAATAAGTACTGCAGGATTTTTTAAACCAAGTCTGTTTGTAAGATATTCTATAGGATTTTCCTCATAGTATTTTTTCAGATAATTATCAATAGCAACAAGCTGGCGACACTCCTTACCTTTTTTGCCCTCGTATTTTATATAAGAAAAATATGAGGCAGTCGGCTTGTCATATCCGCCATATTTACTGATGTCACTTAACGGCAGGTCTTTTTTCAAAGGTGCTTGTCCATTACCCTTCTTCAATGGCTGAATTTTAAACAAGCCGCCCTTTTTCATATAAGAATACCTAGTATACAGAATATTATTTTTCATCACGGTTTTCTTAACAATAGAAAGAGATTTTTCATTTTCAATATTCCATGCACCCGGTGTATCAAATGCAAACATTCTGTTTAAGCTATATTTCTTAGTCTGCAAGCCCTTTATAAATATAGCCTTGCTATGGGTGTAACGAACATTGTAAACATTTCCTACAACAATGTTAAGGTATGCGTCTTTTGCATGGTGCAGATCATTTACTTCTCTGCACTTTATAAACTTATATTCATTCCTAAACCGACTTACCAGCTCTGCCTTTACATACACAATCTCGGTTGTAGGATACAATGTTTTTAACAATGTTGCCACTGCCTTAGTTGACTGAGAGGTCTCTACAAGTTGTCTTGCAATAAAATCTGCAAGCTCGTCATCTGTAAGAGAAGTTACACGAGTTAATCTGTCATATTTCTTTTTAGAAATAAAACCATGCCGGAGCAGATACTGCCAATGACCTCTCATTTTTTCTCTTACAGTGCTGTCAAGAGGATAATCATTATCCTTGTGAGAATTGATCTGCTTTTTCACAAGCACACGGTTATCTATGCTGTCATCCTTAACCTTTGAGCGTGGGAAAATATGGTCAATATCGTAAAGGTTTTTATTGAACAAATCTCGTAACTCTATTCTTTCGCCCGAGTACATACATCTGCCCATTTGTGTATAATACAAGAATAGTTTATCTTGCCTAAACTCATCATCGTCAGTTTGTTCAAGCTCATCCCAAAGCTCCGTGCTATCTTCCTTACACTTTTTATACAGTTCTTCAAGCTGCTTTTTTCTTGATTTTGTACGGCCGTTATCCCCCTTTGTTCCATTATGCCTTGTCATTTCTACAAAAACTTTTTTAGGGGCATGTCCCTTAATTTTAACAATCTCTTTCATAATCTTTAACGACTGAAACACCGTACGCTTAACCTTAGGTGATACATACATATCTTCAACCATTTTTTCGATTGAAGCCTTATGCGTCGATTTTGAAACAGCTTGTTCAATACTTTGTGTAAAGTTATACTTAGCACCCAGCAATTCCATTAAATTGTCGTTCGTGTTCCAAAGAGTATTAATGATATTATCCTTACACTCACCTGTTGCGGTATCAACATCAAATATTTCGGTTAGAAATTCACGGGAGAGTCTGCCCCAATCCTTATACTTTAGCTTACAGATTTTTTTAATTTCATCTTCCGAAAGCTTTTCTGAATATTTGTCCTTAATCCGCCTTTTAAGCAATTTTTTATCATCGCCAAATATAGTGATAGCTTTAATAATTTCTTCCTTATCCGGTTCAGACAAATTATAGCCGGCAAGCTCTATTGCAGGACGCATATTAGCCTTAAAATCACCGTCAATACCTGTGATTTCAGGTTCAGTACCTGTTTGAGCTTTAATATATTCCCTTAGCGCCTTTTGTGTGACCTTCCTTCTATGCATAAACAAGTCGTTAAATACCGCCTGTTTAAAACTTACATCCGGCTTTTTGCCGTCAAGCTTAAGATTATTAAGCTCATTTAAGACCATATATCTGCTGTACAAAATTGAGTTTTTTGGTATAACGTCCCTGTCCGGAAGATAGGTGCATTTTGCTGTTAGCTTATTAATAAATTCCTCTGCCGATTTATCTACATCAACAATTTTATTAAAATTCCACGGATAAATTTTCCCATCCTTGCGTACAAGCCATGAATTATCACTATGAACATTTAAAGGACCGACATAATAAGGAATACGGAACTCAAATATCTGCAAAATCTTATCAGCCACAGTAATCCCGTCCTTGTCTTGATTATTTAAAAAATCAAGATATCCCGATGCATTTTTAAGAATAGCCCTTACCTCACTTTCGTTTACCTGCATTGGAATTACACCGTTATCTTTAACTACAATTTTAGGCATAAATGAACCGTTTTCAATTTTCTCAAACATATCCTCGTAGCCTGATTTATCAAGCTTATCAAACTTTGATTTTAAATATTTACAAAAGTCTGTTTGATTTGCTGAGTGCAGAATAACCCCGTTTCTGCCATTCTCCTTAAATTTACCGCAGTAGGCTGTATAATTGTTAAGCTTGTCACTTGTTTCTCTGAAAATCTCGTTATAATCTGACCTACATCTTTCCTTTACAAAAGCTTTCAACTGCTGTAAATCGTGCCTATGCTCATCGTATGTTTTAACCTTCGCAAATGATATATAGGTCTCGCCCTTTAGAATATCAGCAAGTATTGCCCAATCATACAAAGCCTTAATCTTTTCAATAAGCTCAAACCTTTCTAACAATAGTTCTCGGTAAGTTTCCTCATTATCCTCATATCCTTTTTCAAAACAGATAGATGATTTTTCTTCTTTGTTATAATTTTCATCGCCATATAAATCCGCAAGCTTAACAGACTGCCCGCACATAAGCAATACAATAGCGTTCAGCTTAGGCTGCCCCTTCTTACTAATTCCTAAAAGCTTACATATTTCGGAGGACTTGGTTGTTTTTCTTTTTGATTTATCCTTCAATATATCTGCAATCTGCAAAGGACTTATGCACTCAAGAGCCAACTCGTATTCTCCTAAAATATAGTTTTGAAGATTTTTAAAAAGCACTTCAAACGAAGATTCTTTTTCAAAATCCGAGCCGACATTTTCAAACAAAAAATGTCCTCTGTTTTTAATTAAATGATGTAAGGCGAGATACACTAGCCTTACATCGTGCGGCTCATCGCTTTGAACTAGCTCTTTGCGTAAATGATAGATAGTTGGATAAAGCTTGTGATAATCAACATCTGTAAAACTTTCATCAGCAAAAACAGCATACGGTACATTTGTTGATTTATCCTCCAGATACAACTTGCTCTCGTTAAGTCGTTGGAAAAAGGCTATATCCTTTTTTGAAATTTCCTCGTTAAAAAGCATTTGCAGCCATAAAATACGCTGCCTCTTTCTTTGTGCTCTTCGTCTTGCCGTGCGAAAACCTCTTCTTTCCGCTGCAGTAGCACTTTCGTCAAACAGCCTAACGCCCCACATTGCTTTCCCTTTGAATTTACACAGATTGTAATCCTCGTCAGCAACTGCCCAGCCAACCGAATCTGTTCCCATATCCAGTCCAATATAAAAATCTTTCATAAAATTACCTCCCTAGTATTGACAAATTGTTTTTTGGGGTATATAATGTAGATAATCTCAATACCTTATGAGATTACACTATGAGTTCAAATAAAAATTTATTCAAGTCGTTGCTCTTGCAACTATCACAGTGTGTGATTTAAGGATCTGGTTTCTCAGGTCCTTTTTTATTTTCTCTTTTACATATAATTATCGAAATCCGTCTACTTTTATATTATAGCACCCGAATATGTCAATTTCAATATATTTTGCATAAAAATATTCTGTATATTGTAATTATTGCTAAACACACACTGTTTTATTATATCATAAAAGCTGTCCAATAATCGGGACAGCAGCCTAACTCTGCACCCTAAGAAGATCAAACCCTGCAAGGCACCGATATTATATTCTTAAGCCGGATTTTTTTTATAGGCCTACAAAATAAATTATAAATAAAAAAGCAGAGCATATTTTTCAGAAATCCGTAAAATGGAATTGTAAAAGAAAACTAAACGGAGAAACAAATATGCTCTGCAAGCTTTTTGCAGAAAAGCTTATAGGTCTGCAACACGCAAAAAGGATAAATTATTTAAATATAGCCGGTATAAAACAACCGGTTAAACAAAACCCGATTTTACACACTGCTGTGCAAAATCGGGTTTATCCGTTATGTTAACAAATTCATTTTTCAAACACGGCTTTTTCTTTTAAACGCAAAAGCTATAGCTGCTATAGCCGCAACAAATGCCGACACAGCTACAAATATTAACACTGACTGTTGTCCGGTAAGGATTAAAGCTTCATCGGGGTATGATGCACTGTTCTCAGCCGAACTGCTCTCAGTTGGACTGCTTACCTTACTGTCAGCAGCGGGCTGTGTGTCAATATGTGCAACTACCTCGGTATCACCCGGACACCTGTTGTCAACAGCATCCGCAGAATATACAGCGGTAAAAAGGCACACAGCCAAAACAAGAATAAAAAACACCTTTAAAAAACTATGTCTTTTCATAAATAAATAGCTTTATAAATTATACTGTGATTATTGAGCTGTGGAATACCATATGTCCACTGTAATCGCCTGCTATTTCGTCCAAAGACTTGCCGTATATTTGGTTTTGATTCAGTCGAAGAGTACCGTCAATTTTTTGTCCCGTTGAGTTAAAGGCTGTAAGCAGATAGCCGTTTTCTCCCATATCACCTGTGTTTACAGCCGCCCCCTCGCTTGGCAGTCCATCGAATACATCATATGTAAGCTTTGTATTTGGAGCTGTTGTCTGCGTGATATAGAACTGGTCGTTTTCCAGGTCTGCATTTTCGTCCTTAACTCGTACCGAAACCCAGTTATTCTCCGGCAGATTGTTAATTTCTGTTGCTGTTACAGTATAGCTTACATCCTTAAAATGGTCGCTGGTTGTGTCGGACGGCTGAGTCAGAACGCCAAAATCAACCTTATCGGGAATAGTGATAATATAGCTTACCTCTCCCGGACCTGCTCCCTCAATTCTTGCAGTTACCTCTGCAGAGCCGTCAGGAGATGTGTTTGTAAGGGTAGCTGCCGAAGCAGACACCACAGCTGCGGCAGACAGTGAAAGAGCCAGTGCCAATGCTAAAATACTTTTTGTTTTCATAAAAAAATTCCTTTCAAATATATTTTATTTTATAATGTGTAGTAATAAACGCCTGCTAAAAGCGGTAGAGCCTATACCTGTGTATGCCTGCTGCAAACTAAATGCATATTTTACATACACAGGCTATAGGTGCACAGAAGGTGCAGCCTCCCGATACCGTAAGCATTCTAATTATCAGCAGAATCTAATATTTTCCTATTTAACAATAAGCGTAAATTCCGATTCAGCTGAATTTAAAGGCTTGTGGTCATCATCAAGAGTGACACACTCGTATAAAACCATTGCTTTATATTCTCCCTTTTCAAGGGTTTTTGACAGCGGAATATCTGTAAGACCACTGCCCGGCTCAAGCAGTTGGGATTTATAAAGCTCTGTTCCGTCTGATAATTTTACAGTAGCATAAAAACCGCATTCATTGGCTTTAGGATTACCTACGCTTAAATGCAGCACGGTATCTCCTGCTTTCATTTCAGCAGTACTGTAGCCCGGAATTTGCGTTCCTGAGCTTTTTGCTGTGCCGGGCTCTGTAGCACCTGTGTCCCAGTCCTTCAAAATCTTTCCTGCCACGCCTTGAGATGTCTCTGTAGGCTGACTGTAAAAGTTATAATAAGCACAAATTCCGGCTGCAGCAAAAACAGCTATAGCGGCAACCACTACGATAATTATAATTTTTTTACTTTTTCTTTCCTTATTCATTTGACCTTTTCCCCTTTACAAGGAAGCAAGCTGCAAGAGCACACACAGCTATAAGCATAGCTACCGCCGGAAGTGCGTTGCCCGTCTGCACAGCCGAGCCGTTGCTTACTGCAGTATTTTCACTGATTGCTGCAGCATTTCCGCTGTTTGTAACTGCATTTATATTTTTCTCTGCGGTTTTGCTTTGATTATTTTGGTTACTGTTGTCCCTTGGAGAATCGCTTTCAGCCTCTGTAAAGGCAAAGCTTACCGGTTCGTTCACTGTAAATACCGCACAGCCGTCCTTATATATGTAGTCACAGTCAGAAACATTGCCCTCAGAATCAATAACAACCAAACGCTTATTACCGTCCGAAACAGGGACGCTTATTGTTGAGCTGCCCTGCATCCATAATTCGGTAACTATTTCATTACCGCTGCTGTCTGTAAGCAGTGGGCTGTATGCAGAAACTATTTTCTCTCCGTTTGCATATTCGGTAAATCTATTGATTTCTTCACTTTCACAAGGCTTGTATTCTACTGCAAGCTCCGGATGCATTTGTGCCGTAACGGAAATACCGCTGTTTGTTTTTACGGTTTTCAGTATATAGAAGCTGCATTCAATGGTAGGATAGCCGTTGTTGCGTGATTCATTTCCCACCCAATTAATATTGTGCTCCTTTGATACGCTGTTTAGCAGGTCAACAAATTCATCACTGTGCATATCTGTTTTGCTCTTACTTAGGTTAGTGCTGTTTAGCTGTGATTTTGATGACCTTCCTATAGGAATTAAACCGTTTGCAGTGGTATAGAAAACATTTTCAACAGCTACATCGGACACACTGCCATAGCCGTTAAGACCTGCAACAGAGCCTTTGCAGTTTTCCGATGCAGCGTTTACCTTGCCGGCGTTGTAGGATGATTTTATTTCTCCTGCATTTTTACCCACAAGTCCGCCGCTTACATTAGAATGAGAGTCGCCTATACTGCCGGTGTTTGCACAGCCGTAAATCAAGCCGGTATTCTCGCCCGCTATTCCTCCGCCTGCTTGTGTGCCTGTAACTATGCCTGCGTTTCTGCAGCCTATAATATTTCCGGTATTTAATGCGGCTATTCCTCCGCTTAAGCCTCCCTTAATGTCAGAATTAAACTGTGTGGAATTTATTTTTTCTGCCACACCGTCTCCGTTGATATCTACAAATATTGAGCCGGAGGTTAAATTCATACCGCTTATGCAGTGGTCAATGGTACCGTTGTTTACTGCGGCAACAGAACCTGCCGTTTCTGCGGCTTTGTTATAGTCACAGTCAATTAAAATTAAATCCTTTACTGTGCCCTGCTGTCCGATTTCCTCAAACAGTCCGCCATATTCCGATGAAGCAATATTCAAGCCTGAAATAATATAGCCGTTGCCGTCAAAGGTTCCGTTAAACGGTTTCTTCTCTGCAGCAGAGCCTATGCCCTGCGTCCACTCAGAATTCTGTGGAGCTACAATATTTTTCGTCAAAATATAGCTTTGAGAACCATACAGCTCATAATCCTCTCTTACAAGCTGTGACAGCCTTACTAAATCATCATAGCTTTTAATAATCAGGTTGCCGTCTTTGTCAGAGCTAAATGCGTCAGGCTCAAGGTTTGCCACCTTTTCTGTATTAACCTCAATAGTGCCCTTTGCATTTATGTCATCGTTTGTAGTATATTTTAGGTTCAATGTGCTAAACTCGGTTGCATCACCCGGAACATTAGGATAATACTGGAACACATTTTCATTAATCACATAGCGAATATATGACTTGCCCTTTTTTACCGGTGTTATGTATATTAATCCGGTTTTAGAGTCCTTGTATGCTTTAACAATGCCGTCTGTAACGGGCTCCTCGGTAATTTTAGTGATTACCTCCTGCCCTGTGTTCGGATCGTCGTTTACCAATGCCCAGTAGCCTTGTGTTGCATCCCAGTTTGTCCATGGACTGTTGTGCACATCATAGGCCGAAATGGTATTGTAGTAGTCCTGAAGCCGAATACTTTCCCTGCTGACAATGTCTAGATGCTGTACCAATGTTTGAGAGGTACTGGCAACATCTGTCTTAAATACCTTTATTTTATCTATAGGATAAAGAGCATAAAATTTATCAAAGGTATAAGAAACAGCTGAAACATCAGAATTAAAATTACCGCCTAGGAAAGACATTGGCTGGCAGCTTGTAATAAAGTTGCTTGTTTTAGCTCCGGTAGACGGAAACTCCCTGCTGTTAATGTCTTTATTAAGGATATTGCTCCATTCCTGTGTTGAGTACTTGTTAAACTCGTTTTGTCCTGTACAGCTAACCTTAAAGTTATCTGTTTTTTCACCGTTAGTTTTGTATATATTATTTAATGTGTCAACTGCTGAAACACCGTTTCCACCAAACTGTGCATAGTAATTTGATTTATATGCAAATGTTGTTTCAAAAAGATTTGTTGCACCCAGCTCACAGCCGCTGCCTACAAAAGCTACATCATAGGTTAATGCAACCGGGCAGTCATACTTTTGCTCTCGGCTTTCCTTTGACGATGTACAGTTTAGCGCCGCAATACTATAAGGCGGAACCGAATATGACAAACCGTCTGTGTTGGTTTCTGTTTGCGTAATAGCCTCTGTAACTGTGTCTGTTGAGGAAAAATTAAAGGCTTGAGACGCACTTAATTTTATACCCATATTTACACTCAGAGGCGACTCCTTATTTGCAAAACCGGCACTAAAGCTTAATTCCTCTGAAATAGTATATGTCTGGCCGAAGGTGTCGGAATGTGAATTGGTTGTGGAGGACGCCATGGAGTTTGCAAAGCTTTTGCTTGATGATACAGTAGAGGCAGTGTCATTCTTATCAATTTTTACACTGGATTTTTCTTCATTGACATTCCTGTATACATCACTGTAGTTCAGCGTATCGTTTCCCTGATTACTGCCGTCCTCTATAATTGGAACTAATTTAAAGTTATAGAACACCAAACCGATTACGGATACCGATTTGTCGTGACCTGTTTTTGCCTTATCGTCTGCAACTCTGCACAGCGAATAAACAACATCAGACGATGATGTAACATTATTAAAGAAATCCTGCTTAACAAGATATTCACCTAATTCGTTTACATCGTTGCAGTCGTGACTGTTTGCGTCCCAGTCTACCAAACCGGTGTGAAGCTGCAGCATAGCGTCACGAACCTTTGAGATGCTCGAGGTTTGCTTTAGACCTGTTGACTGAATAAACAATCCACGGTCGTACTTAGAATTTTCTGTACCCGCCCCGCTTGTCAGTGCAGAAACAAGGTCAGTATACTGTCCGTCGCCGAAAATAGTTTTAAAGGATGAATCTATTCTGTTCTGATAGCCGCTGCCCTCACCCTTCATACTCATCATAGAGTAAAGCAGCTGTGCCCAGCTTTCCACTGTACTTACATTGCTGCCGGCTTCTTTTTCTAACAAAGCACGAATAAGAAAATCATTTTTTGAAACATCAGCGTCAAAATTATAATAATTTATGCCGTTTATAGCTTTAACACTCTGCTCCAGCTCATCATTGCCAAGCTTTTGATATTCCGAGCCTAAATCCGGCACACTTTGGTATGCCAAGTATATATACGGCAGCTTGTTGCCACCCTTAGCCTCGCCAACATTTTGCGGCATATTTGTACTTGCATTGACTACTGTTTTGTAGTCCTTACCCTGCATAACAGAATTTTTTGTACCTACAGCGTCAAGGGCTGTAAGGTATTCTGTGGTATTGTGAGGGTCCTTTGCCTTTGTGTAGTACAAGCACAGACTTTTACTCTTTCCGCTGCTGTCAAGCACAACATACCTGCCTTGCTCCTCCAAACGCAGGTATTCTCTGCCACCGTAGGTTATTTTATTTGGTGAAGAACTGTCCGAAAATACAATTCCTGTAATTGCCTGCTCAATATCAGTTGAGGTTTTATACCCAATGTATATACCCCTCTTTCCGGTTACATCAAAATTATGGTCTATTATGGTGTAGCCGTTAAGGAAGCTTTTTGCACTGCTTGCACTGTCTGAATTTACCGCCTTAAGCTCAGAAACATAGCTTATGGCAGATGGCGTATTTGAATATTCCTGTGCGTAAGCTGTAGGAATACCTAACACAAATACAGACATAAGAGTGCAAATGGATAAAACCGAAGCTAATAACTTCTTTGATAATTTTCTTACCAATTAAAACATCTCCTTTACTTAGATTAATTTGCTTTTAAAGCCTTCGGTAAACGAGTATGCAAACAAATAGTTTAACATTTTGCGTATTCGTACATACTTTTTATACCAAATTTTGGCTCAAAAAGCAATTAATTTTACTCAAACGGTAGCTTTACAGCCCGAACTGTATTTACAAGCCTCTGCCCTCTGCTATACTAAATTGCGTTAAATTTGGAAAATATACAATAAAAAGGTTGCCTGTAAGGGCAACCTTTTCTAAAGTCGGTGGTTAATAATACACTGCAATAAATTATCAAATTTTACTAATATTATAGAATTCAGCCTGTTATTATATTTTTATTCTGCGTAAGTAATTACCTTTTTATAATTTGGGAGGCAATAACGGCACAGATAACTGAATTATTTTTTTATTCCGACAGTCTTTATATATGCGGCAATCATATCCACTACACCGTCTATACCTAAGCGGCTTTTGTTTAAGCATAGGTCATAGTTGCCTGCATAGCCCCACTGCTCGCCTGAGTAGTAGTTGTGATAACCGCTTCGGCGTTGGTCGGTTTGCTCAACAACAGCTTGTGCTTTTCTCTCAGAAATACCGTGCTTTTGGGCTATACTCTGTACTCTTTTGTCCTTATCTCCGCACAGAAAAATACGCACTGCGTCCTTTCGGCCTTTAAAGGCATAATCAGAGGCTCGTCCTATTACCACACAGCTTTGCTCTCCCAACAGCTTTGCCAATGCCTCCTTGGGTGTTTTATAAAGATGCATCTGGAAATCCTCTGCCATAGAATTCATCATAACATCAACCGGCAGCTCTCCAAAGAAAAACGGGTATTTATCATATATGTCCTTTTTCTTTGCAAGCCTTATCAGCTCTGCCTTGGCATAGCACGGAATTGAATACTTTTCAGAAAGCCTTTTCCCTACCTCATCTCCGTCACAACCGCATTCTCTTGCTATTGTAATAACCATTTACAGCATCTCCTCTATTATATTATAATGTCTGTCAATTGCGTTAATAACCATTTCTGTATCTTTATTTAATATACTTTCAAAAATATCACTGTGGCATTGAAACAGTCCCTGCTTACTTTCCTTATCTGCTTTTTTCAAAGCAATATCTATCCATTCCCTGTACACCTCGGTTACAGCCTCCATAACGGTAATAAACAGAGTGTTTTCTGTTGCCAAAATAAGTGAATCGTGGAATGCCTTATCAATTTCAACAAGCCCCTTGCCCTTGGCAATTTTCATTTCTTTAAGCAGTTCTCTGAAATTCTCCTCCTGCTGCAGAGTGAAGCCCTTATTTATAAGCACAGAGCATACCGATTTTTCCATAATACGCCTAAATTCACATACATCCTGCTTTGTTATTGTACCTAACGCAAGCATTATGGTAATTATTTGCTTTATTGAGCCGCCGGAATTTTTGGAAACATAATTTCCCGAGCCATGCACTCTGGTTACAATACCCATTCCGTGGAGTATGCTTAGTGCCTCTCTTGTAGAATTTCTTCCAATACCAAGCTTCTCGGCAATAGCCCGTTCGGCAGGCAGTCTATCTCCTACCCTCAGGCTTCCGTCACAAATAAGACTGTAGATATAATTAATAGCCTTTTCATATTCTAACGATGTACTTTCATTTATCATTTTATACCTCATATAAAATACGCAAATACAGAGGCAAGCACAACCGTAAGTATTCCCGAAACGGCAATAGCAAGACTGCTCATTGCACCCTCAACCTCGCCTATTTCTATAGCCTTAGCCGTACCTATGGCGTGAGACGCCGAGCCGAAGGCAAGCCCCTTTGAAATCGGCTCTGTTATGCGGAATATTTTACACACCAGCGCGCCTGCCATATTTCCCAAAACACCTGTAACAACTATAACTGCAACGGTAATTGTTACATAACCTCCAAGCTCCTCTGAAACACCCATACCAATAGCCGTTGTTATTGACTTTGGCAGCAGCGTTACATAATCCTTATGTGAAAGCCCCATAATTAAAGAGAGCACATAAACCGTACCTAAGCTTGTAACAACACCTGCTATAAGTCCCAACAACACTGCCTTAAAGTTTTTCTTAAGTAAGCTCCACTGCTCATATAGCGGTATTGCCAAGCACACAGTAGCCGGTGTAAGCAGCCAGCTTAAATACTTTGCGCCTTGATTGTAAACCTTATAGTCAACCTTACCTATTAAAAGAACAATTATCGAAACAACAATAGCTATAAGCAGGGGGTTAAATATGCCCAGTTTAAATTTCTTTTTCAGCAGCATTCCTATAAGGTAAGAAATTAAGCTTAATGCCACGCCGGCAAACATAGAGCTTTGAAAAAATTCATTCATCACATTTACCTCTCTTTCGGCTTCTCCTGATAATCCACTGAGAAATTCTGCCTGTAGCAACCATAACGGTAATAATTGTAACCACAGTAATTATACATATTGGCAGAAAAACAGGCTGTAAAATTCCCCAACTGGTCATAAGCCCCACTCCTGCCGGAATGAACATAAGAGGCATAATTTCTATAAGAAATTTTCCGGCGTCTTTTACCGCTTCAAGCTTTATTAATCCTGTCATTAATCCCACAAACAGTATAACCATTCCGTATATACTTGCCGGTATAGGCAAAGGAATTAAATACCTAAGTAATTCTCCCACAAAGGATATGGCAAGAATAATCAGAAACTGCTTAATGTACTTCATTTTTATTTCCCCTCAACGAATAATTGGTAGCACCAATAGTGGTGCTACCAATTATTATAATCCCTTATAATTAATTGTCAAGAAGGCTGTGTCCTTTTGAAAGTAAAAAGCATTATACAAAAGCATCACATATTTGTACATTTTTTATCTTCCATTTTGTTGAAGGAGATATGGTTTACAGCACAATTTTAAATTATAAGTAAATTATAAGTGATTTTTACGAAATTTCTTTCAAATTAGATTCATATAGTAATTGACAAAACTTTCGTAACTGTTATACTTTATATTGAAAATTTCTGTGTTTATTTACACAGCAAATGGGGGTGCATAAATTGAATGAAAAGACTATTATTTCCTTGAAGGATGTTGAAGTTTCCTTTGACGGTGAAATAATACTGGATAAGATTAATTTAGATATTAAAGACAGAGAGTTTATAACCCTGTTAGGGCCAAGCGGCTGCGGCAAAACCACCACGCTAAGAATTATAGGCGGATTTTTGGAGCCTGACAGCGGCGACCTTTTCTTTGACGGAAAACGCATTAATGATGTTCCGCCTAACAAAAGAAATGTAAATACGGTTTTTCAAAAGTACGCTTTGTTTCCGCATTTGAATGTTTATGATAACATTGCCTTCGGACTAAAGCTGAAAAGAAAATCAAAAGAAGAAATAGATGCAGCAGTTAAAAAAATGCTTGCGGTGGTTGACCTAAAGGGCTACGAAAAAAGACCTGTTTCAAAGCTTTCGGGCGGTCAGCAGCAAAGAGTTGCCATAGCCAGAGCCTTGGTATGCGACCCCAAGGTGCTGTTGTTGGACGAGCCGCTGGGAGCGTTAGATTTAAAGCTGCGTAAGGATATGCAGATAGAGCTTAAGCAGCTACAGCACCAGCTAAAAACCACCTTTGTATTCGTTACACACGACCAAGAGGAAGCCCTTACAATGTCTGACCGGGTTGTTGTAATGAACAACGGCAAAATAGAGCAGATAGGCTCCCCTACAGACATTTACAACGAGCCTGCCAACGCCTTTGTAGCCGACTTTATAGGCGAGGCAAATATCCTGAACGGCATTATGAAGGAGGATTACTGCGTTATTATCCAAAATACGGAAATTGACTGTATTGACAAGGGCTTTAAGCCGTATCAGCCGGTAGATGTCGTTATCCGTCCGGAGGATATAGAGGTCTGTAAGCCAAACGACGGGCTGCTTAACGGAACCGTTACGGATGTAGTATTCAAGGGTGTTCATTACGAAATGGAGGTAGACTGTAACGGCTGCCTGTGGATTATACAGAGTACAAAGTGCGTGCCTGTAGGCACTAAAATAGGTATGAAGGTCACGCCTGACAACATACATATTATGAATAAGCTGTTCCCAACCGAAAATAATATTTTCAAAGCTACGGTTATAAGCAGCAGCAAGGAAGAAAACTCAATGGAAATTGAAATTGAGGGCAGCACCGTTACAGTAGCAGACAACTGCTACCCTGAGGGCAGCACTCTGGAAATTTCTCTGCCTCCGTCCGGCATATATATTGCAGGCGACGGCAACGGTGCTTTGGAGGCCTACATTGTTTCTGTAATTTATAAGGGAGAATATAATGAAATTATTATAGAAACCGACAGCCGTAAGTGGCTGATGACAAGCATGCAGGACGAGCAGGTGGCAACCTATGCCCCTATATGCTTTGACTTTAAAAACGCTCACTTTACCCTGTGCAGCAACGCAGGAGGTGACGAGCAATGAAGTCAAAGGCTCCCTCCATACCCTACATAATATGGATGCTTGTTTTTACAATCATTCCTCTTGCAATGGTTGTTTACTATGCATTCACTGACAAAAGCGGCAATTTTACATTGCAGTCCTTTGCAGACAGCCTGTTTTATACCGATGTTTTTGTTCGCTCACTTTGGATAGCCCTGCTGTCTACGGCAATTTGTCTGCTTATTGCCTACCCTCTAAGCTATATAATGTCACGAGCAAGGGCAAGCACCCGAAATGTTATTACGATGCTTATTATGCTGCCTATGTGGATGAACTTTATTTTAAGAATATATGCATGGGTTTTACTGCTGCAAAACGACGGCTTGGTAGATTTGGCTGTGCATTTGCTGGGGCTGGATGTACCTTTGCTTGGCAACGCCGGAGCGGTTGTGCTGGGTATGGTGTATAACTTTTTGCCGTTTATGGTTTTGCCTATACATTCGGTTATGCTTAAAATAGACAATCGGCTTGTAGAGGCGGCTCAAGACCTTGGTGCCGGCAAGGCAAGGGTATTCAGCAAGGTTATTTTCCCACTTAGTATACCGGGAATTATCAGCGGCATTACAATGGTTTTTGTTCCTACAGCCAGTACCTTTTTGGTAGCCCAGTATTTAGGCGGCACAGGTGACAAAATGATTGGTGATGTTATTGAAAACATTTTCCAAAGGGACAAAAATGTAGGCTCTGCCATTTCCCTTGCTCTTATGATAATTATTCTTATATTTATAATTATAATGAATAAGTTCGGTGACGAGGAGGCGGCTGTTGCATGAAAAAGAAAAGGAAAATCGGCTCCAAAGTATATGTGGCACTGGTTATGGTTTTTCTTTACCTGCCTATCGCCGTACTTATACTGTACTCCTTTAACGACGGAAAAACCTCTGTATGGAAAGGCTTTACTCTAAAATGGTACTACGAGCTTTTTAACAACAGCGCTATTATGACCTCCCTGTACAATACATTAATTATTGCGGTGCTTGCGGCGTTGGTATCAACAGTGCTTGGCACGCTTGCCGCTATAGGCATTTACAATATGAAAAAGCCTGTACGAAGCCTTGTAACCAATGTTTCAAACATACCTATAATTAACCCGGAAATTGTTACAGGCGTATCTTTTATGCTTTTGTTTGCTTTCGTGGGTACACTGTTTAACTTTGAAATGGGCTTTGCAACGGTACTTATAGCTCACATAAGCTTTTGTACGCCTTATGTAATACTTAATGTAATGCCAAAGCTAAGGCAGATGGATTACAGCATTTATGAAGCGGCACTTGACCTTGGCTGCAACCCAAGGCAGGCATTCTTTAAAACCGTTATGCCTGAAATTATGCCGGGAGTTATATCCGGTATGCTTATGTCTTTTACTTATTCGCTGGACGACTTTGTAATAACCTACTTTACAAGAGGCCCTAAGTTTCAAACCCTGCCGATAGAAATATATACAATGCTTAGAAGGAGAATTTCTCCTACTATAAACGCTCTTTCAACTTTGCTTTTTATAATAACAATAGCTATACTAATAATAGTAAATGTATGGGAACGCAGAGCTGAAAAGGAGCATACATCTTAATATTAAAAGGAGATTTTATTATGAAAAAATTATTATGTGCGGCATTATGCGGTGCCATTATTGCGTCAACAACCGTTGCTTTTGCCGGCTGCGGCTCTTCAACACCAAAGGAAGAAATTAATGTGTTTAACTGGGGCGAATATATTTCAACCGGTGAAGACGGCTCATTAGACACTATTGGCGAATTTGAGAAACGCTATAATATCAAAGTAAACTACACCAACTATGAGTCAAACGAGGAAATGTATAACCTGCTTAAAGAGAGTAACTCAAGCTACGATGTTATTATTCCGTCAGACTATATGATAGGCAAGCTTATAGAAGAAAATATGCTTAAAAAAATTGACTTTGACAATGTACCTAACTCAAAAAACATTATGAAGAGATACCAGACAACAGACTTTGACCCAAAGGGTGAATACTCTGTGCCTTACTCTTGGGGTGTTGTAGCACTTTGCTACAACAAAACTATGGTAAAAGAAAAGCCTACAGGCTTTAAGTCTTTGTGGGATAAGAACTACAGCGGAAATATTCTAATGTTCAACAACTCCAGAGACGCTATGGCTATTGCTATGAAGCTAAAGGGCATTACACCAACCGCAGTAACTAAAAAGGATATAGACACTGCCGCAAAGTATTTGTCAGAGCAGAAGCCACTGCTTAAAAAATATGTAATGGATCAGGTGTTTACTGAAATGGAGGGCGATCAAGCGGCTCTTGCGCCTTACTATGCCGGTGACATAGCGGTTATGATGACTAACAACGATAACCTTGACTATGTACTGCCGGAGGAGGGCTCCAACCTGTTTATAGATTCCATGTGTATTCCAAAAACCACAAAGCACAAGGAGCTGGCCGAGAAGTTTATTAACTATATGCTTGAGGCAGAGGTAGCTAAGGCAAACGCAGAATACCTGGGCTATTCCACACCAAACCAGGCGGCGTATGACCTGCTTGACGATGACATTAAAAACAACAAGCTTATTTACCCGTCTGACGATTATTTAAACAAGTGCTACACCTTTTCAAATCTGCCGCAGGATGTTTATGACTATATGCAAAATGAATTTTTAAAGGTTCAGTCATAATTAAAAATTAATATTCGGCTAAGCCCTGATACGCATTTACAGCTTAGCCCCGGCTATGTGAAATCCCACCGTAATTGCTTCTGAAAATTACGGTGGGATTTTTGCCGTTAGCAACAGTTTTTCTCCGTCTGTAAACAGGCATATACCTTTTGTAAAAGATCAGAGAGGCAGTCTGTTTTTGTAAAATTATTTGACAAAGCAATATATCCCGATTAACGACTTGTTCAGGCTGTAAGCGGCATAATTATTGTATATATTCCCTTAAATTATTTTTTGCAAATGGCACAACCTATATTTAGCAAGGCTGATATTGCGGAAAAATTTTTCGCAATCATTTAAAGCAGTCAGCACTGTGTTGCTGACCTTATGTAAAAGGAAAGCAGCAAAGACTAAGCGGATTTATTAGTTTTTTTAGACTGATTTTTTGGGTTTTGTTGATAATACACTGAAAATTTTACAATTTTTTCATTTTTATTAATTGACATAACCGAAGGTGTATAGTATAATGCAGTCGGTTAGTTTAGATTAACTCTATAATCCGTTATACAGCCGCACCTAAAGGCGTTGGCTGTTTGCAAAATTAAGGAGGTATTTTTTATGTCAATGATTAACAAAGAGGTAAGCGATTTTACTGTACAGGCTTACCAAAACAACGAATTTAAAACAGTAAGCAAAAAGGATATTTTAGGCAAGTGGAGTATTTTCTTCTTCTACCCTGCGGATTTTACATTTATTTGCCCTACAGAGCTTGAAGATTTGCAGAACGAATACAGCGAATTTCAAAAAGCCAACTGCGAGATATACGCCGTTTCTACAGACAGCCACTTTGTACACAAGGCTTGGCACGACTCTTCAAAACGCATAGGAAAAATAACCTACCCTATGCTTGCAGACCCTACGCACGCACTTTCCCGTGATTTTCAAGTTCTTATAGAGGCTGACGGAATGGCAGAAAGAGGCAGCTTTATAGTAAACCCACAGGGCAAAATAGTGGTTTACGAAGTAAACGCCGGCAACGTAGGCAGAAACGCCAAAGAACTTCTAAGGCGTCTGCAGGCAAGCCAATTTGTAGCAGAGCATGGCGACGAGGTTTGCCCTGCCAAGTGGCAACCGGGTGAAGAAACCCTAAAGCCGAGCCTTGACCTTGTAGGTATGCTGTAATGAATATAGACAGAGAAAAGCTTTACGATGTAATTGTAGTCGGCGGCGGGCCCGCCGGTTTAACCGCAGCACTTTACTTGGCAAGAGCCTGCTACCGTGTGCTTGTAGTGGAAAAGGAGCATTTTGGAGGTCAGATAACAATTACATCGGAAGTAGTTAATTACCCGGGAGTAAAGCACACCGATGGCAAAGCCCTTACGGAAAATATGCGTGCACAGGCAGAAAGCTTCGGTGCCGAGTTTTTGCTTGCAGAGGTAACACAGCTAAGCTTAGAGGGTGACCTTAAAACAGTGACAACATCTGCAGGCAGCTACACCTGCTTCGGAGTGCTTATAGCCACCGGAGCACACCCACGAGCAGTAGGCTTTAAGGGTGAGGACATTTGGAAGGGCCACGGCGTAGCCTACTGTGCAACCTGTGACGGTGAATTTTTTACCGGCAAAGAGCTTTTTGTTGTAGGCGGCGGTTTTGCGGCGGCAGAAGAAAGCGTATTTTTAACTAAATATGCACGCCACATAAACATTCTTGTGCGGGCAGATGACTTTACCTGTGCAAAAGCAACTGCCGATTTGGCAAAAAATCATCCTAAAATTACAGTCTTAACCAACACGGTTATTGATTCTGTTGACGGCGACAACGCCATAACCACCGTAGAATACCACAACACAAAAACAGGCGAGAAAACAAAGCGAAGCGCAAACAGCGGCGACAGCTTTGGCGTGTTTGTTTTTGCCGGCTACGCTCCGGCAACAGAGCTTGTGGACAAAAAGCTTGAATGTAACCAGCAGGGCTATATAATAACGGACAGCAACCAAAAGACAAGCCTTGAGGGCGTATACGCCGCCGGCGATGTATGCGTAAAAAGCTTAAGACAAGTTGTTACTGCCGTAGGCGACGGTGCAACAGCGGCTACAGAGCTTGAAAAATATGCTCGGTTAATGTCGGAAAAAACAGGTCTAAAGCCACCCTACACATCACCGTCCAAAGCACCTGCACCTTCAAGACCTACAGACAGCACAGCCTCAGCCAAGGCAGACGGCGGGCTTTTCTCCGCCGATATTTCAGCTCAGCTTGACAGCGTCTTTGCAAAAATGGAAAACCCTGTAATATTAAAGCTGTACCTTAACGACAGCCCTGTATCAGCACAACTGCAGGAGTATATGGACGCCATAGCAGAACGGACAAATAAAATTTCAGTAATTAAGGAAACCAGCTCCGAAAGCACACCATATGTAAGCATATTAAGGCAAAACGGCAGCGACACAGGCATAGCCTTTCACGGTGTACCCGGCGGCCACGAGTTTACATCGTTTGTCATAGGCATTTACAATGCCTCCGGCACAGGGCAACGGCTTGAAGAGCCTGTTTTGCAGAGAATAAAACAAATCTCTGAACAAAAGGATTTGAAAATTCTGGTTTCATTATCCTGCACTATGTGCCCTCAGCTGGTAATGGCGGCACAAAAAATCGCCGCAGAAAATTCTTTAGTTACCGCACACGCCTATGACATAAGCTATTTCCCGCAATTAAAGGAAAAATACAACGTTATGAGCGTACCATGCCTTGTAGTAAATAATAGCAAGGCCTTCTTCGGCAAAAAGAATTTACAGCAGCTTTTGGATATAATCTAACGCAAACAGACAAATCTAATTTAAAGCACTATTGCCGCCCTCTGAATTAAGCAGAGGGCGGTATCTTTATGCCCGAATACAGTTAAAGGTTCTGTCGCCGCTATTTTATTCCATATAAGTCGTTTTCATATGACAGGCAATCTATTAAATTTTCTTTCAAAATTACCACCTCCTTTTTTGCAAATAAAAAAGACAGCTCAATAGCTGTCTTAAAGAACAAAAGCAAAGCTTTTTATTTGTTCAATTATAAATTCACTGCTAGTGTTCGCTTATTATTCTGTTACTGAAATCATTAACTCCAACGGCTTGCTATTTTTCTCTATTCTTATCTTTTCTTATACAATACAAGTTCCGGATTTTTGCCGTCTTCTTCATAAGTGCAGATAAGAATAAAATCCATATCTGCAACAACGCCGAAGCATCTATCGCCGCCGTATTCACATTCAAGCTGATTGCCCAGATACGTCTTTGCGTCATTCAAAAACTTAACCGCTTGCCCATTCGGAAGCCGGTACTCAAGATTCACATACTTTCCCACAAGAGCATTCAGCTTCTCCACCTTTGGCATTCCGTCTACATTCAATTCGTTAATCTCATTGATTAGCTTTTTCTTGAATTCTTCAAATTGCCCGTTATCGCTGAGTTCATCGTATTTTTTCCAGTAATCCAAAGTTGGAAGCAGCTCTTTCATATAAGAACGGGCTTGTTCCTCCGAGAAATTCTCGCTTACCATATTTTTAACACAAACTTCAATCAAGTCGTCCATATCATTGTAAGTATATGTTCCGTCGGCATAACACCACTTACAATAGTCCTCGTTGAAAGAACCGTCGTGATTGTGTCCGATAATATCATCATCTTCAAGCGGCATTCCGCAGCATTGACAAATAAGCTTTCTCGGTGAGCCTAAAAGTGTATTTATAGAAACATCAAATATTTCTGACAGCAATTTCAATGTTTCCGTATTCGGAACTGTTTCTCCGTTTTCCCAACGAGAAACTGCCTGACGACTTACAAAAACTTTTTCTGCAAGCTCATTCTGCGACATTCCCTTTTTAGTACGAAGTTCAAGTATAACCTGTTTTGTATCCATTACGCAGTACCTCCCTTACACCTTTATTATAGTCTCACGCATTATCTAAAACAAGCAACTCGCAGTTGCTGTCCTTATTACTCGGCTTTTTCGTTCACAGTTAGATTTCCTGTTCTTTGTTTTCTTTTTGCTGCATATCCTCATCGGCTTTTGTAATCATCTGTCTGTACTGTTCTTTTACACTTTCCGGTGCAAGTATCTGTACCCTGCCATTAAAGCCAAACGCCCAACCCAAAAAGGTCGAACTGGTCATCGTATGTATCTTCTCAATCAGTGCTTCGCTTTTCTTACCCGTAATAAACTTCGATGACTCTACTGCGTCTATCAGCAATTTTAGCTTTGGCAGCGTGAACAGGTGACTGCTCAGGGAATACCGATTCTCACGGCTGTGCTCCTCCTCAATATCCATGCCCATATCGCAGAGCTTCTGTATGTCGGACGGTATCATCTTGCGGTCACAGGAAGTGCCGTTGCCCTTCAGAAAGGCGAGGATGTCCGCCGTTGTGGCATAATGCTTGGCGTCCGTGTTTTGCCAAAGGTATTTCAATATGTATAACAGTCTGCTCTTGGATTCTACCATAGCTTCACTCCTGTTGTTTTTCGTGGAAGCCCTTATTTCTTTGAGCTCCTTTTCAGCTCGTATGTACCGCCGACCGTGCTTTCACCGCCAATCAGGGTAAGGGTATCGCCGCCGGTGGTAAATTCATAGGTGGAATCCCGCACCGACTCGTTGGCATAATCAATCATGAGCTTGTTGCCGTCGATGGTATAGGTGAAATCATAGGATATGGAGGGCAGCTCCATTGCGCCGCTTCCGCTGCCGTCAAAAAAATAAATGGTCGTTCCGTCGAAATCCCATGTGCCTGCAAGTGCGTCTGTGCCGCCGGAGCAGTCCTTTGCAAGCAGTACAAGGGAAATGATGATTACCACCAGTGCGGCAATCATACCGCAAAGCACCATACGGTGCGTCGTTTGTTTTTCCTTTCTTTTTCTGATTCTCTTTACCGTTCGATCTGACTCGTTCGGAAATCGTCCCGGCGGTTGCTGCCTGACGGTGCGGTTCGATTGATAATTCTGTCTCATGTGGTTCTTCTCCGATCCAATCGAAAGGGCGATGACGGCAATGTCCGTCATCGCCCTTTGCTCAAAGGTTTGCTGCTGATTTATTCAGCGTTTTCTTTCTTCTTTTTGCTGTAAACTGTGATGCTGATCACTGTGCCGCCGCTGATAAACAGCAGTGCAATCCAGAGGATTATATTGCTGTTGTCACCGGTCTGCGGAGAATTTGGAACAATCGGCTTGCCCGGCTCGGTCGGTATTCCGGTTGCCGGAATAGCTTCGGTTGTCATCGTATAACCGCAGACGGTGCATTCCTTATGCTTTGAGCCG